>WNGJ01007697.1_pt1 | contig 20098 bp, 21 predicted proteins | sample 5400611 | NCBI WGS metagenome assembly WNGJ01 (sample SAMN13153375, study PRJNA577476) | soil metagenome | isolation source: 40 cm soil or saprolite under Garry oak tree replicate 1 | place: USA:California | collected 2016-06-15
CGTGTCGCGATGGGAGCGCGAGGGATGCGTGAGCGGCTGGCCCAGCGCGTCGAAGTTGTGCCAGACGGTCTCGACTTCGCGGGTATCGACGATCTCATACCCCAAGCCGAGGAAGATGTCCTCGACCTCGCGCCTGATCTGCGTCAGCGGATGGAGGCGCCCCCGTCGCAACCTTGTGCCGGGCAGGGTGACGTCGAGTTGCTGGTCGAGCTGGACCAGCGCGCCGCGCTCGAGCTCCGCCTCACGGGCCGCGAAGGCTTCCTCGAGGCGCGCTCGCACGGCATTGAGCGCCATGCCGGTCTCTCGATCCCGGACATTCCGTAGGCCCACCTTGAGCTCGCTCTTCCGGCCCAGCCAGGCGGTGTGGGCCTCGGCCAGCTCGCCGGAGGTGGTCGCTTCCGTAAAACTCCTCAGAGCCGTGTTCGCGTACTTCTCCCAGTCCACAGGCCGAATCTAGCTTTTGAGCAGTTACGACGCGATAGCGGAGCTGTACGACCCGTGGAGCGCGAGCGTCGTCGAGGACGTGGCGTTCTACCTCGAGGAAGCGCGCAAGTCCGGCGGGCCCGTTGTGGAGCTCGGCGTGGGGACGGGACGCATCGCGGTGCCGGTCGCGGCCGACGGTATCCGCGTGATGGAGGAGCGTCAGCCGCCGATCTACATTGCGACGCTCGGCCGTACGTACCGGCGCGATACACCGAGCCCGAAAAACACGCCGAGCTTCCACCAGGTAGAAGCGCTCGCCATCGACCGAGGGATTACGCTCGCCGATCTCAAGGGAACGCTGATGCACTTCTTCCGCGCGATGTTCGGCGAGGGCCGCGACGTTCGGATGAGGACGAGCTTCTTCCCGTTCACGGAGCCGTCGGTGGAGTTCGACGTCACGTGCTTCCTCTGTGCCGGCAAGGGCTGTCCGTTTTGCAAGTACACGGGCTGGTTCGAGATGGGCGGCGCAGGCGCCGTCGACCCGGCCGTGTTCGAGAAGATGGGCTACGACCCCGAGGAGTGGTCCGGGTTTGCGTGGGGCCTCGGCCTCGACCGCATCGCTGCGCAGCGCCACGGAATTCCCGACATCCGCATGTTCTGGGAGAACGACCTGCGAGTTCTGAGGCAGTTTTGAAGGTCCCGATTAGCTGGCTGCGGGAGTACGTCCCGATCGAGATGCCGATCGCCGAGCTCGCGGATCGTCTCGTCATGTCGACATGCGAGGTCGACGGGATTGAGACCGTCGGCGTCGCAGACGTCGACGGCAACCTCGGGCTCTTCCGTGTCGGACGCGTGCTCGACGCCGTGAAACACCCGAACGCGGACCGGCTTCAGCTCTGTCAGGTCGACGTGGGCGCGGGCAACCCGCGCCAGATCGTCTGCGGAGCGTGGAACTTTGGCGCGGGCGCGACCGTCGGCGTCGCGCTGCCCGGCGCTGTGCTGCCAAACGGTTTGCAGCTCGAACAGCGCAAAGTCCGCGGCGAGCTCAGCGAAGGAATGATCCTCGCGGAGGACGAGGTCGAGCTCGGCACGGATCACAGCGGGATCATGCTCTTGCCGAACGGTCTCGAGCCGGGCACGCCGCTCGCGGATGTGCTGCCGCTCACGGAGACGGTGCTCGAGCTGGAAACGAGCCACAACCGACCGGACCTGCTGGCGGTGTACGGGATCGCCCGCGAGGTGGCTGCGCTCTACGACCTGGAGCTCACGCCGCCTCCGGGGACCGATCCCCAGCGGGACGCCGACGAGCCCGTCGATGTCACCATCGAGGACTTCGAAGCCTGCCCGCGGTACATCGGCCGGCTGTTCCGCGGCGCGACGATCGGTCCGTCGCCGGTATGGCTGAGGGCCCGGCTGCTCGCCGCGGGAATGCGGCCGATCTCCAACGTCGTCGACACCACGAACTACGTCATGCTTGCTCTCGGCAACCCGCTGCACGCGTTCGACTACGCGAAGCTCGCAGGCGGCAAGATCGTCGTGAGACGCGCCAAACCCGGCGAGAAGCTGCGCACGCTCGACGGTGTCGAGCGCGAGCTCGAGTCGTACGACCTGATGATCGCCGACGCCGATCGCTCGGTCGCGCTCGCGGGAATCATGGGCGGTGAAGAGACGGAGATCGGCGACGGTACAACGGAGATCCTGCTCGAGGCCGCGAACTTCGATCCCTACGCGATCTTCCGCACCTCGGAGCGCCTCCGGCTCCGCACCGAGGGCTCGAACCGTTGGGAGAAAGGCGTCGACCCCTATCTCCCCGAGCAGGCGGCGAAGCTCGCCACTCAGCTCATCGTCGAGCTTGCGGGTGCGAGCTGGGTCGGGCACGCCGACGTCCACGCCGGGCTGCCGGAGCCCCCGGTGGTCCGCTTCCGCCCCGAGCGAACCGACGCCGTGCTCGGTATCGAGACACCTCCAGACGAACAGCACGCGATCTTGCGGCGGCTGGAGTTCGGCGTCAGAGGGGAGATGGTGTCGGTTCCCACCTGGCGCGCCCGCGACGTCACTCGCGAGATCGACGTCGTCGAAGAGGTCGCGCGTTTTCGCCTCGGCGACGTGCCCGCCCGCCTGCCGACGCGTCAGGCGATGTTTGGCCGGCTGTCCAAGCACCAGCGGATCCGGAGGCGGATCGAGGACGTCCTCGTCGGGTTCGGGTACGCGGAGGCATACACGTGGACTCTGGTGCCGGAGGAGTCGGAGATAGTCGCGGTCCGACTGCAGGAGCCTCTCTCGAGCGAGCAGGCTGTTCTGCGAACGTCACTCACCGAAGGCCTGCTCGCGTCGGCGCGGCGCAACGTCGATGCCGGCAACGACGACATCGCGCTCTTCGAGCAGGCGCACGTGTACCTCCCGACCGGCGAACAGCTACCCGAAGAACACTGGCGCGTTGGGGGGATCGCGCAAGGCGGGTTCGCTTTCGCCAAGGGCACGATCGAGGGCCTCTATGCGGCCCTCAACGTCAAGCCGAGCTTTCAGTCGGCAGACGACCTCCCCGCAGCCGGCCGCGGCGCGCGCACCGACGAGGGCTGGGTCGCCTCAGTGCGTGAGCCCGAGCTGCCCGGCGAATGGGGCGCATTCGAGCTCGACGTCGATGCCCTCGTTGACCGCGTCCCCGATCTGATCGTCTACGAGGACGTCATCACGTATCCGCCCGTGCGGCAGGATCTCGCCTTCGTCGTTTCCGACGAGGTGACCGCGGGTGAGCTCGTTGCCGCCGCTCGAGAAGCGGCGGGGCATGAGCTCCGCGAGATGAGTGCTTTCGACGTCTACCGCGGCGGCCAGGTTGAGCCCGGAAAGAAGTCGATCGCCTTCTCAGTCACGTTCCAGTCATCTGACCGGACGCTCACCGACGAGGACGGCGCCGAGCTTCGAAACCGGATCGTTTCGGCCCTGGAACGGGCGTTCGGCGCGCAGCTCCGGGCGTAATTCCAGGGAAATAGCTGTTGTAACCCGTATCCATATGGGTTGGTCGCTCGTTTCTCGTGACGTAACTCTCTTAATCATGTTGTTCGAGAACGAGGAGAGAACGAGATGACCAAGCGTATTGCGGGCCTGACGAGCGTGATGCTGCTTGTGCTGGGCATCGCCGCGTTCACGGGCTCGGCTCTCGCGGGCAACGGCAACGCGAACGGCAAGGCCGACACCCAGGCGGATGTTCAGGGCAACTCGGCTAACGCGCCTGGGCAGGTCAAGCAGGGATCCGTCTCGACGCAGGCCACAGGTGGCGGCAGCGCCGCGCAGAACGCCGGCGTCCAGGCGGGTGCGAAGCCCACGAGCGCGACGGCGAAGGGCAACAAGCCCACGATGTGCAGCACAGGCGGGGGCACGGGCTCGAGCGCGACCTGCACCTCGAGCGGGGCCACCGCAGCCACGGTCCAGACGGCGGCCAAGCCGGACTCGTCGAAGCGGTACGGCACCGGCACGACGTCGGCGCAGATCGCCAACTCACGTGGCGCGTCTGCCGGCACTCCGGTCTTCGGACCTGGAAACAGCCAGCCCCACAAGGTTCTGGATTGCAAGAGGAACCACTGGGTCGACGTCCATGCGGTGAAGAGCTACTCGACCGCTTCTTGCAGCTTGCAAAGCGGGACGACTACCCGCACCACAGGAGGCATCGGCGTGAGCGCGTCGGTCACGAGCACCGCGTTCTCGAATGCCGGCCCAACCACATCCGGCAACTCGAAGGCGGGCGGCGTCCTCGGGGTGACGGCTTCCGGCGGCGAGGCTGGGCCCGTCGGTGGTGTCCTCGGGGCGATCGCATCCGTCGGTTCAGGCGTGCTGCCCTTCACCGGCTTCTCGCTCTGGATGATCGTCCTGGCCGGTATCGGTCTGGTCCTTCTCGGCCTCTTGCTTCGCCGCGGCGCTCGCGCGATCGTCTAGCCGCAGAAAGCAAACTCACCGAAAGGGCGGCTGCAAGGCCGCCCTTTCTGGTTTGCAAATGAGTGGACAAGCAGCGTCTCAGCCCTAAGGTGAGTCGGGGAGAGGAATCAATATGAGGGGGAGACATGAAACTGCGGCTTGCGGGCACTCTCGTGCTCGTTCTTGGCGTCGCCGTCCTGGCGAGCGCATCGGCTTACGCCGGTAACGGCCAGAACAACGGCAACGGCAAGGAAGACCTGGCGGTTGTTGCGGCTGTTGCCGGGGGAGCGGCGGATCACGGCAACTCGGCGAACGCACCGGGGCAGCTGAAGAAAGACGAGGCTGCGGCCACGACCGCCGTAACCGCGGCTCAGACGCCGGCCGCAGCACCTCAGGCAGGTGTAAAGCCGTCGAGCGACACGGCGCCCCACGACACTCACGCAGCGGCCTCGTCCGACCAGACGAAGCTGTACGGGAATGGCAAGACCGCCGGACAGATCGCAATCGGGAACGGCGCTGCGCCGAGCACGGTCCTCCACGGGCCTGGGAACAGCCAGCCTCACAAGGCTGCGCCTTGCTCGGGCCGTCACGAGGTCGACGTCCACGCTCTCAAGGGGAAGCGCGGAAGGTCCTGCGGCTCGGAGCCGCCGTCACCGCCCACTCCTCGGCCGAACCCGACTCCGGATCCTGGCAAGCCGGGAGACCCGTCGCACGGCCCGAACGTGAGCGGTACGCCGAGCGCGCCGACACCGGCCGCGGATCCGAGCACGTCCGTCAGCTCCAAGCCGGTCGTGAGTGGGCACAAAGGCCGGGTGCAAGCAGGGTCAGGCGTGCTCAGCGCAGCGGGAGCGACTGGCAGCGGCACGCTGCCCTTCACAGGGTTCCCGATCGGGATCGTCGTGTTGATCGCGCTCGCGCTGATCGCGGTCGGCGTGGCCCTGAGGCGACGGAGCCCCGCTCCGTCGGCGTAAATCCGAAAGACGCGCGGCGTCGTAGAGAACGGGCATGGCTTCACGAATCGTGCTCGCCGCTCTCGTCGCCGCGCTCTTTCTTCCATCGGCCTACGCCGGGCCGACAACCCGAGACTCGTCGCCACGGTTTTCCGTGGCCACGTGAGCTGGAGCATCACGCTCCTTCCCGGGGTCTACTCCTACCGCTCGGACAAGCACACGGTCCTGCGGCTCGCTGGTCGTCACGCTTCCCGCCTAGCGAGCTTCACGAGCCCGGCACGTTCGCCGCCGGCCCCGCGGCCGTCGGCCTGTCGGTCGAGCTCCGCATTGAGCTCCGCACCGAATAGAAGCGCGAACGCCGAGTAGTTGAGCCACAGCAAAAGGATGACGCCGCTCGCGATCGTCCCGTACGTCTTCGTGTAGTTCCCGGCGTACGTGACGTAGACGGCGAAGAGACCCGAAAGGAGCAGCCAGAGCAAGCCGCCGACGGCCGAGCCAGGAGTGATCCACTTCCAGCTTCGCTGCTCCTTGTTCGGCGCGAGGTAGTACACGAGCCCGAAGAAGAGGAGGATGGCGCAGAACGCGACCGGCCAGCGCGCGATGCCCCAGGCCCACTGGAAGGCGCCGCCAAGCCCTGCCTTCTTCGAGATCGAGTCCCCGAGCGCACCCCCGACGACGATCAGAAGGAAGATGCCGGCGGTCGTGATCCCGCTCGTGACGACGAGGAGGATTGCGATTCCGCGGACCCTCCAGAAGGGGCGGGTCTCGGGACGCTCGTATGCACGGTTGACGGCCTTGATCACCGAGGTCATCGCGCCGCTTGCGACCCAGACCGCACCGAAGAAGCCGATCAGGAATGCCGCCGTCGACGTTCCGCCCTGCGAATCCCGCTGAAGACTCGTGATGAACTTGAGCACGCCGTTCGGCGCGACCGGATCGAGCAGCCTCTTGACGTCGTCGAACAGATGGAAGAGGCCCAGCGCGCCGATGAGAAAAGCGACGGCGGGGAAGAAGGCGAGCAGCGAGCTGTAGGCGATCTGCTGGGAGAGACCCATGCAATCGTCCTTCATGAATGCCGAGAAGCTGCGCCTGACCGCGGCAAACCATTCGGCCGGTCCCAGCTTCTCCGACGAGCTCGGGACGTGCCCGGCGCTGGGCTCTCGATCAGTCGCGGTCGACAATGCGGAAGCGGCCGAGCTTGGCCTTCGTCTCGCCCTCCCGCCCGCGCCGGAACACCAGTCGGGCGGTGGCGCCGACGCCGCCCGCAAGGAAGAAGCCAACTCCGAGCGCCCCGACCGCAACCGCCGGCAGATTGGCGCGCAGTTTGGCGCCGATGTTGGTTGCCTCGCCGATCTCCTCGCGAAGCGTCTCCGCTGCACCGGCGAGCTGCTCCCGTTCGGACTCGATGTCCCGGCGGACCTCGTCGAGCGTACGGCTGTTGCTACCGGCCATCGGTTTTCAGCGCCTCCGTCGTCAGCTTCGCCTCGCGGATGGCCTGCTCGGGGAGCGGAGGCGACCCCTTCTTGATCTTCATGATCCCGACCGCGCCGAGAAGCAGTGCAAACAGGAACAGGATGCCGGTTGTGATCAGGAGCGCGAGCCACGTCGACACGGCGGTTGCGAGTGCTGCCGCGATCGTCGCGAACCCGAAGCCGACCACGAAGAGGAGGACGATCGCGGCGGCGAGGGCGAGGGCGATCCCGAGGCCGAACGAGACGACCTTCCGTTTGAGCTCCAGCGCAGCGAGCTCGAGCTCCAGGCGCACGATCGCGCTTGCGCGCTCCGCGACCTCCTTGACGGCGGCGCCGAGACCGTGAGCCGGGCGGCCGTCAGTCTCTTGGGTGGGCATGGCCTCTCCAGTCGATCCACTTCGCCAGGACGATGCCGGCGGCGAGCGCGGCGCCGACGACGATCCAGGGGTTCGGCCCTCCGCTCTTCTTCGCCTTCGGCCGCGAAGCGCCGATCTGCGGGCTCGAAGGCGCAACGACTGGCCGTCCGGGCTTCTGGTTTGTCGGCGCTTCGCCCCTGGCGCGCGCCTTGATCAGGCTCGGCTTCATCTTGCGAATCAGGTCTGCGTCTTCGGCGAGTGGTTGTGCAAGCTTCGACTTCAGGCCGCCCTCGGCGGCGAACTGATTCGCGAGCTGCTGGAGCTTGGCCGCGGCACGCTCGACTGTTTGATCGGCTGTCATTTCTTTGTCGGTGGCTCCTCGCCTGTGAGCGTACGCCAGATCCGAGAGGCAGCGCGGCGCGACACGATAGTCGCGAGCGCTCCGAAGGCGCCGTAGAGCGCTGTCCAGAGGAGCTTCCGCAGCATGACTTTGAGTTCTACCAAGCCGTAGCCACGCCAAACCTGCATACGTATGCTGGAGTTATGCAGCTGGGGAAGTCGGAGCGTCAGCGGCTGATCGAGAGTCTCGTTTCGCGGAAGCGGGTCGGCACCCAGTTCGAGCTGCTCGACGCGCTTGCGGCTGCCGGCTGCGTCGTCACACAGGCGACGGTGTCGCGCGACATTCGGCAGCTGGGTCTCGAGAAGACGCACGACCACTTCGGCCGGCCGCGATACGAGCTCGCTCACGTCGCCCGCCGAACGGATCCCGCCGAGGTTCTCAATTCGATCCTCGGTCAGTTCGGGCGCAAGGTCACGCCGGCGGGCAATGTCGTGGTGCTCCAGTCGGAGCTCGGCTCGGCGCCTGCGATCGCCCGTGCGCTCGATCAGCTCGAGCACGAACGAATCGTCGGCACGCTCGCCGGGGACGACACGGTCCTTGTCATTGCGCCGTCAGAACGGGATGCAAAGACACTCGCTCGTGAGCTCGCCGGCGTGCTCGGGTAGTGCCCCTCCCAGCAATACAAAACGGTTGCGCCGGCAAAGCCGACACAACCTCCTGTGGTCGGCGTCGCAAGCGACGCCTTGGTGCCGGCTTCTTGCTCGCGATCACACGGCGCCAGAGTCCACCCTCGCCCTTAGCAAGGCTGACCAGCCTTGCTGCGGTTGAGTGCGGCCTCTGGCTTGGTGCTCACGACCCAGAAGCTCGACGGCATCACTGGAAGGGGCACTAACGGCCGCCGAATGTGCGCCGCAGGGCGTGGCGAGCGCGCGTCAGGAAGTTGAGCCGTTCTTCGTGAGAATGGATCGGCGCCTCGACTGCGGCCTCGGCCCGCCGGACCGCGCCCGCCCTGTCCGGAAGGATCTCGGCGCTGGTCGGCGGCTCCTCGAACTCCCCGAGCCGCCTGATTTGATCCTTGGTGAGTTTCAGCTGCACTCGTCCCTGCGTGATCGTTCCCACCTGCTCCGACGGCACGTAGTGCGGTCTGCCGAGGAGGCTCGTCGAGATGGAGAGCCCGTTGAAGATGTCGTCGCTCGAATCCCCCACAACCTCGTCGACCGAGCCGATCTCCTGACCCTGCGCGTCGACCACTTTCCATCCGGGCTCGATCACGAACCAGGAGACCGGGTCGCCGTTACTCATCGGCCGCTCTCCGGTCGATGAGCGGGGGAAGGGGCGTAAGGGGAAACCGGGAGGTTTCCCCTCTTGTTCTCCTCGGCGCACGCGGCGATCTCAGCGGCGCGGGGGCTGAGGCGATCCCTGAAGAAGGGAGCTCGTGAGGGAAACATGGTTTCCCTCACGGGAGCGAGCCGAAGGCGAGCGACGCTCATATTGTGCGGCCGCCCAGCAGCCAGACGGGGCCCTGCGTGCCTACCGGATGCGTATCGGAAAGCACGTAGATGATCTCCACGTCGCCCGTGATCCCTTCCTCGTCGCAGCGCTCGAAGCATCGGGCCGCCATCTCGGGAGACACTCCGTAGCCGAAGTGATGGGCGCTGCGGAAACGCAGGGCGGCGGGGCCGCCGAAGCGGACAGGGTTGACGGGAGCGAGCAGCAGCGCGCCACGCTCGAGGTAATCGGTGGAGTCCAGTCGAACCTCGGCGTAGATGTCGCTCCAGTCGGACGGGACCGTGGTGAGTCGTCGCTCCCACTGCGCGCGCAGCGTTGCCTTGCGGCGCAGCTCCTCGGGAGGGGCCTTCACGACGCTCCGCAGCTCGAGCGTTCCGGCGCTGCCCTCGTCGTCGAGGCGCTCGAGCAGCCGGCGGATTGCCTCGGGCCCGATGCCAGGCCCCCGGCGCTCGCTCTCGAAGTGGATGACCCGGCCCCGCCGGCCGGGGTTGGCGGGCGCGAGGAGCGCGGCGGCACGTTCGGCCCGAGACTCATCGTCCACGGTGAGTTGGAATCGGAGCTCGGCCCATTCGTCCACCAGGCCGCGCTCGAGCTCGTTGAACTGTTCGACTAGGCGCAAGAGCCTGAGCATAAACTGACGCTCATGGCGAAGGTGGAGCAGAAAGGCACGCTCTCGAAGTCGGATCTGCGCGAATTTTTTCGCGAGATGCTGTTGATCCGGCGGTTCGAAGAGAAGGTCGAGGAGCGCTTCAGGGCCGGGGAACTTCCCGGTTTCCTCCACGTGGCGATCGGCCAGGAGGCCGTCGCGGTCGGCGTCTGCCGCGCCCTGGAGGAAGGCGACATCATCGCCTCGACCCACCGTGCCCACGGGCACACGCTCGCGAAGGGGACGACGCCGAACGAGCTGATGGCGGAGCTCTACGGAAAGATGGAGGGCTGCTCGCACGGGTACGGGGGCTCGATGCACCTATACGACATCGAGCGCGGCAACATGGGCGCGAATGCGGTCGTCGGTGGCGGACTCCCGGCGATCACAGGGGCCGCGCTGTCCTTCAAGTTGCGCGGAGAGCCTCGCGTCGGCGTCGCATTCTTCGGCGACGGAGCGACGAACATCGGCACGTTCCACGAGTCGCTCAACCTGGCCCAGCTTTGGCAGGTTCCCGCCGTGTTCGTCTGTGAGAACAACCATTGGGCCGAGTCGACCCCGAGCTGGCAGCACATGCCGATCGAGGACATCTCGCAGCGCGCGGTCGCCTACGGCATGAAGGCGGTCAAGGTCGACGGACAGGATGTCGAGGCGGTCTACAAGGCTGCGCGCCGCGCGCTCGAGCACGCTCGTGGCGGGAAGGGGCCGGTGTTCCTCGCCGTCAATACGTTCCGTCTCGTTGGGCACTACATCGGCGATCCACAGGTTTACCGCTCGAAGGAAGAGCTCGAAGAGACGCGCGCGACCCAGGATCCGATCGAGCACCTGCGCACGAAGCTCGAGATGTCGGCCGACGAGGTGGAGGAGATCGACAGCGAGGTGAAGGAGATCGTCGAAGGCGCGGTCGAGTTCGCGAAGAACGGCACCGACCCGAAGCCGGAAGACGCTCTCAAGAATATTTATGCCTGATTTCCGCAAAAAATGCTCTGCATTTTTCGCGGGGAGGGTTAGTCCCTTCGCTTCGCTCGGGAGACTCGCAAATGCCTGAATTGAGTTACAGAGAGGCCGTTAGGGACGCGCTCTCGCGGGCGATGCGCGACGACGAGGACGTCTTCATCATGGGCGAGGACATCGCCGAGATGGGCGGCTCGATGGGAGTCACGCAAGGGCTCGTCGACGAATTCGGGCCCGAGCGGGTCCGCAACACGCCAATCTCCGAGATGGCTCTCGCGGGTGCAGCGATCGGGGCGGCGATGCAGGGGATGCGTCCTGTCGCAGAGATCATGTACGAGGACTTCCTCACGCTCGCGACCGAGCAGATCGTCAACCAGGCGGCGAAGCACCGCTATATGTCCGGGGGGCAGGTGACCGTGCCCGTGACCTTCCGCACGCAGGGCGGCGCAGGTTGGTCGCCGGGCGCGCAACACGCCCAGCAGCTCGAGTCGTGGTTTGTGCACATCCCCGGGCTCAAGGTCGTCTTTGCGTCGACGCCGACAGACGTGCGGGGACTGCTCTGGTCGTCCATCTACGACGACAACCCGGTCGTCTTCTTCGAGCACCGCACGCTCTACGGGATCAAGGAGGACGTCCCCGAAGAACTCGAGCCGATTCCGCTCGGTCAGGCGCGAACGCATCGCCGGGGCGAGGACGTCACGGTGATCGCAACCGGCCGGCTCGTGCACGAGGCGCTCGCCGCGGCCAAGGAGGCGGAGCAGGAAGGCATCTCGGTCGAGGTCGTGGATCCGCGCACACTCCTCCCGCTCGACGAGGACGCGCTGATCTCGTCCGTGAAGAAGACGAACCGCTGCGTCGTGGCGCATGAGGCGGTCGTGCGCGGTGGTTTCGGCGCAGAGCTCGCCGCCGACTGAGGTCAAGTTGCCACGCCTCGGCCAGGGCATGGAGTCCGGCACGATCGTGAAGTGGCTCAAGTCCGAGGGCGACAACGTCCAGAAGGGCGAGCCGCTCTACGAGCTGGATACGGACAAGGTGACACAGGAGGTCGAGGCGGAGGCGTCCGGTGTCCTCCTGAAGATCGCGATCTCGTCCGGGGAAGTCGAGGTCGGCAGGACGATCGCCGTCATCGGCGAGCAGGGCGAGCAGGTCGAGCTCGAGCCGAGCGAAGCTGCGGGGAACGGCTCGGCCGCCCTCGGGGTATCCGGCGATCCCGACGAGGAAGGCTCGCTCGCGCGCGCGCGTGAACAAGACGGAGAGCGCGGCCGCCGAGCCTCCGCAGAGATAAGCGATTCGGCCGCGCAGCGGCCTGTCCGCGACCGCGGACCAGGGGAGGGGGTTCGGGGGAACCGGGAGGTTCCCCCGACGACAGAGAACGGTGGTCGCATCAAGGCCTCGCCGCTGGCGCGGCGCATAGCGCGAGAGCGGGGCATCGACCTGAGCGCCGTGGCCGGGACCGGCCCCGACGGCCGCGTCGTTGCCGAGGACGTCGAGCGCACCGCCGCGTCGGGAGCGCCGGTCGCGCTTCCCACGGCGGCGTTGCCATCCGAAGGCATCGAGGTGCAGCAGCTGTCGTCGATGCGCAAGACGATCGCACGCCGGCTGACCGAAGCCTGGCAGGCGCCGGTCTTCCAACTCGGGATCACCGTCGACATGACGCGCGCGCTTGCACTCCGCGAACGGCTCGTCGAGTTGCACGGGGAAGGGGTGAAGCCGACCATCTCCGATCTTCTCACCAAGATCTGCGCCGCGGCACTGATGCGCCACCGTGCCGTGAACGCCCTCTACAAAGGCGACGCCGTCGAGCTGTACCCGACCGCGAACATCGGGATCGCGGTCGCCGTCCCCAACGGTCTCGTGGTGCCCGTGATTCCCGGCTGCGAGCGAAAGTCCATCGCCGAGATCGCGACCGTGCGCGCAACGATCGTCGGCCGCGCCCGCGAAGGGAAGCTGCAGCAGGCGGACCTCGACGGTGGAACGTTCACGATCTCCAACCTGGGCATGTACGGCATCGAGCGATTCATCGCCGTGCTGAACCCTCCGCAGGCGGCCATCCTTGCTGTCGGCTCGATCGAGGACAAGGTCGTTCCCGTCGACGGTCAGCCGGCTGTGCGGCCACGCATGGAGCTGACGCTCACCTGTGACCACCGTGCAGTCGACGGCGCCACCGGCGCGGAGTTCCTGCGCGACGTCAGGACCTTCTTGGAAGAGCCTGGCCTCGCGTTGTGACGCCGGTCTGGTACCACGTTCGCAATCTCGAGGCAGGGCGTGCGTTCTACAAGGACCAGCTCGGCTTCACGGAGACGTATGTGGACGGCGACGGCAGTTGGGTGAAGCTCGAGCGCAATGGAATGGAGATCGCGCTGGCCGAGGGCGAGCCGCACGAAGACTCGGGCGTCGCCCACGTAGACGTCGGCGACATCAAGGCCGTCGCGGACAAGCTGAGGAAGGACGGTGTCGAGGTAGGCGTCGTGTTCGAATTGCACGGGGAGATGCGCCTGCTCGACGTGTTCGACCCTGACGGCAACCGCCTGCAGTTTGCGGAAGAGCTCTCACCGGCCTGAGCCCGCACGGGGCCGTGTTCGAACGCGGCGTGATGCGCCTGTGACTTCGTTTGCCGGCGCTCTGCGGGCGCCGGGCTCTATGGTGGCTAGAGAGCGGAAGGCCGCTGAACTAGCGGCGCAGGCAGGCGTACGCGGCCGGGACCCAGTCGCGACGCTCGGCGCTTGAGCAGGCGGGCCCGCAGGCCAGTCCCAAACTCGGTCCGCCGATCATCGTCACGTTTCATAACTCTGAAGATGCCGCACGTAGCGCCTTCTTGCCTGGTTGGCGAGGAATCACTCGTTCGAGTGACCGCCGCTTAAACTCAACACCGTGATCCGCCACGCCGGGCCACAGGACGTCCGTTTTCTTCGCGACATGCTGAAGCACGCCTACCACTGGCGGCTGAACGCGGATCCGGACCTCCCGGTCGCGAGGTACGTCAACAACTGGGGCCGGCCGGGCGATGCCGGGCTCGTCGCCTGGGAAGCAGGCCCGGTCGGCGCAGCCTGGTACCGGCTCTTCCCGGCGAGCGCGCCGGGCTTCGGGTTCGTCGACGAGGAGACGCCGGAGCTCACGATCGCCGTCGTCCCGAGCCGCCGCGGGAGCGGCCTCGGCGGCGAGCTTCTGGCCGCACTCCTCGAACGCGCCCGTGAGGAAGGCCACCAGGCGATCAGCCTCAGCGCCGAGCGAGGCATGACGAAGCTCTACGAACGCTACGGCTTCCGCGCCGTCGAGGAGAAGGACGGAACGGTCACGATGAAGGCAGATCTCCAGGGGCACTCGGGTCGATAGCATCGACCTCCATGGAAGTCGACGTCGCCGTTCTCGGAGGCGGGCCGGGTGGCTACACGGCCGCGATCCGGGCTGCGCAGCTCGGGGCCAAGGTTGCCTGCGTCGAGCGCGAGCCTGAGCTCGGCGGCACGTGCCTTCGCATCGGCTGTATTCCGACGAAGGCCTGGGTTCAGACCGCGTTCGCGCTGAAGGAAGCCGAGCACACCTTCGACAAGCTGGGCGTGAGGCTCGGCGGCTTCCAGCTCGAGTTCGGCAAGGCGAACGAATGGAAGGCCGGGGTCGTCAAGCAGATGACCGACGGTGTCGCATCGCTCTTCAAGGCGAACGGCGTCGACTGGGTCAAGGGAAACGGGACGTTCACGGACGCACACACCCTCGCCGTCGAAGGCGGAGAGGACGTGATCTTCAAGCAGGCGATCATCGCGACGGGCTCGTTCCCCCTTCGTCCACCGATCGAGGGCCTCGACTCCGAGCGGTGTGTCGACTCCGAGGGGCTTCTTGCGCAGACGGAGGTCCCGAAGCGCCTCGTCGTGCTCGGCGGCGGCATCATCGGCTGCGAGTTCGCTTCGATCTTCCAGCGCTTCGGCAGCGAGGTGACGATCATCGAGATGCTGCCGGCGTTGATTCCGCAGGAGGATTCGGACGCGTCGAAGGAGCTCGCGAAGCAGTTCGGCAGGCGCGGGATCACCCTTCACCTCGAGAAGCAGTGCACCAAGGTGGAGGAGAAGGGAGGTTCGCTGACCGTGCACTTCGGCGACGGCGAGACGGTCGAAGCGGATCTCATGCTCGTATCCGTCGGCCGCGGCCCGAGCGTCGAAGGACTGGGTCTCGAAGCGATCGGGGTCGAGTTCGACAAACGGAAGGGCATCGCTGCAGACGAGCACCGACGCACCACCGTCGAGCACATCTACGCCGTCGGCGACTGTGCCGGCTACTGGCAGCTCGCGCACACCGCGTTTCGCGAAGGGGAAGTCGCCGCCGAGAACGCATGCGGGCACGAGTCCGTTGTCGACAACCGCGCCGTACCGCGGCCGATCTACACCGATCCCGAGATCGCCGGCGTCGGCCTGACCGAGGCGGAGGCGCGCGAGCAGTACGAGGACGACGTTGCGACCGGCATGTTCCCGTGGGTCGCCAACGCGCGTGCAGTGATGCAGAACGAGACCACCGGGTGGGTCAAGTCGATCCACGAGACGCGCTACGGCGAGCTGCTCGGTCTCGTCATGGTCGGGCCGCACGTGACCGATTTGATCGAAGCCGGGGTGGTGGCGATCGACGCGGAGGCGACGGTCGAGACCGTTGCCGACGGCATGGCTGCGCATCCAACGCTTTCGGAGGCGATCAAGGAGGCCGGGCTCGTGGCGCTCGGCCGGGCGATCCACATTCCGAACCGCAAGCGCGCGAAGACGCCGGCCTAGCGCGGCGGATATCGTTTACAAATAGCAAAAGCCGCCGCCGTATCCCGCTGCGCGGGTCGCTCGTTCCACCTGCATCGTGGCGACAGCAGCGCCGGAGATACCCGTCCTAGCTCGGGATCAGGCCTTTGAATCCCTGTACCGGCGCTACGTCAAGGACGTGTACCACTACGCGCTCGCGCTGCTACGGAATCCAGCCGACGCAGAAGACGTCACACAGACGACGTTCCTCAACGCGTACCGCGCGTACCAGCGCGGGATCGAGGTCGAGAAACCGCAGAACTGGCTGATCAAGATCGCGCACAACGTCGCGAGGACGCGATACGCGCGCGCAAGCCGTCGGGTGAAAGAAGTTCCGCTCGAGGATCACGTCGAACAGCTCGCGCTTCCCGAAGCCGACCGGCCTGATGTCACAGGTGTTCTGACCGCGCTCGGACGTCTGCCGTTCAACCAGCGCGCAGCGCTCGTCATGCGTGAGCTCGAGGGCCGGTCGTACGCCGAGATCGCCGACACGATCGGCGTGTCGGTCTCGGCCGTCGAGACTCTCATCTTCCGCGGGCGGAGGTCGTTGCGTTTGAAGGCGTCGGCGCTCCGGGCGCTCGTAGCGGTTCCACTTCCGAGCTCGCTGTCGCAGTTCTTCGAGGGCGGCGGCGTCCTCGCCGGAGGCGGGGCAGCCTTCGGCACGGGGTTCCTCGTGAAGGCCGCCGTTGCGCTCGTCGCCGGCGTCGTTGCAACCGGTGTGGGTGGTGATCGCAACCGACCGGCCGTGGCAGCGGCAGGATCGACACCGCGACCGGCGATCGGCCAATCGCGGCACCGTGCCGACGGTCTCGTGGCGCGGCCGGGTTTACGCTCGCTCAAAGCGAGCGACGCGAGGATCGTTGGCCGGGTTCGTGCGCGGTCCGCGCCGATCGCCATCGGGACCAAGCCCAGCCTCCCCGCGCTGGGAGCCGTGCAGGGGCAGGCGCCGTCGGTGGAGGGTCCCGCGACTACGAATACCCCGTCCGTGGTGCCCGCCGCACCGCTCCCGAGCCCGGTCTCCAGTCTCACGGATACCGTCGAAGCGGCGGTGCCGGCCGTGCCTGCGTCCCTGCCGGTCCAGGCCCCGAGTCTTCCGCCCGTTCAGGTCGACATCCCGAAGATTCCCGGAGGAATCCCGCTGCCCTAGCCAAATCCGCGGTAGGGGGACGCAAGATTCGGCCTGAACGGGTATCTACTAGGTCATGACGCCCCTGCTGGCGCAGAGGCCTCGCTCGGACCGGGCCTTCGAGCGGCTCTACAAGCGACACGTCGGGGACGTGTACCGGTACGCGCTCGCCGTCATGCGGAACCCCGCCGACGCGGAGGACGTCACCCAGACGACTTTCCTCAACGCGTACCGCGCCTACGCCGAGAAGGGCAGTCGCCCGGAGAAGCCCCAGAACTGGCTGATCGCGATTGCGCACAACGTCTGCCGGCAGCGGTTCCGCCAGTCGGCGAGGCGTCCGTCCGAGATCTCGTTCGAGGACGACATCGCGGACACGATCGCCGACGACGACGCGCCGACCGGCGACGACATCCGGCGAGCGCTCAGCCACCTCGCTTTCAACCAGCGGGCTGCGCTCGTCATGCGGGAGCTCGAGGGGCGCTCGTACGCAGAGATCGCCGACATCCTCGAGGTCTCGACGAGCGCGGTGGAGACGCTGATCTTCCGCGCGAGGCGCGCATTGCGGGAGCAGCTCGAGGGGTCGCTCACCTGCGGCGAGGCCGAGTTCGCGATCTCGCGACAACTCGACGGCCGGCTTCCACGGGCAGAGCGCGGACAGCTCCGCGCGCACCTGCGCGAGTGTTCGGAATGCGCGGGCTTCGCACGTCGCCAGCGCGCCCAGCGTGGCGCAATGAAGACGCTCGCGCTCGTGCCGGTGCCGGCGTCGCTGACGTCGCTGTTCGGTGGCGGGAGTGGGGCCGCGGTCGGAACGGGCCTTGGGCTGAAGGCAGCAGCAGCGGTTACGGCCGGCCTCGCGATCGGCGGCGCAAGTTACGAAGGGGTGCAACACGCGCCATGGCACGCACAGAAGTCGACGGCGACTGCGTCTCAAAAGGTGGTCGTGGCAGCGCTACCCGGCGCCGCCCTCTCGCCGGGTACGCCGTCTCGGGTCGCGGCTATGTCCGTTCCCGGCGTGCACGGCCACGGGGCCAGAGCAACGCACATCAAGCCGAAGAAGATCAAGAAGCTCTCCGCGCACGGCCGTCACCCACGCTTGACCGGGCGTTCGAGCTCCGCCTACCATGGCAAAGCCGGACAGCAGACTCATCCAGCGCACCCCTCACGCGGCGCGCTTGCACACCAAGCAGCGCAGGTAAAGGCAAAGCATCTCCAGTTGCCGGGTCCGATCGGGGAGCATCCCGCACCCCGTGCCGGGCGTGGCAAGCCGAAGTAACCTCGTACTTTCCCGTGGCATGTGTTCGGTCCCGACCGGGAAAGGTGCTTGGTAGGCTCGATCGGCGAAAGGAGACCCATGGGGATCATCAATCGACGGAACGCCGTGCTCGGCTGGGGTGTCTGGAAGGTCGCGAAGAAGTTCGGGAAGCGCAAGGCGCGGGCGGCAGTCCCGGGAACCGGTGAACACGCCGGGTTGAACAAGGGAGCGATTGCTTCGATGCTTGCTGCAGCGGGCGGCGGGCTGTGGTTCTGGCGCAAGAAGTCGGACGAGACGACGCCAGGCTCGTAGTGGCGGACATTCCCGCCGGCCTCATCAGGCGCGCGCTCGCAGGAATCATTCCCTACGAGCCGGGCAAGCCGGTCGAAGAGGTTCAGCGTGAGCTCGGTCTCGAACGTGTGGTCAAGCTCGCGTCCAACGAGGGGCCGTACGGCCCGTTCCCGCAGGCACTCGAAGCGTTGGAGCGGTCGGCCGGCGAGTTGAATCGCTATCCGGACGGTGGTGCGTACCGCCTCCGCACCGCGCTCGCCGAACGACACGGCGTGCGGTTCGAGGAGATCGCGATCGGCGGCGGGGCAGATGGTCTCATCGACGGGATCTCGCAGGCGGTGCTCGAGGAGGGGGACCAGATCGTCTGCGGCTGGCCGTCGTTTCCGAGCTATGCCATCTACGGGCGCAAGCTCGGGGCGGAGGCGGTTCAGGTGCCGCTCCGAGACGATCGCTACGACCTGGACGCATTGCTCGGCGCGATCACGGAGCGGACGAAGCTCGTATACGTCTGCCATCCGAACAATCCGACCGGAACGATGAACTCGCGCAGCGAACTGGATTCGTACTTCGCGCGAGTTCCGGACCACGTGCTCACGGTGCTCGATCAGGCCTACTTCGAGTACGTCGACGATCCGGACTATCCGGACGCGATCGCGGAGTACTTCAAGGCGGGCCGGCAGGTGATCGTGCTCCGGACCTTTTCGAAGATCTACGGCCTCGCCGGCGCGAGGGTTGGCTACGGCGCGGGGCCAGCCGAGCTCGTCGTGGCGCTCGGAAAGACACGGCGGGCGTTCGACTTGACGACGCCGGCGCAGGAGGCTGCCCTTGCGAGCCTGAATTCGCCCGGCGAGCTCGAGCGCAGGAAAAGGGCCAATGCCGAAGGCAGCGCCGAGCTCGAGCGGATCCTGACGGAGGCGGGCTACAAGGTGACCGGACCGGCGGTGGGAAACTTCGTCTTCGTCGATCTGGGCGAGGATGCACAACCTTGGTTCGAGGCGTTGCTGCGCGAAGGCGTGATCGTGCGTCCGCTTGCCGGCTTCGGCGCTCCGCAGGCGATTCGCGTGACTGTCGGAACGCCGGACGAGCATGTGTTCCTCACACAAGCACTTGCGCGAGTGAGGACGACCGCGGCGGCTTCCTGACAGACTTCGCCGGCGTGACCGGCCTCCGTCGCCAGCTGAGCCTTCTCGGCACCGCACCTGGTTTTCGGCTGCTGTTTCTGTCCACACTCGGGTCCAGTCTCGGGACCCTGCTCGCGACCGTCGCGCTCGTCGTCGACATCAAGGACCGCACCAATTCGGGCTCGTGGGTGAGCGTTCTGTTGATCGTCGAGTTTCTGCCGGCTGTGGCCGTCGGGCTCGCGCTCGGCCCGCTGCTCGATCGAATTTCGCGCCGCGGACTGATGATCGTCTCGGACCTGGTTCGGGCTGGGGTCTTCTTCACGCTGCCGTTTGCGAACACGGCCGGACAGATCGTCGCCCTCGCCGGGATAGCGGGACTGGCCACCGGGTTCTTCCGCCCGGCGGTATACGCGGGCCTGCCGAACCTCGTCGACGAACACGAGCTCGCGCGCGCGAACTCACTGATCCAGACGAGCGAGAACGTGAGCTGGACTGTTGCGCCGATCATCGGGGGCGCGCTCGTCGCCGCATCCGGGCCGCATCTCGCGTACTGGCTGAACGGGGCTTCGTTTCTCGTCTCGGCCCTGCTGTTGCTGCGCATCCCGGCAACCAAGCTTCAGGGTGCCCTCGCGGTGAGCCGCGGCCACCTGCGCGACCTCAGGGACGGGTTTGCGCGCGTGATCCGAACGCGTCCACTGCTGACCGTTCTCGTCGTGTGGACGATCGCTCTGGGAGCCGTGGCGTCGACGCAGACGGCACAGGTGTTTCTCGCCAAGGACGCGTTCCATGCCGGTGACTTCGGCTACGGCTTGATCTTCGGCTTCATCGGGCTCGGCCTTGCGATCGGGAGCTTCGGGGCGGGCGGCTGGCTGGAGAGGTGGCCGGTCGGCAACGTCTATTCGGGAAGCATTCTCCTGCAGGCAGTCGGAGTTGCCGCTGCGGCTGTTGCCCCGAACGTGTGGGTCTCGCTGCCCTGTTTC
>WNGJ01002083.1_pt1 | contig 20097 bp, 18 predicted proteins | sample 5400611 | NCBI WGS metagenome assembly WNGJ01 (sample SAMN13153375, study PRJNA577476) | soil metagenome | isolation source: 40 cm soil or saprolite under Garry oak tree replicate 1 | place: USA:California | collected 2016-06-15
GCCATCACTGGCGTGACCAGGACGGCGGTCCTGGAGCCAGGCACCGGAACCAAGGCGACCCACTTCACGACTCAGCGCCCGTCGTTCGCCGACGACAGCCTCGAGCCTCTGCTCGAGCAGCACGGCGTGACCATCAACGCCAAGCCGGAAAACCCGCCCCTGCCCTTCTGGGAGCAGCTGCTCCTCAGCTTCGGGCCGACGCTGCTGATCGTGTTGGGTCTGCTGTATCTGCTGCGGCGATCGGCTGCCGCGGGCGCGGGCGGCATTCTCGGATCGTTCGGCCAGAGCAGGGCCCGCGTCTACGATGCGGAGCGGCCCGCGACCACCTTCGCCGACGTGGCGGGAATCGATGAGGTCAAGCAGGAGCTCGAGGAGCTCGTCGACTTCTTGAAGGAGCCACAGAAGTACGAAAAGCTCGGTGGCAGGGTCCCGAAAGGCGTCCTGCTGATCGGTGCGCCTGGAACAGGAAAGACGCTCCTGGCCCGCGCGGTTGCCGGCGAGGCCAAAGTTCCGTTCTTCAGCCAGTCGGCCTCAGAGTTCGTCGAGGCAATCGTCGGCGTGGGGGCGGCGCGAGTTCGGGACCTTTTTGAGAAGGCACGCAAGGCCGCGCCGGCGATCATCTTCATCGATGAGCTGGACGCGGTCGGCCGGAGCAGGAGCTCCGGCATCCGGCTCGGCAGCAACGATGAGCAGGAGCAGACGCTCAACCAGATCCTCACCGAGATGGACGGGTTCGAGCCGGGTATCGGGGTGATCGTCCTCTCGGCCACCAACCGGGCTGAAATCCTCGATCCCGCGCTGACGCGGCCGGGCCGATTTGACCGGCGCGTGACGTTGCAGCCGCCTGACCGTCGCGGGCGGGCGGCGATCCTCAGGCTCCACACCGCCAAGGTTCCGCTGGCGCCCGACGTTGACCTCGACGACATCGCCGGCCGTACACCAGGTCTTGTAGGAGCCGACCTGCGCAATCTGGTCAACGAGGCGGCGCTGGGTGCGGCGAGAAATAACGAGAACGTGGTGACCTCCGCAGACTTCTACGAGGCCATCGACCGGATCTTGCTTGGCACCGAACGGCATTTGATGCTTTCGCAGGCAGATCGTGAACGCATCGCGTATCACGAGTCGGGTCATGCGTTGCTCGGGCTGCTCGTGCCTGGCGCGGACCCGGTCAGGAAGGTAACGATCATTCCGCATGGAGGCGCGCTCGGGGTCACCGTCCAGAGCCCGATCGATGATCGGTTCAACTATGGAGAGGACTACGTCCGCGCTCGAATCATCGGAGCCCTCGGAGGGCGTGCCGCCGAGCATCTCATCTATGGAGTGGTGTCCACGGGAGCAGCGAATGACCTTCAGCAGGTGACGATGATCGCTCGGGAGATGGTGGTTCGGTGGGGGATGAGCAGCAAGATCGGCCCGCTCGCCTTCGCCGAGGACGGCGAGGGCACTGGGCTCTCGATGGTCCGTCCTTACAGCGAGGCGACCGCTCGCGAAGTCGACCTCGAGATCAAGAGGATTGCCGATGAGTGTCTTGCCGAAGCGACGAGGCTGCTGACTGAGAACCGCGCCAGGCTCGAAGCGCTCACGAAGGCCCTCTTGGAGGAGGACTCTTTGGGCGAGGACCAGATCCTTTCGGTCACCGGTTTGAAGCGCGCACAGATCGCCAGCACAAGCAGTCTCAGCTGACGAACGGCTAACCGGACCTTACCCCTGGAAATACGCAGGCGATTCCGGCCGACGGATACACGATTGGCGGGGGTTACGATCCTTCCTCAGCCCACCACAAATCCCAGGAGGTAGCCAGATGGTCAGCACCACAAGCCGTACGGACACCGACGAGATCGAGCGTGCCAACGCTTCGGGTAAAACCCCGGTCGTCTTCATTCACGGCTTATGGCTGCTGCCGAGCAGCTGGGACCGATGGGCCACGGTTTTCGAGGAGGCCGGATATACAGCACTGACGCCGGGATGGCCGGATGATCCCGAAACGGTGGCCGAAGCGAAAGCGCATCCGGAAGTGTTCGCCCACAAGACGGTCGGACAGGTGGCGGATCACTATGCGGGCGTGATCGGGCGGCTGAAGAAGAAGCCGGCTGTGATCGGCCACTCCTTCGGGGGCCTGCTGACACAGATCGTCGCCGGGCGCGGCCTGTCGGCTGCTTCGGTGGCCATCGACCCAGCACCCTTCCGGGGTGTGCTCCCGCTGCCGTTCTCAGCCCTGAAGGCCGCATCGCCGGTGCTTGGCAATCCGGCGAATCGGAATCGTGCCATCCCGCTGACTTACGACCAGTTCCGTTTTGCCTTCGCGAATGCGGTCGGCGAAGATGAGGCCAAGGAGCTCTTCGCGACCTTTGCCGTTCCGGCCTCAGGGGCGCCTCTGTTTCAGGCCGCGGCCGCCAACCTCAACCCGTGGACCGAGGCCAAGGTCGACACCAAGAACCCCGACCGCGGACCGCTGCTGATCGTCTCAGGCCAGAAGGACAACACGGTCCCGTGGGCGATCGCCAACGCGTCGTACAAGCAACAGAAGCGGAACCCGGGAGTGACCGAGATCGTTGAGATTCCCAATCGCGGGCACGCGCTCGTCATTGACAGCGGCTGGCGAGAGGTGGCTGACAAGGCCTTGAATTTCATCCAGCGCTTCGTGCACTGAGAGCCTTCTCGAATCCCTAGGTGACGCGCTCCCCGCGATCGGCATGCATCACTTTTTCGATGCACGCGACGAGATGGTCCGGTTCGAAGGGCTTCGTCACGATTGCTTCCACGCACTGCGAGGTAGCCGAGTCGACCTGCCCGCCGCTCAGGAGGACAACGGGGATGGAGACTGTCGCCGGGTTGGCACGTAGCTGATCCACCAGCTCGACCCCGCTCATGACCGGCATCGTGAGGTCCGCGATGATCAGGTCGGGTGGCGCCGCGCGTATTGCTTCCAGCGCAGCCATGCCATGAGGGGCTTCGGCGACCTCATAACCGGCGTGCTCCAGGATCATCCGGACGACAAATCTCAAGTCTCGATCGTCCTCGACGATCAGAATTCGTTTCACGCGCACCCCTTTCTGCCAGACCGACCGCGCTGGCGGCGGTTACGTCAGCGTTCGAGGATAGACAAGTCGAGCGCGTTGATGCGCGACGGGTCGGCGAGCATCTCGATCTGCACGATCTTGCCGCGCACGATCGTGAAGGTGAATACGACGCGCGGCTTTCCGCCCGGCGCCCACACGGCTCCGGCGGATCCGTTCACCAACGCCGGCCGCGCGGTGCGCGCCCGTCCTGAGAAAGTGGAGGCCACCTCGGCCGCACCCAGGACCTCGGCCGGCGAGCCCATTTGCACGGCTTCCGTGTCAGCACGGAGCACCACATCTGGGTCGAGCAGCGCCAGCAGCGCGTCGAAATCACCGCCGCGCGAGGCGGCGAGGAAAGCGTCGACAACCTTCCGCTGTCGGGTGTGATCGATCTCGGGGGCTGCGCTTGCTCCCTGCACCCGGCGGCGAGCGCGGCTCGCCAGCTGTCTCGCCGCGGCCGGGGAGCGTTTCACGATGGGGGCGATCTCTTCGAACGGCATCGCGAACATGTCGTGAAGGACGAACGCGAGCCGTTCTGCAGGCGCCAGGGTTTCGAGGACAACAAGCAGCGCGAGACCAACCGAGTCGGCGAGCATCGCTTCGTGCTCGGGGTTCGCGATGGGGTCTGTCAGGTGCACGCCGAGCGGCTCTTCGCGTCGCGACTTGCGCGAGCGCAGGATGTCGAGGCACACTCGCGCAACGACGGTCGTCAGCCATGCGTTGAGGTTCTCGACACCGGCATCGCCGGAGCGGCTAAGGCGCAGCCAGGCTTCCTGCACCGCGTCGTCGGCCTCGCTGACCGAACCGAGCATCCGGTAGGCCACAGCCCTCAGGTGTGCCCGGTTGGCCTCGAATCGGTCCGCAAGCTCGTCGCTTTCGTTCATCTGTCACATTCTCCCGTTGGGCTCCGTCATAGGTGGTGACGATCGAAATTCGGTAGATGTGACAAGGAGATGAAGATGAGCCAGCAGTTGAGCCCGTACATCAACTTTCAGGGCCGCGCCCGCGAGGGGATGGAGTTTTATCAGAAGGTGTTTGGCGGCAAGGTCGACCTGCAGGCGATGGACCAGAAAGGCGCACCAAGGCCGGCCGGGCCAAAAGACAGGGTCACGCACGCCTCGCTCGAAGCCGACGGAGTGCGAATCGTGGGTACGGATGGCCATCCCGACTTCCCGGCCAAAGTGGGCGAAAACATAGCCCTTGCCTTCGGTGCCACCGACAAAGAGCTGGTGACCAGTATCTTCAACGCGCTGGGCCAGGGAGGCAACGTCAAAATGCCGCCTTCCGATCAGTCCGGAGGCGTTGGCTGGCTGACTGACAAATTCGGTGTCAACTGGATGGTCAGCACCCTCAAGGGGTAGAGCCGCAACCAAGCGTTCAAGTCGAGCGATGGAGCACGGATTGAACCTTGTTCTCGGCGACCAGGCGGCCTCTGAACCACACCCGTTCCGGCAGCGGCTGCAGCCGCAGGGCCTCTTCCCAGGTCGGCACCGGCAGCAGCTGTAGGTCGGCGCGTGCCCCGGGGCGAAGCCCGTAGTCGGTCAGCCTCATCGCCATCGCCGGCGCCTCGGTCACTGCGCGCAGTGCGAATGCAAGATCGGCCCGACTGGTCAGGTGGGCCGCGTGCGCTGAGATCAGGGCCACCTCGAGCATCGAGCCTCGCCCGAAGGGGTAGAAGCCGTCGTTGACGCAGTCTTGCCCGAAAAAAACGTTCACGCCGGCCGCGCGCAGCTCGCCGATCCGCGTCGTACCGCGGCGAATCAAGCCTCGATCCGCCCGTCCCTGTAAGACAAGGTTGGTGACCGGGTTCGCGGCGATCGAGATGCCAGCTCGCAGACACTTGTCGATGACGCGGTCGGCGTAGTCGTTCGGTGCGGCTGCCAGCGAACAAACATGTCCAGCGCAGACCCTGCCGGCGAATCCGCGCCGCAACGCCTCGTCGGCCACCATCTCGAGAGTCCGTACGCCGCCATCATCCGTTTCGTCCACGTGCATGTCGAGGTCGCGGTCGAAGCGCTCTGACAGCTCGAAGCACTGCCGGACGTGCTCTTTTTGCGAGGCTTCGTCCAGCTCCCAGTGCGGCATGCCACCAACCACGTCGGCGCCCGCCTCAAGGGCCGCCTTTATCAGGTCGTAAGCGCCGGGGTCACGGAGCAATCCCTCCTGGGGAAACGCGATGGTTCGCACCTCTGCGATGTCGGCGCACGATGCGGCTGCGGCAAGCACCCCTTCGAGCGGGATCAGCCCGCCGATCGTGTCCACGTCGACGTGCGAGCGCAGGCGGGTCGTGCCCAAAGCCACGGATCCCTCGATCACCTCACGAGCTCGTGCCGCGACGTCGGCGACTGTGTAACGACGCTTGCGCTCGTGGATCGCGCCGATGGCTCCGCCCAGCGTGCCGTCGTGCTCGCGAAGCTCGCCGCGGATCAGCACCTTGTCGAGGTGGATGTGGGCGTCGACGAACGCGGGCAGCAGCAGCTTGCCTTGGCATTCGGTGGCTCGAGCCACGCCTGCCGCTGCGCCGGCGCCAATCCGAACTATCCGCTCACCGTCGACGACGACGTCCGCCGGGGACCCGTCAGGGAGGCGGGCATCTTGCAAAGCCCACACGGGCGGCTACCATAGCGCGGGGACCCCGGCACCGGGGACCGGGGCGCACGTCAAGGGAGAAAGGCGCCATGGCCGTGGCAACTGGGGCACGGGAACGCGATGTCGTCTACCCGGAGGACCGGCTGCCGTGGCCGCAGACGATCCTTCTGGGCCTGCAACACGTGGTGGCCATGTTCGGCGCCACGGTCCTGGTCCCGCTGATCTTGGGCTTCAACCCGAACACAGTCATCTTCTTCAGCGGCGTGGCGACATTGATCTTCCTCGTCGTCACCGGTTTCAAGGTACCGAGCTATCTCGGATCGAGCTTCTCGTTTATCGGGTCTGTCCTGGCGGTGCAGGGCGCCCAAAACCCCAACCACGGCCTGGCTTATGCGGGCATCGTCATGGCGGGAGTCATCTACCTGGCGATTGGCGTGATCGTTCACTTCGTCGGCGTCAACCCGATCCGCTACCTGCTGCCGCCGGTGGTGACGGGAACAGTCGTCGCCGTGATCGGCCTCGCACTCGCAAGTGCGGCTACCACGAACTACGCGGGCGAACCATTCACGGCGACGGTCACGTTGCTGGCTGCGGTCCTGGCGGCCGTTTACCTACGTGGCTTCCCGCGAATGCTGCCGGTGCTGATCGGAATTGTGGTCGGATACATCGTCTCGGCCATATATCCAGCCTGTGGTGACGCCAAGTCCCTTTGCCATATCGACTTCAACTCCATCGGGCAGGCATCGATCCTTGGCGTGCCGGCGTTCAGCTTTCCTGACTTCAGCCAGTTCGGCACCACACTGAGCCTTTTCTTTTTCATCCCGGTGATCCTGGTGGCCGAGAACGCGGGCCACGTCTACGCGATCGGCGGCATCATGAAGCGGGACCTGAGCCACATGCTTGGCCGGACATTCATGGGCGATGGCATTGGCACGACCATCAGCGGACTCCTGGGTGGCACTGGTGAAACGACGTACGCCGAGAACATCGGTGTCATGGGCATCACGAAGGTGTTCTCGATCATGGTTTTCGTCGTTGCGGCTGTCTTCGCAATCCTGCTCGGGTTCATCCCGATTTTCGGAGCGCTTGTGCGCAGCATCCCGGTCAGCGTGCAGGGCGGCATCGAGATGTACCTGTTCGGGTTGATCGCCGTCATCGGCGCCAAGATCTGGGTTGACGCAAAGGTGGATTTCTCGAAGCGCGCCAACCTGGCCGTCGCTGCCATACCGCTGATCATCGCTGCGGGCATCCCGGCGACCCAGGCCATCCCGATCCACATCGGCGGGCTCACGCTTACGTTCAACAACCTCGGGTTGGGCGCTTTAAGCGCGATCGTCCTGTATCAGATCCTGCGGCCGGGTCACGTCCGCGACATCGAGAGCGAGCCCGCGGAGGTCGCGACCCCGAAGTAGGCGCTCTGCGTATGGCATTGTTTGTTCGTGGCGCGCGGGTCGGTGGCGGCGTCTGATCTCGAGGCGCTGCGGCGCCGGCTTCGCTCCGGAACCTTGCCCGATCAGCTCCTCAAACCGGGCAGCGAAGTCGTAGTCAGGTTCGACGATCGCAAGCTGACCCGAGACCAGCTGCGGGCTGAAGCGGAACGTGTGGCGGGCGGCCTCGCGACGGCAGGCGTGAAGCCCGGCGACAGGGTTGGTCTCTACGCCTCGAACTCGCCCGAGTGGGTGATCGCTTACCTGGGGGCGCAGCGCGCCGGCGCCTGCGTGGTGCCCATGAACCCGGACTACCACTCGGCCGAAGCCGAGCACATCCTCACCGACGCCGAGCCGGAGCTCGTGATCGCCGATTCTCCTCGCGCAGTCATCGCCAAGAGCCTCGGACGTCGCGTTCTTGCGATCGAAGAGCTGCCGCGCGCTGATCCCCCTCCCATGCCCGAGCTCGTGTCGGAGAGCCCGGCCGCGATTCTCTACACCTCAGGCACAACAGGCCGGCCCAAGGGAGCCGTGCTCGACCATGGCGGCCTGCTGGCACAAGCACGCGGCGCGATCGAAGCCTGGCGCTGGTCATCGAGCGACGTGCTCGTCCACGCGCTGCCGCTGTTTCATCTGCACGGCCTTGGCATGGGCCTGAACGGCACACTTCTAAGTGGTGGACGTGCGACGTTCGTGCACTTCTCGCCGGCGGTGGTGGTGGCGGAGCTGACCCGTCCGGGACCAGAACGAGGGACGATGTTCTTCGGCGTCCCGTCGATGTACCAGCGGTTGTGCGACTGGCTCGATCAGAATCCGACCGACCTGTCACACGTGCGCGTCTTCATCTCCGGTTCGGCGCCCCTGCCCCCGGCGATGTTCGACCGCTGCGCCCGGCTGCTGGGACAGCCGCCGATCGAGCGCTATGGCATCACCGAAGGCGGGATCGTCGTGACGAATCCGTATGACGGTCCTCGCCAGCCGGGCCGGGTCGGCTATCCCTTTCCCGGCGTCGAGGTCAAGCTCGGGGACCTCGACGAGGTACTGCTCAAAGGTGGGCAGGTCTTCAAGGGCTACTGGCGCAACCCGACGGCAACCGAGGAGGCGTTCACAAAAGACGGTTTCTTCCGCACCGGCGACGTCGGGGAGATCGGCGAAGACGGGACGCTCGCAATCCGCGGCCGGCTCAAGGAGCTGATCATCTCGGGCGGCTTCAACGTCTACCCGCGTGAGGTCGAGCTGGTCCTCGAGGCCCATCCCGCCGTGGACGAGGTGGCCGTCGCCGGCATGCCCAGCGACGCGTGGGGCGAAGAGGTCACTGCGTTTGTCGTCCCTTCGAGGCCGTCCGAGATCGACGAGCGGGAGCTCATCGCGTTCGCGCGCGAGCGGCTTGCCGCGTACAAATGTCCCCGCCGGGTCGTCGTGGTGGATAAGCTGCCGCGAAATGCGATGGGCAAAATCGAGCGCTCGAAATTGGTGGCCCGGTGAGGTTCCTCGACCTGACGCAAGACTTCTCCCTCCACACGCCCGCGTTCGCCGGCTATCCCGGACCGGCCATACGGTGGATCAAGCACCTCGCATTCGATCGGGCGGGCGGCCAGGAAATCACCATGACGCTCCACGTCAGCACCCACCTGGATGCGCCGGCGCATTTCATGACGCGCGGCAAATTCATCGGTGACCTGACCCTCAACTTCCTCATCGGGCCGGCCTGCGTCGTCGACCTGGAGAAGATGGGCCTTGGCGACTACGACGTGTACGGCCCGGAGCACTTCGAGCGTTGGGAGAAGGACACGGGCAATCGCATCGAGCGCGGCGACATCCTGGTCATCCACACCGGGTACCACCGGTATTACCCCGAGAACTGGACCGACCGCTCACAGGCTGACGAGACCAGGTACTTCATCCGTCACCCGGGGCCCGCACGCGCTTTTGCCGAGTGGGTGCTCGAGCGCGGTGTCCGCTGGATCGCAGTCGACGCAGGCAGCGCGGATCATCCGCTCAACACCGTCATCCGGCGGATTCGCGCGGACGAGGCGGAGATAGGGGAGAAAAAGCTCGGCAAGAGCCTCGACGAGATCTTCCCCAGGGCCGATTACCAGATCATGCATACCCTTCTGTTTCCGCACGACATCGTCCACATCGAAAACCTGGGCGGGCAGATCGACGACGTGCTGGACCAGAAGATCCAGCTCGGCTGCTTCCCGTGGCGTTTCCAGGGCGGTGAGGCGGCGCTGTGCCGCGTCGTCGCAATCCTCGACGAGTGAAGCCGCCGCCGTTCGAGTACCACGCCCCGACCACGGTCGATGAGGCGTGTGCTTTGCTCGCTTCATTAAAGGACGCGAAGGTCCTGGCCGGCGGACAGTCCCTGGTCCCATTGCTCAACTTCCGCCTTGCCCGGCCCGCGCATCTGGTCGACATCAACCGCCTCGCCGGCCTGGATCGGATCTATGAGCGAGACGGGGGCATCGCGGTCCAGGCTCTGGCTCGGCAGTCCGGCGTTGAGGACTCGGACGTGGCGAAACGACGGTGTCCGCTGCTGCACGACGCGGTGCGGCTGGTCGCGCATCGGGTAATCCGCAACCGCGGGACCGTGTGCGGGAGCCTCGCGCACGCCGACCCCGCTTCGGAGCTGCCGGCGGTGCTGCTCGCGCTCGGCGGCAACGTCGTTGTGCGCTCCACGCGCGGCGAGCGCACGATTCCTGCCAGCGCCTTCTTCAATGGAGTGATGGAGACCTCGCTGGCCGAGGACGAGCTCCTCATCGAGGCGTGGTTTCCGGCCTCGCCGGCGCCCTCTGCGATCGTCGAAGAGTCGCGCCGCCACGGTGACTTCGCGCTCGCCGGCGCGGTGCGGGCCGGCGACCGGCTTGCCCTCTTCGGCGTCGCGCCCACACCAGTTCTGGCGGATCCGAACGATCCGACCAAGGGGCTGCGTCCCAGCGGTGACCTCGAAGCCTCGCCCGAGTTTCGCCTCCATTTAATCAAGGTCCTGACCGAGAGGGCTTTCGCAGCATGAAGGTCAACGGCATCTCGTACCCGCCGCCACGCGAGGCTCGCCGTCTGCTTTCCGACCACCTCCGTCACGATCTCGGACTAACAGGCACGCACGTCGGTTGCGAGCATGGCGTTTGCGGCTGCTGCACCGTGCTGCTCGACGGCGCGCCGGTGCGGTCGTGCTTGATGCTGGCGGTGCAGGCCGAAGGCCACGACCTGACGACGATCGAAGGCCTGGCGCAAGACGCCGGGCCTCTGCACCCGGTGCAGCAGGCTTTTCACGAATGTCACGGACTGCAGTGCGGCTTCTGCACCCCTGGGTTCGTGATGTCCGTGGTTGGGCTGCTAAAACAGAATCCGAACCCATCGCCGGATGAGATCGACGAAGGCATCTCCGGCAATCTCTGCCGCTGCACCGGCTACGCATCGATCCGGCGGGCTGTCGCTCGCGCCGCCGAGTTGAGCAAATGACCACGCGTTGGTTCGGCAGCCGGGTCCAGCGCAAGGAGGACGACCGTCTGCTGCGCGGTCGCGGCCGGTTCACCGACGACATCGATGGTGGCGCGCTGGAGTCCGTGCTGGTGCGGTCGCCCTTCGCGCACGCGCGCATCCGTTCCATCGACGTGAGCGCGGCTCGCGCTGTGCCTGGCGTGGTCGCGGTCTACGCCGCGGCCGACATTCCCTTTGGCGCCACCGACCTGCCGATCCTGATCCCTCACCCGAACTTGACGCATGGACGCACGCAGCGGTGTCTGGCCTCAGAGGTGGTGCGTTACGCGGGAGAGGCTGTCGCTTTTGTCGTCGCGGAAAGTCGAGCCGTTGCCGAAGACGCGGCAGATCTGGTTGACGTGGACTACGAACCGCAGCCCGTGGTGATCGCGCCCGAAATGAGCGCCCGCGCCGACCGCCTGGTCCACGACGACGTTCCCGGCAACGTCGCGGCCGAGATGAATCAAGAGGTCGGGGACGTCGACAGAGCGCTTGCAGCCGCGCCAAGACGTAAGTCGCTTCGACTTCGGTTCGAGCGGGGCGCCGCCGCACCCATGGAGTGCCGCGCGGTATGGGCGCGGTGGTCAGCCGACGAAAAAAAGCTCACCGTCTATGACTCGACCCAGTCGCCGACGTCGATCCGGGGTGGGCTGGCGGTGCTGTTCAGCCTGCCCGAGTCGAGCGTCGAAGTGATCGCCCCTGATGTCGGCGGGGGCTTCGGGCCGAAGATCATGCTGTTCCACCCCGACGAGCTGCTCGTCCCATACGCGGCGATGCAGCTGGGCCGGCCCGTGAAATGGACCGAGGATCGGCAGGAGCATTTCACCGCGGTCAACCAGGAGCGAGGCCAGGTCCACGAGGTCGAGGTCGGCTTCGACGATGAGGGCAGGGTCCTCGCGCTCAGCGACGAGTTCCTCCACGACGCCGGCGCCTACACGCCTTACGGGATCATCCTTCCGATCATCACCGCGGCCCAGGTACCTGGGCCATACCGCGTACCGAACTACCGTGTTCGATTCCGCGACGTCTACACGAACGCGACCCCTACATCTCCGTATCGAGGCGCGGGCCGCCCCCACGCCTGCTTCGTGATGGAGCGAACGCTCGATGCGATCGCTGCGGAGCTAGGGCTGGATCGGATCGAGGTGCGGAGACGAAACCTCATCCAGCCCGACCAGTTTCCTTACGAGCTTGGGGTTGCATGGCAGGACGGCAACAAGGTGGTCTACGACAGCGGGGACTATCCGGCTTTGCTCGAAAGGGCCGTCGAGATGCTTGGTTCGAGGCCGGCGGGCGAACACGTAGGCATGGGGATAGCGGTGTACGTCGAGGGCACGGGGGTAGGGCCGTACGAGGGCGCGCATGTCCAGGTGCTCGTCTCAGGCAAGGTGGTGGCCGCGACTGGAATTCCAAGCCAGGGCCAGTCACACGCGACGGTTTGGGCCCAGGTTGTGGCGGACGAGCTGGGCGTCGACGTCGCTGACGTCGATGTGACTGGCGGCGACACACGCCGCTTTCCGTGGGGGGTCGGCACGTTCGCTTCTCGCGGTGCTGTGACGGCGGGCAACGCGATGGCCGTGGCAGCGCGCATGGTCGCGGACAAGGCCCGGCGCATCGCCGCCGAGCATCTCGAGGCCGATGCCGCGGACCTGGAGCTGGTCGACGGCCAGGTGCGGGTCAAGGGCTCGCCCGGGCGAGGCATGCCTCTTGCGGCGGTTGCGGTGCTCGCAAATCCGGTCCGCTACGCGTTCGGCGGCGGGACCGAGGCGGCAACGCAGTTCGCCGCCCGGTCGCGTCCGGGTCCGCCGCTGCCGGAGGGTGAGCAGCCGGGGCTGGAAGCGACCGGCTACTACAGCCCGCCCGGGTCGACCTGGGCGTCGGGCTGCCACGCCGCGTACGTCCGTGTCGATCCGAAGAGCTTCCGGCTCGAGATCCTCAAGTACGTGGTCGTGCACGACTGCGGGCGCGTGATCAACCCGATGGTGTTGGAAGGCCAGATCGAGGGAGGCGTGGCGCAGGGCATCGGCGGCGCGTTCTACGAGCGCCTCGCTTATGACGATGAAGGCCAGCTGCGTAACGCGTCCTTCATGGAGTTCCTCATGCCTTACGCGACGGAAATCCCGGCGATCGAGATCGACCACATCGAAACGCCGTCGCCGCTCAACCCCCTGGGCGTCAAGGGGGCGGGGGAGGCCGGGGTGATCCCGGTGGGCGCCGTCATCGCTTCTGCGGTGGAGGAGGCCCTCGCCATTCAAATCACCGAGATGCCGCTGTCGCCGCTAAAACTCTTCGAGTTAGCGGCTCATCGAGCGATAGCGCCAGACGCCTAGCGGAGCGAAGATTGCGAGCAGGACCACCACCCAGATCAACGTGAGCTCGATCGGGTGCTCCGCCGGCAGGCCGGTCGCGGCAAACGGATTTGGATTCCCCCAGAGATGGCGAGTCGCGGCCGTGAGCGCGCTCACAGGGTTCCACTCGGCGAGCGGACGCAGCCACCAGGGCAGAGTCTGCGTCGGCACGAAGGCATTGGAAAGGAACGTCAGCGGGAAGAGCACGGTGAAGGAGACCTGCTGTGTCACCTCGACGGTGCGCAGCGTCAGGCCAAGCCAGACCCCTATCCACGCCATCACGAAGGCGAAGAGCAGCAGCAGCGCAGTACCCGCGAGGAATTCGACCACGCCGGTGTGGACCCGCCAGCCGACCGCAAGCCCGGAAAGCATGAGCACGACAAGGATTCCCGCGTTGTAGACCACGTCCGAGATGGTTCGCCCACTGAGCACCGCCGAGCGGGCCATGGGCAGGGACCGGAATCGATCCAGGATTCCCTTGCTCAGGTCATCGGTCATGCCGATGGCTGTAGTCGCGGTGGCGAAGACGATGGTCTGCGCGAAAATCCCCGGCATCAGGTACTCGCGGTACGAGGCTCCGCCGGGGAGCGGTATCGCGCCGCCGAACACGAACGCGAAAAGCAGCACGAACATGATCGACTGCAAGATGGCGAACAGCGCGAGCTCAGGAATGCGCGGAACGCGTTTGAGGTTGCGCCACGCGATGACCATCCCGTCGCTCAGCGCCTGTTTCATCTGGCGCTCACAGAGGCGGCGGGTGCATCTTGTGGAGGAGCGACCTCAGCCGCGTGGCCGGTCAGCGTCAGGAAGACATCGTCCAGCGTCGGGCGGCGCAAAGCGATGTCATCGATCGTGATCTGTGCCTCATCGAGATCGCGCACGACCTGAGCCAGGCGGCGCGCTCCACCTTTGGCAGGCACCGTGATCTTGCGCACGTGATCGTCGACCGATGCGTCGCTGCCCGCCTCGGCGCTGAGGATATGCGCCGCGCGGCCAATGTCATCGCGGCTGTGCACCACGACCTCGATGCGCTCCCCGCCGACCTTCGCCTTGAGCTCGTCGGCCGTGCCTCGAGCGATGATGCGGCCCTGGTCGACGACAGCGATCGTGTGGGCAAGCTCATCCGCCTCTTCGAGGTACTGCGTGGTCAGGAGCAACGTCACCCCTTCGCGCACGAGGCCGCGGATCACCTCCCACATCCCGAGCCGCCCGCGTGGGTCGAGCCCGGTGGTCGGCTCGTCGAGAAACAGGATTCGGGGCCTTCCCGTCAGTGCGCTGGCCAGATCGAGCCGGCGGCGCATGCCGCCCGAATAGGTCTTGACGACTCGATCCGCCGCATCGGCGAGGCCAAACTGCTCGAGCAGGTCATCGGCGCGCCGGCGTGCCTCCGCGCTCGGCAGCTGGTAGAGACGACCGAACAGCCAGAGGTTCTCACGGCCGGTCAGGTTCTCGTCCACCGCGGCGTACTGGCCAGATAGCCCGATCATCCGACGGATTTGCTGCGGCTGGCGGACGACATCGAGCCCGGCGACGGTGGCATGCCCGGAATCGGGGCGAAGAAGAGTGGTCAGGATGCGAACGGTCGTCGTCTTGCCTGCGCCGTTTGGGCCAAGCAGGCCGAGCACGGTCCCCTCCTCCACAGTCAGGTCCAGGCCGTCGAGGGCGCGCACTTCGTTCTTGCGGGACCGGTAGATCTTGACCAGTCCCTCGGCCACTATGGCGTTCACCCGGGTCGGTTCATCCGTCGGCCCTGACGACGGCGGCCACGATGTTGCCTCCCGGCGGACCCTGGTGCGAGTTGCGCTCGCCTCCGCTCACGTAGTTCGTCGTGCGGCCGGTCACCGAGGCGACGAGCATGCCGCCCAGCGCCTTGCCGATCTGATAGGCGTCGACGTCGTCGAGCAGCGTGATCCTGTTGCCTCGGACCTGGTCGGTGCCTGGGATAACCGACTTCGCGAAGACGTGAACGAGGCGCGAAAGGTCCTTTTCGGCGGGCAACAAGTCAAATTGCAGTCCCGCCGAGCGCAGCGCGTTCCTCACTCCTTCGGCGTCGATGAAATCTTTCGTGACCGCGTGTCCGATCCGCAGCGAGCTTTGCGAGCTGTTCGAGTTGCCGAACAGGACGACCTCGCCGTGGCGCTTTTCGCCGCCCGAGGAGGTCATCGCAACTGACGAGTAGAGATCCCAGTTGCGCCGCACGATTGAATCCGACAGCGCCGACTCAGGAACCTCGCCGAGGGCCATCGCGACTCCGAGCGCCGCGGCGTCGTTGGCGTAAACGCCTGCGCCCTCGGGTCCGAAAGTGAGGTCGTGCGAGACGACGGTCTTGCCGCGCGACTCCGCGTCCTTGATGCTCGCCGTCGTCAGCCCGGGCACCTTGACCATGACAAGGTGAACGTCCTTGGGATCGGTCAGGCCCGCATCGGCCATGGCTCGACGCGTGGCCTCCGCCACCTTCTGAATCTGGCCCATCCGGCCGACTTCCTCCGGCGGCATCGCATCCGAGCCGGCTCGACCCACGACGAGACGCTTTTCTTTGCTTCTCTGAGTGTCCGGAACTTCAGTCCACTCCCGGGTGACCACGGCGATGTGTGGGGTGATCACGCCGGGGCATCCGCCGGAGAGGACGAAGATCACCTGTTTTGCGACCTCACTCACCGGGATGCCGAGAAACGTGGCCGTCCATTCGCGGAGCGCCACGTCGGCCCAGACTCGGCCCCAGTCGTCATGCTGCCCGGTACCCTCGGTCTTGCCGGCGAGCGCGACGAGCGTGTCGGGCCGGATCTTGCCCGAATCGGCCAGCTGCTGTAGCCCGGTGGTGTCCGACGGCGTGGCCATCGGGCACACGAACATTTCAACATTTTGAATTTTCATTACCGACACATTCTCAGGCTGAGGCGCCCCTCTGGCGCTCCGCGCCACCTCCCCACTAGATGGGGAGGCCAGGTCGCTGGAAGCCGAAGTCGCTGATGGCTTCGAGCTGCTCCGCCAGCGAAAGCAGCTCGAGCTCCTGCCCCGCGCGCCCGACGAGCTGAACTCCGACGGGCAATCCGTCGTGAAGGCCGGCGGGAACCGACACCGCCGGTGTGCGCGCAAAGCTCACCGGCAGCACGAACTGGATGTAGCGCCCGTACGGCTCGCTAAGGAACGGAGGTACCTCCTCGATCGCCATGGGCACCAGACCAAGAGTTGGTGTCAGCAGGAAGTCGAAGCTCGTGAGCAGCGGTTTCACGACGACCGAATATGCTGCGGCGCTGGCGCTCTCGAAAGCCTGGAAGTAGTCGAGTGCGGACAGCTTCCGACCCTGCTCGACCAGCTTGCGAATGCCTGGCGCGAACAGCTTTGGGTTGGCGTCAAACGATGCCATGCTGGCCCTTCGCACGATGGCGTAACCCGCCGCCACTGACTCCGATTCCCAGTCAATCCGCTCGACGCGATGACCAGCGGACCCCAGCGCATCGCTTGCCCGGCGGGCTGCGTCGGCGCAGGCGTCGTCCATTCCGATCGCTGTCGAGTCCACCACGCCGATGCGAAAGCTCGGCGAGCCGGGCCGCAACCTGGGCGCGGACACCTGCGCCATCACCGAGAACAGCAGTCTCACGTCCGCGACCGTGCGTCCGATCGGGCCGACGACCGACAGCCCGGCTGGGTCTGCGGTCTCACTGGGCACTCGGTTGGGCGAAGGGCGCAGGCCGACCACCCCGCAGCATGACGCGGGAATGCGAATCGAGCCGCCCATGTCAGTGCCCATCGCAACGGTTGCCATGCCCGCAGCCACGGCCACTGCGCTGCCGCCGCTCGAGCCGCCAGGCGTGATGCCCGAACGCCAGGGATTGTTGGTGGCGGGAAAGATCGCATTGGTCGTCCCCACCGCCGCCGCGAGCTCAGGAAGGTTGGTCTTGCCGAGGATCGCAACGCCGGCCGCACGAGCACGGGCCACCGCGACGGTGTCTTCATCCGGGACTCGATGGCGCCAGACAGAGCTGCCATCCGTCCACGGCATTCCCGCCACCGGCAGGTTGTCCTTGACGGCCACGGTGACTCCAGCCAGTGGTCCGGTGCCGGCGCGTGCGTCACCGTCGACGTGCACGAAGGCGTGGAGGCGCGGGTCGAGACGCTCGATTGCATCGAGGTGGGTGCGGACCACCTCCTGGCGGTCGAGGTTGCCGGCCTCGACGCGGCGGGTGATGTCTGCCGTTGACAGCCAGGCCGGATTCTGCAAGACAGAGAGTCTAGGCGACCGCCGCCATCGGCCCCGGAGGACTCAAGCTCCCGAGTCGGCGTCCCGCGTTGTCGTGCCGCGCGATTCCCACTGAGCCTCGCACTCTCTCACGAGCAAAAAGAGCTCGTTGAGCTGGCTGTGCAAGGGCCGGTTGACTTCGCGGCCGACCCGGACCTCTTCCATTTTTGATGCGTAGAACCTGTAGTTGTGGCTCATGTTCCTCCCTCCTCTTTCTGGATTTATCGGCTCCCGAGCCTGGAACCAAAGGTAGGACGCGGAAAGCCTCGTCTATAAGGTGATAAACACCTGAAGTAGGCTCGAAGCTGCACCTGAAATCAGGTACCTGACGCGCCGTCTACAATCGTTTTGTGCACGAATCCACGCTCTCCATCGCGCCCGCCTTTGGCGAGCTGGAGCAGCATCGGGCGGAGCTGACCGCCTACTGCTACCGGATGCTGGGGTCTCCATTCGACGCGGAGGATGCCGTCCAGGAGTCTTTCGTGCGCGCGTGGCGAAACCGGGACCGGTTTGAGGGGCGTTCCGCGATGCGATCGTGGCTCTATCGAATCGCGACGAACGTCTGCCTCGACTCGCTGAAGAGCAAGCAGAGGCGCGCCCGGCCGATGGACCTTGGGCCGGCGTCGGAGCCGCTGGAATCGAACCTTAACGTCAGGTCCGCGCGAGAGTGGATCGAACCCATCCCCGAGCAGCTCGTTTCGACTGAGAAAGACCCGGCTGACGTGGCGATCGAGCGTGAGTCGATCCGTCTTGCGTTCGTGGCGGCCCTGCAGCAGCTGCCGGCTCGCCAGCGGGCGGTGCTGATCCTCCGCGAGGTGCTGCGCTGGGAGGCGTCGGAGGTCGCCGAGCTGCTCGACACCTCGGTGGCGTCGGTCAACAGCGCGCTTCAGCGAGCTCGCGGCACTCTCGCGCAAAGCAAAGTGAGCAGCGCCGATCCACTGCCGGCACTGACCGAGTCCGACCGGGCGATGCTCGAGCGGTACGTCGCGGCGTTCGAGCGGTACGACATGGCTGCTCTGACATCGCTCATCCGTGAGGATGCGACCCAGTCCATGCCGCCATACGACATGTGGCTCGAGGGTCGGGACGACGTCTTTGGGTGGTGGTTTGGCCCAGGTATCGGCTGCCGCGGCTCGCGGGTGATCCCCGCGATCAGCGCGAACGGGATGCCGACTTACGGGCAGTACAAGCCAAGTCCGCAGGGCGGGTACGACCCGTGGGCGCTGCAGGTGCTCGAGCTATCCGGCGGAAAAATCGCCGAGTTCACCTTCTTCCTCGACACCGCCAGGCTGTTCCCCCTCTTCGGCCTGCCCCCGCGTCTGGAATCCTCCCCGCTCGCCGGGGAGGTGGCGCGAAGCGCCGGAGGGGACGCTCCCCTGGCACAAGACATCAGCTAGACCGACAAACGCAATCAGCTCCAACAGGTAGGGGTTCGCGTTAGCCAGCTCGAGCCGGCAGCCTCCTCGGCGCGCGGCGAGCTGGAGGCGGGCGATCTCATCGATCGTTGCAGCCGTCGGCGCCTCGAGCGGGCCGCAGTCGAGGCAGACGCTCCTCATCGCTGATTAAGACGGAAGAACGAACTGGAACTAATCGGTTCAAACAAATATGGAGAGGCCAGACCGATGAGTTTTTCGCCGGCCATCGTCTGAATGAGCATGAAGAACACGCGCTGGCTCTCGCTGATGATCCTGTGCACGGGGTTTCTGCTGATCGTCGTCGACATGACGATCGTCAACGTCGCTCTCCCGTCGATTCAACGAGACCTCAGTTTTTCGCAGTCGGGGCTTGCCTGGGTGATCAACGGGTACTTGATCGCATTTGGCGGCTTCCTGCTCCTTGCCGGCCGCCTGGGCGACCTGTTCGGTCGCAAGCGCATCTATCTCATCGGCCTGGCGATCTTCATCGGCGCCTCACTGCTGTGTGGGCTGTCCTTCAGCCAGCCGATGCTCGTGGCTGCGCGTTTCATTCAAGGCATTGGCGGGGCAGTCAGCTCGGCGGTAATCCTGGCCATGATCGTCACCCTTTTTCCGAGGCCCGATGAGCTGGCGAAGGCATTCGGCGTCTTCAGCTTCATCGCGTCCGCCGGCGCGGCGATCGGGCTGCTCGCGGGTGGGCTGATCACCCAGAGCGTCAGCTGGCACTGGATCTTCTTCGTCAACCTTCCAATCGGCGTGGTGGTGGCCGCGCTGTCGGTTCGACTTCTGGCAAGCGATCGCGGAATCGGCGCCGGTAAGGGAGCCGATGTCCTGGGTGCGCTGCTTGTCACGGTCGCCCTGATGCTCGGCGTCTACACGATCGTCCAGTCGTCCGACTACGGGCTGGGCTCCTTGCGCTCGCTCGGTCTCGGAGCGCTGGCACTTGCTTTGCTGGCAGCCTTCGTGGCGCGGCAGGCACTCGCGTCCAACCCGATCCTTCCCCTGCGCATATTCGCTTCACGGAAGCTCTCCGCGGCCAACTTCGTGCAGGCCCTCATGTCGGCCGCATTTTTTGGCTTCTTCTTCGTCGCCTCGCTTGATCTGCAGCGCGTGCTTGGCTACGGACCGATGGCGATTGGACTGGCTTTCTTGCCCGTCGCGGTCGTGATGGGATTGTTCTCGGTCCGCTTCTCGGCCCAGCTGATCAACCGATTCGGACCGCTCGCAGTGCTGGTCTCAGGCCAGATGGTGATTGCGGTGGCACTGGCCTTGTTGGGGTTTGGGCCAACGGTTGCCACGTACCCAGTCCATCTCTTACTGCCTCTGGCGCTGCTTGGGCTTGGTGGCGGCCTGTCATTCCCGTCCCTGACGATCATCGCCATGGCGGACGCGCAGCCAAGCGACTCCGGATTGGCCTCAGGCGTGCTGAACACGACCGGCCAGGTTGGTGGCGCGCTCGGGCTTGCGGTGCTCGCGACGCTGGCAGCCTCTCGCACGGTGAGCCTGCTTCACGACGGCGCCACGACCGCGACCGCGCTG
>WNGJ01002084.1_pt1 | contig 20096 bp, 20 predicted proteins | sample 5400611 | NCBI WGS metagenome assembly WNGJ01 (sample SAMN13153375, study PRJNA577476) | soil metagenome | isolation source: 40 cm soil or saprolite under Garry oak tree replicate 1 | place: USA:California | collected 2016-06-15
CGACTGCGTTGAGTCCCCGGCGAAGGCGCTGCGGCACCTGTAGGCCGTGCCCCGGCGGGGCCGCGTTCGAGCTCATCGAAGATCAGCACGGTCTGCGTCGACCGCACTTCGGGCATGCTCTGAAAGCTGTTCAGGACCAGTTCCCGCAGCGCCGCAATGTCGCGGGCCCTGACGAGCAGCACGATGTCGGCGTCCCCGGACACCAGCGCCGCGTGCTCCACCTCCGGGATCGTCATGAGCCTGGCCCGCAGCGGCTTCCAGGCGGGCTGGGCGATCTTCAGGTGCACGTACGCGGACAGGCCGTACCCGTACCGCTGCGGGTCCACCCGGGCGGAGTAGCCGGTGATCACCCCGGCCTCCTCCAGCCGCTGCACGCGCAGGTAGACACCGGCCCGGGAGATGTGCAGACGAGCCGCCAGCGCCCGCATGGAAATGCGCCCGTCCTCGCGGAGCACCGCCACGATGGCCCGGTCGACATCATCGAGCGCTGAGGGCTGGATTCCGGAGCGAGTATCGTCGCCGGGATTAGACACCATGACCTCAACTTACCGGTCGGGAAGTGCTATTCGTCTGACCTGATCGGCAATCCTGGACCGATCGTCAACAGCCTAGGACTCCGCCCGGCCGCGTGGAAACCGGAACCGTGCCGGATACGGCGGTCTCCACTTCACCGGCCCGATGGTACGGTTCTGCGCATGATGACCGTTTCTGCATGACCACCTGACGGCATCCGCCAAATGACACACCAGCGCGTGATGCAGAGGGCTCGATGCTCGTTAGGCGCTCTCCCGGCTACCTATCTGGGAGAGCGCCCGCGAGCTTTCGGAACGCCGACTCCGTCGGACGCCCCGCTAGGCGTTCCGGACGGGCTGGTAGGTGAGGAAGGCGAGGCCGTCACCGATGGTCCGGGTACCCACCAGCCTCATCGGTTTCTTGTCACCGGTCTGGCCGAAGAGGCGCTCACCGGCCCCGAGCACGACCGGGAAGACGACCAGCCGCAGCTCGTCAACCAGATCGTGATCGATCAGCGCGCGCTCAAGCTGGTAGCTGGCGTAGACGAGGATCTCCCCGTCTGTCTCCCGCTTCAGTTCCGAGACCTCGTTCACCACGTCGCCCTTCAGGACGGTCGAGTTGCTCCACTTGGGCTCTTGGAGGGTCGAGGACACGACGTACTTGGGCATGCTGTTGAGCCTGTCCGCCCACTCGCCGGTCCGGGATGCCCACCGCGTGGCGAACCACTCGTCGCTGCGCCGGCCCAGCAGCAGGGCCTCGGCGCGAAGCGCCTCCTCGGTCTCGACCTTGGTCCACTCTTCGAGGTCCTTGCCCCCAAACTGGTAGAACCAGCCGCCGCGCCTGAAGCCCTCCTCACCGTCCGGGTCCTGGACGACCCCGTCGAGCGAGGTGTTCGTGGTGATCACGATCTTTCCCATGTTGGTTCTCCTTTTGGCTGGTCGCCGTGTGGTCCGGCCTCGATGAGGCTGGCCCCGCGACGCCGGGAAACTGGGCGCGGGCCGGCCGCCCAGTTCGTCCCCTGGCTGGTGTCTAGGTGGAGGTGATGACAACTGAGCTGATCGCGCGAGCGCGGACCGGGGACGGGGACGCGTTCGGGGAGCTGACCGGCCCGCACCACCGGGAGTCGGCCGCCGGTTCGACCTCGTGCCGGCGTGCGCCAACGGCCAGCCCAGCTCCCCCGGCGGCGGAAGTGCGCGGTCCAGACCAGATCCGGTGAGACTGGATGACTTTTCTGAGTCGGGGGTGGATGGGCGGGTGGTTTCTGGTCAGCGGGCTTCCGGGAGCGGGAGGCGCTTCCTGGCCTCGTCGTAGAGGTCGGCGGGGAGCGGCCCCCGCTCCGCGATGGCGATGTTGCTGGCCAGGTGGGCCGGGTTCGACGTGCCGACGATCGTGGTCGACAGGGCGGGGTGGCTGAGCGTGAAGCGCAGGATGAACTCCATGTTGCTCATGCCCGCCTCGCTCAGCAGGCCGGCGATGCCGGAGGTCTCCCAGTTCCGCTGGCCGACGCCGGGGTCCTGGCTCAGCGGCCCGGTCTGCCAGTTCTTGTCCTCCGATGCGGCGCCGCGCGCAGCGCCGCCCCGGATGAACGTGCCCGCGCCCGCGTTGGCAGCCTCGGTGATGAGCTCCTCGTGATCACGCTGGACCGCCGAGTACGGGATCTGGAAGACGTCGAAGACGCCCATCGCGACGTGGTCGGGCAGATTCGGCAAGATGCCCGACATGCCGATGAAGCGGACCTTGCCTTCGGCCTGGAGGTCCTTGAGCGTCTCGACCGTGTGGTTCTCCACGAGCGTCGCCTTGCTCGGTGACATGTGCACCTGGACCAGGTCGAGGTAGTCGGTGCGCAGGCGCCGCAGCGACTGCTCGACGTCGGCGCGGACATTCCCAGGGCTGTAGTCATGCGGGTAAGGCGGCGTCGCGTCGGCCGGGACCTCGAGCAGGCACCCGCATTTGGAGGCGAGGAAGAACTCGTCCCTGCGGTTGCCGATGTAGGCGCCGATCAACTCCTCGCTGCGGCCGTAGTCGGGCGAGGTGTCGATCAGGTTGATACCGCCGTCGAGGACCGCGTTCAGCAGGCGACCCGCGTCTTCGTCCGCAATCTCGGGACCACGCGGCCGGCCTCTCAGCTCCATGGCGCCGTAGCCGAGAATGGACACGTCGGCACCGGTACCCGCGAGGGTTCGTGTCATGATCGCCATATTTCCAACGCTATCCCCATATTGGCACGTAAACGGCCGGTTGTGATCTTGCGGCAACCAGCGAGCTCCGCCGCGTCGATGAGACTTCGGCCTACTCGCGGTCAAGGATGAGCTTCATGCCTTCTTGCGAGGCGACGAAGCCGAGCCGCTGCCGCCAGAATGCATGCATGTATAATGCCGTCATGGTGAGCATCCAGGTCCGGGACGTCCCTGAGCAGGTCCGGGACACGCTCGCGGAGGTGGCCAGGTCGCGGGGGCAGTCGATGCAGGCGTACCTGCTGGCCCTGCTGAAAGATGACGCCCGCCGGGCGCGGAACGTGATGCTGCTGAAGCAGGTGCGGGAGATGGGTGGCGGTTACGTGGCCGCCCCCGGCGAGGCGGCTGTAGAGCTTGATGCGATCCGCGCCGGACGGGATCAGCGGAACGCCGGTGACGCGTGATCGTCGTTGACGCGGCGGTCATGGTCGACGCGCTGACCGACGACGGCCCGGCCGGGGATGCCGCTCAGGCCGAACTCGCGGCTGACCCGCATTGGGCGGCCCCGGAGCACCTGCGGGTAGAGGTAACGTCGGCGATCAGGGGCCGGTGGCTGGCCGGCAAGCTCAGCGACGAGCGCGCCGACGCTGCCGTGCGCACCCTGAACCAGCTCACGATCGGCTACGCGGCCTGGAACGAGCTGGCCGACCGGGTCTGGGAACTGCGCCACAACATGACCCCCTACGACGCCGCCTACCTCGCGCTCGCCGAGGCTCGCGGCTGCCGCCTGGTGACCACGGACGGCAAGCTGCGCGACTGCCCTGGACGGCGCTGCGACGTGCACGCGGTCACGCCAGGCCGCTAGCTCGCGGGCGGCTCCGGTGGGCCGCTCCACCCGCACCGATCAGGCCGGCTGGCTGAATGGCACGGTTACCGTGATGGTGTCGGGGAACCAGCGGGCTCCGCCCGCGTGCTGCGGCGCCCCGCAGGCCGTCTGCAGGTACCTCATGGGCGGGCCGAAGCCTTCGAGGGTGTCGCCGACCGGGAATCCGTTGCTGTCCCGTATGACGTAGGAGAGGGTTCCGGTGTACCGTCCGTCCTCGCGGCGACCGCTCCCGGTTACGGTCAGGCCCTGAGTGCCGCGAAATCCCCAGTACAGATCGCTGCTCCTGGACTCGAATGCCAGCGTCGGCAGCTGCGCGGCAGAGAGCCGGACGCGTGTCCGGCCGGCCTTCAGCTGGCCGAGGATCGCTTCGGTGACTTCGTTGTTCACCGCCAGGAAGGCACCGCTGGCCCGCGCCTTCTTCGAGACCAGCGACCCTGGCCGGTAATCGACCTCGGTGCCCTTCCCCTTGAGGAAGTGCTGCAGGAGATCAGCCGACGCGGGGAAGCCGGCCAGCGCGAACCCGCGGGCCACCCTGGCGCCCAGAGCCTTGTCGGCCGCGAACGTGGCGCTATCGCAGCTGGCCCCCGGAATTTGCGCGTGCGTGTCCTGGCTTCCGCTGGGCAGCACGGGACGGGCTCCCGCGACGGTGAAGCCAACCGCGGCCCCGGCGGAGTGAACCGCGGAGTGAGGTGTCGCGGGCACGGGAGGATCGGCGGGCGACGACGCCCCGGACGACGACGCCGAGCAGCCCGACAGCGCCGCCGCTACGCACAGAGATGCGGCGGAGATGACCGACTGCTTCGGCGGCATCCGACGGGTACGTCCCATAGCGTGAGCATCCCACGGCACCCAGTTCATGGCTGGCCTCAGGACCGGCCGACCTCGTGGCGTGCCGACGCGGGAGAGGCCGTGGCCCGGATCCGAACGGGTCAGGCGGGCCGCCATCATCTCCGGCGTCCCGCCCTACCTGCTGCACACCCCTGCCGGTCGAGACCGGCGGCGGCTACACCCGCTCGAAGATGGCGGCGATGCCCTGCCCGCCTCCGATGCACATGGTGGCGAGGGCGAACCGGCCGCCGGTTCGCTTGAGCTCGTAGAGGGACTTGACGGCCAGGATGGCTCCGGTGGCGCCGATGGGATGGCCTAGGGAGATCCCGCTGCCGTTCGGGTTGGTCCGCTCGGGCGGCAGGTCCAGTTCCCTGGCGACCGCCAGCGCCTGGGCGGCGAAGGCCTCGTTCACCTCGAAGACGTCGATCTCGTCGACCTTAATGCCGGTGCGCTCCAGCACCTTGCGGGTCGCGGGCACCGGGCCCATGCCCATTATTCGCGGCTCGACCCCGGCATGCGCGTATCCGGCCAGCCTGCCGATCGGGGTCAGGCCGCTGCTGGCCACGAAGGACCCCGACGCGAGCACCACGGCCGCGGCGGCATCGTTGAGGCCAGAGGCGTTGCCCGCGGTCACCGTGCCGCCGGGCGTGAAGGCGGGGCGGAGCCTGGCCATGTCGTCGAGGCTGACGCCGGGCCGGACGTGCTCGTCGGCGTCGACGACCGTGGCACCCTTCTTGCCCGGCACCTCGACCGGCAGGATCTGCCCGGTGAAGTATCCCGCCGCGGCCGCGGCCGCGGCCCGGCGATGGCTCTCAGCGGCCAGGGCATCCTGGTCGGCCCGGGACACGCCGAAGTCGGCGGCGACGTTCTCGGCCGTCACGCCCATGTGGCAAGCGTCGAACGGGTCGGTGAGCGCGCCGACCATCGGGTCGACCGTGACCCCGTCGTTCATCCGCTGGCCCCAGCGCAGGCCGGGCAGCCAGTACGGGGCGCGGCTCATCGACTCGGCTCCGCCGGCCACCGCGACCTCGCAGTCACCCAGCATGATCGACTGCGAGGCCGACACGATGGCCTGCAGCCCGCTGCCGCACAGCCGGTTCAGGGTGAGCGCGGGTGTCCCGTCTTCCAGGCCCCCGTTCAGCGCCGCCACCCGGGCTAGGTACATGTCCCTGACCTCGGTGTGGATCACGTGGCCGAACACCGCGTGGCCGATCTGGCCTGGTGCCGCGCCGGACCGGACGACGGCCTCGCGCACCACCTTCGCGGCCAGGTCACAGGGCGGCACGGAGGCCAGGCCGCCGCCGTACCTGCCGATCGGGGTCCGGACCGCGGACAGGACGAACACCTCTTCCATGATTTTCCTCATCTCACATGTCGAGGCCGCCGTTGACGGCCCAGATCTGCCCGGTGATGTACGACGATTCGTCGGCGGCCAGGAACGCGACCACCCGCGCTATCTCCTCTGGCTTGCCGAGCCGGCCGACCGGTATCTGGCCGCGTAGCCGCTCCAGCACCTTGTCCGGAATGGTGGCGAGCATGTCGGTGGCGATATATCCGGGGGTCACGCCGTTGACCGTCAGCCCGGGGCCGTCTCCGGCCGGGCGCGGTGACCGGTTCAGCATGAACACGGCCTCCCTGGCCAGGGATTTGGTGAGTCCGAACAGTCCCGACTTGGACGCCGCGTAGTTCGCTTGCCCGATGTTGCCGGTCTCCCCGATCACCGAGGAGACGTTGATGATCCTGCCGGTGCCCCGCGCCAGCATGTGCTCCAGCGCCGCCTGGGCCAGGAAGAAGGCGCCGGACAGGTTGATGGAGATGACGCGGTGCCAGTCCTCGTCGCCCATCTTGGCGACAGTCTTGTCGATGGTGATCCCGGCGTTGTTGACCAGGATGTCCAGGCGGCCGTGCTGCTCGATGACCTCGCGCACCACGCGCCGGCAGTCTTCCGGCTCGCCGATGTTCCCGTTGTGGACAGTGATCGTGCCCGGGTACTCGGCGTTCATGTCTTCCGTGAACTTCTCGGCTGCCTCGTGCTGCCGCCAGTACCCGGCGGCGACGTGCGCGCCGTCCTGCGCCAGGCGATGGCTGATGGCGGCCCCGATGCCACGGGTCCCCCCGGTGACCAGGGCCACCCGGTCCTCCAGCCGGCCCAGCGCGCCGGGCGGTTTGGCTTCGGTCGCGGTCGTCATAGTGCTGCTCCTGTCTGTTTCGTTGGCGATAGTGCTTCATGGCGGACGCTAGGCGTCCGGCAGTCCAGCGGGACGGGCCATATGTCCCGGCATGCCGGTCCTTTAGTCCCTGACGGGTGGATCATCGAGCGTCCCTCAGCGGCCGGTGCGGGCATTGCGCTGGAGCTGCGTAAGTACCGCCGGGTCACGCAGCGTGGTCACGTCGCCGGGCTCACGGTCTTCCGCGATGTCGCGCAGGAGCCTGCGCATGATCTTCCCGGACCTCGTCTTGGGCAGGTCGTCGGCCCAGATGATCCGGCTGGGCCTGGCCAGCTTGCCGATCTGGCGGCCGACGTGCTCGCGCAGCATGGCCTCGAGGCCAGCCTCGGGAACGGCACCGGAGCCCAGGGTGACGTACGCCACCACCGCCTGGCCGGTCAGGTCGTCGGCGGAGGCGATGACCGCGGCCTCCGCGACCGCGGGGTGCGAGACCAGGGCCGACTCGATCTCGGCGGTGGACAGCCGGTGACCGGAGACGTTGATGACGTCGTCGACGCGCCCGGTTATCCAGAAGTACCCGTCCTCGTCGCGCCTGGCCCCGTCGCCGGCGAAGTACGTGCCTGGGCCGAATCGGCCGAAGTAGGTCTGCACATAGCGGTCGGGGTCGTTGTAGAGGGTGCGGAGCATGCTCGGCCACGGCCTGGTCAGGGCGAGCAGGCCGCTGCCCTGCCCGACCTCGCTGCCCGAGTCGTCGACCAAGGCGGCCGACACGCCGGGCAGCGGGAGACCCGCCGATCCCGGCTTGGCTGGGATCAGGCCGGGCAGCGTGGAGATCATGATGGCTCCGGTTTCCGTCTGCCACCAGGTATCCACGATGGGGCAGCGCTCGCCGCCGATAGCCGCGTGATACCACAGCCACGCCTTGGGGTTGATCGGCTCGCCGACCGTCCCCAGCAGCCGCAGCGAGGACAGGTCGCGCTTGGCCGGGTAGTCCTCTCCCCACTTCATGCAGGCCCGGATGGCGGTCGGCGCGGTGTAGAACACCGTGACGCGGTATCGCTCCACGATCTCCCACCAAATGTCCTTGTCCGGGTAGTCCGGGGCGCCTTCGAACATCACCGACGTGCAGCCGTTGGCCAGCGGCCCGTACACGATGTAGGAATGGCCGGTGATCCAGCCCACGTCGGCCGTGCACCAGAAGACGTCGTTATCAACGTCGAGGTCGAAGACCATGGCCATGGTGGTGGTGACCCCGGTGAGGTAGCCGCCGGTGGTGTGCAGGATTCCTTTGGGCTTGGCCGTGGATCCGGATGAGCAGAGCAGGAACAGCGGGTGCTCCGCCTCCATCGGCTCGGCCGGGCAGACCGGGCCGGCGCCCGCGATCAGGTCCTCGAACCACACGTCCCGCCCTGGCTGCATGGCGCAGTCGGCGCCGGCTGACCTGACCACCACGACCGTCTCCAGGTCCGGCAGATCCGCTATCGCCTCGTCGACCGGCTGCTTGACCGGGATGAACTTGCCCTTGCGCCGGGCGCCGTCCGCGACGATCAGGGCCTTGGCCTGGGAGACCTCCAGCCGCTCGCGCACCGCGGCGGGAGCGAAGCCTCCGAAGACGACGGTGTGCGGCGCGCCGATGCGGGCACAGGCGAGCATAGCCACGACGACCTCGGGGATCATCGGCAGGTAGATGCCGACGACGTCGCCCTTCCGGATCCCGCGCGCCTTGAGCGCGTTGGCGAGCCGCTGCACGTCGTCGAGGAGCCGGGCGTAGGTGAACTCGCGTTCCTCGCCTTCCTCACCCCGCCAGTAGAACGCGACCCGGTCGCCGTGGCCGGCCAGCACGTGCCGGTCGAGGCAGTTGTAGGACACGTTGAGGGTTCCGTCGGCGAACCAGGTGTAGAACGGCGGGTTGGTGTCATCGAGCACCGCCGAGAACGGCGTGTCCCAGTGCAGCCGCTCCCGCGCCTGCGTCGCCCACCATGCTTCAGGATCGGCGGCGGCCTGCTCGTAGACGGCCAGGTCTCGCACCTGGGACCGGGCGGCGAAGCCGGCCGGGGGCGGGAACGTCTCGACCTGCAGCAGGTCTTCGAGGCGCTCACCGAGCGAAGAATATGACATGTCCGCTCCTCACGGATTTTTCGTGTCTGACATCGGGGCGCTCGCCAGCTGGAAGTGCTCCAGCTCTTCGGTGGTGAGCAGCCGTGACCTGATCAGGAAACGGACGCCGTCCGGGGCCTCGACGGAGAAGCCGCTGCCCCGGCCGGGCACGACGTCGACGGTCAGGTGGGTGTGCTTCCAGTACTCGTACTGTGACCTCGACATCCAGAACGGGACCGGCCGGTCGAGCCCGGGCACCGGGAGTTCGCCTAGCAGGATGTCGGCCTCGCCGGTCTGGAACTCCCCGTCGGGAAAGCACATCGGGGAGGACCCGTCGCAGCAGCCGCCCGACTGGTGGAACATGAGCGGTCCGTGCCGGCCGGCCAGCCGCCGCAGCAGGTCGGCTGCGGCGGCGGTCAGGTCGACCCGGCGTGGTTCATCCGTGGTCATGGCGGGCGGCCTAGAAGAAGCCGAGCGCCTTCGGGGCGTAGCTGACCAGCAGGTTCTTAGTCTGCTGGTAGTGCTCGAGCATCATCAGGTGGGTCTCGCGGCCGACCCCGGACTGCTTGTACCCGCCGAAGGCCGCGTGCGCCGGGTAGGCGTGGTAGCAGTTCGTCCAGACGCGGCCCGCCTGGATCTCCCGGCCGGCCCGGTAGGCCCGGGCGCCGTCCCTGGTCCATACGCCCGCGCCGAGGCCGTAGAGGGTGTCGTTGGCGATCTTGAGCGCGTCAGCCTCGTCCGAGAAGCTGGTGACCGACACGACCGGCCCGAAGATCTCCTCCTGGAAGATGCGCATGGAGTTGTCGCCCGCGAAGATGGTCGGCGTCACGTAGTAGCCCCCGGCCAGCTCGCCACCCAGGTGGGCCCGCTCGCCGCCGGTGAGCACCGTGGCCCCCTCGGCCTTGCCGATGTCGATGTACGACAGGATCTTCTCCAGCTGGTCATTGGAGGCCTGCGCGCCGATCATGGTCTGCGTGTCCAGCGGGTGGCCCTGCTTGACCGCCTGGGTCCTGGCCACGGCGTCGGCCAGGAACGTGTCGTAGATGTCCTGCTGGATGAGCGCCCGGGACGGGCAGGTGCAGACCTCGCCCTGGTTGAGCGCGAACATGGTGAAGCCCTCGAGCGCCTTGTCGTAGAAGTCGTCATGCGCCGCGGCGACGTCGGAGAAGAAGATGTTCGGACTCTTGCCGCCCAGTTCCAGGGTGACCGGGATCAGGTTCTGGCTCGCGTACTGCATGATCAGGCGGCCGGTGGTGGTCTCGCCGGTGAAGGCGATCTTGGCGATGCGGCTGGAGGAGGCCAGCGGCTTACCGGCCTCTACGCCGAAGCCGTTCACGATGTTCAGCGCACCCGCAGGCAGCAGGTCGCCGATCAGCTCGATCACCTTCAGGATCGACCATGGCGTCTGCTCCGCAGGCTTGAGCACGACGCAGTTGCCGGCGGCCAGCGCGGGCGCCAGCTTCCAGACGGCCATGAGGATGGGAAAGTTCCACGGGATGATCTGCCCGACCACGCCGAGCGGCTCGTGGAAGTGGTAGGCGACGGTGTCGGCGTCGATCTGGGAGAGGCTGCCCTCCTGGGCCCGGATGGCGCCGGCGTAGTAGCGGAAGTGATCCACGGCCAGGGGCAGGTCGGCGGCCAGTGTCTCCCGGACCGGTTTGCCGTTGTCCCAGGTCTCGGCGACCGCGAGCATCTCGAGGTTGTCCTCGAGCCGGTCGGCGATCTTGTTCAGGATGTTGGCCCGCTCGGTAGCGCTTGTCCGGCCCCAGCTGCGCTTGGCGCCGTGGGCCGCGTCGAGCGCGAGGTCGATGTCCTCAGCGGTGGACCGGGCGATCTCAGTGAACGGCTGGCCGGTGACCGGGGAGATGTTCTCGAAGAAGTCGCCCTTGGCCGGCGGGACGAACTCCCCGCCGATGTAGTTGCCGTACCGGTCCTGCACCGATACGAGACTGCCCGGCTGACCGGGTGCTGCGTAAAGTCCCATGGTGGATGCCCTTCGCTAAGCGGGTTGACCAGGCCACCGTAGGAAACGCGATGTTGCAGGTACGTTGCGGCGTGTTTCAGCAGGCGAGGTCGGCGTCGAGTTTCGCGGCGGTCGCCGCGGCGAAGGGCCGCAGCGGCGAGGACGCAGGGAGCACGGCACACAGCCGCCGCCACATCTCGAGGTCATCCGCGCCCCAGCGTGACCTAGTCCAGCCGATCAGAAATTCGGGCTGGCCCGAGGCGAGGATCGCCGCCCGCAGCGCGCGATCCAGGTCGCCGCGCAGTTCCGCCACGCCGGGCGCCTCGCTGCGCGGCAGCAGCGGGCCCCGGTACAGCCGGAGGGCCTCGGCCAGGTCACCCGCGGCCAGCTGCGCCGATACCGCGGCCCAGTCCGACGTGACCTCGCAGGTGAGCCGGTACGGGCGGGAGGAGAACACCTGGCTGCCGAGCAGGGCGCGCAGCCTGACCAGCTCGGCGCGCAGCGTGCTCGAGATCAGGTCGTCGGGATAGAGCAGGTAGGCCAGTTCGTCGCCGGTCAGCCCCGCTGGGCAGGCGGCCAGGATGATCATGATCTCGCTGTGCCGCGGGCTCAGCCGGAGGGTGCGGGAGCCGATCGACACGACGCATTCCGATCTGCTCAGGCCGCTGAGGCCGATCTCCGTGACGGGCTGATGCCGTCCGGGCGCGCCGGCCCGGCCCGGTTCCGGGCACCGTACCGCGGCCACTAGGGCCCGCCTGGCCAGCTCAGACTCGGCCATCCTCGCGGCGGCCCTGACCATCGCGATGGTCTGCGGCGAGTCAACGGCACGGCCGCCGGTGACGTCGATGACACCGAGGATCGCGTCAGAGCCCGGTTCGTGCACCGGCGCCGCGGCGCAGCTCCAGTGCTGGACGGGGCGTACAAAGTGCTCCGCCGACTTGATGGTCACCGGGGCGTCCAGGCACAACGCCGTCCCGGGCGCGTTGGTGCCCGCGTGGCGCTCGTCCCACTGCGCACCCTCGACAAACCCAATCGATTCGGCGCGGCGAAGGACCGCCGGCTTGCCGCGCACCCAGAGCAGCCGCGCGCGCTCGTCCGCGACGGCCAGCACGCTGTCGCAGTCCTCGGCGGCGCGGCCGACCACGTCGTACAGCAGCGGGAAGATCTCGGCCAGCGGGTGCCCGGCCCGGTAGTCGGCGAGCAGGTCCGTCGCGAGGGTGATCGGCGGCGGGCTGTTGTCCGCGTTCACGCCCGCCGCCGCCGATCGCAGCCAGGAGTCGGCGACCATCCCTCGTACGCCCCCCGGGAGCGCCCCTCGTTCCAGCAGGTCCTCGCGGGCCTGGCGGACGTCAGGGACAGCGCCCCGGCGGGACAGTCTGGGCAACCGCGCGGGAGCGACCATGATCAACCTCAAGAGCTCGGCACCGCCCGCTGGATGCGAGGCGGGCATGCGACATTGTCGGCCGACCGGGCCGGACGACGTGAAGGTACAAGGTCCCGGAAACCGCCGCCATCGGTCACGCCGCCCCGGGCCCATCGGCCGCGGTGGTCTCGGTGAGGAACGCCAGCCTGCGCCGCCGCGACAGGCGCGGTCATGATGCCGTTCCCACCTGCGCCAGCTCGTCCTTCAGGATCTTGCCGAGGGCGTTCTTCGGCAGCTCGGAGCGGAACTGGAAGATCCGCGGGCACTTGTAGGCGGCCAACCGCGCCCGGCACCAGGTGACGAGCTCAGGCTCGCCCAACTCCGTCGTGGCCCGCACGATGACCACGGCCATGACTTCCTCGCCGAGCCGCTCGTCGGGTATGCCGACCACGGCGGCCTCGGCCACGGCCGGGTGGGCGTGCAGCACGTTCTCGATCTCGCTCGGGTACACGTTGTACCCGCCGCGGATGATCAGCTCCTTCTTCCGGCTGACGATGAACAAGAAACCGTCCTCGTCGACGTAGCCGAGGTCACCGGTGTGCAGCCAGTCGCCGGTGAAGGCCTCGGCGGTGGCTTCGGGCCGATTCAGGTACCCCTTCATCACGTGCATCCCGCGGGTGACGATCTCGCCCACGTGCTCCGGGCCGGGCGGCAGCGGACGTCCTTGGTCGTCCCAGACCTGGGTCTGCGTCCCCCAGATGGGCTTGCCGACGCTGTAGGCGCGGCGCTCGTCCGCGCTGGGGTTGAAGGTCGTCGTGGACGCGGTCTCGGTCATGCCGTAGCCCTCCAGGATGACCAGGCCGAGGCGCTGCTCGAAGGCGTCCAGCACCGGTGCCGGAATCGACGCCCCGCCGGAGATGGCGACCCGCAGCGAGGACAGATCGTAGCGGTCCAGGTCCGGGTAGGTCAGCAGGTCGGCGAACATGGTGGGCACGCCCTCGAAGATGGTGGCGCGGTCGCGCTGGATCGCGGCCAGCATCGCGGCGGGGGTGAACCGCGGGATCAGCGACATGGTGCAGCCGAACCGCACGCAGATGTCCAGGATGCTGGACAGTCCGAACACGTGGAACAGCGGCAGCACGGTGATTACGACGTCGTCCGACTGGACGTCGAACAGGCGCCCCGGGATGTCGGCGTTCATGTAGAGCTGGATGTGGGTGAGCTCGGCTCCCTTGGGCTGACCCGTGGTGCCTGAGGTGTAGACGATGACCGCTGTGTCGGTAAGCTGCCGCATCACCATCTCGCACAGCGGCGCCGCACCGTCGAGCAACCGCTCGAAGGGCAGCACCCCCGGCAAAGCGTCCGCGTGCCCGACGGCGAAGATCGCGCCGATCCCGGCGGCCTCGGCGCCCTTGACCGCTTCGGCCAGCACGCCGGCCCAGGTGATCAGGACCAGAGCTCCGCTGTCCTCGAGGTGGAAGGCGATCTCGGGGGCCCGGAGCAGGACGTTGAGCGGCACCACCGCGGCGCCCGCCTTGAGGATCCCGAAGTAGGAGATGAGGAACTGCGGGATGTTCGGCAGCTGCAGCGCGACCCGGTCGCCGGGGCCGATCCCGGCGGATGCCAGGTTCGCCGCGAGCCGGTCCGACGCCTGGTCAAGCTGGCGGTAGGTCAGCTGGCCGCCGTCGAACACCGCGACCGGCTTGTCCGGTGCAGCGTGCGCGCTTTCGCTGAGGATGACGGCAAGGTTGAAGCTCATGGCCCCTCCTAATTTCGTGCCGAGCTAACGGGGCTTCGCCTTCAGACTCTGACCGGCGCGTCGGAATGCCTACGGGCGTTCAGCCCGCCTGATAAGGACCTTCGGCCCTGCCGCCCGCCGCGCGCCCGCCCGAGCGTGAGCAACGTGACCAAGGCAAGCAAGACAGCGGAAGACCCGAGGCCGGATCTGGCCGAACGGGCTGGCTACCTGATCGAGGTGGCGGCCCGCGCACCGTCGGTGCACAACACCCAGCCGTGGCGGTTCACCGTCACCGAACAGGCGGTCGAGCTGTACGCCGACACGGACCGCCAGTTGCTGGAAGACCCGGCCGGCCGGGAGATGATCATCAGCTGCGGTGCGGCGCTATTCGGGCTGCGGCTTGCGATCCGCTCGCTCGGCTACCAGCCCGAGGCCGACCTGTTCCCCGAGCCCGGCCAGCGGCGCCTGCTGGCCCGGGTGCGGGCGGGACGCCCGTCGCCCGTGACGGCAGACGAGCGGGCGATGCTCCGGGCCGTGCCGCACCGGCACACCCACCGCGGCGCGTTCGAACCCGGCCCGCTGCCCGGCGGCCTGCTCGCCCGGCTGCACGACGACGCCGCGGCCGAAGGCGCGACGCTGGTGATCGTCGATGGCGGCCCCGCGTATCAAAGGCTCACGGCGATCCTCGCCGCGTGGCGCCGGAGGCAGGATCTCTATCCGACGTCGCCTGCGGAGATCCAGACGCGAGCCGAGACACGGCGGTGGACCCGCGAGGCCGACAGCGAGGCCAGGGATGGCGTGCCGGCGCATGCCTTCCCTGCCGCGACCGGGAGTGAGACCGGGAGCCTGCCGCAGCGCGACTTCGACCTGGGACGCGGCTGGGGATTCCCGCCGTCCGGCGGCACGCCCGCTCCGGTCACGGCGATCCTGGTGACACCCGGCGAGGACGAGGAGAGCTGGCTGCACGCCGGCCAGGCCCTGCAACGGCTGCTGCTCCGCGCCGCCGACCGGTGGGTCTTCGCCAGCCTGCAGACCGAGCCGCTGCAATCCACGTCGGTCCGGGCGCAGATTCGCAGCAGCCTGGCGCTGGCGGGGGCGCCGCAGCTGCTGCTGGAGCTCGGCGTGGTCCGGACCAGCCACCCTACCGGCCGACGGCCCGCCGGGGAACTGACCACCGACGGATGACGAAGGTCAGCGCCTCTAGGAGGCACAAAGGAGTCCATCATGACCTGCACCTTGCACGTGGCCTGGGACGAACGGCTGGCCGGCTACGACTTCGGCCCCGGCCATCCGATGGCGCCCATACGGCTCAAGCTGACCATAGAGCTGGCCCGGGCCTTCGGCCTGTTCGGCCTGAACGGGGTCTCGGTCGAGGTCCCGGCCGCGGCCACCCGCGCCGAGCTCGAGCTCTACCACTCCCCCGTCTACATCGACATCGTGCGGCTGGCCGGAAGCGGCACGCTGCTGGGCGAGGGCAAGCAGGACCTGACCGAACGGGTGCTGCTCATGCACGGGCTCGGCACCGAGGACGACCCAGTGTTCCCGGGCATGCACGAGGCGGCCGCCATGGTGACCGGGGCCACGCTGGCCGCGGCCCGGGCCGTCTGGACGTCGGCGGTGCAGCACGGGGCGAGCATCGCGGGCGGCCTGCACCACGCCATGACCGGGAACGCCAGCGGGTTCTGCGTCTACAACGACCCGGCGATCGCGATCGCCTGGCTGCTCGGCCAGGGCGCGGAGCGGATCGCGTACGTCGACGTGGACGCCCACCACGGCGACGGCGTGGAGCGGGCGTTCTGGGACGACCCGCGGGTGCTGACCATCGGGCTGCACGAGCATCCGGAATCCCTGTTCCCCGGGACCGGGTGGCCGGGTGATATCGGAGGGCGGCACGCGGAGGGTTCGGCGGTCAACGTGGCGTTGCCCGCGCTGACCGGGGACGCCGGATGGCTGCGGGCCTTCCACGCGGTGGTGCCGCCGCTGCTCCGCGAGTTCCGCCCGCAGATCCTGGTCAGCCAGCACGGGTGCGACTCGCACCGGGACGACCCGCTGACCAACCTGGAGCTGAGCGTCGACGCGCAGCGGGCCGCGCACGCCGCGATCCACGCGCTCGCCCACGAGTACGCGGGCGGGCGCTGGCTGCTCACCGGGGGCGGTGGCTACGAGCACGTGCACGTGGTGCCGAGGTCCTGGACCCACCTGCTGTTCGAGGCGGCGGGCCAGCCGCTCGACCCCGATGCGGCGACGCCGGGGCTGTGGCGGGAGTACGTATCGCTGGTGACCAGCCAGGCCGCCCCGGAGACGATGACTGAAGGCGCCCCGGGCAAGTTCGCTTCGTTCGACGACGGCTACAACCCAGGCGATCCGGTCGACCAGGCCATCATGGCCACCAGGAAGGCCGTCTTTCCGCTGCACGGCCTGATGCCCTGAGGGCGAGCAACCCCCGGCAGGGCGTGGATGCCGCGCTCATGCTGTTGGAACTCGATGCCGTTTGGCTTGCCGACGACCTGGACCGGCGCATGGGTGGCGCATGAATCCCTTCCGCCGCTGCGGCACCACCCGTGCCGGGGCCTGACTGCATGGTTGCCCCCGCCATGTCGCTGGAGCTGCATGAGAGCGGCAACCATGCAGTATGACGAGCGGGTGGGGTGGGCGGGGAACGGTGGGAGGGTGGGGGAACGGTGGGAGGGCGGGGAACAATGGGAGGGCGGACAGTGATGCCGCGTTGCGCCGGAAGGACGTCAACGCGGCATCCAAACCATGTGAACGGCCGAAGGCCTGAGGAACGGAGTCAGCTGCGGTTCTCCGGGGGGACGATGAGGACCGGGCAGTACGCGTGGTGGGCGACCTGGCTGGCCACCGAACCCATCATCAGCTGGGTGAAGCCGCCCGCGCCGCGTGAGCCTACGACCAGCATGTCGGCGTCCTTGCCCGCGTTAATGAGCTCCTCGACGACGAAGCCGTGCACCGCCTTGACCGTGACCGACTCCGGGCGGGGCCCGTCCATCCCGGCCAGTACCTTGTCCGTCTCGGCCTGGGCCGCCGCGCGGGCCTCTTCGGTCCGGGCCGGGTCATCCGGGTACACGGCCATGCCGCTGTAGTACCCCCTGACGGCCTCGTGCACGGTGAGCACGGTGAGCGGCAGGTGACGGACCGTCGCCTCGTGCATGGCCCATTCCAGGGCACGCTGGGAATGACCGGAACCGTCCACGCCGACGATAATTTCCGACATTGCCTTCTCCTTATACTGTTGGGGCTCTCCCGCCCCTTTGCTATCGACGCTAGGCACGCAGGACTTGCCGGATAAGGGCCGTCTGGGCTGGCCGCCAGGGACCTTGGTCCTTAACCTGAGGCGGACGAACTGCCTAGAGTTGACCTGTAAACCAGGCCCCGCGGGGGCCTCGCGACCGTCAGGAGTTACGGTGACTAGTCCGGTGAGCGGTACAGGGTCCGGTGAGCAGGCCAGGCCACCAATCGCGGTGTTCCTTCTGGACGACCACGAGATCGTCCGCCGGGGTGTCCGTGACCTCCTGGAGGTCGAGCCGGACATCACGGTGGTCGGCGAGGCCGGCACCGCGTCCTCGGCGCTGGCCCGGATCCCCGCGCTGAAGCCGGACGTGGCCGTCCTCGACGTGCGCCTCCCGGATGGCGACGGGGTGTCGGTGTGCCGGGAGATCCGCTCCCGGATGCCCGAGGTGGCCTGCCTGATGCTCACCTCGTTCGGTGACGACGAGGCGCTATTCGACGCGATCATGGCGGGCGCGGCCGGGTACGTGCTCAAGCAGATCCGCGGCACCGACCTGGTCGGCGCGGTCCGCACGGTGGCCTCAGGGCAGTCCATGCTCGACCCGCGCGCGGCCAGCCAGCTGATGGCCCGGCTGCGGGACCAGTCTGCGAAAAGCGACCCGCTGGCCGGGCTGTCCGCGCAGGAGCGCAGGATCCTGGAGCTGATCGGGGAGGGGCTGACCAACCGGCAAATCGGCGAGCGGATGTTCCTGGCCGAGAAGACCGTGAAGAACTACGTGTCCGCGCTGTTCGCCAAGCTGGGCATGGAGCGCCGCACCCAGGCGGCCGCCTACGCGGTCCGCGTGTTCGGCGACCAGCACGACGAGCACGAACCTCACTACGGTCCCGGGAACTAGGGACCTTCTTCCCTGGGCGCTCCCGTCGCCCGTCAGGCAGGCTTCCCCTCATGTACTCCGACGGCTCCGCGCTCCAGCACCTGTCCAGGGACGAATGCCTCACGCTGATGGCGTCGGTCCCGGTGGGCAGGATCGTCTATACCCGGCGGGCGCTGCCCGCGGTCGAACTGGTCAACTTCGCCCTAGACGAGGGTGACATCGTGATCAGGACCGATAGCGGCGGCAAGCTCGCCGCCGCCACCCACGGCGCCGTGGTCGCGTTCGAGGCGGACCAGCTGGACCCGGCCGGCCAGTCCGGCTGGAGCGTCACCGTCGTCGGCCCGTCCAGCGAGGTGACCGATCCGGGCGAGCTGGCCCGGCTGCGGACGATTGGCCTCAGGTCGTGGGCCCCGGGAGAACGAGACCACTTCATCCGCATCTCGCCGGTCATGCTGAACGGCCGGCGCCTGTGCACCGGCGGTGCGCAACTGGCCCAGCAGTCGCGGTGACACCGTGCGGATCCTGTCCGAGTCCAAGCTGGCCGCGGTGCGGGGCACGGCCGTGGCCGAAGGTCCTGCCGCCTCCGGACCTTGGCACCTGCCTTTGCCGGACGCATCACGGTCCGCTGGGATCATGAGCGAGCCGATGACAGCCGACCCGAGACCCGCGTACTACCTGATCCGGCCCAGCCAGACCTGGTGGCCCAGGTGGCCTGGCGGGAGCGCGCCGACGCCGACGAGTTCGAGCGGCGGCTGGCCGGCCACGCGCTCACCCGGCGGACCCATCGCGGCGCGTTCGATCCCGAGCCCTTGCCGCCCGACACACTGGCCGCGCTACGCGCCGCCGCCGCGCGGGAAGGGGCGGCGCTGCGCATCATGGCGGACGACGGACGGCGGGCCACGCTCGCGGCCGCCGTCCAGACCGCCGAGTACCAGCTGCGCCAGGATGGCGAGCGGCTGCGCGAGCTCGCCCGCTGGACGCCCGCGCCCGGTAGCGCTCGCCACGACGGAGTGCCGGCTACCTCCTACCCGGCGCGGGCCGAGCGCACCGAGCCGTTCTTTCCCGGGCGCGACTTCTCCCGCGGACAGGGCTGGGGGGTGCCGCCGCTCAGCGCGGCCACGTCGCACCGGGCCGCGGGCGTGGCCGGGCTGCTCACCACGACCGCCGACCGCCCGGTGGACTGGGTGCACGCCGGCCAGGCGCTGCAGCGGATCCTGCTGACCGCCAGCATCTGCGGGGCCGCGGTGGCGCTGCACACCCAGCCACTCGAGCTGCCCTGGCTGCGCGAGGTCCTCAGGACCCAGCTCAGCGACGCCGCCTGCCCGCACCTCGTGCTGCGGATCGGGCTCGTCACCCAGGTGGCGCTCAGCGTGCGGCGCGATCCTGGCGACGTCCTGTTCCCGGCGGGAGATGATGGTGCCGACCCCGCTCCCGGCTGACCCGCAACCAGGCCGGACCGAGGAGCTGACCAGGTCGGAGTGCTTCGGTTTGCTGGCGGCCGGGAACCTCGGCCGGGTGGCCGTCATCGACGACCGCGGGCCGGTGGTGTTCCCGGTCAGCTTCGTCCTGGACCGGCACACCGTGGTGTTCCGCACCGAGCCGGGCACCAAGCTGCACGCGGCCCGGCAGGGCAGCCTGGTCTGCTTCGAGGCCGACGGGACCGATGCGGCCGGGCGAACCGGCTGGAGCGTCATCGTGCGCGGCGAGATCACCGAGGTGACAGACCCGGCCGAGCTCGCCCGGCTGTGCGCGCTGCCGCTGCGGGCGCAGGCGCCGGGCGCCAGGGACCACTTCGTCAGGATCCTGCCCGCGGCGCTGACCGGCCGCCGGATCGTCGCGGCGGGGTGACGCGGAGGTCCGGCCGTGGGAACCGAGATCACCAGGGAGACGTTCGGCGAGCAGGACTACGCCAGGTTCCGGGAGCGGCTCGAGCGGTGCCGGCCGGGACGAGCGGTGGACCTACGCGGTCCCGTTCGAGCGCGCTGAACACGGCTTCTACCGGGCGGCCCAGCACGGCCTGGCCGCCGAGCTGAGCTGGCCGGCCGACCGGTCCGACGGGGTGCGGACGGTTCCCGCCGCCGAACTGGTGCCCGAACTGCTGCCCGCGGCCCGGCAGGGGCTGCTGGACGCGGGCGTGGCCGCGGCCGAGGCCGACCGCCTGCTCGGCGTGATCGGCGCACGAGTGGCCAGCGGGCAGACCGGGGCCGCCTGGCAGCGCGCCGCCCTGGCGTCCGCCGAGCGCGGC
>WNGJ01008409.1_pt1 | contig 20076 bp, 19 predicted proteins | sample 5400611 | NCBI WGS metagenome assembly WNGJ01 (sample SAMN13153375, study PRJNA577476) | soil metagenome | isolation source: 40 cm soil or saprolite under Garry oak tree replicate 1 | place: USA:California | collected 2016-06-15
GACGTTCTCCGCGTTGCCCGAGGCGGGCACGGTCAGCTTCATGCACGGCTGGGGGCAGCCCAACGGCTGGCGGATCGCTCCTGCGGAAACCCTGTCCGGCGCGCCGGGTGCCGGCACCGCCCCCGGCCCGCCGGGGCACGGGGGCCCGCCCACCCCACCGGGTTCGGGCGCCCCCGGCTCCGGTTCGCTCGATGGGCTGCCCGTCTCATCCGGCGGCACCGCCCAAACGGCCGGCGGCGTACACATGAGCGAACCACCCCCGGCGGGCGGCCCCGCGCCGCCACAGCAGGTCAATGGCTGGATCAACCAGGCCATCAACGTTCTGCAGGCGCAGGGGATCCCCGCTGCCAAGCTGAGCCCAGCCGACATCTGGATCATCATCCAGCACGAGTCAAGCGGAGACCCGTCTGCAATCAACAACTGGGACTGCGTCACGCTGGACACTCTTATCCTCACCCGCCGTGGCTGGCTGAAGCATGACGAGGTGCGTCAGGGAGACCAGACGATTGGCTACAACCCACGGACAGGCCGAAGAGTGGACGCCTGTCAGCCAGGTTGTTCACTACGAGGAGGCGCCGCTCATCCGGATCGGCCACTCTCGCTGGCAAGCGACCGTCACACCGAACCACCGCTGGCTGAACCTGCCCCGGATCACCGAGCCGAAGCCCGAGACGCCAGACGCCTGCCCACTGTGCGACTGGCCTGCGCCCCCGCCGCTGCCTGCGCCGCTCGCGTCGTGCCCAGAGTGTGGCTGGGTTCCGGAGCGGCCCCGCGGCGTTGCGATTCACCGAGCACGCACCCATGGCGTCGAAGGCAGACCGCGTGCAGAGCGGCCAGAGACGTTCCGCCGTCGCGGTAAGACCATCAAGGGCGGCGTGCGTATCCATCTCGCCAAGGTTCACGGCGTGGCCGGGGAGCGATCGCAAAACCGCTACGAGACGAACCCGCAATGGGTTGCCACAGACGCCATCCGAAGCCGTGACCGGATCCTTCTTGCGGCTCCGGCAAATACGGTGTGCGGCTTGGAGATCACGGTCAACGAGGCGGCGATCCTTGGCTGGATAGCGGGGGACGGTCACGTGGAAACCCGCAAGCATCGTCCCACCGTCGCTATCGCACAGTCCAAGCCCGAGATGGTTGAACGGCTGCATGCGCTTCTCAAGGACGTGCCACATGCTGTCTACGCTGACGACCGCGGCGGCTGCGGCCCTCGCCACCAGTTCCGGATCCAGCACGAATACGCGCTGGACCTGCTCCGCCGGAGCGGTCATCCAAAGAACGACGCGGTCCGGATCGTGTTGGCAATGTCGTCTGAGCAGCGCGCCGCATGGCTGGAGGCGGTCATCGATGCTGAAGGAACGCGGAGTCTGCGGCCTGGTTATACGCGACCCCGTGTTGTGATCTACCAGACCGAGGGGCCACTTCTCAATGCGATCAAGCTCGCGGTCTACCTGTCGGGCGCTCGGCCATCAGTCGGCATGCTCCCGGGCAAAGAGCAGTGGGCACCGTGCTTCGCGGTCGGCATCAATAGGCCAATTGTTACGGGTGGACTCCTCTGCCGCGAAGACGCTGGCCGCGGGCCAGCGTGGTGCGTAAGGACCGAACTGGGATCGTGGACAGCCGAACAGAATGGGCACATTTTCCTGACGGGTAACTCCAATGCCGCCGCAGGGACTCCGTCCACCGGGATCATGCAGTGCATCGCCCCCACGTTCAATGCTTATGCGCTGCCGGGGCATGGGAACATCTACAACCCGGTGGACAACATCATCGCCGGCGTGCGCTACGCCCTGGCGCGCTACGGTTCCCTGGACAACGTGCCCGGCGTCGCCGCCGTCCGGGGCGGCCAGCCCTACGTCGGCTACTGACGGACCCTGCGGGCTTGGGATCGTTGACGCGGCGCCCGGCAGAAGCTGGCGCGGGTGCCCGGCATAGCCCGATCATGATCGACCACGCGGGTATGACGCGGTGTCCTGATGATCGCGGTCCCGCACCCGTGCTACCGCACGACTGTCAACATGCACCACCGTGTCCGCCTCAAGACCCCATGACCGTGAATGTGCCATCGCGGGTCGAATGGAACCCGCGATGGCACATTCACGGTCATGCCGAGACCGGGGCGCGGCCACATGGGCCGCCGATCGCGGCTGGGGGCCGCCGTCTGCGAGACTGGGAGCGTCATGGCTTATCTGATCCTGATTATCGCCATCTGTGTCGTGCTCGCCGTCGGCGGCGGGCTGTTCTTCCTGCGCCCTGGCAGGCGGCGCGGCGGCGCGCCACCCGCCCCGCCCGCCGAGGCGCAGCGGCCGGGCCAGGGCGTGGGGGGTGAAGCCGGGGCGGCGGCGGGCACCATCGCGCCGGAGGCGCCACTCGCGCCGCCGGTGCCGCCCGCGCCCGAGATCGAGCGGCCACCACCGTCGGCGGGGCGGATGGTCCGGCTGCGCGCGAGGCTCGCGCGGTCGCAGAGCGCCTTCGGGTCGGTGCTGCTCGGGCTGCTGTCCAGGGACACGATCGACGAGGCGGCGTGGGAGGAGATCGAAGACACGCTGATCACCGCCGACGTCGGCGTGGCGCCGAGCCATCAGATCGTCGAGGAACTGCAGACCAGGGTCAAGGTGCTCGGCACCCGCGCTCCCGGCGAGGTGCGGGCGATGCTGAAGGCCGAGTTGCTCGCGCAGATCGGCACGGGCAGCGAGCGGGCGCTGAGGCTGCACCCGGGCGGCACCCGCCCGGCGGTGGTTCTCATGGTCGGGGTGAACGGCACAGGCAAGACCACGACCTGCGGGAAGCTGGCGAGGGTGCTGGTGGGTGACGGGCGGACCGTGCTGCTCGGCGCGGCGGACACGTTCCGCGCGGCGGCCGTGGATCAGCTCCAGACCTGGGGCCAGCGGGTCGGCGCACGCGTCGTCAGGTCCGACCGGGAGGGCGCCGATCCGGCGAGCGTGGCGTACGAGGCGGTGCGCGAGGGCATCGCGGCGGGCGTCGACGCGGTCATCGTGGACACCGCAGGGCGGCTGCACACCAAGACCGGGCTGATGGACGAACTCGGCAAGGTGAAGCGCGTCATCGAGAAGCTGGTGCCGGTAGACGAGGTCCTGCTGGTGCTCGACGCGACCACCGGCCAGAACGGCCTGCGGCAGGCGCGCGTCTTCGCAGAGGTCGTCGACATCACCGGGATCGTGCTGACCAAGCTCGACGGCACGGCAAAGGGCGGCATCGTCATCTCGGTGCAGCGCGAACTCGGCGTCCCCGTCAAGCTGGTCGGCCTCGGCGAGGGTCCCGACGACCTCGCACCATTCGAGCCAGAGGCATTCGTCGACGCGATCCTCGGAGAAAGCTAGCGGCAAATCCGGCGCAGGCAGCCAACCGCGACCGCGGCGGAGATGGCCGGAAGGCTCGTTTCGCGGGCCCGGCTGGAAGGCCCGTTCGCGGTGGGCCGCGCCCGGCCCAGGGATTTTCTAGCCAGGGCGGCCCACCGCTCCAGGAAGATCTTGGACTGCCCCGGTCGGCTGCGGTAGGGCCGAAGGGCCTAAGATTTGCCGTTCAGACCCGGCTGGGGAGTCCCGCGCAGATGCGAAACATCCTAGAAACATCGGAACCGCTGGTTTCACACCGTGGAAACACGCCGTCGCATGAGCCGAAACGCTGCTGGCAGAAGGTCATGGCATGCCGCAGCGCGGCACCCCCGCAACAGCGTGACACCTCGCAGGTGCGCATGAACGCGCGTGCCAGCGGGCCGTGCGGGACAGCCTGCCAGAAGCACAGCCTCGCCGTGTCCGCGCTCAGCAGGTGATTACAGCACGTGATAGCAGCAGGTGAGAGGGCAGCAGGTCAGAGGCCAGAGGAGCTGGTGAGGGATGAGGCTCATCACAGCCGTCATCAAACCGTTCAAGCTCGATGAGGTGAAGTCCGCGCTGCAGGCGTTCGGCGTACGCGGCATGACGGTCACCGAAGCCAGCGGATACGGCCGGCAGCGCGGCCATACCGAGGTGTACCGGGGCGCGGAGTACCAGGTGGACCTGGTGCCGAAGGTGCGCATCGAGGTGCTCACCGACGACGAGGACGCCGACGATCTCATCGACGTCATCGTCAAGGCGGCGCAGACCGGCCGGATAGGCGACGGCAAGGTCTGGTCCGTGCCGGTCGAATCCGTCGTCCGGGTCAGGACCGAGGAGCGCGGTACGGATGCGATCTAAGGTCGCGATCTAGAGAAAGGGGTCCCGTGGGGGAACCGCCTAGCTGTCTGCTTTCCGTTCTCGCGAGCAACGCGGCTGCGAAGGCAGGCACCAAAGGCCGGGCGGGGGGGACGTGATGAGTGTTCGGGGGGGCGCGAGGGTGTCGTTCGCCGCGCAGCGTGCGCAGCGAACGGTCGAGGCCGACCGGTGGCTGGCCGGCCTGCTGGGCGCGGAGCAGGCGGTGGCGCTCGTCGCCGTGGGCGGCTACGGCCGCCGCGAACTCGCCCCGGGCAGCGACCTGGACGTCATATTGCTGCACACGGGGCGCCCCGATGTCGGGGCGCTCGCGGACCGTATCTGGTACCCCGTATGGGACTCCGGGGCGCAGCTCGACCACGCCGTCCGGACGGTGCCGCAGGCGAGAAGGGTGGCGCAGGCGGACCTGAAGGCCGCGCTCGGCCTGCTGCACGCCCGGCACATCGCGGGCGAGTCGGGCCTTACCGCGCAACTGCGCGAGGCGGTGCTCGGCGACTGGCGGGCCGGGGCACGGGTCCGCCTGGCCGAGCTCGCGGCGCTGGGATCGGAGCGCGCGCAGCGTTACGGCGAGCTGGCCTTCCTGCTCGAACCCGACCTCAAGGAGGCACGGGGCGGCCTGCGGGACGTGCATGCCATTCAGGCGGTCGCGGCTGCCTGGGTGGCGCCCGCGCCGGGCCCCCGGGTACGCGCCGCCTACGAATTGATCATGGATGTGCGGCACGCCCTGCACGAGGTGAGTGGCCGCGGTACCGACCGGCTGGTGCTGCAGGAGCAGGACGAGGTGGCGCACGCGCTCGGCCTGCTGGACGCCGACGCGGTGCTGCGCGCCCTCGCCGAGGCTGGCCGTACCATCGGCTACGCCGTCGACCACACGTGGTGGCAGGTGGACCGCAGCCTGGCCAAACGGCCACGCGCCAAGCGCCGCGGCGGCGGCCGCGGCCCGGCGGAGCGCAGGCCCATCGCCGACGGCGTGGTCGAGCAGGACGGCGAGGTGGCGCTCGCCCGCGCCGCCGATCCGGCGAGTGATCCCACCCTGGTGCTTCGCGCCGCGGCGGCCGCGGCCAGCAGCGGGCTGCCGCTGGCCCCTGCCACCTTGGCCAGGCTCCGCGACTGCCCCCCGATGCCGGTGCCGTGGCCCGCCGAGGCGCGGGACGCGCTCATCGGGCTGCTCGGCGCCGGTCCGGCAGCGATCAGCGTGTGGGAGGCACTCGACCAGGAAGAGCTCATCACCGCGCTGCTTCCGGACTGGGAACGGGTGCGCAACAGGCCGCAGCGCAATCCGCTGCACACCTTCACGGTCGACCGGCACCTCGTGGAAGCCACCGCAGCCGCCGCACCGCTGGTCCGCGACGTGGCACGCCCGGACCTGCTCCTGCTCACCGCGCTGCTGCACGACATCGGCAAGGGCTGGCCGGGCGACCACTGCCTTTCTGGTGCGGAGGTGGCGCGGGACGTCGGGCACCGGCTCGGGCTCCCGGCGGAAGATGTGGAGACGCTCGCGGCAGCCGTTCGGCATCATCTTCTGCTTCCGCAGACAGCAACGCGGCGCGACCTGGAGGATCCGCTGACCGCTCAGCGGGTCGCGAAGCTGGTCGGCAGCAGGCAGTTGCTCGAACTGCTGCACGCGCTCGCCATCGCGGACGGGCACGCGACCGGGCCCGGCGCGTGGAACGACTGGAAGGCCGCGCTCGTCGCCGACCTGGTCCGCCGGACCGCCGCCGTGCTTGCGGGGGATGAGCCACTGCAGCCCGCGCCGCTCTCGCCCGGGCAACGCGAGCTCGTGGCGCGCGGCAGCCCCGCGGTGGTGGTGCGCGACTGCGAGGTGACGGTGGTCGCGCCCGACCGGCCGGGGCTGCTCTGGCGTGCCGCCGGTGTGCTGGCATCGCACCGGATCGTGGTCCGGTCCGCGACCGCGACCTCCAGCGGCTCCGTGGCGGTCGCCGTGTTCACGATCGCGCGCGAGTTCGGCTCGCCCGCGGACCCGGAGCTGATAGAAAGCGACCTGCGCCGGATGCTGGATGGCCGGCTCGACATCACCGAACGGCTGGCCAGGCGGCAGCGGGCGTACCGGCCGCGCCCCGGCGTGCCGGTCGCGCCGCCCAAGGTCACGATGGTGGACGACGCGTCACACACCGCCGCCGTGGTCGACGTGCGAGCACACGACGAGCCCGGCCTGCTGTGGCGGATCGGCCGTGCGCTCGGCGAGTGCGGCCTGGACGTCCGCGCGGCCCGGGTGGAGACGCTCGGGGCAGAGGCGGTCGACGCCTTCTACGTCGTGGATGGCTCGGGCAAGCCGCCGGTCGGGGAGAAGGTTCGTGCGCTGATCAGGGAGCGCGTGCTCGCCGCGCTGACCAGCCCCATCGACGCGCCGCAGGCCAGCCGTGCGCCCCGCGGCGCCCCGGACCGGGCCACCGACGCGGCCACGCAGGACCGCAGCGACACCGCAGCCGCGACCGACGGCTAGATACGGGCCCAGCACCGCGCCGCTACCGCCGGGCCATTGCCCGGCCACATCCGGGCCATTGCCCGCCCCACCGCCGGGCACCGCCGGGGCCACGCCGGCCACCGCTACCGCCCCGACCGGATAACCTGGGTAGCCGATCCCTAAATACCCGGCCCGAGGACGGCAAAGACACGTGTTCGAGACGCTATCCGACCGGCTGACCCAGGTCTTCTCCACGCTGCGCGGCAGGGGGCGCCTGTCCGAGGCCGACATCGACGCGACCTGCCGCGAGATCCGCATCGCGCTGCTCGAGGCGGACGTGGCGCTCCCGGTGGTCAGGCAGTTCGTCGCGCGCGTCAGGGAACGGTCGCGCGGCGAGGCGGTTTCCGCCGCGCTCAACCCGGCTCAGCAGGTCATCAAAATCGTCCATGAGGAGCTCATCGAGATCCTGGGCGGCCAGACCCGCAGGCTCGAGTTCGCCAAGACGCCGCCAACGGTGATCATGCTTGCCGGGCTGCAGGGTTCGGGCAAGACCACGCTCGCCGCCAAGCTCGCCCTCTGGCTGCGCGACCAGGGGCACACGCCGCTGCTTGTCGCGGCGGACCTGCAACGCCCGAACGCGGTCGGCCAGTTGCAGATTCTCGGCGAGCAGGTCCGGGTCCCGGTGTTCGCGCCGGAACCAGGCAACGGCGTCGGCGATCCCGTCGCGGTCGCGCGCCAGTCGGTCCAGGAAGCGAAGGTCCGCCTGCACGACATGGTCGTGATCGACACCGCCGGGCGGCTCGGTGTCGATGCGGAGATGATGGGCCAGGCCGTCGCGATCAGGGACGCGGTCGACCCGGACGAGATCCTGTTCGTGGTCGACGCGATGATCGGCCAGGATGCGGTCAGCACCGCGCAGGCATTCCTCGACGGCGTCGGTTACGACGCGGTGGTCCTCACCAAGCTGGACGGCGACGCCCGCGGTGGCGCGGCGCTTTCCATCGCGCAGCTCACCGGCCGGCCCATCATGTTCGCCTCGTCGGGCGAGAAACTCGAAGACTTCGACCTGTTCCACCCGGACCGGATGGCGTCGCGGATCCTCGACATGGGCGACATGCTCACCCTGATCGAGCAGGCCGAGCGCGCCTTCGACCAGGACCAGGCCGCCGAGATGGCGGGCAAGCTCGTCTCAGGCGAGGGTTTCACGCTCGAGGATTTCGTGGACCAGCTCCTGATGGTCCGCAAGCTCGGCCCGATCGGCAACCTGCTCAACATGCTTCCAGGCGCCGCGCAGAACAGGGAGATGCTCAGCCAGATAGACGACGCCCAGCTCGATCGCGTGCTGGCGATCGTCCGCTCGATGACCCCGGAGGAGCGCCGCAACCCGAAGATCATTAATGGCTCGCGCAGGGCGCGGATCGCCGGCGGGTCCGGTGTGAGCATCGGCGAGGTCGGCGACCTGGTCGTCCGGTTCTTCGAGGCGCAGAAGATGATGCGCCAGGTGCTCGGCGGCGCGATACCCGGCATGCCGGGCCTTCCCGGCATGCGGCGCAAGGCGATCAAGAACGCCCGCGGTAAGAAGGGCAAGAAGAAGCCGAGGGGAGGCCGCCCGGGCGGCGCGCCCGACCGCGCCGCGCCCAGCGGCGGTGACGGCCAGGCACGCGGCGGCCAGGGGCTGCCACGCGGGCTGCCAGGGATCGGTGGCGCCTCCGGTGCCGGTTCTGGCCTGCCGGGCGGCCTCGGCGACCTGACCTCGGGTCTCGGCGGCCTCGGCAAGCTGCCGCCAAGCCCGGCCGACCTGCCGGATCTTCAGGATCTCCCCGCCGCGTTCAAGGTGCGTGGCGGCGGAAAGGGCAAGGACCCCAAGCGCAAGTAAGCGGCCGCCCGCCGTCATGTGCCGCCCGCCGGGCCGCCGGTTACCCAGTTTGATCATTAACGGCTGCCGCTGATGCGGCAAACCGCTGGGTGCGGGCAGCACCTCGCGCCGCCCCAGGTGGCGCGGCTTCGTCATGGCAGCCGCGCGCCGTCGGCCCGATCTGATCAAACCAAGCGGCCCCGCCCGCGCCGGCCACTCCAGCACCCCCGGGCGCGCCACACCGGGGGCCGGCCCGGGGCGACCCTGCGGGGTCTCCTCGCACCAACGGGTTGGCCGCATCGGCGGCAGCCGTTCGGGAGCTTGGGTGAAGATGGCTGCCAGGACCACCGGCAGCGGCCGGCGGCGATTACGCGCCGGCGCTGGGCGTCTGGCACAATGTGACCGCGACCACCCGGGCTGCGGGGCCCTCTCTTACCCGCCGCGCCGGGTAACCGCCGAAGCGGTCCCGCCGGTCCCCACCCGGCCAGGGTGCCGCTCACATCGAGTATTGGGAGAAGACCACACCCGTGGCTGTCAAGATCAAGCTCAAGCGCATGGGCAAGATCCATGCGCCTTATTACCGTGTCGTCGTCGCCGACGCCCGGTCCAAGCGGGACGGGCGCGCGATCGAGGAGATCGGCAAGTATCACCCCAAACTGGAGCCCTCGCTCATCGAGATCGACTCCGAGCGCGCACAGTACTGGCTTTCCGTTGGCGCACAGCCGACCGATCCGGTCCGCAGCCTTCTCAAGATCACCGGGGATTGGCAGCGGTTCCATGGTGAGGCGGGCGCGGAGGGCACTCTCAAGACCGGCGCAGCGCGGCCGGACAAGAAGGAAGCCTTTGCCGCCGCGCTGAAGGAGACGCACGGCGAGGCCGAAGGCGCGGCCACGACCCAGCGGGGGCGCGCAAGAAAAGCTGAGGCGAAGACCGACAAACCCGAAGCGCGTTCGGCCAAGGCGGACAAGCCCGACAAGCCGGATAAGACCGCCGGCGCGGAAGCTGGTGACGGCAAGGCTGGTGACGGCAGGGCCGAGGCCGGCCGGGGCAGGGCCCGCAGGGCCGAGGGCGCGGGCGAGGAAGCCGCGGCCAAGAAGGCGTCCGCCAAGCCGGACAGCGCCGCTGACAAGGCCGATACGGCGAAGGCCGGCGAGCCGGATCAGCCCGGCGGCGAGGCCGAGGGCGGCGCGGCGCGGGGGCGTGCGGCAGGCGGCAAGGCCGATGCCACCGCAGCCGCGGGTGCGGCGGCCGACGAGGCCGGTAACGGAGCCTGAGGTGCTTGAGGAGAGCCTTGAGCATCTGGTCAAGGGCATCGTCGAACATCCTGAGGATGTCCGGGTCACGACCCGTGGACTGCGCCGTGGCAAGGTGCTCGAAGTGCGCGTCCATCCTGATGATCTAGGTAAGGTCATCGGCCGGGGTGGCCGTACCGCCCGCGCACTGCGCACGGTCATGGGCTCGCTCGCCGGTGGCCGTTATGTCCGGGTCGACCTGCTTGACTTGGATGAGGTCCGCTGACGGGCATGCTCCTCGTCGTGGGCCGGGTAAGTCGCCCGCACGGAATCCGCGGGGATGTCGTGGTCGAGATCCGGACCGACGATCCCGGGCAGAGATTCGCTTCGGGCTGCACGCTCGCCACGCAGCCCGAAGCGCTCGGCCCGCTCACCGTCGCCGGGGCAAGGCCCCATGCTGGCGGCCTGATCGTCAGTTTCACCGGGGTGAGCGACCGCGACGCCGCGCAGCGGTTGCGGGGGACGTGGCTCGTCATCGACTCGGCCGATGTGCCCACCCCGGAGGATCCGGACGAGTTCCACGACCATCAGCTGATCGGCCTGGACGTGGTGACCGCAGGCGGCCGCCACGTCGGGACCGTCGCGGACGTCCGCCATCATGGCCAGGACCTCCTGGTGATCCGGCCGCGCGCTGGCGAGCATGCCGGCGGGAGCGGGACAGCCGTGGATGCCGCCCCGGCGCCGCCCGGCGGCGCTGATGTGGCGCGGGGTGCTGATCTGGCGCCGGGAGGCGGCGCTGATGTGGCGCGGGGTGCTGATCTGGCGCCGGGAGGCGGCGCTGGTGTGGCGCCGGGAGGCGGCGCTCGCAGGGGGCCGGTTTCTGCGACGGCTGGCGCACCGGGCGGGGCGGAGATACTCGTGCCCTTCGTCTCGGCTATCGTGCCCGAGGTCGACCTCCAGGGCGGCCGGCTGATCATCGACCCCCCACCGGGCCTGCTCGACCAGGACGCGATGGCCTGACCGTCATGCGGATCGACATCATCACGATCTTTCCCGGCTACTTCGACCCCCTGCGTATGTCGCTCATCGGCAAGGCGGCGGGCCGGGGCGATATCGGCCTCAACGTGCACGACCTGCGGACCTGGTCGCATGACAGGCATCACAGCGTGGACGACACGCCGTACGGCGGCGGTCCGGGGATGGTGATGCGGGCGGAACCCTGGGGCGAGGCGCTGGATGCGCTCGCACCCGCCGCGCCCGGGCCGGCGCCGCGCCTGGTCGTGCCCGCTCCGAGCGGTTCGCTGTTCACCCAGCGGGCCGCCGCCGCCTACGCGCGCGAGCCGCGCCTCATCTTCGCTTGCGGGCGCTACGAGGGGATCGACGCGCGGGTCATCGACGAGGCGAGGACCAGGATGCCTGTCGACGAAGTGAGCATCGGCGACTATGTCCTCGCTGGTGGGGAGGCCGCTGTGCTCGTCATGGTGGAGGCGGTCTGCCGCTTGCTGCCTGGCGTGCTCGGCAACGCGGAATCGGCCGCCGACGACTCGTTCGGCGGCTGCGGCGCGGGGCATGCCGGCGTGGCGTTGCCCGCCGGAGCGCCGCCGGATGAGACGCCGCCGGGTGGCGCGGGGCCGGGTGAGGCGGCACCGGGTGAGGCTTCCCGCCGTGCTGCTGTCTGGTAACCATGCGGCGATCGCCCGGTGGCGGCGGGACGCCGCGCTGCGGCGCACCGCGCAGATGCGCCCGGAACTGGTCGGAATGCTCGATCCCGGCACCCTCGACGCCAGGGATCGTGAGGTCCTGGCGCAGGCTGGCTTTCCTGTGTGGTCCGAAGATGTGGCACACTGAAAGCCGCCGCCTGGCCAGGTAGGCTCGGCCGGAGCGGGACTCGCGAAACCCCAAACCATGTCCGGGGCGGTACGCACGCCCGCGAACGCGCGATTAATTAGAGGAACGCCGTCATGCACACCGCGATCGCCGAGCTTGAGAAGGCACAGCTCCGCTCGGACATCCCTAGTTTCCGCCCGGGCGACACATTGAAGGTGCACGTACGTGTCAAGGAAGGCGCCCGGTCCCGGATCCAGGTTTTCCAGGGCGTCGTGATCCGCCGTCAGGGGGGCGGGGGCCGCGAGACGTTCACGGTCCGCAAGATCAGTTACGGTGTCGGTGTCGAGCGCACGTTTCCCGTGCACAGCCCCTCGATCGACAAGATCGAGGTTGTGACCCGCGGCCGGGTCCGCCGGGCCAAGCTCTACTACCTGCGGTCACTGCGCGGCAAGGCAGCGCGCATCAGGGAACGACGCGATCACACTGGCCGCTGAGCAGGCTCAATCGCCACCGATGGCCGCACCCGTCGAGGCGCCCGCGGCGAAACGAAGGTCATTCTGGCGTGAGCTCCCCCTTCTGGTTGTGGTCGCGCTCATCCTGGCGTTGCTGGTCAAGGCGTTCGTGATCCAGGCGTTCCGCATCCCGTCCGGATCGATGGAAGACACGCTCCTGGTCGGCGACCGGGTGCTCGTCAACAAGATCGTCTACGATTTCCGCGGCATCAACCGCGGCGACATCGTGGTGTTCAACGGCCAGGGCTCGTGGGATCCGGCGGCCACGCCGCCTCCCGGCGCTCCCGTCCCCCGCTTCTACCATGACGTGCTGCGCTTCGTCGGCCTCGAAAGCGACGGCACGGATTACATCAAGCGTGTCATCGGCCTGCCCGGCGACCGTGTGCGGTGCTGTGACGCCGATCGCCGGATCACGGTCGACGGGGTTGCGCTGAATGAGAACGGCTATCTGTATCCGGGCAGCAACCCGTCACTGCAGCAGTTCAACATCGTCGTGCCGCCGGACCGGGTGTGGGTGATGGGAGATCACCGCGCGGATTCGGCCGACTCCAGGTACCACATGCAGGCCCCGGGCAGTGGCACGATCCCGACCGACGAGATAGTCGGCCGCGCTTTCATCGTCATCTGGCCACCGTCACAGCTCGAGACGCTGCCGATTCCCGGCACCTTCAAGCAGGCAGCGCTGCACGCCGCGGGTGCGGCCGCCACGGCCGCGCCCGTGGCGGGAGGGTTCGCCGCCGCGGTGCCGGTGCTGTGGCTGCGCCGGCACCGGCGCCGCACGAAAACCGGCTGATGCCGGTGCCCTTTTTCTGGTGCCTTGACCCAGCTTGGTGACCAAAGTTGACGCTTTCCCGTACGAAGCGTAACCGAACCGGCCGCGTCGCTGCCGTTCGCGCGCTGGCCCAGCGATAAGCTCAATCCGATGGACGACGAGCAGGGGCAATATCAACCCGCCACCACGCGGCCACCTGAGCCCGGTGGCGCGGGGCGGGATGACGGGGGCGATCACCGGCCGGAGGGGCCCGGGATGGGGGACGCGCAGGCAGGCAGCGCCGCCACCCAGGAAGAGGCCACGGGGCCTGACGGCGCCGCCGGCGGTACCGGCGCCGAGGCTGGTGCCCGGCGCAAGCGGCACCGTTCATTCTGGCGTGAACTGCCGATCCTGATCGTGATAGCGCTCGGGCTCACCTTGCTCATCAAGTCGTTCGCGGTACAAGCCTTCTATATTCCGTCGTCATCGATGGAAAATACGCTGAAGATCGGCGACCGGGTATTGGTCAACAAGATCGTTTACCATCTGCGCGGTATCCATCGCGGTGACGTGGTCGTCTTCAGTGGCCTGGACTCGTGGGATCCGACGGTCCCGCAGGCCGCCGTGTCGTCCAACCCGATCAGGCGTTTCGCCGACTGGATCGGCTCGGCGATCGGCGTTGCGGCGGGCGAGAAGGACTACGTCAAGCGCGTCGTCGGGTTGCCCGGCGATCACGTGCAATGTTGCGACGCCCACGGGCGGGTCACGGTCAACGGAGTCCCGCTCAGCGAGCAGCCGTATCTCTACCCCGGGAACGCTCCGTCGCTTGTCCGGTTCGACACGACGGTTCCCGCCGGGGAGTTGTGGGTCATGGGCGACCACAGGGCCGTGTCCTACGACTCCCGTGAGCATCGCGGTGACCCGGGCGGCGGCGCCATTCCGGAGTCGAAGGTGATCGGACGGGCGTTCGTGGTGGTATGGCCGCTGGACCGGCTGGCCATCTTGCCCATTCCGGCCACCTTCGAGCAGAAGGCACTCGCCGCCGCGGCGCCGGCCGTCCCGCTTGTGCTCGGCGTCGCCGGTGCCCTGCCCGTGCCGCTCCTGCGGCGCCGCATCGGCCGCGTCCGCGGCCGCACGACGCGGTGACGTGCCTGTTTCACTGGACGGCTGGCAGGCCGGCGGGAGGGGAACATGCCTTGATGTGCCGATGCCGCCGAGCCTGCGTGCGATCGGACGTACGCTGCCAAGTGTCATGACGAGTCTGGAAAATGGGCCGTCCGCGGATCGTCTCGCGGACGGTGCGGATGCGGACTGCGCCGCGGGCGATGTGCCTGCGGCGGCCGTGGGTTCCGCCAAGGACAGCGACGCCTGCAGGCATGCGGAGAACGCGGCAGCCGTTCGGGATGAATGTGCTGGGGCCGCCGCCGATGGCGCGCCGTCGCCGCCGACCGCCCGCCATGTACCGAGGCCGCTGGGCTATACCCCGCGGCGCGCGGCCGGCCTGTCCGGATACGAGCGGGTGCTCGCGCGGGCCGGCCTCGCCCCTGTGGCCGGCCTCGACGAGGCTGGCCGTGGGGCGTGCGCGGGCCCGCTCGTCGTCGCGGCCGTCGTGTTCGCCAGCGCGGATCCGCCGGTGCGGGGGCTGGCGGACTCGAAGGCACTGACGCCGGCAGTGCGCGAGCAGGTCTACCGTGAAGTCGTGGCTCATGCGCTTGCCTGGCACGCGGTCGTGATTCCGGCCACCGAAATCGACCGCATCGGGTTGCACGTGTGCAACATCGCCGGCATGCGGCGCGCACTCGCGGGACTTTCCTGCCGGCCCGGTTACGTCCTTACGGACGGCTTTCCCGTCAGCGGCCTGCCGGCCCCCGGGCTTGCCATGTGGAAGGGTGATCAGGTGGCCGCCTGCGTGGCCGCCGCCTCGGTCGTGGCCAAGGTCACCAGGGACCGCATCATGACCAGCCTGCACGACCGCTACCCGGTATACGACTTCGCTGAGCACAAGGGCTATTCGACGCCGCGGCACTCGCGCGCGCTCACTCGGCACGGTCCGTGCCCGGAGCACCGGCTGAGCTTCGTCAACGTTATGAGTGCCGCGAAAGGGCGCGGCGCACAGGTGCGGCTCATGGCGGACAATGGACAGATGGCGGACGACGCCCGCAGCATGGATTGCGCCGGTTTCGAGGCAGCAGTTGCGAACGGTGCTTGCGGCGGCGCGGCCGCCGACGGTGCCATCGGCGCACCGAATGGTGCCGTCGGTGCGGCGAGCGGTGCGGTTGGTGCGGCGAGCGGTGCGGTTGGCGCGGCGGACGGCGCCGGCGGCGTCGCAGCCGCCGCGAACGGCGAGATGGCTGGTGGGCCTGGCTACAGAGCCTGGGCGGATTGGGCCGAGGAGACGTCCGGTGACTCGTAGCGTGCAGCCCTTGGCCTGGCCGCTTGATCGGAGGGGAACACCATGAGCGCAGAGGATCTCGAGAAGTACGAGACCGAGATGGAGCTGCAGCTCTACCGCGAGTATCGCGACGTGGTCGGGCTGTTCAGCCATGTCGTCGAGACCGAGCGCCGTTTCTATCTCACCAACCAGGTCGACCTCAAGGTCCGCACGACTGACACCGGTGAGGTGTTCTTCGAGGTCACGATGCAGGACGCGTGGGTGTGGGACATGTACCGGCCGGCGCGGTTCGTCAAGAATGTGCGGGTTGTCACGTTCAAGGATGTGAACATCGAGGAACTGGCACAAAGCGACCTGGAGCTTCCCGGCGACAAGCCGGGATTTCCCGGCCCAGGTTCGTGAGGTCACGCCTTTTCATGATCCCGTAAAGTTCCCGGCTTGGCTGATCCCTGCCTGGGACTCCCTGCCCGGGACGCTCTACGGGATCGTGAAAGCCGCCGCGCTGAAGGGCATTGCGCCGCTGCGCACGGCGCGCTGCGACGCTGAGCTGCGCGCGGGGCGCTGCGCGCGGTGAGCGGTGGTAGCACAGGGGTCTGACATTTCGGCCCTTCTGCCCACAGGCAGGTGCCCACGGTGGGTCGCCGCCCACAGCGGCCAGTTCACCGCTGTCCCGTCCGGCCGCTTCGCGCCATCTTCGGAGGTGGAGGTGGTGGCATGCATCCCAAGGACGTCCTCGGCAGGCAGGGCGAGGAGGTGGCCGCGAATTTTCTCGAAGCAGCCGGCCTGCGGATATTGGGCCGCAACTGGCGGTGCGCGGACGGAGAACTGGATATCGTCGCCGCGGAGTGCCGCACGCTGGTTGTCTGCGAGGTCAAGACACGTTCGGGACCCGGGTACGGCACGCCGCTCGAAGCGATCACCCGAGCCAAGCGGGCCAGGCTGAGGCGCCTTGCCGTCCGCTGGACTTCGGTCCATGACCTGCTGTTCGACGGGATCCGGATCGACGCGGTGGGCCTCACCAGTGACGGTGCCGGTGGCTACACGATCGAGCATGTGCGCGGGGTGGGCTAGATGCCGCTCGCCCGCACCTACTCGATCGCGCTGGTCGGCGTCGAAGGCCATACCGTCGAGGTAGAAGCCGACATAGCCAACGGCCTTGTCGGCCTCCTGCTCGTGGGCCTGCCCGACACGGCGCTGCGCGAAGCCCGCGACCGGATTCGGTCGGCAATCGTAAACAGCGACCAGGAATGGCCACAGCGCAAGATCACAGTAGGGCTCTCCCCGGCGAGCCTGCCGAAGCGAGGCAGCGCCTTCGATCTCGGCATTGCGGTCGCGATACTCGCTGCCGCGGGAGCGCTGCCGCCGGCGGCCCTTGCAGGGCTCGCGCTGCTCGGCGAGCTTGGCCTCGACGGGCGCCTCCGGCCCGTCCGCGGCATCCTGCCGGCCACCGCATGTGCCTCGCGTGCCGGTTTCGCCGCGATGGCCGTGCCATCGGTGAACGCGCAGGAAGCCGCGCTCGTGCCCGGCGTGCGGGTGCTGTCCGTGCCGGCCCTCGCGAGCCTGGTCAGCCACCTGCGGGGTGAGCCCGCTCCAGCGGGTACGGAGCCGGTGGAGGTCATCGAGGGCGGGACGTTCCCCGCGCAGGCGGACGGCATGATGCCGGGCCGCGGCACTGGCGGCGCGGCGGGCTGTGCCTCCGGTGCGGGCGGGGCTGACCGGCCGATGGCCAAGAGCAGCGAGACCGGGGCGGGAGGCCCGGGCGGCACGGCGCCAGGGTCACGAGCCCGCACGATACCGGGAGCCGGCGCCAGCCTGATCCTGTCGGGGGATCAGCCTGCCGGCGATCTGGCCGACGTGCTGGGCCAGCCGGTCGCGCGGCGGGCGGTTGAGATCTGCGCGGCCGGTGGCCACCACCTGTCGATGCTGGGGCCGCCGGGAGCGGGAAAGACCATGTTGGCCGAACGGCTTCCGACCGTCCTTCCCCGCCTGGACCTCGCTGCCTCACTTGAGGTGACGTCCGTGCACTCGGTCGCAGGCGCTCTGCCGCCCGGCCGCCCCTTTGTCACGGCGCCGCCGTTCTGCGGGCCCCATCACACCGCGACGAAGGCGGCGATCGTCGGCGGCGGCAGCGGAATCATCCGGCCCGGCGCGGTTTCACTTGCCCACCGGGGCGTGCTCTTCCTCGATGAGGCGCCAGAGTTCAGCCGCGATGTGCTCGACGCGCTGCGGCAGCCGCTGGAATCAGGCGAGGTCGTGGTCGCCCGCTCCGGCCTCACGGCTCGCTTCCCCGCACGTTTCACCCTGGTGCTCGCCGCCAACCCGTGCCCGTGTGCGCGTGCGGCGGGTTCGCGGGCGGCCTGCGTATGCACCCCCACGGCCAGGCGCAGGTACCTGGGCCGGTTGTCCGGCCCGCTGCTCGACCGGGTCGATGTCAAGGTCGAGCTTCTTCCTGTCGGCAGGGCGGAGCTGCTGAGCGACCGCCGATTCACGGAGACAAGCGCGACCGTCGCCAAACGCGTCGAGCTGGCCCGTGAACGCGCGGCGTTCCGCCTGGCCGGTACGCCATGGCGGCTCAATGCGCAGATCCCGGGCAGCCAACTGCGCCGCAGTTTCCCGCCCGCGGCTGGGGCACTGGCCCGCCTTGAGCGCGCCATGGAGCTCGGCCAGCTCAGCGCCCGGGGCGTCGACCGGGTGCTGCGGGTCTCCTGGACCCTGGCTGACCTGTCCGGCAAGGCGCGGCCGGATGCCGATGAAACGGGATATGCGCTGGGCCTGTGGCTCGGGGTGACACAGTGAGCCGCGTATCTGACGGGGAGCGCCTCGCCCGGGCGGCGCTGACCTATCTCGCCGAGCCTGGCGACAAGGCTGCCGGCGCCCTGCTGCGGACGTGCGGTCCCGAGGCACTTGTGGGCGCGATCAGGGCGGGCCGCGTCCTGCCACAGATCGCGGCCGGGGAAACCGGTGGGGCGACGGCAGCGAGGGAGATCAGCCGTTCGCTGGCGAACTGGCGCGTGCGGCTCGCCGAGATACCCGGCGAAGGCGATCTCGGCACTGCCGAACGGGCCGGAGTCCGGCTGGTCTGCCCCGGCGACCCGGAGTGGCCGACTCAGCTCGACGTTCTCGGCGACACCCGGCCGTACGCCCTGTGGCTGCGTGGCAGAGCCGATTTACGGCATAGCTGCTTGCGGTCGGTCTCGGTCGTGGGCGCCCGCGCCGCGACTGCCTACGGCGCCCATGTGTCGGCCGAACTCGCGGCGGGCCTGGCCTCCCGGGGGTGGGCCGTCGTGTCAGGGGGCGCCTACGGGATCGACGGGTGCGCGCACCGCGGGGCGCTCGCCGCCAGGGGGACGACGATCGCCATCCTGGCGTCCGGCGTTGACAACCCGTACCCACCCGGTAACCACGAACTGTTCGCCGGCATTGCCGCGCAGGGCCTGCTGGTCAGCGAGTGGCCGCCAGGACGTCATCCCACGCGGGCACGGTTTCTGGCCAGGAACCGGGTGATCGCGGCGTTGAGCCGCGGCACCGTTGTCGTCGAGGCGCGCCGCCGCAGCGGCGCCCTGAGCACCGCCAGGCATGCCAGGGATCTGTGTCGGCCACTCATGGCGGTACCGGGGCCCGTCACGTCCGATTCCTCCGACGGCTGTCACTGGATCATGCGTGAGTGGGGTGCCGTATGCGTGACGGGCCCCGATGACGTCCTCGAGCAGGTGGCCGCGGTGGGTGAGCATCTCCGCACGCCCGGCCCGGTGATCGGGACGGCTGAGCTCGATCCGGTGACGGCGAGCGTCCTGGAGGCCGTCCCCAGCCGGGGTGGCAGCGGTCCCGCGGCCATCGCAGTATCGGCCGGCGTGGCTCTCGACGCGACACTGTGCAGCCTGGGCCTGCTTGCGGCGGGTGGGTTCGTGGTGCGTGGACCGCACGGGTGGCGGCTCGCCGGCAAGGGTGGTGCTTGACTGTGCAGCCGTTAGGGCTCACGGTGGCGGCTGTGAGCCATGTGCGGCGGGTCGAGGCGACGGGCGGCGGCCCGGTCCTGGCCGGCTTCGAGCAGTGCCTGGCCGCTTTCGAGCTTTACCTGACGGCAGAGCGTGCGCTTTCCGGTCATACGGTGCGTGCCTATCTGGCGGACGCGAGGTCGCTGGCCGAGCACGCGTCGCGCACGGGCGCGGAGGGGCCATCCGACCTCGGCATTGGGGCCATCCGCAGCTGGCTGGCCGAGCAGCACGCGAGCGGGCTGGCACGCTCGACGCTGGCGCGGCGCGGCGCGGCCGTGCGGACATTTACCGCGTTCGCGCACCGGCGCGGCTGGCTCGCCGCGGATCCGGGCCCGCTGCTCGGCGCATTGCGGACACGGCGCGCGATTCCGCAGGTCGTCGCCTCCGACGACATGTCAAGGGTGCTCGGCCAGGCCGCCGGGCGCGCGGGTGAGCCGGCGACCGGACTCAGGGACGCGGCGGTCCTGGAACTGCTCTACGCCACCGGAATCCGCGTCGGGGAACTGTGCGGGCTCGACCTGCCTGATGTCGATCCACAGCGCAGGACCGTCCGGGTGCTCGGCAAGCGGGCAAAGCAGCGCACGGTCCCGGCCGGGATTCCCGCCCTGCACGCGGTGCAGCGGTGGTGCCAGGGTGGACGGCCGCTCCTGGCCAAAGAGCACAGCGGGCTCGCGCTGTTCCTCGGGGCTCAGGGTGGCCGCCTCGACCCGCGGGTGGCACGCCGGATCGTGCACGCCGCGTTCGCGGCGCACGGCATCACGGATACGGGACCGCACGGGCTGCGCCATGCGGCCGCGACCCATCTGCTCGAAGGCGGCGCCGACCTGCGGAGCGTGCAGGAAATCCTGGGCCACGCATCGGTAGCCACAACGCAGA
>WNGJ01007991.1_pt1 | contig 20072 bp, 17 predicted proteins | sample 5400611 | NCBI WGS metagenome assembly WNGJ01 (sample SAMN13153375, study PRJNA577476) | soil metagenome | isolation source: 40 cm soil or saprolite under Garry oak tree replicate 1 | place: USA:California | collected 2016-06-15
AAGGACGTCACCCGACGAAGACTGTGTATCCCTTACGCCGGAGTTGTTCCGCCAGCCGGACTTCCAATCGTTCGGCCTCCGCTCGAGTCTCGATCGGGTTGTAACGCTCATAGAGCCTTCGTTTCAACCGCAGGCCTAGCCAGCGGCCCCTCCCTTTACCTCCTTTCCAGAGATGACGGGAAGCCTTGTAGCCAACCTTGTGCTGACGGAATCGCTCCTCAGGAGTCAGGGCGGTCTGACCGACGTATACGTTCGGGTACTTCGAATTGAGCCGGGGCCCGCGCTCATCCGAAATCTCAATCACATAAACGCTGTACACATCAAAGAGCTCCTCGTCTGTGTCGCGAATCAGCGGTCGGGTTACGGGCACGCAAAGGAGCCGACTTAAAGGCAAGCCTCACGGGCGCTCTACAGGTGGTCTGACAGCCAGGCACGCACCTCGGGTAGGCGATTCACCACCGTCGCGTGCCCATCATCGTCGAGCAGCCGGGCCTCGACGCCCGGAATGTGTGCGGCCAGCCATTCGCCGTGGCCGGCAGCAACATGTCCCGCCCTGACAACATCATCATCCATGGCTTGGAGACCCGATCATGCCTGACTTCCCTCGCGGGACAGTGACCCTTCTTTTCACCGATATCGAGGGCTCGACGCGGCTGCTCGATGAACTGCCCGACGCATATCCGAGTGCACTCGCCGAACACCGCCGTGCCCTGCGCGAGGTATTCGCGCGCCATGGCGGCGTCGAGGTTGACACCCAGGGCGATGCCTTCTTCGTTGCGTTCGCCCGTGCATCCGACGCGGTGGCCGCCGCCGCCGAAGGACAGCGGGCGCTCGCCCACGGCCCGGTGCGGGTGCGGATGGGGCTGCACACCGGCGAGCCCACCGTGACTGCAGACGGTTATGTCGGGTTGGACGTCCACCGGGCGTCGCGGATCGCAACTGCAGGGCATGGCGGTCAGATCCTACTGTCGCAGTCAACGCGCGACCTCGCCGGCAGGGATGACGTACACGATCTTGGTGAGCACCGGCTCAAGGATCTATCGACGCCACTGCGGATCTACCAGCTGGGAGACGGCGAGTTCCCGCCTTTGCGGACTCTCTTCGCGACCAACTTGCCCGCGCCGCCGGCTCCCTTCATTGGCCGCCGGCGCGAGCTTGTCGCTGCCCAGGCTCTGCTGCGCCGGAATGACGTGCGGCTGGTCACCATGACCGGCGCCGGCGGGAGTGGCAAGACGCGTCTCGCGCTCGAGGTCGCGGCCGCAATGTCCGAACACTACGAGCACGGCGTGTGGTGGGTGCCCCTGTCGGCGTTATCTAAAGCTGATGACGTGATGCCGGCGGTCGGGCGCGCGCTCGGTGGCGCCTCGGCCGCCGAGGCTATCGGCAACCGCCACCTCCTGGTTCTCCTCGACAACTTTGAGCACGTGATTGCCGCGGCACCCGACGTCGCCACACTTCTTGCTGACTGTCCTCACCTAGAAGTGCTGGCCACAAGTCGCGAGCGTCTTTCGCTGCAGGGCGAGCACGTCTATCCGGTTCAGCCACTAGCCAGGAAGGATTCGTTAGAGCTGTTTCTGGCCCGCGCGCGTGCGATCGCGCCAGATTTTGAGCCCGACGGACGGCTGGACGAGCTCTGTGCTCGTCTCGACGACCTCCCACTAGCCATCGAACTCTCCGCAGCCCGAACATCGTTAATGACCGTAGATCAACTTCTCGAACGCCTGGGCAGCCGACTCGACCTTCTCCGAGCCGGGCGGGATGCCGAGGCACGACACCAAACGCTTCGGACAACGATCGAGTGGTCGTTCGACCTGTTGAGCCCTGACGAACGAAGGTTGCTCGCCGCACTGTCGGTGTTCCGCGGAGGTTGGACGCTCGATACCTCGGAGAAGGTGGCGGATTCGAGCGTCAACCTCTTGGGATCTCTCGTCGACAAGAGCCTTGTGCGACGAAACGACATTGGTCGTTTCGGCATGCTCGATACGGTGCGCGATTTCGCAGCCGAGCATCTGGGGTGGGCTGATCGGTCCCGAATCGTGCAGCGATTGATGGAGCACCTGCTGAACCTCTTTGCGAACGCGGAGCTGAGCGAGGACGCGACCGGCCACATGCAGATCGAGCTCGCTGCCGTCGAGCACCCCAACATCGATGTCGCGCTGAGCTGGGCAGGCGAATCAGGCCACGCGCAGATGGGAATCAGACTGCTCCTGCTGACGGAGATGTACTGGATCACCACTGATCCAGACGGAGGCCGTGCGCGGTTGGAGCGGCTACTAGCCAAGATATCTGAAACAGGGGAACCCTTAGACCCGGGCTTTCACGCCCGCGCCCTTCGTGCTCGCGGGGCTGCATTGGACCTAATCAACCGCTTCGACTTGGCCGAGCCGGAATACGTGCGCTCCCTCGAGCTCTTTCGGGCCGCGAACGAAGAGGAGTACGTCGGCCCACTCACTGCTCGAATCGCCAACTCGGCGCTTCGGCAGGGCGATGTCGAGCGTGCGGTGGCTCTCGCAACAGAAGCACTCCAGATCGCTCGGCGGGAAAGGAACCCCGGGGACGAGGGTTTTGCCCTTTTCGTGCTCGCGATGGCTGCATTCACTCGAGGAGATCTAGAGCAAGGCAAGCAGCTTGTACATGAGAGCGCACCACTCACTCATCGTGGCGCATCCACCTTTATCAGTGGCACGTCCCTTGTGGCCGCGGCCGAGTTCCTGATACCAGCAGGTCAGCTCGAACAGGCAGAGATTGATTTACGTGCCGGTCTGGAAAGGCTCGCTTCAATTAGCGATCGAATGAATATTCCCTACGCAATCGGCGCCTCGGCCGCGATCGCTGCGCTCCGAGGAGACGCCGTCCGCGCGGGAACGCTGTGGGGAGCGCTCGAAGCAATCGCGGAACTTGATCCGAAGAGCACAGCCGGGGGGGCCATGGGTGACAACACGCCATTTCTCAAAGACATCCACGGTGCGGAATTTGAGAAAGGGCGAGCCCGAGGCCGGACCCTATCGCGTGAACAGGCGATTGAATACGCATTGTCGAGCCGGGAATGAGCCATGAGCTTGAACGGCCCGGGTCTCTTGCGGACTCGCTGTTGTTCATGTTCGGCGTCGCTCTAAAGATGCCTCTGACCGGGTCTATTGATATACGGATTTGACGTGCACCGGCTCGGGCGGCGTCCAGCCGGCGAGCAAGTTCCCGTCAAGCTCATATACCTCGACGCCGAGCGGCCGGCAGTTCGCGACCGGGTCTGCACTATCCGCGCCCCAGCCCCACTCAGACAGATCTCCGCTCGGGCACGTCGATATCGCGCACAGGAGGTCGATCTCGGCAAAAAACTCGAAGAAGTCGCCCTTGCGGGCGGGGCTCGGCTCCATGAAGTAGATCTCGTCCACCGGGTCGAGGCCCGTGACCTGGAACACGTTGAGCACGTCGTGAACGTCGAGCTCGGTGAGGTGGTACGGCGCGATCGCACGGGCCAGGTTGCTGTGACACGTGACGCCGTAATCGCGGTCGTCGAGTAGCTTGTACAGGTAGGGGTCGCAGCGGCTGCCGAGCAGGTCATGGCAGCGGCCGCCATTGGCCGTAGGCTCGGTGGGCAGTGTGTCGTTGGTGATGGTGACCATTGGCCGGAGGTAAGGAAGGCAAGACCACAGCCGGTCGAGGGTCGTGACGTGTGCGCCCTGGAGCTGCCGCGTCCGCGCAGCCCAGAACCTTTCTCGGGGGTTGTCCATGTGCCACAGGTTCAGGTCGCAAACCTGCGGTCCCTCGACCGCGACTATGCGCACCACCGAGCCCGCCTTGACGGGCCACGCGTAACCGCTGCGGATCGGGACGATATGGTTGTGGACGAGCTGCCTGCGGTCGGCGGAATGGGCGATCCGGTGGTAGAAGTCACGATCGAAGTCGAGGCGTCCTGGCACGTGCAGGTCGCGATACAACCGCATCGGCTGTCATTCTGATCCACGCGAGTCGCATCCTGTGGGTGCTGTACGGCGAGGGCACGCCGCCCGGGTATGGAGGGCCTGATGTCTGACTTCGACCAGTCGGCCAGAGATGTTGAGCCACCGACCGTTGTCGATCATGTCCTGCTGCCGGTCGCTGACCTCGACGAAAGCGCGCGCCGGCTGCGCGATCGATTTGGGCTGGAGAGCACCGCCGGAGGTCGCCACCCCAAGGTCGGGACAGCCAACAGGATCGTGCCGCTGGGATCCCAATACCTGGAGCTGATCGCGATCGTCGATCCCGAAGAGGCCGCCGCAAGCCTCCTGGGCCGGCGCGTGGCGCGTGCACTGAAAGATGGCAAGACGTTTGTCGCCTGGGCCGTGCGGACGCAAGACCTGGACGCGGTCCGCGGCAAATTGCAGGCCGCCGGCTGGGATCTTCCGCCGATGATCGAAGGTTCACGGGACCGGCCAGATGGCGAGGTGTTGAGCTGGCGCACACAGGAAGTGGATTCCAGCCCGGTCCCCATCGCGATCCCGTTCGTCATCGAGTGGCGGATCCCCAACAGCCTTCACCCCGGTCAGACACCGGCGGGGCACCGGGGAGGGGTCACTGCGCTACGACGGGTGGTGGTAGGCGCGCGAGATCCTGGTCGAGTAGGCGAGCAGCTCCAACTGCTGCTCGGCAACTCCGATCTATACGACGTGCGTCAGGCCGGGGGCGATGGCGTTCAAGAGGTGGTGCTCGAGGACGAAAACGGGGAAATCGTGATCACATGAACACGCCCTAGACGTTCGAAGGTCGTGAGGTCAGCGTCAGCCCCGCGACTGGGATTTCGGGCTCCCTGCCGTCGATCAGGTCAGCGACGATCCGGCTCGATCCGCAGGCCATGGTGAAGCCCATATGGCCGTGGCCGGTGTTGAAGAACAGATTGCTGTGGTCCGCGGTGCCAAGAATGGGCGGGCCGTCGGGGGTTGTGGGTCGGTTGCAGGCTCGATACGTGCCCTTGTCGTATTCGGCCGCATCCGGCAGCAGGTCCAATGCCAGTTTGCGGATCATTCGCAGGTCACGCTCGTTGTAGGTGGTCTCGTAGCCGGTGAACTCGGCGCTGGAAGTCATCCGCAGCCGGTCGCCCATGCGGCACCAAGCCACCAGCAGCTGCTCGTCCACCGCGCCAATGCGCATCAATCGGCCACCGTTGCTCTTGATCGGAAATGTCGCGCTGTACCCCTTGGCCGGCGCAATCGGCAGGCGGGTGCCAATCGTGCCCGCGATCTTCGGGCTGTGGATGCCGGCGGCGAGAACGAAGACGTCGGCACCGATGGAGTCGCCATCTTCGAGCATCGCGCTCTGCACCTTGCCGCCGCGCGCAATCAGCTTGCGCACCCCAGTACCGAAAATGAACCGGCTGGCCATCCGCTCACAGGCGGCTTGCACCGCTCGCGTGAACTTGACGCTGTCGCCGCTCGAGTCGGTGACCCCATAGATGGCGCCGGCGAGCTTGTGCTTCACGGGCGCCAGCGTCGGCTCCGCCTCGACGACGCCGTCCGCGTCGAGGATATCCTGCTTCTGGCCGTGCTCCTGCATGAGCCTCATCTTCTGGATCCCTGCCTCGAATCGCTTGCGGTCCCTGTAGATGTAGAGGATCCCTTCGTGGATGTCGTCGTAGTCGATGTGCTCATTGGCCGAGATCTGGTCCAGCATGCGCTGGCTGTACTGGGCGAGCCGCAGCTTGACCAGCGTGTTCTTGACCGCGCGGTCGGCGGTGCACTCGCGCAGGAATTTCAATCCCCACATGGCCATGCCAGGAGCCTTGAAGGGGTTGACGCGCAGGGCGGTGTCCTCGACTGTCAGCGAGCGAAGGAGCTCTCCGGGCGCTGACGGCGACGCCCAGCTGAACGAATGTCCGGCCGCGATCAGGCCTGCGTTGCCCGCGCTGGCAAGCGTCGCCGCCTCGGACTCCTTCTCGATCACGGTCACCTGGTGGCCTGACTTCGCCAGGTAGTAGGCGGTCGTAACGCCGACGACCCCGGCGCCGATGACCAGGACCTTCACGTTGACTCGCGCGCGTCCCCTATATGTAGAGGCATGCTGGCGTCATTCTCGCCTGAGCCATATCGAAGGAGACGCCTGTGGGCCAACACACGACGGTAAAGCGGCTGACCGAAGGTGACCTACCGTATTCCGAGCTCGTACCCGGCCTCGAGCTGTCGCGGGCGATCACGAATGCAGGGACTACGCAGCTAGGCGGCGGCTACATGCGGTTCGTGACGGACGCGGAGTTCCCAGGCTGGACATTGACATACGACGAGGTGCTCTTCGTCCAGAAAGGCGAGCTTGAGGTGGCGAGCGACAGCGGCAGCGTCAAGGCGCACCCCGGAGAGGCCATTCTGATCCCCAAGGGAGCCAAAGTCACCTACCGCGGTCGCGCGATGACGCTGGCCTTTTTCGTTCTGTGGCCCTTCGACTGGGACAAGAAGAACGAAGAATCTAGAGAGGCTCGGCGAACTTGACAGTCATCTAAGGGGTACCGATACTGGGCCGTGTCTGGCGATGGAGTAGGTCGCCTGCCGCCGGCGCACTCTCGCCCCGGTTCGACGGGAAGAGGGCGGTGGGCAAGGTTTGCACGCGGCTAACGGTGAACCGCGCCAAAAGCAAGCCTTAGGCAGGTACCGATGGGGAGGTCAGCCGATGCTCAGACGGCGATTCCTTGCAGCCAGCATGGTCGCCTGCGGCGCGCTGTTGATCGCAGCATGCGGCGGGGGTACTTCCGGAGGTTCAACCGCTCCGATCAAGGTCGGAATCACCGGCCCGTTCACGGGACCTTATGCCGACCCCGGCATTGCGATCCGCAACGCCGGCGAGCTCGCGATCGACGACATCAACAAAGCGGGTGGAATCAACGGCCGCAAGCTCGAAGCGGTCCCGGCGGACGACGCCTGCGATGCGCAGCAGGGCACGCAGGCGGCTGAAAAGCTGCTCACCCAGGGCATCGTCGCGATCGTCGGCGGCTACTGCTCGGGGGCCTCGATCCCGGAGAGCGACATCCTGCACCGCAGCGGCGATCTGCCCTTCATCACCGCGGCGTCAAGCAACCCGAAGTTCACGGAGCAGGGCTACGACAACGTGTTCCGCATGGTCAGCCGAGACGACGCCGAGGCGCCCGCGGACGTGAGCTTCATGAAGGACTTCCTCAAGGCGTCCAAGATCGCGATCATGCACGACAACACGACCTACGCCAAGGGCGTGGCCGACTCCGCCAAGCAGGCGGCCACGGGCTCCGGGATGACGGTCACCTACTTCGACGCGATCACGCCTGGCCAGCGGGACTACACCGCAGCCCTTGAGAGGGTCGCGACGACTCATCCGGACGTGCTTTTCTACACCGGCTACTACCCCGAGTTCGGGTTGCTGGCCAAGGAATACGTCTCCCTGGCTCCGTCCTACAAGCTCGACGGAGACTCTGCGACCGTCGACCCGAGCGTGATCAAGGTCGCAGGCAGCGCCCTCGTCAACCCCGGGATCACGTTTACGACCCTGCCCACAACCGAGTTCATCCACAACGCCAAGAACGACGCCCTCAGCAAGGCGTATACAGCCAAGTACGGCGGCGCGCCGGGGGACTACTCGTCGTACGAGTACGACGGCATGATGGCCCTGGCGCAGGCTCTGAAGGACAACGGCGGCAAGACCGCTGCCAAAGACCTCAACTCTGCGCTCCACCTGTCAAGTTCGATAACAAGGGCGACCGCAGCTCACCGGAGTACCTGGCGGTTCGCGCTACCGGAAACCCACCGCAGTTCGCGCCGTTTGCCATTCGCAAAAACGGCACTTGGGGGCCATCCAGCTAGACAAGTTTTTCTCAGCACAGCGAATTGAGGGGCGCTCTCGGGCCGCCCCTCAATTTGTTTCCGGAGCTCAGCCGTTGCCCACCGCCTCAAATCCGCCGAGGTATGCCCTCTGCACCCTTTCGTCGCGGGCGAGCGTCGCCGCCTCGCCTTGCAGCACGACGCGCCCGACCTCGATCACGTAGGCCTTGTCGGCTATGGCGAGCGCCTGCCGTGCGTTCTGCTCCACCAGGAGGACCGCCGTGCCGCGGGCCGCAATCTCACGGACCGTCCTCAAGACGCTTCGCGCCAGGATTGGTGCGAGCCCGAGGGATGGTTCGTCGAGCATGAGCACCTTGGGGTCCGACATCAGGGCGCGGCCGATCGCGAGCATCTGCTGTTCACCGCCGGAGAGGGTTCCCGCCAGCTGCGTCTGCCGCTCGGCCAGCCTGGGGAACAGCTTGAACACGCCGGCCTTGCGCTCTTTGATCAGCCCGTGCTGCGATCGCACGAGGTATCCGCCAAGGTTGAGATTCTCATCGACGGTCAGGATGTTGAAAATGCGCCTGCCCTCCGGCACGTGGCTCAAGCCCAGGCCCACGATGACATGCGCCTCCACGCCGACCAGGCTCTTGCCGCCGCATTTGATTGAGCCGCTGCGAGGACGAAGCAGCCCGGATACGGCCCGCAGCGTCGTGGTCTTGCCCGCGCCGTTGCTGCCGAGGATCGCCACGATCTGGCCGGGATCCGCCTCGAGGGAGATCCCTTTGAGAGCCTCGATGTTGCCGTAATAAACGTGCAGGTCGGTGACCTCTAGCAGAGCCACGATCTAGGCCCCCCTCGCCTTCTCGACGTCCATATCGTCCTCCTCGCGGCCGAGGTAGGCCTCGATGACGAGCGGGTCTTGCTGGATCTCGGCCGGCGTTCCAGCCGCAATGAGGACGCCGTGATCGAGCACGGCGATGCGGTCGGAGACGCGCATCACGAGCGACATGTCGTGCTCGATGAGCAGCACGGTAATGCCGAGATCGCGGATCTTGCGGATGATGCCGACGAGCTCGAGCTTTTCGGTGGGATTCATTCCTGCGGCAGGCTCGTCCAAGAGCAGGAGATGCGGATGCGCGGCCAGGGCGCGGGCAATCTCGACCCGGCGCTGGTCGGCGTAGGAGAGCTCGGTCGCCAGGCGGCCCGCCTCGGACTCGAGGCCCACGAACCCTAGCCACCGCCGCGATTCCTGCAGAGTGCGCAGCTCGTCTTTCCTCTCGCCGCGTGTGTGCAGCATGGCCTGCCAGGTCATCGTGTGGTGGCGCGGGTACAGGCCGACCATCACGTTCTCGAAGACCGCCATGTTCTTGAACAGCCTTATGCCCTGGAATGTGCGGCCGATACCCCGAGAGACGATGACGTGCGGACGCAGGCCCACCAGGGAGCGACCGTCGAAACGGATGGCGCCGCGCCTTGGCCGCTGCACGCCGGTGATGCAGTTGAAGACGGTGGTCTTGCCGCCCCCGTTGGGCCCGATGAGGCTGAAGATCTCGCCACGGATCACGTCGAACGAGACGTTGTCCACTGCTCGCAGCCCGCCGAACTGCTGGACCAATCCCTCCACTTCCAACAGGGCCTCGCCTCGCTGGGGAACCCGATGTCCAGCCGCGGCATGCCGGCGGTCGCGCTCTTCTGTCTGCAGCTGGTGCTCTTGCAGGATCCTCGCGGCGACGGCGCCGGCCTCCTCGTCCTGGAGGCCGTAGAACGGTTTTGGTTTGCGTCTGATGCGGGGCCACAGGCCCTGGGGTCGCAGCAGCATCATGCCGATCAACAGGACCGCGAAGATCAGCAGCCGTTGGTCCGCGAACTCCCGCAGCGCCTCCGGAAGGGCCACCACCACGAGCGCGCCCAGCAGCACGCCCGGAAGGCTGCCGGTTCCACCCAGCACGATCACGATCAGGATCAGCACCGAGAGCTGGAAGGTAAAGCTGGTCGGGTCGATGGCGCCGATGCGCGTGGCGAAGAAGGCGCCGGCGAGGCCGCCCCACATGCCGCCCATGACGTAAGCGAAGAGCTTGAGCCGAAGTGACGGCACCCCGACCGACTCCGCCGCGAACTCATCCTCACGAATCGCGACCCAGCCTCGTCCCAGCCTCGAATGGTCCAGGTTTCGCGCGAAGATCATCGCGACCGCGAGCAGGGCGAGTCCGACGATGAGGAAGTCCGACTGCGTGTTGAGCTCGAAACCGAAAAAATTGGGCCAGGGGATGTTCAAGATGCCGTTCGGGCCACCTGCATAGTCCCAGTTGTTGAACGTGATCCGGGTCATCTCGCCGAAACCCAGGGTCACGATCGCGAGGTAGTCGCTGCGCAGGCGGAGTGTCGGGTAGCCGAGGATGGCTCCAGCCGTGCCGGTAAAGAGCACGGCCAGCGGCAGCGTGGCGAAAAAGTTCCAGTGCGCTTCGGTCATCAGGAGCGAGCTGGTGTAGGCGCCGATGGCAAAGAAGGCGGCGTAGCCGAGGTCGAGCAGCCCCGCGTAGCCGACGACGATGTTCAGGCCCAGCCCGAGCATCGCGTAAGTGGCGACGCTGACCGCAACCGCGGTCACGTAGTCGTCGCCGTTGAGGATCACCGACGCGCCGATGATGGCCAGGACGACGATCACACGCGCCCAGAACGGGACGCGATCGAATTGAGCGCGCGTGGCGCTGGAGGCACGGCCCACTCGGCTGTCGGCCAGCCGAGCGATCACATCCGTTCCGCCACGCGCTCGCCGAAGAGGCCCGTCGGCTTGACCACCAGGACGGTGATCAGGACGCCGAAGACGAGCACGTCTTCCCACTTGCCCGAGAGGTATCCGGTCGTGTACGCCTCGAGCAGTCCGATCAGCATGCCGCCCGCCATGGCGCCGGGGATGTTGCCGATACCGCCCAGGACGGCGGCTGTGAAAGCCCGCAGGCCAAGCAGGAAGCCCATCGTGAACTGGATCTGGACGTAGTAGATGCCGAGCATCACGCCCGACGCCGCCGCCAGCATCGCGCCAAGGACGAAGGCGAGCCGGATGACCTGGTCGACGTTGATCCCCATCAGGCGAGCCGCGTCGTGGTCGACGGCCAGGGCCCGCATGGCGGTCCCGAGCGTGGTGCGCTGGATGAAGGCCACCAGGCCTCCCATCAGGAGCAGGCTGATCACGACGAGGCCGATCTGCACATAGGTCAAATGCACGTCGCCGATGAAGATGCCGCTCGAAGGGAGGAGGTTCGGCGGATAGGCCTGGATGGCACCACCCCAGATCAGCTGGGCGGTGTTCTGAAGAAATATCGACATGCCCAACGCCGTGATCAGGATCGCCAGGAGCGACCGTTTCAGCAGCGGCTTGTAGGCGAACTGGAGGATGCCCAGGTTCACAACCGCGGTGCCGAGCATGGGCACGACGAACGCGACGACAAGAGCCAGGTAGATGGGCAAGTGCTCGAGGCCGAAGGACACGAGCAGCGTCCAGCCGAGGAACGCGCCAACCATCGAGAGGTCACCTTGGGCGAAGTTGATCAGCCGGAGGATGCCGTAAACGATCGTGTAGCCGAGCGCAACCAGGGCATAGAAGGACCCGACAGTGAGCCCGATCACCGTGTACTCGAGAAACGGCCCCAATCCCTTACGACCTCATTGGTTGGACAGACCAGGTGACGATCGGTTGGTGCGGGTATCGTACAGGTGGCCTTCGCGACCGCAAATGGGGGGTGGGTGATGCACAGGCTCGACGTGGCGGTTCTGGGGGGAGGAGTCGCGGGCCTGACTGCCGCCTATCTGCTCCGGGACATGGACCTGCATGTATTCGATTCCGCAGACCACGTCGGAGGCCGGACCCGCTCCCTCCAGCAGCCCGACGGCATCTGGCTCAACACCGGCGCCCAGTACGTTTCCACCGACCGCATCAAAGTGGTCGAGCTGGCCGACGCAGTGGGCGCGAGGCTTCTCCGTGACGACAACCTCCACGACTACTGGCGTGGCCTGTACCCGAGCCACCCAGACTCGAGGTCCGAGATCGAGTCCTGCATCGAAAGGATCACCGCGGAGCAGATGCGGCGCCGGCCCGCGACCCTTCCCGAGCTCGACGACCAGGAGTTCGACGAGTGGCTGGGGGACGTGTCTCCGGATACGCACCGATTCTTCGACCGCTGGTGCCAGATCATGAACTCGGGTTCAGCAATCGAGATCTCGCTCTACGGCGCGCTCTGGCTCTGGGGAGACCAGCGCAGCACGCCGTGGGCCGACCGGCCCGTGCCGAGGCACGACCGCGGCGACTGCGTGTTCGACGGTGGCACGAACGAGTTCACCAAGGCGCTCGCGCGCGCGATGGGTGGCCGGCTGTCGCTCGGCGCTCGCGTGGTCTCGGTTCGTCGCGCCGACGATGGCTATGCCATCGACGTCGAGGACGATGGTGGCGAGCGCAGGGCAGTCTGGGCGCGCCAGGTGGTATCGGCACTGCCGGCGCCGGTGGCGGCGGCCGTGATCGAAGATCTCCCGGGCTGGAAGCGCAAGGCGCTGGCGGCCGTGCGCTACGGCCGCTTCCTGACCACGAACATCGTCGTGAGCCCAAAGGACGCCCCACCCAGCCGGTACCCGCTCACAAGCGCCCGCTCCGACGTCATGTACAACCTGGACGCGTTCGTGATCCGGACCCCGGGCGACTTCGACGAGCAGGGCGGATGCTTTCACAACCTCGTCGGTGACCCCACTGCACGAGTCGTCTGGGACGACCCCGATCACACCATCAAGACCGGCAGCCTTCGAGCGCTCTTCACCCATCACCCGGAGTACCGCGACCGCGTCGTGCGAGTCGAGGTGCAGCGCTGGCCGTTGGGCATGCCGATCTACAGCGTCGGCCGCATGAAGACGTTCGACCGGCTTGCCGAGCCCGTCGGAGACATCCATTTCTGCGGCGACTACAGCTGGGCTTCCAACATGGAGGGCGCGGCTCTGAGCGGCGAGCGGGCCGCCACCCAGGCGCGCCGGGCGCCTGCCTGAGCCGGGCGAGCAAGAATAGGGTCGTGCAGGCCAGACACTCGGTGCTCTTGCCGGACGGAACCATCGCGAAAGGTGCGCGGCCCCGGATGGAGGAGGAGTTCCTGCTCGAGGCGCTGCGCTGGATGATGAAGTCCCGCCTCTTCGACAGCCGCGTGATCGCGCTACAGCGCCAGGGGCAGTTCGGCGTTTACTCGCCTGGCACCGGCCAGGAGGCTTCGATCATCGGCTCGGCGATGGCAGTGGACCCGGCTCGGGACTGGATGGTTCCCCAGTACCGCGAGCTGATGGCGACCGTTCATCATGGCCTGCCGCTAGAGGTTATCTCGGCGCAGTACCTCGGCAAGATCGGTCCCGCCCGGATACCCGATGGCGTAAAGGTGCTGCCGACGCAAGTGTCCATCGCCGCCCAGCTGCCTCAGGCGACCGGGCTCGCGTGGGGCCTGAAGCTGCGCGGCGACGATTCTGTGGTGCTCGCCTACATCGGCGAAGGCGGCTCATCAGAGGGCGACTTTCACGAGGCGCTGAATCTCGCCGGGACCAAGAAAGCGCCGATCGTCTTCTTCCTGTCGAACAACCAGTGGGCGATTTCGACGTCGCGGAAAGTGCAGTCGGCGACGCCGAGCTTCGCGCTGCGAGCGGCCGGCTACGGGTTCGAGGGCGTTCAGGTCGACGGCAACGACGTGATGGCCGTGTACGACGTCGCGGTCGCGGCGGTCGAACGGGCCAGGGCGGGCGACGGTCCGACGCTCATCGAGTCGGTCACCTATCGGATGGGCTTTCACAACACGACGGACAACCCGTCGCGCTACCAGGATCCCAAGGAATACGAGGAGGCGCGAGCGCGGGACCCGATCGAACGTGTTCAGAGATATCTGGCCGGGCTTGGCCTCTGGGACAAGAAGCGCGAGGCGGACCTGACTGAGGAGCTTCGCGAGGAGAACGAGGCGGGGCTGCAGCGGGCCTTCGCCGCGCCGGCTCCCGGCCCTGCGGACCTGTTCACCAACATCTACGAGCGCCCGCCCGAGCGATTCCTCCAGCAGCGGGCCGAGATGCTCGACGGACGGCAAGACTGATGCCGGAACGCAACATCGTCGAGGCGATCAACAACGCCCTTGCCGAGGAGATGGAGCGCGACCCCCGAGTGATGGTGCTCGGCCTGGACGTCGGCCGGCTTGGGGGCGTGTTCCGGACCACGAGCGGACTGGTGGAGCGCTTCGGCGCCGACCGCGTTGTCGACACGCCACTTGCCGAAGCGAGCATCGTCGGCGCGTCGCTTGGGCTTGCGGTGGCCGGCTTCATTCCAGTTGCCGAGATACAGTTCCTCGGCTTCACGGCCCAGGGGTTTCACCAGATCGGTCCGCAGCTCGCGAAATACAGGCAGCGGTCGCGCGGGCGGTACCACTGCCAGGTCACGATCCGAGCCCCCTTCGGCGGAGGCATTCGAAGTCCCGAGTTCCACTCCGATGCAGTTGAAGCCCAGTTCGTCCAGAGCCCCGGGATCAAGATCGTGATGCCGTCGAACCCGTATGACGCCAAAGGCCTGCTTCTAGAGGCCATCCGTGACCCCGACCCGGTCCTGTTCTGCGAGCCTGACCGGCTGTACAGGACCGGACGCGTTGAGGTCCCGGACGGCGACTACACAGTTCCGTTTGGGAAGGCGGCGTTGCTCCGGAAGGGCGAAGACCTCACGCTGGTGGCGTGGAGCGCCGCCGTGGAGCTGTGCAACCGAGCCGCGGACAAGCTCGCGGAGGATGGCATTTCGGCGGCCGTGCTCGATCTGCGCACGCTGGTCCCGCTGGACGTCGAAACCCTCTGCGTCGAGGTGGCCAAGACGGGCCGATGCGTGGTCGTACATGAAGCGCCGCTGTCCGCCGGCTTCGGCGCGGAGGTTTCCGCGACCTTGATGGAGCAGATCTTCTACGACCTGGACGCGCCCGTGGCGCGGGTCGCGGCATTCGACGTGCCGTTTCCCGCGGCCTCCCTCGAAGACTTCTACCTGCCGTCGCTCGATCGTGTGCTCGCGGCGGTTCGGAAGACGCTCGACTGAACGCCTCGGGCATCGCGCTCCTCGACGGCGGACGCAGCAAGTGAGCATGAAGCTGATCGTGGTCGGCGCGGGGCTGTCGGGCTTGGTCGCCGCTACCGAGATCCAGGGCGCCGGCCACGATGTTGTGGTCCTCGAGGCCCGCAACCGGGTCGGCGGTCGAGTCTTCACCCTTCGAGAAGGATTCGCCGGCGGCCAGTTCGCGGACATCGGCGCTGAGATCATCTACAGCGGGCAGAACCACATCGCCGACCTGTGCCGCAAGAATGGGCTGGAGCTGAGCGAAGAGTTCAGCATGGGCTCGGACGTACCCAACCTCATATTCGGCGGCCACAGACTCGACCGGGAGGTTGCGGCGGAGATTGTGGAGGAGCTGCGCTCGGCGATCCGGCGCACCCGCCCGGGACACTATGAAACGGTGGCCCAGTGGCTCCGGCGATCCCGCGTCTCCGAGCCGGTGGAGCTGCTCTTGACCGCGATCGCGCAGTCGACCCCGGCCTCGCCCCTGCGCATCGCCGACGCGGAGGAGCTCAACGCCGAGCTCTCCTGGGGAGAGGGCTATCGCAAGATCAAAGGCGGCAACGATACCCTGCCGCGCACGATGGCGAAGCAAGTCGACGTGCGGCTCGAGCAGGCTGTGCGCGTGATTGGATGGAGTCGCACGGGAGTGACAGTCGAGTCCGACCGCGAGACGTTTCACGCCGACCGTGTCGTCGTCACCGTGCCGGGCCCACTGGTCTCGGAGCTGGGATTCGACCCGGTGCTGCCCGTGGAAAAGGTGCGGGCGCTGCTGCAGCTGCGGTATGGCAACGCGACGAGGTTGGTGGTTCAGTACGCTGAGCGAAAACTCGTCAAAGACGGAATCGGATCGGGGAGCTTTACGGATGGAATGCCAGGCTTTGTGCTGGAGCAGACATTGCACCAGGGCGGCGACCAGATAATCGCCGCGGGCCTGGCCGCCGGCGATGCGGAGCCGTCGGGCCTCACCGACGATCAAATACTGAACCAGGTCGACGCGACCATCAGCTCCGTGGTTGGACGGCCCATCAAGCGCATGTTCGGATTCGTGAAAAGCTGGACGCGGGACCCCTGGTCGCGAGCCGTCGTCCGGGCGCCGATCGGCGATCAGCGAGATTCGGTTCTGCCTCTGATCGCCGCGCCTCTCGACGGGCGGGTCTTCTTCGCCGGGGAGCACACGGACGACCGGGTAGGACCGGGCGGCATGGAAGGCGCCATCAAGTCCGGCTACCGAGTGGGTCGCGAAGTCCTGGCGGAGGTGTGACGAAGATCGAGGGGGACAGCGAAGACCGGGAGTTCCTCATGATCCCGGGTCCGGTGACGGTCGAGGATGAGATCCTCGAGGCCCTCGCGCGGCCGGTTGCCGCCCACTACGGGGATGGCTGGACCCGGCTCTACAAGCGTGCCGTAGCGGGCATGCGAGAGGTGTTCAAGACCGCGGGCGATGTCCACCTCGTCTTCGGCTCGGGTATGGCCGGCGTCGAGATGTGCATCGCGAGCGTGCTCTCGCCACGTGACGAGGTGCTGGTCGCAACCAACGGCCTGTTTGGTGATCGAATGGTCGAGGTGGCGGGCGCCAACGGGATGCACGTGCACACGATTCGCCCTCCCGGCCTGACGGACGCGATCACGGCCGCCCAAATCGAGGACGCCCTTGCCGCGCATCCCGCCGCTCGCGCGGTGTGCGTCGTCCACAACGAGACGTCGATCGGCGTCCTCAACGAGGTGGAGGGGATCTGCCGGGCGGCGCGCGAGCACGGCGCACTCGCGATCGTCGATGGCATCTCGGCCGTTGGCGGTGTGCCGTTCGACATGGACGCGTGGGGCGCCGACCTCTGCGTCACAGTGGCCAACAAATGCATCGGCGGGCCGATTGGAGTCGCGCCGGTCGCCGCGGGCCCTAGAGCTCTCGCAGCGCTCGACGATGGGCGGCCCAAGGCGGCGGGCTGGTACTTGAACCTCGCGACGTGGCGCCGCTTCGCCGACGAGTGGGGAGGGTGGCACCCACACCCGACGACCATGCCCACCAACAACGTGGAGGCGTTCGATCTTGCCCTCACGCGACTTCTGGAAGAAGGCGTCGAACAGCGATGCCGCCGGCTCGCCGCGGCGCGAGACCGGGTCCGCGAAAGCCTCGAGGAGATGGGATTCGAGATGCTTTCGCCGATCAACACGGCGTCTCCGGTGACGACTGCCTCTTATGGGCTGCCCGGTATGGACGTCCATGACTACATGGAATGGCTGCTGCGCAATCACCGCATCCGCATCGGGGGCGGTCTGGGACAGCTCTCAGGCCGGATCTTCCGCATCGGCCACATGGGCCGCGCGGCGGAGCCTGAGGCCGTCGACCGCTACCTTCGCGCGACGGCGGACTACGTCGACCAGCACCGCCTCGGTCCGGCTAGAGCCTGAGGCTTTCCGGCGCCCATTCCTCGATGCCGCGCTGCACGTCGTTCAAGAACCGGGAGGCTGCGAGCCCGTCCACGATTCGGTGATCGAATGACATCGTCAGGTTCATGATCGGGCGGATCACAACGTTGTCGTCGACCACAACCGGACGCTTCCGGATCGACTCCGTGCTCAGGATCGCCGCCTGCGGCTGATTGATGATCGACTGGCCGGCCACTGATCCGAGCGCGCCTGTGTTGTTGAGGGTGAACGTGCCGCCGCGCACATCCTCTGGCTTGAGCGATTTGGTGCGGGCGCGCGTGGCCAGGTCGTTGACGGCGTGCGCCAGGTCAGTGAAGCCCATCAGGTCGGCGTCCTTGATGACGGGGACGATGAGGCTGTCGGGCAGCGCGACGGCGACACCCATGTTCACGTAATGCTTCAAGACGATGGCTTCGTCGGTCCAGGTCGAGTTGAGGTAGGGATTCTTCATCAGCGCGCCACAAACGATCTGAATGAAGAAAGGCACATAGGACAGGGGAAAGCCATGGGTCGCTTCGAACGCCTCCTTGTGAGCCGCCCGGTACTCGACCAGTCGAGTCACGTCCACCTCACGCAATGACCAGGCATGTGGTGCGGTGCTGACGCTGCGGATCATGTGCTCGGCAATCTGCCTGCGGACCGCGGAGATCCGGACCAGCTCGTCTTTACGGTCGGACACGGTCGGGACGGTCGCGTGCCCCTTTTTCGAAAGGTGGGCGAGGACATCCTCGCGCCTCACCCGGCCTCCGCCGCCTGTGCCGATGATCTGCGAAAGCTCGAGGCCGTTCTCCTCGAGGAGCCGGCGCACCGCCGGGCTGACCCGCTCGCGGTCTGAACGTACGGCTCGGCCGTGTGCAGGCGCCGGCGCCGCCGGCTGATCACGCACAACAGGTTTGGCCGCTTCCGACGGCCCGGCTGCAGCGTCCACCTCGAGCTCGGCCAGCGCCGCTCCTATGGGCACCGTCTCGCCGGAGGCGACCTGGATGCGCACCAGGCGACCCTCGAATGGGGAAGGGATCTCAGCGTTGACCTTGTCCGTGACGACCTCGACGATGGGCTCGTCGCGCCGGACCATGTCGCCTTCCTGCTTTAGCCAGCGATCGACCGTACCCTCGGTGACCGATTCACCGAGCTGCGGCATCTTCAGCGTGGCCAGGCTCATCTTGCTCCCGCCCAGGATTGTCTACGATTTCGGTCAGGGCGGCGGACCCGTCCAAGGGAGGAGGCGTATGGCGCGTCGATTCCGCGTCGGCATCTGCACCGACCAGAACATGCCCTGGGACAAGACCGTCGAGCGCTGGCAGCTTTTCGAGCGGCTAGGCTTCGAGAGCGCGTGGCTGTGTGATCACCTCGTCCAGCCAAGCCGGCCAAACGGGCCCTATTTCGAAGCGTGGTCGCTGCTCGCCGGCCTCGCGGCGCGCACGGAGAAGATCAGGGTGGGGGTGCTGGTCACGTCCAACACGTTCCGCTACCCACAGGTCCTGGCCAAGAAGGACACGAGCTCTTTCGATGGCACGTATTACCAGCTGAGGGGCGCCCGGTCGCGTCCGGACAGCGTTCAGAAGCCACGTCCGCCACTCGTCCTGGGTGCATTCGGCCCGCGGATGCTGAAGATCGTCGCGAAGTATGCCGACACCTGGAATGCGTTCGGGACACCGGAGGAGATGCGCGAGCGAAACCAGATGCTCGACGACTTCTGCCGGGAGATCGGTCGCGACCCCGACACCCTGGATCGGTCCCTGTACTACTGGGTGCCCAAGACCGACGCCGACCCGTGGGTTTCCAAAGACGCGTTCTTCGAGGTGATCAACCCTTACATCGAGGCAGGGGTCAACCAGTTCATCCTCGATCAGCCGCGAGACGACCAGCTCGACATGCTGGATTGGGTGGCCGCCGACGCCCTGCCTCGGCTTGCTCGCGAGAAACCCCGCACTGTCGAACCGGTTGCTGCCGCGAAGATCGACACCTCTGACTGGAAGAAACCGCAGGACCACCTCTGAGGGTGGAGCGCGTCGGGACGGCGATCATCGGTGGCGGCATCGTCGGCTGCGCGGTCGCTTACTACCTGGCGCGAGAGGGTGAGTCTGACATCCTCCTGCTCGAAGCCGATCAGCTCGGGAGCGGCTCGACCGGCGGTTCGTTCGGGGGCGTCCGGCAGCAGTTCAGCACCCCGCTCGAGATCGAGTTCTCGCGCCGCGGGCTGGAGTTCTGGCGCACGGCGTCGCGCGTGTTCGATTCGCCGCTGGCCTGGCACGAGAACGGCTATCTGTTCATGACCGGTCAGCCCGACATCATGGCCAAGCTTGCCGAGGCTGCCGCGCTGCAGAAAAGGATGGGGCTGACGGAAGTTGATGTCGTCGACCCGGAACAGATCCGCGAGCTGGTGCCGTGGGTCGGGACGCAGGGCCTCCTTGGTGGCACATACACGCCGCAGGACGGGAGGGTGACGCCAACCGAAGGTGTTGCCGTTCTCATGCAGGTGGCCAGGTCTCGCGGCGTCCGTTATCGCGAGCACTGGGAGGTCCGCTCGCTCGAGCGCGCGGGCACGATGTGGCGCCTGGCAGGGCCAGAGGTGGTGGAAGCCGAGCGGGTGGTGGTCTGCACCGGCTACTGGAGCTCCGACCTCATGCGCCCATTCGGGCTGGAGCTGACGATCAGGGCTCAGCCGCTGTTCAGCGCCATCACCGGGCCCGCGCTCGCTGGACAGCGCGTCCCGCTCACGATCGATCTCGACACCGGCCTGCTGGTCGAGCGGGAGGGTGCGGGACTGGTGATCGCGATCCTGTTCGAAGAGAATC
>WNGJ01008184.1_pt1 | contig 20072 bp, 12 predicted proteins | sample 5400611 | NCBI WGS metagenome assembly WNGJ01 (sample SAMN13153375, study PRJNA577476) | soil metagenome | isolation source: 40 cm soil or saprolite under Garry oak tree replicate 1 | place: USA:California | collected 2016-06-15
ACGAGGAAGGCGAGCCCCGGTGCGATCCCGCGCACGATGGACAACTCCGAGGAAGCGGTCGCTCCGACCACGAGGCCGACCGTCCCGCCAGGACCCCAGCCCTGGGCAAGGCGCGCCACCCTTGCGAACACGGGCTCGCTGGGGCGGTCTCCATCGGCCGCCACGACGAGGCCCTGGATCTCGGCTGCCGAGGGATTGGACGTGCGGCAGAGCACGTAGACGAAACGGTCGAGACGTTCGAGCAGCGGCGCGAGCGCATCGGAGCCGAGATAGGGATTGGCAGTGACGGCGTCGCCGCCAAGCCGGTCGAAGAGGGCCACGGCCTGGCGCGCGGCCGTCGAACCGATGTCACCGCGCTTCGCGTCGAGCACGACCGGCAGGTCCGCGGGCATGCTCGTGCGCAACCGCTCCAGGACTGCGATGCCCTCGGACCCGAAGGCCTCGAAGAAGGCCAGATTCGGCTTCACGGCCGCCGCGTACGGCGCCGCAGCCTCGAGCAACAGCCGCGCGAATGCCTCCACCCCGCGGAGATCGGGGCTGAAGCCCGGCGGGAGCGCGTCGGGGTCCGGATCGAGCCCCAGACAAAGGACCGTGCCGGTTGCCACACTGCGTGCGGCGAGCCGCTCGAGATAGGTCGCGGTCAAGGGCCGCTACTGGGACGGCGACGGGCTGGCGGCCGTCGATGGCGAGGGCGCCGGCTGCTGCGCGCCGGCCAGGTACCAGCTCGGTCGGGAGCCGGGATCGAGGCCGCCCAGGTCTGTCAGCGGAATGATGTCGCCTCGCGTCCAACGCGGCGCCGTGCCCCTCAGCCCGACGTACAGCAGGTCGACGACCTGCCCGTTGATGTGCAGGTACGAAATCGCGTCGCCCTTCGGAGACCACACCGGCGACCACGACCGCCCGTCGTCGGTCACACGGAGCAGTTCGTTACCGTTCCGGGAGTCGAGGATGACGATGTCCGTTCCCAGCGTGCCCGTCTTGGTGACTACGACGTACGAGCCATCCGGGGACCAGGCCGGGCTCGTGTAGCCCGGGCCCGTGAGCGCCGTCACCCTCTTCGTCCTGACGTCGTAGCGCATGATCGACGGCGCGCCTCGGGCGCCCTCGCGGCCGTTCTTGACGTACAGCAGCTGCCGGCCGTCCGGCGACCAGGCCGGATCCTGGTGCCCGAGCGGCGGGTTTTCCGGAAGCCGCGGGATCGTCGACTTCCTCGTCTGCAGGTCGTAGAGCTGGAGTACGACGTCGCTGTTCGAAGGATCGGGGCCATCTGAGCAGAACGCGAGGGTGCGGCCATCTGGCGACAGGACCGGCTGCCGGATCCAGGAGAACCAGGTGCCACGCGTGTTCTTGAAGAGGCCGGACTTCACCGTCTGCCGGCCCGTCCCATCGGGATGGATGCGCGTCACCACGGGATAGTTCTCGGTGTAGCGCGAGGGCAGCTCGCCCGGCAGCGCGTAGGTCCCGACGCTGGGGCGCGTCTCGATGAAATAGATCCACTTCCCGTCAGGCGACCAGGACGGCATCGTGTCGGTGCCAGCATTCGTAATCATTCGGGTCGACTTGCCGCTCTGGATCCAGAGGTTGCCGGCCTTGACGTACACGATCGATCCCGGCACGTCTGCATGTGGATTGACGTCGATCACGTTGGACGGCGTGGGTGTTCGGCCAGCGACCGGCCCCTGGCCTCCGTTCGCAGGCGCCGCGGCCGTCGGCAGGTGGCCATTGAAGAGCGACAGGGTCACGATCGCGATGACGATCAATCCGACCAGCGACAGCAGCGGGGCGACCATGCTGCCCCGTGGCCGAAGGCCGTAGGGATCGAAGCCGCCGGTCGGGCGCGCGCCGGGTGTTCGTGGGCCGGCGGAGGCGCCGCTCACAGCGCGGAGGTCCGTGCGGCTTGGAGCGCGGGCTCCGGCCCGCGAGCTGCGTCAGCCGCCAGGATCGGCGCGATTCCGAGGATCCCGGCAGCCTCGGGATGTATGCCCGACGCCGCGACGTCCCGAACCTCGAGCTGGATCGACTCATAGCCCCCGAACGTTCGACTCGCCAGCCGCGCCACGACGTCGACGCGGTCACCTTCCTGAAGGCCGTCCACGAGGTCCGCGCGGCCGAACGCAATCCCGTCGAGGACATCGCGCTCGCGCCGAAGGGTGAGCTGAGCATGGCCCCCGGTGGCCGACCGGATTCGTGACACGGTGAGCCCGAGGACGGCGACGAGTGGCTCCGGGTTGCCGGGACCTGTCGGGGCCAGCGACGCGAGCTCGCGCAGCAGCGGATAGTCAACTTCGGCGGCCGGGAGCGCGACGTCGATTCGGAGCTCGGGCCTCCGGTCATGCTCGGCCGCTCCAGGGATTCCCTCAGCCGCCGCGGCCGCAGCAGACCTGGCCAGCGCGGCCGCCGCCAGGAGCACCAACCGTTCCTTGAGGGGAACCCAGTGCCCCGGATCACACTCGAAGCCTGCGGCTCCGGGGTGGCCGCCATGCCGGATCAGCAGGTCGTCGCAGGCCTCCAGGGCAGCGGCGAGATCGAACCCCGCGGCGCTCCGGGACGATCCTCGAATCACCTCGCCGACCATCGTCCCGACGACCGCCGGACGGCCCCTGTTCTCGGCCAGTCGACCGGCCACCAGCCCGATGACGCCCACCGGCCAACTGCCCAGGACGACCGTCGCCGCATCGTCCGGAGTGGCCGCCAGGATCGTCTCCGCTTCGATCATGGCCTCCTTCGTCAGATCCCGTCGGGTGTCGTTGGCGGTTTCGAGGGCCGCCGCAAGCTCGGTGGCCTCGGCCGGATCGTCGGTCATCAGCAGCCGCGCGGCCTCCATCGCCTCCCCGACCCGCCCGGCGGCGTTGAGACGCGGGGCGATCGAAAAAGCCACGCTCTCGAGGTCGACATTCGCCGCGAGGATCGAGGCTCGCGCGAGAAGCGCCTCCAGACCTGGCCGCGGTGCGCCGCGAATGGAGGCCAATCCGAGCCGTGCGATCGCCCGGTTCTCGCCCAGGATCGGCGCAACGTCGGCGACCGTGCCGATCGTCGCCAGCTGTGCAAACCCGGCGAGAAGCTGCGGCGCAGCAACGTGGCCGGCGAGCAGCAGCTCCGCGAGCTTGAACGCGACGCCACTGCCGGCAAGGCGGCGATCCGGATAGGCGCTGTCGGGGCGGTGCGGGTTCACGAGCGCGGCAGCGGCCGGAGGATCCGGCGGCACGCGGTGGTGGTCCGTCACGAGGACGTCGATCCCGGCTTCGACGGCGGCGGCAATCTCGGCATTGCTGGTCGAGCCGCAGTCGACCGTAACGATGAGCTGCACGCCACGCTCGCGGGCCGCAGCCACCGCCCGCAGTGACAGCCCGTGGCCCTCTTCGAGCCGACTCGGGACGTACGGCACCACCTCGAGGCCGAAGGCGCGCAGGGCACCCGCCATGATCGCCAGCCCGGTCACTCCGTCGGCATCGAAGTCGCCGAACACCAGCACCGTCTCGCCCGCCGACCGGGCGCGGACACACCGCTCCAGGAATCGATCCGCATCCGGCAGGAGGCCCGGGTCGTTCAGGCCCGCACTGGGTTCGGCCGTAAAGGCGACCAGGTCCGCGGGCACGCGCAGGCCACGTTCGAGCAGGATCCTCACGAGCCTCGCCGAGAGGCCGAGCTCCGCCCCGGCATCGACCAGCTCCGCCGGGAGGCTGGTGCGTTGCGGGAAACGCCAGCGAAAGGTCGGCTCGATCATCGAGCGGAGGATGACACGCCGGGCTTCACCGCGGATTGCCGCGGAGCCCGGGCGGGTCCGGCTGCCGCCGAGCCCGAGTCAGGGCTGCCAGCCGCTCAAGTGGCCGGGCGCCTCGTCGCCCGACTCCCCAGCAGCTTCTCCCGCCGGCGTTGCTCCCACTCGTGCCAGCTCACCAGCAGCGGGCTGGCGTTGAAGATCGAGGAGTACGTCCCGGAGACGATGCCGATGAGCAGGGCAAGAACGAAGAACCGGATCGCAGAGCCGCCGAAGAGCAGCAGCGCGACCAGGGTGAGGACCACGGTGAAGCTGGTGTTGATCGATCGCCCGAAGGTCTGCAGGATCGAGTGGTTGACGATCGCCGCGAACGGCTCGCCGGCGTGGCGCGCCTTGTTCTCGCGAACTCGGTCGAAGACGACGATCGTGTCGTGCACCGAGAAGCCGATCACCGTGAGCATTGCGGTCACGAACAACGCATCCACCTCGACGCCGAAGAAGGTCCCGAGGATCGCGAAGGTGCCGACGACCACGATCACGTCGTGCAGCATCGCCACAAGCGCGGTGACGCCGAACTTCACGTCACGGAAACGGAACGTGATCCACAGCAGGATGCCGATCGAGCCGACGAGGATCAGCACGAGAGCCTGCTGGATCAGGTCGGCGCTGACCACCGGGCCAACAGTCGTCAGCTGCGGCTGAGCCACGATCTTCCCGAACCGAGCCTGGAGCGCGGTCGCGACGTCGCCCAGCTGCCCGCTGGTCGGCACGATCGCAATCGGGGTCGGCGACGGACTCGGGCTTGGTGACGGACTCGGGCTCGGAGACGGCGACGGGGAGGTCGACGGCGAAGGGCTCGGGCTCGGACTAGCGCTCGGCGAAGGCGAAGGTGACGGGCTCGGATTGGTCGACCCGCTGGGCGAAGCCGAACCGCTCGGCGAAGCCGACGCACTCGCGCTGGGGCTGGGACTCGGCGATGGCGGCGGCGACGGCAGACCAATCGGCACCGTGCGAATCCGGATCGAGCCATCCTTCGTGGAGTCGACCGTCGAATCGGGCAGCCCATTCTCGACCAGGACCTGCTTGACCTGCGCCGGGGTCACGTTCGCATCGGCGAAGCGGACCTGCCAGACCGTGCCGCCCGTGTAGTCGATCGAGAACCTCAGGCCCGCCTGGCCGTTCGAGACGAACGTCAGGAGGATGAAGATCAGGCCCGGGATTGTGAGGAGAGCGGAGAAGAGATAGAACCAGCGCCGCCGGCCGATGACGTCAAACACGCCCGCGGGCCTCTCCCCGGACCGGCCGTCCGAACGGTCGCGCCTCGAATTCGTCGTCGTTGACGCCGTACAGCCACGCGCGCCGGGTCGATTGCCGCCGGACGATCGTGCGCAGAATCGTGCGGGTGACGGTGATCGCCGTGAACATCGAGATCAGCACACCAATGATGAGCACGAGCGCGAAGCCGCGGATCGTCGACGAACCGAACTGGTACAGGATCGTGGCCGTGATCAGGCTCGACACGTTGGAGTCGAGGATCGAGTTCCAGGCCCGGGAGAAGCCGGCCTCGATCGCGGTCGGCAGGCTCTTGCCCAGGCGCAGCTCTTCCTTCGTCCGCTCGAAGATGAGGATGTTGGCGTCGACCGCCATGCCCACCGACAGGACGAAGCCCGCAATCCCCGCAAGGGTCAACGTGACCGGCACGAGCCGGAAGATCGCGTAGACGAGCAGCGCGTAGTAGATGAGTGCGGCATCGGCGACGAGGCCCGGCAGCCGGTAGTAGATGAGCATGAACACGAAAACGAGCAGGATCCCGATCGCGCCCGCGAGCACGCTCTGGCGCAGGAACTCGGCGCCCAGCGTCGGATTGATCTGCTGGTCCTGCACGACCTTGATCGGGAATGGCAGCGAGCCGTAGCGCAGGGTCGTGACGACGCGGTTGACCTCCGCCGTGCTGAAGCCACCGATCGTGCCCGTTTCGATGATCCCGGAGCCGCCCGTGATCGCGCCGTTGATGCTCGGGGCGGAGACGACGGTCCCATCGAGGACGATCGCAAAGAACTCGCCGACGTGCTTCGACGTGTAGTCGGCGAACAGCTTGCTGCCCTTGTCGTGGAGGGAGAAGCCGATCGCTCGGCCGCCCTTCGAGTCCTGGGCGGGATTGGCGGCGGAGATCTGGTCGCCGCCGAACAACGCGGGCTCGGGCTTGGGAAGCGGAGCGCCCTCGGTAGCCTGGAATTGACCAGCCTGTGTCGTGGTGCCGTAGTCCGCGGCGGGAAGCGGCACGAACTCGAGCGTACCCGTCGAGCCGACCAGCTTTTCGACGGCGGCCTTGTCGGTCTCGCCTGGGAGCTCGATCACCACTCGGTCGGCGCCTTGCGTCTGGACGAGCGGCTCGGTCACACCGGTCGAATTCACCCGGTTCTCGATGATCGTCCGGATGACTTCCATGTCGCCCGAGCCGGGTGTCTTGTCGCCGACCGGCTGGGCCTGGTATTCGACACTGATTCCGCCGGCCAGGTCGAGGCCGAGCTTGGTATCGAGCTTCCGCGAGGTGGCCGCCCCGCTCGAAGGGTCGGCGAACGTCGGAATCTTCAGGTTCGGCAGGAAGTCGACCGCGAACGCGGCAAGGCCAATCAGGATGATGATCAGGGGAAGGGAACGGCGCATCGAGGCGGGATGATATCAGGGTTGTTCGGGCCGACCGCTTCTTCCGATCCCCCCTTGAGACCCGCGTCGTCACCATTCAGCCTGGACTCAAAAGGCCGCACCACCATGCGTGACCGGCGCCGAATCCGCACGAATTGTGTGGCGACCACGCTCGGTCCTCCGCGTATTTCATTCCACGTCGACTACCGGTGGTCGCTGGAGCCCACCACCCCCCGGCTGCACGAATTTCAATGCGAACTGCAAGGCCTTCCGAGCAAAGGCGGGGCCCACGCCCCCCGCCTCTGCCTAGCTGATCGGAAAAGATCCCCAGCGACCCTGAGTGCAAACTACGGGCGTGATCTGCGCGAAATGCGGCAAGGAGAACCCGGCAGGGGCAAAGTTCTGCCTCGAGTGCGGGAGCGCGCTTGGGGAAGGCGCTGAACCGGCGCGGGCGGTGCGCGAGGAGCGCAAGGTCGTTTCGGTCCTGTTCGCCGACCTGGTGGGGTTCACCTCCCAGGCCGAGCGCATGGATCCGGAAGAAGTTCGGGCGATCCTGCAGCCTTACCACACGAGCGTGCGCGCCGACCTCGAGCGCTACGGGGGCACGGTCGAGAAGTTCATCGGCGACGCGGTAATGGCGCTGTTCGGCGCACCTGTTGCCCACGAGGACGATCCGGAACGAGCCGTCCGCGCGGCGCTGGCCATCAGGGACACGCTCGCCGTCGACGGACGGCTGCACGTCCGCATCGGCATTACGACAGGCGAGGCTCTGGTTGCCCTGGAGGCGCGCCCGGAGACCGGCGAGGGAATGGCCGCCGGTGACGTCGTCAACACGGCTGCCCGCCTTCAGGCGGAGGCGCCCGTCGACGGGATCCTCGTCGACGAGTCCACCTACCGGGCGACCGCGCGCGCAATCGAGTATCGGGATCACCCATCCGTCGTTGCCAAGGGCAAGAGCGAGCCCGTCGCGGTCCACGAGCCCGTCACAGCGCGAGCACGGTTCGGAGTCGATGTGCGGCAGATCGGGCAGGCTCCGATGGTCGGGCGAACCCGGGAAATCGATGTCCTCAAGGATGCGCTCGAGCGCGCAAGAAGCGAACGTGAACCGCAACTGGTGACCTTGGTTGGCGTGCCGGGCATCGGCAAGAGCCGCCTGGTCTGGGAGCTCTTCCAGGTGGTCGACGCCGGCACAGAGCTCGTGGCCTGGCGGCAAGGCCGCTCGCTCCCCTACGCGGAAGGAATCTCCTTCTGGGCGCTTGGCGAGATCGTCAAGGCCGACACGGGAATCCTTGACACCGATCCAGCCGAGGAGGCCCAGGCCAAGCTCTCCCGGGCCGTCGGGGCGCTCTCGCTGGAGGCATCGGACGGCGAGTGGATCGAGCGTCACTTGCGCCCGCTCGTTGGCCTTGAGCCGGGCACTGAACTCCGTGGCGACCACCGCGGAGAGGCGTTCTCGGCTTGGCGCCGCTTCCTTGAGGCGCTGGCCGACCAGCGACCACTCGTGCTCGTTTTCGAAGACCTGCATTGGGCCGACGACGGCCTGCTCGATTTCGTCGATCACCTCGTCGACTGGGCCAGCGGCGTTCCTCTCCTGATCGTGGGGACGAGCCGCCCAGAGCTTCTCTCACGGCGGCCGGGCTGGGGCGGTGGCAAGCCGAATGCGCTGACGATCAGTCTTTCGGCGCTGTCCGAGGAGGAATCGGGCCGTCTCGTCGCGAGCCTCATCGAACGTGCCGTGATCCCCGTTCGCGTCCGGGAGGCCGTTCTCGACCGAGCCCAGGGGAATCCGCTCTACGCCGAGGAGTTCGCCCGGCTCCTCGCGGAGGGCGGCATGCTCGACGACCTGCCGGAGAGCGTGCAGGGGATCATCGCCGCTCGGCTGGACGGGCTTGCCCGCGACGAGAAGGAGCTCCTGCAGGACGCCGCGGTCGTCGGCAAGGTGTTCTGGAGCGGCGCATTGGCTCAGATGCGCGCGCGCGAGCGCCAGCAGATCGAAGCCGCTCTCCACTCGCTCGAGCGGAAGGAGTTCGTCCGCCGAGAACGGCGCTCGTCGGTTGCCGCCGAGACGGAGTTCGCGTTCCGGCACATTCTTGTGCGCGACGTCGCCTACGGCCAGATCCCGCGTGGCGCGCGCGCTGAGCGACATGCCAAGGCGGCGGAGTGGATCGAGTCGCTGGGCCGCCCGGCCGACCACGCCGAGTTGCTCGCCCACCACTACATCTCCGCGATCGAGCTCGCCCAGTTGGCCGGTCGCTCCACGGACACATACAGCGCTCGGGCGCGTACCGCTCTGCGCGATGCCGGTGATCGGGCGCTCTCGCTGAATGCTTTCGCGCCCGCCGCCCGCTATTTCCGAGCGGCGCTTGACCTGATGGCGGTGGACGATCCGGACCGCCCCTCGGTCCTGTTCAGGTACGGCAAGGCGCTTCGTGTCTCAGCAGAGGCAGGCGGGGAGGTGTTGGCCGAAGCGGAGACCGCTTTGCGAGCGGCCGGAGACCTGGAAACGGCATCGGAGGCTGCTGTCCTTCGGGCGGAGCTTGCCTGGTTTGGGGGCGACGGCGAGCGGACCTCCGAGCATCTCGCCCGCGCTGCCGAGCTCGTGGACGGCCTGTCCCCCTCATTCTCCAAGGCCTTCGTGCTCAGCGACCTGTCCCGCTATCACATGCTCGCCGGACGCTCGCAGCAGGCGATCGCCGTCGGCAGGGAGGCGTTGGCAATCGCCGAGCAGCTTGGCCTGGACGAGGTCCGGGCTCACGCGCTCAACAACATCGGCACCGCGCGGGTGAACCTCGGCGACGCGGAGGGTGTGAGCGATGTCGAGGCGGCCCTGGAGATCGCGCTCGCGATCAACTCCCCGGAGGCACCCCGCGTCATGAACAATCTGGCGAGCAGCCTGACGAACATCGGCGAAACGAAGCGGGCGTACCAGCTTTGGCGCGAGACCTACGTCGCCGCGCAGCAAGTCGGAAATGTCTCCGTCGCTCGCTTCGTCCGATCGATCATCTCCATCATCGATTACTTCGAAGGCCGCTGGGACCAGGCTTCCGGAGCATTTGACCAGTTCATCTCCGAGGCAGAGGCCGCCGGCGGGCATCCCCAAGAAGGCATCGTTCGCGCTTATCGGGGTCGAATCCGCTTCGCTCGCGGCGATGTCGAAGGCGCTCTTCACGACGCCGAGAGTGGCGTGGTTGCCGGTCGTCGCAGCCGGGACCCGCAGTCGCTGATCCCGCCGCTCTCGTTCATGGCCTGGTTGATGCTCCGGACGGGTCGCGAACGCGAGGCGAATGAGCTTCTGGACGAGCTCGTCCAAGCAGTGATGCGTTCACCCGAAGAGAACAGCGCCGAGACGCAGTTGGCTCTGTTCACACTCGGACGACAGACGGATTTGCTGCGGCTCGTCGACGCCACCGCGCCGACCAGATGGAGGGAGATCCTCGCCCTGATCGCGGCCGACAACCTGCAGGCCGCCGCTGACCTGTACGACGAGCTGGGTATGCTGGCCGATGCCGCTCTCGTGCGCATGCACGCTGCTAAACGTCACATTGCCGCGGGGCGGAATGACGCCGCGCGAGAGCAACTCTCGCGAGCGCTCGTCTTCTGGCGATCCGTCGGCGCGACGCACTTCATCCAGGAGGCCGACGCTCTCGCTGAAGAGCTGGAAACGGCCACGCCCGACTCCACGCTCGACTCGGCGAAGACGCCTTCGCGCTGACCGGGCTCCCGTCGCCGCCAAGAGGCCTCGACCTATTTCGGCCGAGGCCTCAGGCTGCCGTCAGGTTCTGGTGTATCGGTCGGCAGTCGCCTAGCTTATCGGGCGGCCCCAGCTGGCTGGCCCGGAGCCTCGACGAAACCGAGCTGCGCGAGCATGCCCATCTGGTCGACCACTCCCCAGTGTTCGATGGCCTTGCCGTTCTCGAACCGGACGATGTGGATCTCCGACCAGGTCGCCGTCTTGCCCGAGGCGGGCATGCCCTGGAAATCGCCCTTCATCGTGCCGCGCGCCGTCGTTCGCTGAACGACCTTGTCGCCCTCGGCGATCTCGTCGTCGATCGTGTAGTGCAGATCCGGGAAGGCCGTCCGGAATGAGGTAATGAACATCTTGAAGCCTTCGTTCGTCGCGGGAACGCCTGGAGGCGCCGTGTGATCGACGAAATTGGGGTTGCTGTCCTCGTCAAGGACCGCAAGATTTCCTCGATTGATCACTTCCTCGAGAAATCGACGAGCGCTTGCCTTGTTTTCCTGGGTGCCCATGGCACTCCTCCGCTACTACGGTGTCACACACCTAACAGGTCTACTCCCCACCGTCGAATCGCGCAAGCGGGTTATCCACAGAGGCCATCCCGATGAGCTCCGGCCATCAGGCGTCCGCGCTTCGCGTCGTACCTGGTGGATGAATTCTTAATCCTCCAGCGTCCTCGGCCTTTAGAAACCGCTACTTTCCCGGAGGAGCCTTCCCGCGCGGCAGGTACTCGAACCGGACCAAAACCGAACCTGATGAAGCGGCGGAGCCCTCGCCCTGACGACATACGGAATCGAGCCGTCGCTGGCCTTGCGTCCGAAATCGCATGAGGCGGAGGCACCCTCCGCCCATCGTTCGGCCATCCGAAACCGGAAGCCGAAAACGGAAGCCGAAATCGCATTTCGAGTCGCCGAGTAGAAGGCCCGCCGGCGACGTCCGATATCGGACAATGAGGTCGAGCCAGCCCCACCCGCCAACCGTGCCCGCAGCGGCGCCGAGCGCTCTAAGCCTCCAGCCCGGCCTTGATCTTCGCGGCGGTAGCTGATCGCGAAGCGGTGCGCCTCGTCGCGGATCCGTTGCACGAGATACAGGGCGGGTGACGTCACCGGCAACACGACCGGAGCAGAAACGTCCGGCAGGAACAGCTCCTCGCGCTCCTTTGCCAGCCCCGCGAGTGGCATGTCGTGCAAACCGAGCTCGGCGAAGACCTCGGCTGCGGCGCTGACCTGGCCCTTGCCGCCATCGATGATCACGAGGTCGGGCATCTTCCAGCGCAGCTCCTCCTCGCTCCCCTCTTCCCCAGTTCGCGCCCGTCGGAAGCGGCGCCGCAGGATCTCCTGGTGCGAGGCGAAGTCGTTCGGACCCGTAACGGTCTTGATTCGGAACCGCCTGTACTCGCCCGATCGAGGCTTGCCCTCCTCGAAAACGACCATGCTCCCGACCGACTCGGCGCCCTGGATGTTGCTGATGTCGTAGCACTCGATGCGCATCGGCACGGTCGGCAGGTTCAGGGCCGACGCCAGCTCCTCCAGCGCCGCCAGCGTCTTGCCCTGGTCGGCCAGCCAGCGCGCCTGCTCGCGAGCCAGCGTCTCGGCCGCGTTCCGCTCGGCCAATTCCATCAGGTCACGCTTCTCGCCGCGCCGGGGCGTCCGCAGATGGACGGGACCAGCCCGCCGGCCACTGAGGAACGCCTCCAGCACCGCGCCTTCGGCCAGGGAACGGGGCAACAACACTTCCCGTGGGATGGACGTCGCGCGCGCATAGAACTGTTCGAGGAAGCTGGTCAGGACCTCGTCGTCGGACGCGTCATGGGCCGCCTCCAACAGGAACACGTCCCGTCCGACCAGCTTGCCGCCCCGAACGTTGAACAGCTGGACGGCAGCCTGGTTGTCCTTGCGCGCCAGGCCTACGAGGTCCAGTTCGGTTCGGGCGAAGGCGGCCATCTTCTGGCTCTCCATCGTCCGCTCGATGGCTCGAACCTTGTCCCGCAGCGTTCCCGCGCGCTCGTATTCGGTGGCTTCGGACGCCGCGATCATTTCGGACTTCAAGCCCTTGACCAGGGTCTCGCGCCGGCCCTCGAGGAACAGCTCCACCTGGGCGATGTCGGCGCGGTAGTCCTCCTTCGAGATCGCCTCGATGCACGGTCCCTGGCAGCGCTTGATGTGGTACAGCAGGCAGGGTCGCTGGAGGGCGCGCTGCCCGTCCTTGATATCGATGGTGCACGTCCGGAACGGGAACAGCCGCCGGACCAGGTTCATCGACTCGTCCACCGACGTCGCCGACGCGTAAGGCCCGAAGTACCGGCTGCCGTCGTTGGGCAGCTTGCGGGTGCGCTCGATGCGCGGGAAGTCGTCGGCCCAGGTGATCTTGATGTAGGGGTAGCTCTTGTCGTCCTTGAGGCGGACGTTGAAGCGCGGCTGGTAGCGCTTGATCAGGTTCGCTTCGAGGAGGAGCGCCTCGCTGACCGAGTCGGTGATCGTGTATTCGACGTCGGCGACTCGATCCATGGAGGACTCGATGCGCAACGGCGGCCCGCCGCTCCCCCGCTGCCAGTAGCTGCGCACACGATGACGGAGGCTCTGCGCCTTGCCGACGTAGAGCACCTGGCCCTTGGGGTCCTTCATGAGGTACACGCCGGGCCGGTCGGGGAGATTCTTGAGGGTCGCCTCGAGCTCGGGGCTGGTGGCGGCCCCGGCACTCGCGGAGGTCACCCTCCGATGCTATGGCATGGCGTATCCGGCTGCCGATTCGCAGGCCTCCCGGGAAGAGCTCCGATCGTGATGCGCATCGCCGCATACGAGGGCGGTAAGCCCGCGGTACGGCGCGGGGCGCCGGGAGCACGCTCAGGCGGTGATTCGACGCACGCCCTCGACGAGGTCGAGGTCCGAGTCGAACGAAGCGACGACCGGCGGGCCGATCTCGAGTGCTGCCGCCGCCAGATACGCATCCGCAAAGTCGAGCTTCGACAAGTCAGCGTAGAGCTGCAGGGCCAGTTTCAGCGTACGGCCTTCGATGAGGACAAGGCCCTCAGCCTCCAGGAGCGCGCCGAGACGGGCGCTTGTGGCCTTGCGTGTCCAGCGCAATAGCGACCGAGCCACGTACACCAGCTCAGCCACCACGATGGGGGTCACGATCAGGGCTAGTTCTCGATCGGCGACGCGGCGAAACACACCGATGGCCGCGTCGTGGAGGGGATGACCGGACCCCACCAGAAGCGCGACAAATAGGTTCGTGTCGGCATAGGCCGTATCTGACGACTTGGGCGCCAGCCCCGCCCGGGGATCGCTCATGAGTGCGAAGGAGAGCCCACCCGCTTCTTGCTGGCCCGCGCAATTGACGCCTTGGTCATCCCGCGAGCGATCATCTCGTCAAGCTCCTCGGCGGTCCGGGGAACACGCGATGCCGCCGCGGACGCGATTCCATCGAAGTCGAGCACACTCCGCCGGGGCCGCACCCGAAGCACAAGGTTTTCGCCCTGAGCAACGAATTCGATGTCGTCGCCCGGTCGAACGCCGAGAGCGTCGCGGACGGCCTTTGGCACTGTGATCTGGCCCTGACGGGTAAGCCGAGCGCGCGGACGATTAGGAACACGCAGGTCAGTACTCACGTCGAGTACATTAGTTGGACGATGGTTAATGTGCAAGTCGTCCGGACGGGATACGCCGCAGTCGGGTGGGCGCTGCGGGAGTAGGCTTTGGCTCTTCGCCCCTCAGAGCTTAGGCACGTGCGCTCCCCCTTCGGTAGACGCGTCCGCGACCTGTTCGGGATCACGGTCGTGGCGCTGGCATTTTCCGGCAATGCGTCCGCGGCCACCTGTGTCACCCACGCAGAGGCCTGCCAAACCCTCGTTATCCAGGCGACGGGGCCTCTCAGGGTGTACGTCCAAGCTCTCTCATGCATCGCGGCATCGGGGCTCAGCTGGGATGTCAGGGTCACCGACGGCTCCGATTCCGTTCGCGTCCCCACCGAGAGCAGCCCAACCCTGGTGCCGGGCCGTCAAATCAGTGTTCCGCACGCCGGACGCTGGTGGCTCGACGTGCGGCTCTCCAATTCCGACCCCGACGCTCGTTGCGTCCAGGGTGAGAGCACGAGCGGTCGGGTGACAGTCAAAGGTGTATCGAACCCAACGCCGGCTCCACGGACGCCAGGACCGGCCTCCGGCCGGCAGCAGGCGCCGACGTCGGCTGCCTCTGCTGGACCCGGTCGGAAGGCCGCAGTCCTGACGGCTCAGGGCTCGGGCGCCGCCGAGCCGTCACCTTCGGCGATCACCGCATTGAATCCTGCGACGCTCGTGCCCCCGTCGGGGGGTGACGATTCGTTGCCGCAAACACCCGCCGGATCGGGCGGAGGCTCCCCGCTGGTTGTCCTGATCCTCTTCGCGTTTGGGGTCGCGGGAGTTGAGCTGGCGGCCTTTGCGATCCGCCGCGAGATCAGGCTTCGAAAACAGTAGGTCGCGCCGCGTGGCCGGCGCGAGGCGTGCCGGCCGTCCGAAGTAGCGCTGCTTTGGTTGAGCAACTTTCGGGAGCGCTTTTATGGCGACCCGACCCCACCCTGGACCGATCAGTCGCTCCGGAGTGGAAACTAGCTGAGGCATTCGGCGGCCTTGAGGGGCCTTGACTAATGCGGTGCTGCGGCGCACCGTGAGTCAGCCTGCATGAAGGGCTCGATGTCGGCCCTCTCCTGACCGCGAACGCGGCCGCCCGCCGACACGCCCCCTGATCGTTCGCGACCGGCTCGCGCTACGGCTTCCGCAACGCGCCGATTTCAGGGTAAGGCGAAGAACCGATATCCAATCCTGGATTTGCGCTGCTTCGACCGCGCGCGTTCAACCACGTTCTTGGCGTGCGCCGGCTAGCCACGGTCCTGGCGTGCGCCGCTTAGCGTTTGTCTGGCTGTTTGCTCGTGTTTGCCCATAAGGGAATGTCGGAGGGAGTCGTCATGCGGAAGCTCGTGTTCGCGCTGGGCGCCTCGGTGGCGCTCGTTCTGTCCTCCGTCGGGGCGACTTCTGCTGCCAGCCCACCATCAAACGACGAGCCGAGCGGCGCCCTGCCGCTCACGCCTGGCGTCTCGATCGACTTCGACTCGACCGATGCGACGGCCGGGACAACGGACCCGACGAACTGCAACGGCTCGAACGGATCGTTTCCCGGGCCGTACTACGCGTCGATTTGGTTCTCGTACACGGCCACAGCCAAGGATCGGATCCTGTATGTGGACGCACCCACCACTCAGGGTGACCCGAAGGACTTCCTGGCCATCACGTTCGTCTTCGCCCAGACGACTGGCGGACTCCAGCTTATCGATTGCCGGGCCTATGGCGACGACGCCAGCTGGAGAGCTACACCGGGCACGACGTACCTGATCATGGTGGCGGGCCTGGACACGAGCGTAACCGGCGAGCCGGATCTGTCCGACCGAGGCGGTCACGGGACGATCACGCTGTTCCAAGTCGCAGGTCAGACTCTCACGCGGACGTTCAATTTCGCGGACACCTTCGACTTCGGGTGCCCCAACGTCAATCTGACCGAGACGTTCTCCGTTCAGGACCGCGTCACGATGCTGTTCTCGACGAACGGCACCATCGTGCGAATCGACGATCACGGTACGTTCAGCGGCGTCATCACAAACTTAGACACGGGCCAGACCTACCGCGATCCTGGCCACACACTGAATCGGTTCGATGTGAAGACCGGAGTGTTCAGTCAAGTCGGGCTGATCTACAACATCACGATCCCCGGACAGGGTGTTGTCGCTCTCGATGTTGGGTTCATCAGTTTCGATCCATCGGGCAACGTAGTGATTCACGGGCCGCACCAGGTCTTCAATGGCCTCGATCTATGCGTGGTCCTCGGCTGAGGTCACACCGTGCCCCTCTCTTCCCTTGCGCGCAGTGGCGGGCCGCGCAGCCGGGCGCGCGGCCGGCGAGCTAGTGCGGCTTCTTGTCGGCCTTGGACGGCGAGGCGCTCAATGCCCCCGCGGATCTGGCGCGAATCGAAGCCGGCGTTGGCGAGCTGCCCGTCACGACGAGTTTGAAGCTGCCGGCGGCCTGGCCGTCGACCAGGATCGAGCCCTGGTAGCAGCCGTCCGACAGACCGGACGTATCCAGCCGGGCGGTCCAGCGCCGGGCACTGGGCTGCCAGGCCAGATCGTACGTGCGGACGGTTGAGGCGCTGTCGCATTCGGTGATCTGCAGGAGAGCGCCGGCAGAGGGCTGCTCGACCTCGACGCCGTTGCGCCAGAGCTGCACCTTGACCGGGACGACTCGACCGAGGTTCACGTCAATCTCCTTGGTTGGTCCGATCGGCTCATCGAAACGCGCACCGAACAGGTCGACCGTGACCTGGAACGAGGCGTGCGCTGGGTTCCCGCTGTCATCGGTGGCGGTGCAGGTGACCGTGGTCTGGCCGACCGGGAAGGTCGAGCCCGAGGCGGGCAGGCAGCCGACGTACGGCGATGGGTCGACGATGTCGGTCGCGGTCGGCCCGCTCCAGCTCACCACGGCACCCGGGGCGCTCATGGTCCCGACCTCGATGTCGGAGGGCATCCCGTGGAGCACCGGTGCGGTCGTGTCGACGACGGTGACCTTGAAGCTGCCACTGGCACTGAGGCCGCCGCCGTCAGTCACCGAGCACGCGACGGTGGTCGTCCCGAGCGGAAGCACTGATCCCGGCGCTGGTGAACAGCTCGGCGTCGGGTCCGGGACGTCCTCGGCGTCGGTGGCGGAGACTCCGGGGTAGTCGGCCGTCCAGCCCCCCTGCGTGTCGCCTTCGCGCGAGAAGTCGGACGGGAGGCTCAGGACGGGCGGGGTGTTCGAAACGACGGTCAGGGTGAAGCTGGCCGCGATGACCGCGCTCGTGATCGAGGTGGCGTCGGATACGCCCGACGGGAACAGCGTCCGGTCATACATCAGCGAATAGGTGTACGGGCCGCCGGGGGTTATCGGCGCGTGGACGGTGGCCATCGAGGGCGTGGAGGCGTTGATGGGGTCAGGCGTCGGGGTCGGGCAGCCGCTGATGCCGTGCGTGTCGTCGCCCCACGTTGGTGGCACGGGACCGATGACGCCATCGGTCGCCGTGACGGAGCCCCCTTCCGGCTCGCCTACGCCGGACAAGCTGAGCGTCACGGTCTGGCCGGGATCGACGTGGCGGATGCCGGCACACCTGAGGACGAAGCTCACGGGCACAGTGAGGACCGCGCCTGGGGCTACCACCCCCAGGTCGTGGGTCGCCTGCGTCCCGTCGGCAACGAGATCCGCGTCGCCTGAGATCGTGTCGGCAAAGGCCGCGCCGGCCGCCAGGAGCAGCAGGGCAGTCGCGAGCGCGGCGGCGCGTGGGACGACGTGGTGAGGCATGCCGTTCGACTCCCGGACGATCCCCGGCCGACCGGATGGCCGAGTGCTCGCGAGAGTGGTCCTACGTCCCCGCGCGTGTCGATGGCCGATTCGGGGTCAACGGTGCCGCGCGGCACACCCCCTCAGTACCGGTGCAGGCGCGCCCCGATCGGCATGTAGACACCAGGTACGAGCGAGCCAGGCGCGGTGCCTGTCGCGGTGCGTCGTTTGAACTATTGACCCGCCCGCGGGCAGAGGTCACCCTCGACCATCCAGCCAACTTCCCACGACGGAGCTCGCCCGGCGTGCTGAATCCGTTTTCCCGTTCCCCAGACTTCACCCCCGCTGGGCAGGCTCGACGCTCGGGCATTCCGTCCGCGGCTCTTGGCGCGCTCCTGGCGCTGGTCCTCTTCGCCTGGTCTGTTCCGGGTGGCGCTGGAGCCGCGTCGCCGTATCTCGAGGGCATCGACGTCAGCCACTGGCAGGGTCCCATCGACTGGCCGAAGGTGGCCGCCGCGGGCAAGAAGTTCGTCGTGATGAAGGCCACCGAATCGACCGCCTTCGTCGATCCCACCTACGCCACCAACCATGCGGGCGCGAGCGCTGCCGGCCTGTGGACCAGCGCGTATCACTTTGCCCGACCCGATGCCAGCGTCAACGACGCGGTCCTCGAGGCCGACCACTTCGTCGCGATCGCCAACCTGGGCAGGGGAGACCTCATCCCCGCACTCGACCTGGAAGTGACCGGCGGGCTGGGCGTGGCGGCGCTTCAATCCTGGGTAACCAAATGGCTGGGTGAGGTCACGGCGAAGGCCGGCGTGCGGCCCATGATCTATACCAGCCCATATTTCTGGAAGACGTACATGGGCGATACGACCTCCCTGGCGAACGCGGGCTACGCGATCCTGTGGATTGCGCACTGGGGTGTGGCGAGCCCAACCGTCCCTGCCCAGAACTGGGCCGGCCGTGGCTGGACCTTCTGGCAGTACTCCAACTGCGGAACGGTTTCGGGGATCAGTGGCTGCGTCGATCTTGACCGCTACAACGGCACCGACCTGGCGCGTGTCGGCTATTCCGTGTTCAGCCTCGCCGCCGCCAGCTCCGCATCACAGGCGAAACAAGGACAGACCGCCTCGACCGTCGTCAACATCAACCGAACGAACTTTCCGTCCGAGGTCGCCCTGGACGTCAGCGGTCTGCCCGGCGGGACGGCGGCGACGTTCAGCACGAACCCCACGACCGACGTATCGACTGCCCTGTCGATCACGACGAGCGCGGTTCCCGGCGGCACGCCCGTCGGGACCTACCCGCTGACGATCACCGGAGTCGGCGACACGCTGACGCGGTCCACCAAGGTCAACCTCGTCGTCGCCGATGGCATCCCGCCGACCGTGGTGGCGCCAACGCCCGTGCTCCAATACAGCGGAAGGCTGAGCTCCGCGACCGGATCCACGAGCGTGCCGCTGCGCCTGGCCTGGTCGGCGAGCGACCCGAGCGGCATCGCGGCCTACGGCGTGCAGTGCCAGCGGAACAGCGGTGCCTGGTCGAACGTGAGCCTGCCGACGTATACCACGACTGCGATAAGCCAGGTCCTGGCGATGGGCGTGACGGAGCGCTGCCAGGCGCGCGCGAGAGACCGAAGCGGCAACACCAGCGCCTTCGCGGTAGGCCCGGCGGTCCGGCCGTCACTGATTCAGCAAGGCGGAAGCGGGGTCACCTATTCGGGAACGTGGCGCACGCGCTCCGCGAATCGGTTCTGGGGATCGAGCGTCTCCTGGGTCTCCTTCCGCGGCCCGGATCGAGGCTCCGCGCGCGTGTACCTCGATGGAGCCTACGTCCGGACGATCAGCCTGTACGCGTCCACGTACACCTCGAGGTGGATCGCCTTTGCGCGCAGCTTGAGCGCGAATGGCAATCACACGCTCAAGATCGTCGTGGCCGGGACGGCCGGGCATCCGCGCGTCGACGTCGACGCCTTCGTGAGGCTCACCCGCAGCTAGCTTCGTCGGCGGCTCTAGCGGCGGCTGCCAGAGGCTCGGCGGCGCCTTACCCTCAGGTTCAGTGGCGGTTCACCCCCAGGACCGCCGGTACCGTCCTCGACCGAACAAAGGCGCCCACCGCAATCCTCGCAGCCGAGCCCGCTGTCGCCTTCGCCGCGGCCGTGCTCGCCGGGTCGGCAAACGGGACAAAGTCCTGCTCGCACACCGTTCCCGGGGCCGGTGTCGCCACGCCGACGAGATACGCGCCGATCGCCCCGTCGGCACAGGCCGACAGGAAGAGCGAGGTGTGCGCCCAGCCGTGGACCGTCAGGAGCGCCGAGTTCGGCAGCAGCGCGTGGGCCGTCAGTGCGCCGCCGTAGGGTGTGACGCCGTCGAACTGGTTGCCGACCACGAGCACCGGTGCGCCGGTGGCATGGTTGAACGGTCCCAGGTAGCGATCCGGATCGGCCTTGGGCCAGTCGGCGCAGATGCTGGAGACCCACGTCCAGATCCGGCCGAAATAACCGGTCGCGTCCTGCTGGTCAGCCGCCGCCGACCAGTCCGCGTAGCTGCCTGGGTTGACCGAGTCGGCGCAGGCGACAGCCGGGAAGCCCTCCGGGAAGTTCGGATAGTGCGGGAAACCGCGCTTCGCGATGAACC
>WNGJ01002093.1_pt1 | contig 20063 bp, 16 predicted proteins | sample 5400611 | NCBI WGS metagenome assembly WNGJ01 (sample SAMN13153375, study PRJNA577476) | soil metagenome | isolation source: 40 cm soil or saprolite under Garry oak tree replicate 1 | place: USA:California | collected 2016-06-15
GGGGCGCCCTCTATGCGCTGTTTGATGGACTGTTCCAGCGATGCCTGCTGCGGCATCTCTCGGGTGATCGCAAGGCGATCGCGGACCTGCGGGAAGAAGTAGAGCGTCTCCTCCCGACTGTTGCATAGCGGCTAGCGGCAGTTCAAATGAAACGTCGGCTCTCGGATGAAAGCCGGGCTACGGCAAGTGCCGTTATGCAAGACCTTATTGTAATCCCACTCGGAAAAAAGGGCTAAAATCCCCCAGGATTACATCCGAGGAGCGATAACATGACCCCACACCTCCCCGAGGAACTTTCCACCAGGATCGACTGGAGTCCCTTCGCGATCATGGGCAACACGATGCCGCCCCGAGATCCTGATGAAGAGGATGAGGACGAAGAGGACGAAGACGACGACAGCGCCGACGAACCGCCCGTCGTGCGCGAGCCGGACGAGGACTAAGCAGGATGCGTTCAGTCCTGTTACCTGCAGCGGCAGCCGTGATGATGAGCGCGACCGCGGCCATGGCGGGTAACAAATCCGATTGCCAGAAGGGCGTCGCAATTATCAAGGCGGAACTCAAGAAGAAACATCCGGCGCCTGTGCTCGTCACATTGCGCAAGGCGCTCAGCAATGCCGAGACCGAGGTGATAGAGGAGGATTGCTCCGAGTGCACGGACCAGATCAAGACCGCGCGCCGCGCTCAGCAGGTAGGCGCCACGCCGAACGAGTAGTGTCCATTTTTATCGGTCGCGGCGCCCCACGACCGCCACTTGCATTGGAGGTCCCACCAACACTGCTCGCTCGCGCCGGCGAGGTGATCGAAATAGGGCTCTCTTGTGCGGTTCATGAGTCCGGAAATGTGGCCCAACGTTCGTGAATGTTGTCGGGTGTTAGGGGTAGACCGGAAAACGATTGGCGTGCGGCCAGATCGACGTGACCCGGAACGGAGTGCGCCAGGAAAGCTGGCAAAGAATAGGAGGTGAAAGTCCCCCATGGGGTAAGGACTAGCCATCCGCCCCGACCCTGAGTGATGCGCGGCGTCCCGCGAGGGCCGACGTGAAGCGTTCACAGGGGAGACCACGGGCCAAGTATTGAGCTGCGAAACGGGTCTAATTCCGAGGTGCCGATCTCATTAGGCCATGGGCAGCCATCCGACACGCACGACCTATATGACTGCAGCATCCCCTCAGAATGTGTTCAAGAGCATCAGCATGCCCGTCGCCACGAGGGCCGTTACCCAAAGCGCGTCGATGTTCAGCCAGGCTCTGCGCAGGACCTCGAGTCCGACCCACTCATAAACCGTGGCCGCGATCGCCGCCGTGACGGACAGCATCGCCAGCGTATGCACGCCGACACCGGCGAGCCCGGCCGCCAACAGACCGCTCGCCGGCACCGCGCCGGCACCGCTCGGGAGACACAGCGGCATCAGGGCCGGCCACAACATCAGGCCTGCGCCATGGGCAGCCGCCATCAGAAACGACCACATGAAAAGACCGGCGAGCCCCACCTGCATGCCGAAGCGCACGCGATGACGATGGCTGAAGCGCCAGTGGTAAAGCGCCCAGCCGATCAAGATGAGCCCCGCGCCGGCGCGGAACGCCCACCCGTCCACAAACCAACCCAGCCACAGAAAGACGAGCGTAACGGCAGCAACCGACACCGCATGACCCAAGGCGATCGGCACGAGCGCGAGCCAGACGACGCGGCGATCCTGCCGGTGAAGGCCGAGCGCCACGGCGAACAACCACCCCATACCTGGGTTCAACCCGTGAAATGCGCCGAGCCCAGCAACCGCGAGCCACGGCCAGAACTCGAGGGAAGCCGATACGCCAATCACCGGGTTCCTTCTCAAGGATAACAGTAGGAATCTGACGAGCAGTCGCCGCCCTCGAGCCGCACCTGATGCGGCCGGTGCGGGGCCGGCCACTTGACGAAGAACTTCTCGTCGAAGGCCATACCGCCTTCCGGCTTGGCATCGAGCTTCACCATCCAGCCCTCGATGCCGTTGGGATAGAACTGCGAGTCGATGGCGCCATAGAGCGAGTTGGTTAAGTAGACGTGCTGGCCGTCCCGGCTGATCACCACCATCTGCGGACCGCCGCTCAGCGCTCCGTTCTTGGCGCCGGCGTGCGTGGCCCTCGACACGATGCCGCCGATCCTGACCTTGCCGGTGAGCTTTGGGTTGAACGGGTCAGAGACGTCGTATTGTTGCAGATCGCCCGTGCCCCAGCTGGCGACGTAGAGGAACTTGTCGTCCATCGACAGATCGATGTCGGTGGCGAGCGGCGGCACCGCCTTGAAGCCCTTGAGCAGCGGCGGCAGCTGGTCCTCGGTTGCCGGCTCAGCGGGGATCTCGATCACTTTCTTGACCGCCCACTTGTCGCCGTCCTTGTACCAGGTCCAGATCGAGGACGAGAGGTTCTCCAGGCTGATCACACAGTTGACGAAGCCGTAGGCTTTGGTGGGGTCGTGAGCGGGTCTCAGCTCGAACACGAGCTGATACTTGTCGCCGAAGTCGATCGTCTGCAGGTGCTTTCTCTTGTGCAGGTTCCAGAAATGCAGCCGCCGGCCGTATTTGGCGCCGAGTAGCACTTCGGGGATGAGCCCGTTTTCCAACGTGTCGGGTGTTCCCCATTCGCTGGTGACCAGCGTGTCGTGGCCCAAGTGCCACCAGGCATCGTAAGCGAGATGCTGGGGTCCGCGGTCCATCTCCCACTGGCCGCGCACGTCGAAGGTCTCGTGGTCCATCAGGAACACGCCGCCCGGCCCCTTGCCCTCCCGATTGCCGAGCGCGGCGATATAGATGCCCTCCGGCCCGCAGTGCACCGTGTGCGGGCGGCTGTAGCCGGCCTTGTCGGCCACCTCCTGCGGCTCGATCACCTTGACGATCTTCGGCTTCTTCGGATCGGGCTTCGTGTCCAGGATATGGATGCGGGATGACCTCAGACCTGGCACTACGAGATAGCGACGCTCGGCATGCGCGTGCGGCGCGTTCGGGCACAGGCACGACGAGCAGGCGTTCCAGCCGAAGTGGTGAAGCTCGTCGCCGGCATTGGGCATCGCCGTCGACCCGACGATGGTCGAGTAGGACTTGGACTTCGGGTCGACATCCACGACAGCGATTGCATCCGGTGTCTTGCGGTCAGGATCGAACGCAGCGACGTAGGCAAGCGTCTCGGGTGCTGCCTTCATGGCCATGCGGGGTGAGGGATAGAAGCTCGGATCGGGCGTCCAGGTTGCCATGATGCGTTCTCCTCGTTGGTTGGTGCTTTGCTCCGTTGAACTGAACACCAGCGCCAGTGACGAACAGTAGGATCGCCGTCCACGAATTGGTGGACGCGGCGCGCCAGGCGGGTGCCCAACCGTTGACGCCAGCGCAGTTTCTCAGGGCGATCGGCTGATGACCGCCTCATGTTCCAAGTCGACGCTTCGCGATCGGGCTTGCTTGATGGTGATAATCCTTGCGAGCGATGTGCCAAAGAGCGATACAGTGGAAGTCAGCATTCCACTTATTGGAACGGTTGCACCATCGTGGACCGTCTCGACGAACTGCTTGTGCTAACGACCATCCTTGACGCCGGCAGCCTAGCTGCAGCCGCACGTCGGTTGCGTCGTTCACCTCCGGCGATGACGCGCTCGCTGGCAGCCCTGGAGGCGCGTGTCGGCTCCCGTCTCGTTCAGCGGACAACGCGCCGATTGACGCCGACCGCGGCGGGACGGCGCGTTGCTTCGTGCGCTAGACAACTGCTGGCAGACTACGAACAAGCGACTGGCGCAGGAAGAGAGGAGCAAGATGCCCCCCTAGACGGTGTCTTGCGAGTGACTGCGCCGTCCCTGTTCGGCCGCTGGCACATTGCTCCGCTCGTCTCGAGTTTTCTCGATGCGCATCCGGGCGTCCGCGTTGAACTCGTACTGACCAATCGTAATCTTGACCTGGTCGAAGAGGGTCTCGACGTTGCAGTTCGGATTGGTCCGCTCACCGGGTCAGGGCTTATTGCGCGCCGCGTAGGTCAAGTGCGCTGGGTGCTGTTTGCAAGTCCCGACTATGTCGCGCGGCGCGGCCGTCCCCGCACGCCAAGGGATTTGATCAAGCACGATATCGTCTATGAGTCGCATCGATCTTCGCCAATCGAATGGCGCTTTCGCACTTCCGGACCTGGCAAAGTTGTGCGTATCACTCCGAGGTTCATGGCCACCGAAATAGAGGCCGTTCTCCTTGCCGTGAAAGCTGGACGCGGAATTGGCCGGACACTTTCCTATCAGGTAGCGGATGATTTTGCGTCGGGGACCCTGGTGCGGCTACTGGGCGAGTTCGAACCCCTTGCGTGGCCGGTTCAACTCGTTGTTCCAACCACGCGATACATGCCGCGAACCGTTCGCGCGTTTCTTGACGTCGCGGCGCCGACGCTGAGCCGCCTGCGCGCAATTCATGAGTAATTGGGCGACCCGTCCACTTCTGCAACGGGTCGTGTGTCACGAGCGTAGCCGGTCCAAACGGCGACGCGCAACTGTACGAGAGATGAAGGAGGGCCCTTCGGGTTCGGCAATCAGGTGCTGATCTCAAGCCACCGCAAGCTGCCGCGGTCAAAAGCCGTGGTGGTGAGCGTTGCGGAAACGCCGGGACGAGAATCCGGCAGGCACGGTCGAGAGAGGCGAACACAAGCGAACCGCTGCAGAAGTGTCGAAAGCGGATTAGGCGATCCCCAACGGATTGTATAGCAATTTCAATTGGTTAATGAATTTACAGCAACCACATGGCGCGATCAAATCGCTCTTCGCCGCGCGGTTCTACCCGCTCCCTCCCGGGCTTGGCAAGTGCGGGGCGATGCGGAGCCTCGGAAAGGCTGGCGGTGAACCGAAGGCCTATCCGCAGGGCTGTCTCGACCGCCGGCTTTGGCGGCCGTCGGTCTTTTCGCATTGAACGTTTCGACAAACACGGCCTCGCAACGTCGTCTCGGCCTCCGCGTGGTGCGAACGCGCCAATCGTTCAGCGTGTGCCATTCGCGATTGGCGTCGTCCGAACGCCAATCCGATCTGCCCATTCAAAGGGCAAGCATCGAGGGCCACAGCCTGATCGGCAAACGATCGATCGCCTCACGGCGGCGCGGCTCGTCGCCAGCTTGCCCCTGCCAACCGGGCATGTAATGTTGACCTAAAGAAGAAAGGAAAGGGATGACTGGCCGCGCGTCCGTACCCTTCAACGAGCCTGACGTCGAGGATACGTTTTTTCGGAGACCATGAGATGAGATTTAAGCCATTTCTCAGGCTCGTCTGCGCCGCCGCGACCTCGATCGCTCTCGCGGGCAGCGCCTCGGCCGAGGACAAGGTCGTCAAGATCGGCGCCGTGTTTCCGATGAGCGGGGGCGCGGCGAGCGCCGGCGTCCACGCCAAATACGCCCTCGAAGTCGCGATGGACATCATCAACAACGCCCATCCCGAGCTCGGCGATTTTCCGCTGGCGAAAAATGCCGGCCTCGCAGGCCTCGGCGGCGCCAAGGTCGACGTGGTGTTCACCGATAACCAGGGCAGCCCCGCCACCGGACAGAACCAGGCGCTGCGGCTGATCACGGAAGAGAAGGTGGTCGCGCTGACAGGCGCATACCAATCCGGCATCACGCTGACGGCGAGCGCGATTGCGGAGAAATATGGGATTCCGTTTCTCACCGGCGAGTCGGTCGCGGCCAATCTCACCGAGCGCGGCTTCAAATGGTTTTTCCGCACCACGCCGATCGCGACCGACTTCGCCAAGCTCTATATTGATTTTCTCACCGACATGAAGGCGGCCGGCGCCAAGACCGACAGCATCGCGCTGGTGCATGACAACACCGAATATGGCACCTCGGTCGCCGGCACGCTCACCAATGCGTTCAAGGAAAAGGGCCTGAGCGTCGCGCTCGATGTCGCCTATGTCTCGAACGCGACCGACGTGCAGAGCCAGGTGCTGCAGCTCAAGGAGAAGAACCCCGACGTCGTCGTCATGATCAGCTACACGTCAGACGCGATTCTGTTTGCCAAGACCATGCAGGCGCAGGACTACAAGCCGCCAATGCTGCTTGCGGACGACGCCGGCTATTCCGATCCGTCCTTCATCAAGGCGGTCGGCAAGCTATCGCAAGGCGCGTTCAACCGCTCGTCCTGGAGCGTCGGCCCCCCGGGCTCGCCGACCGCCATCATCGCCGAGCTCTACAAGAAGAAGAGCGGCGACGAGATGGACGACACGGCCGGACGCGAGATGCAGGGCTTCTTCGTGCTGGTGGATGCGATCGATCGCGCCGGCTCGACCGAGCCTGCGAAGATCCAGGCGGCGCTGAAGGCCACCGACCTCAAGCCCAACCAGCTCATGATGGGCTACAAGGGCGTGAAATTCGACGACAAGGGCCAGAACATTCTCGCCTCCGGCGTCATCATTCAACTGCAGGACGGCGAGAATTACCTCGCGGTCTGGCCGAGGGGCTCCGGCGAAAAGGCGCCGATCTTGCCTTATAAAGGCTGGTAAAGGCTGCTGATGGTTCGAGGGCGGGCCTTGGGTCCTGCGCTTTTTTCCGGCCCTCCTTAAAGACGCGGCTTCATGTCCTTTGTCCTCGTGCAGGTGATCGTTGGCGGGCTCTTGCTGGGCGCCGTCTACGCGCTGTTTTCCTCAGGGCTTACGCTGGTCTGGGGCATGATGAACATCGTCAACTTCGCGCACGGCGATTTCGTCATGCTGGGCATGTACGTGGCGTATGTGGTGTTCACGCTGTTAGGCGCGGGACCGCTCGCCGGTGCGCCGCTCGCGACGCTGGCGCTCGCAACGGTCGGCATCATCGTCTATTTCGGATTGATCCGCGACATCATGAAAGGGCCGATGCTGGCGCAGATCCTCGGCACCTTCGGGCTTGCGCTGTTGTTGCGCTATTCGGTGTTCTGGTGGTTCGGCGCCAATTTTCTCTCATTGCCTCAGAATATCGTCGGCGGCACGTTCGCATTCATGGGGCTTCGCATCGAGGCGTCCCGCCTGCTTGCCGGCGCGGTCGCGCTGCTGGTCACGCTTGGCCTGCACCTGCTTTTGACGCGCACCTCGCTGGGCTCGAAAATGCTGGCGGTCGCGGAAGATTCCACTGCGGCGCAATTGATGGGCATCCGGCCCGACACCATGCAGGCGGTTGCCTGGGCGATCGCCGCGGGGGCGACTGGCCTGGCCGGCGCGCTGATCGCGACCTTCTTCTACATCGTGCCGACCGTGGGCGAGACCTTGGGGATCGTGGCCTTCGTGACCGTGTCGCTCGGCGGCTTCGGCAGCGTGCCCGGCGCGCTGGTGGCGGGCCTTCTGATCGGCGTCATCGAGTCGCTCTCGGGCTACCTGATCGGCGCCGTCTACAAGGACATCGTGGTCTACGCGCTGTTCTTGTCCTTCCTCTGGTTCCGGCCGCAAGGCTTGATGGGCAAGACCTGATGAGTAGCACGTGATGCGCCGCTATCTCTGGCCCCTGGTGCTGCTGGCCGCTGTCATGGCCTATCCCCTGGTGTTTTCGACGCCGTTTCAGCAGCGGCTCGGCGCGCTCGTCCTGCTCTATGCGATCGCGGCCTCAAGCTGGAACATTGTCGGCGGCTATGCCGGCCAGGTCTCGGTCGGACATGTCGTGTTCTTCGGCTGCGGGGCGTATGCCGCGATGGGCGCCTACACGCATTTCGCGCTGTCGCCGCTGGTTGGGATTCCCGCCGGCATCGTGCTCGCGGTCGCGATTGCCGCCGTCATCGGCGTGCCGACCTTGCGATTGTCCGGCCACTATTTCAGCATGGCGACCATCGCGGTGGCCGAGCTTCTGAGGCTGGTCGTCACCAACACCGACTATCTCGGCGCCGCCGTGGGTCTCAGCGGCCCGACCGTGCCGCGCAATGTGTTCGATCTCTCCTTCATCTCGGCGCTGCCTTATTACTATCTGTTCCTGATCGTGCTTGCGATCACGCTCCTGATCACCTGGTGGATGACGACCAGCCGTATGGGATTTTATCTCCGCGCCATCAGGGATTCCGAGCGCGCGGCGCGTTCGCTCGGCGCGCCCGCGAGCCGCACCAAGCTCACGGCCTTCATGCTGAGCGCGGGCCTCACCAGCGTTGCCGGCGCGCTCTATGCGATGATGATCGGCTTCGTCGATCCGGAATCCGGGCTTGGCATCCTGATCTCGGTGAAGATCCTGATCATGGCCGCGCTCGGCGGCGCCGGCCTGTTGTTCGGGCCGCTGGTGGGCGCCGCGATCCTGGTGCCGCTGGAGGAAATCTCCAACAGCGTGCTCGGCGGCAAGGGCGCGGGGCTGACATTCGTCGTCTATGGCGCGATCATCCTGCTGATCGCGCGCTTCCAGCCCGGCGGCATCCTGACCTTGATCAAGCGGCTGTGGGAACGGCGCGGCAAGCCGACGAAAACCGCCGTCGCTACGGGAGCAAGCCATGCTCCTTGAGGCGCGCGAGGTGACCAAGGCCTTTGGCAGCTTCAAGGCCGTCGATGCGGCGTCCGTCACGCTGCAGCACGGCGATATTCTCGGCCTGATCGGGCCGAACGGCGCCGGCAAATCGACGTTCTTCAATTGCCTGACCGGCGATCTTGCCGCGACCTCGGGCAAGGTGCTGTTCGAAGGCAACGACATCACGCATCTTGCGCCGGAGGCCCGCGCGCGGCTGGGGCTCGCGCGCACGTTTCAGGTGCCGCAGACCTTTACCGGCATGACGGTCTTGGAGAACGTCATGATCGGTGCGTTTCTACGCAACCCGCATCGTGCTGACGCCGAAACCAAGGCCCGCGCCGTGCTGCAGCGCGTCGGCATGGCCGGACTGGCGGATGCGCCGGCGCGCACGCTCGGCACCCCCGGCCGCAAGCGGCTCGAGATCGCCCGCGCACTCGCAACCGAACCGAAGATCCTGCTGCTCGACGAGGCGATGGCGGGGTTGACCCAGCGCGAGGTCCAGCTTGCGATCGACCTGGTGCGCGACATCCATCGCTCCGGCATCACGCTCGTGATCGTCGAGCACATCATGGAAGTCATCATGTCGCTGGCAAGCCGGGTGGTGGTGTTTCACCAGGGCCGCGAGATCGCCCGGGGCAGCCCGCGCGAGGTTACCAGCAATCCGGCCGTGATCGAAGCCTATCTCGGCCCGCGCGCCGCCAAGGCCGCGGCCGGCCACACGCCGATCGAATTGATGGGCGGACCCGTGACATGACCGCGCCTTTGCTGAGCATCGCGCATCTGGAGGTTCGTTACGGCGACCTGATCGGGGTCTCCGACGTGTCGCTCGACGTGCCCGAGGGCAGCGTGGTCGCGCTGCTCGGCTCCAATGGCGGCGGCAAGACCACGACACTGAACGCCATCGCCGGGCTGATCCCGGTGCATTCCGGCTCCATCAGCTTTCGCGGCGAGCAAATCGGCGGTGAGAGCGCGTTTGCGATCGTGCGCAAGGGGCTGGCGCTGTCGCCGGAGGGCTGGCGGCTGTTCGTGCAACAGAGTGTTGAGAACAATCTCAAGCTTGGCGCCACGCCGCTGCGCGACAAGGCGCGCGCGGCCGCGCTGCTCGACCGCGTCTACGAGATTTTCCCGAAACTGAAGGAACGACGCAGCCAGCGTGCCGGCACCATGTCCGGCGGCGAGCGGCAGATGCTGGCGGTCGGCCGCGCGCTGATGAGCGATCCGAAACTATTGATGCTGGACGAGCCGTCGCTCGGCCTCGCGCCGGCGGTGGTGGAATCGATGTACGAGACCTTCGGCCGGCTGCACCGGGAAGGGCTGACGATCCTGCTCGCCGAGCAATCGATCGAGCTTGCGCTTGAGGTCTCCGACTTCGCGACCGTGCTGCAGGTCGGAAAGAGCGTGTTGTCAGGCACGGCGGCGGCGCTCGCCGAGGATCCGCAGGTGCAGAAGGCTTATCTCGGCGCCTGAGCGCTATCGTCCGGCGGCGTCTTCATCTCGGCTTGCAAGATGTGCAGCAGGCAGAGGCCCAGCCGCGTCTCCATTTCGCCATCGTGGATGGAGACCGGCCCGGGATCGTTGAGGATCGCGTTGACCAGCGTCCCGTACACCACCTGAAAACCGAAGGCGATCGTTCGCGTCTTGGCGGGCTTGCGGCCCCGGCCCATTGCCGAGAGCAGCAAGGGGGTGGCGCGCAGCCTGGTGGCGCCCGCCAGGCGCTTGAATGGCGTCCATTTGTCCGGCCGCCGCGTATCGCCATGCTGGAGCGCGGCGCGCAGCACGCCCTCGTGCCCGCGCATCCAGGTGGTCAGTCCGCGGACAATAGCCAGGCAGAGCCGGGCGAGGTCGACGTCTTTCAATTTCGCGCTAGCGGGAATTCGCGACAGCCCGCGGCCGCCGTCCCGCGCCGCGAGTTCGATCAGGACGTTGAAATAGGCCTCCTTGCTGTCGAACCGGCTATAGAAGGCGCCGACCGTCGCGCCGACCTCCCGGCACAACGCTTCGATCGACAATTCCGAAAGGCTGTGGGTCCGCAACATCTCGGCGCCGGTCTTGAGCAGCGCGAGCGTCGTCTCGCGGCTTCGCTTCTGCCGCGACGGCGTGACGCCGGGGAAGTCCAGTTCTTGCGGCCGCATCCGGCTTGCGTCTCCATGATCGACGAACCATAGTGATAATTTGGATTATCATTTGACGCAATCTGCCGACCCGTTGGGTCGCAAATGACCAGGCCGGTTTACTTGATCTTGTCGTAGGCGGCGGCGAAATCGGCGAGCGGCATCGGGATGGTCACGGTTTCCTTAGCCAGGTTCTGGAATGCGACTTTCAACTGCTTTCCGGATTTCATCGCCGTCAATAGCTCCGGCGCGATCGGCGTGCTGGCGTAGCAGCCTCGGTTCTCGCAGGTCTGGAATTGCAGGTCGACGGATTTGCCATCGTCAACCTGAAGTTTGGCGCCGACGGGGAGGTTCAATCCGAGCGGCAACTGCACGAGCGCAACCGGCACGTGTGTGTCGCTTGGCACGCGAATATTGACCAGAACGATCAACTGTCCGGTCTTGGTCAGAACCGCGGTCTCCTCGACCGCGCATTCCAGCGGCGCATCGCGGCTTGGGCTGCTGCAGCGCGCGATCCAGCCGGGTTGCGGCGGGGTGTTGGGCGTGGCGTCGGCCTGAGGCGAGGGCGCTGTTTGCGCCGCGCGGGGCGCGGTCTTGGACTTCGCCGCTTGCTGCGCCGAACTCAACGACGACCATCCGAAAGTTCCGATAGCGAGGAGAATGGCAAGCTGATTGATCGTTTTCATTGGTCCGGCTCCGATACGCGGTAACCGGATGGGCCACCAAGCAATCAAAGTCAACCTACTCGGCGGCTTCCTTCACGGAGGAGCGCTCGGTTTCGTTGTGGTCGTCTTCGGCCGTCTCGGAGCCGCCCCAGCCTGAAAACGCGTTGGCGAGCTTGTCGAGATAGAGATAGATCACCGGCGTCGTAAACAGCGTCAGCGCCTGGCTGACGATCAGGCCGCCGACCATCGCGTAGCCAAGCGGCTGGCGGATCTCCGATCCGGTTCCGGTCCCGAGCATCAGCGGCACGCCGCCGAGCATGGCCGCCATCGTCGTCATCATGATCGGACGGAAGCGCAGGATCGCCGCCTGCCGGATCGATTGTTCGGGTGTCATGTGCTGGTCGCGCTCGGCCGCGATCGCGAAGTCGACCATCATGATGCCGTTCTTCTTCACGATGCCGATCAGCAGGATGATGCCGATCAGGGCGATCAGGCTGAAATCATATCCGAACGCCATCAGGATCGCGAGCGCGCCGACGCCGGCCGAGGGCAGCGTGGAGAGAATGGTGATCGGGTGGATGTAGCTTTCGTAGAGAATGCCGAGGATCAGATAGACCACGACCAGCGCCGCGAGGATCAACAGCGGCACGGTGCCGAGCGATTGTTGGAACGCCTGCGCGGTGCCCTGGAAGCTTGAGTTGAGCGTCGACGGTGCGCCCAGATCGTTCATCGCCTTCTGCACGGCATCGGTCGCCTGCCCGAGTGCCACGCCTTGCCCGAGGTTGAAGCTGATGGTGGTCGCGGGGAACTGGCCCTGGTGGCTGATCGAGAGCGGACGGACCGGCACGCTGGTCCAGGTCGCGAATGTCGACAGCGGCACCTGGTCGCCCGTGGCCGGCGACTTGAGATAGAGTTTGGTAAGTGTGTCCAGATTGCCTTGCAGCTCGGGCAGGATTTCCAGAATCACGTGATAGCTGTTGAGCTGCGTGAAGTACTGCGTCACCTGGCGCTGGCCGAACGCATCGTAGAGCGTGTCGTCGATCAATTGCGGCTGAATGCCATAGCGCGAGGCGGTATCGCGATTGATCTTGAGCTCGACCGTCGTGCCATCGGTCTGCTGGTCGGTTGCGACGTCGCGCAACTCCGGCAAGGTCTGCATCTTGGCCAGAATCTTCGGCGCCCATTCGTTCAGCTCGCCGAGGTTGGCATCCTGCAGCGTGAATTCGAACTGCGTGCGGGTCGGACGGCCGCCGAGACGCACGTCCTGCGCCGCCTGCATATAGAGCCGGGCGCCCTGGACCTTCTCCAGCTTGGGACGCAGCCGCGCGATGACCTGCTGGGCGGACGCATCGCGTTCGTTGCGCGGTTTCAGCGTGATGAACAGGTTGCCATTGTTGCCGGCCCGGCCGCTGCCGCCGATCGCCATCGCGACACTCGCCACGGCGGGGTCGGTCATGACGATCTTGCCGAGCTCTTCCTGGCGGTCCTGCATCGCCTTGAAGGAGATATCCTGCGAGGCTTCGGCGGTGGCGGTGATCAGGCCGTTATCCTGCTGCGGGAAGAACCCCTTGGGGATGATCACGTACAGGTAGATCGACAGTCCGAGCGTCGCGAAGAAAATCGTCAGCGTGACGAATTTCCAGCGCATGGCAAGGTCGAGGCCGCGCTCGTAAGCATGCAGCATCGCGTCGAACGCGCGCTCGCTCCACTGATAGAACTTGCCGTGCTGCGTCTCTCCATGGGCGCGCAGGAAGCGCGACGCCATCATCGGGGTCAGTGTCAGCGACACCACCATCGACACGAAGATCGTCATGGCCAGCGTCACCGCGAATTCGCGGAACAGGCGGCCGATGATGCCGCCCATCAGCAGCAGCGGGATCAAGACCGCGACCAGCGAAATACTGATCGACACGATGGTGAAGCCGATTTCGCTCGCGCCCTTGAAGGCGGCCGCAAGCGGTCGCTCGCCCTCCTCGATATACCGGGAGATGTTCTCCAGCATCACGATCGCGTCGTCGACAACGAAGCCGACGGCGATCGTCAGCGCCATCAAGGACAGGTTATCGAGGGTATAGCCGAACACCCACATCAGCGCGCAGGCGCCGAGCAGCGCGAGTGGCACAGTCACGGTCGGGATGACAGTCGCCCAGAAGCTGCGCAGGAAGACGAAAATCACCATGACCACGAGAAAGATCGTCAACATCAGGGTGAATTGAACGTCCTCGACGGCGGCGCGAATGGTCTGGGTGCGGTCGCTGATGAGGTCGATCTTGATCGCGGGCGGGATCGCGGCCACGAGCCGCGGCAGCAGCGACTTGATCTTGTCGACGGTCTCGATGACGTTGGCGCCCGGCTGCTTGAATACGACCAGGAACACGCCGCGCTTGCCGTTGGCCCAGGCCGCCTGCTTGGCGTCCTCAGGTCCGGTGATGGCCTGGCCGATGTCGCGAACCCGCAACGGGCCGCCGTTGCGGTAGGCGATGATGACGTCGTTCCAGTTGTTTGAATCCAGGAGCTGGTCGTTGGCGTAGATCGTGTACGCTCGCTTGTCGCCGTCGATATTGCCCTTCGGGCTGTCGACCGTCGTGATCGTGATCTGGCTGCGGACGTCTTCCAGCGACAATCCTTTGGCAACCAGTTTGGCCGGGTCGACCTGGACGCGGATCGAGGGCTTCTGCTGGCCGCCGATGATGACCTGCGCCACGCCGGAGATCTGGCTGATCTGCTGGGCGAGCTGAGCGTCGACTGCGTCGCTGACGGTCGTGAGCGGCAAGGCGTCGGATGTGGCCGACAGCAAAAGAATGGGCGAGTCCGCCGGGTTGACCTTGCGGTAGGTCGGCGGTGAGGGCAGGTTCTTCGGCAACTGGCCGCTTGCCGCGTTGATGGCGCCCTGCACGTCGTTGGCGGCGCCGTCGATGCTGCGGTTCAGGTCGAATTGGATGGTGACCGCCGCCGTTCCCAGGTAGCTGGTCGAGGTCATCTGGGCGATGCCGGGAATCTGCGCGAATTGCCGCTCCAGCGGTTGTGCCACCGATGAGGCCATGGTTTCCGGGCTGGCGCCCGGCAAGTTCGCGGTAATTTGAATGGTCGGAAAGTCGACTTGCGGCAGCGGCGCCACCGGCAGCAGCGGGTAGGCGACGAGGCCGACGAACAATATCCCCGCCATCAACAGCGAGGTACCGATCGGATAGCGAATGAAGGGTCCCGAAATTCCGCCGCCGTTCATTCCTGCTGCACCTTGCCTGGCGCCGCACCTGAACTCGCCACCGCCGTCGTCACGAGCGAGCCAGGCTGCACCTTGAACTGCCCCCCTGTGATCACGCGCTCTCCCGGCGTCAGGCCCTGATCGACCACCGAGCGTCCGTCGATCGATTGGCTGACCTTGACGTTGCGCAACTCGGCCTTGTTGTCCTGATTGACGGCGTAAGCGTAGAGGCCATTGGTCGAGTGCTGGATCGCATCGTCCGGGACAACAGTCGCATCCTTCAACGTCTTCACGAGCAACCGGGTCGACACCGACTGCCCGGGCCATAGCGTATGGGTCTTGTTGTCGAACACCGCCTTGAGCCGAATAGTTCCGCTGGTCGTGTCGACCTGATTGTTGATGACGGCCAACGTTCCGTCCGCCAACGGCTTCTTGCCGTCCGTCGTGATAGCAGTCACCTTCAGCGGGCTTACGTTCTGACCCTCGTTTATATACGGCAATTGATCTTCCGGCGCGGTGAAAATGACGGCGATCGGCTCGATCTGGGCAACCGTCACAATGCCGGTTTGCGTCGCGGCATTGACAATGTTGCCGACATCGACTTGGCGCAGGCCGACGATACCGCTGATCGGCGACTTGACCTGAGTATAGTCGAGCTGGGTCTGGGCATTGGCAATGGCGGCATCGTCGGCGGCGATCTGCGCGGTCAGTTGCGCGACCGTGGACCGCTGGGTGTCGGTCTGCTGGCGGGTCGCGAATTCGCCAAGCTTCGTGAAACGCTGCAGGTCGAGATTGGCGTTGGCGAGGTTGGCCTCATCCTGTGCCTTTTTGGCCTTCGCCTGATCCACCGTCGCCTGGAACGGCCGTGGATCGATCTCGGCGAGCAGGTCGCCTTTCTTGACCATTTGTCCTTCCTGGAAAGCGATCTTGTCGATCTGGCCGTCCACGCGGGTCCGCACCTGCACGGTGTTGAAGCCTTGAACCGTGCCGAGCCCGGTCAGGTAAACCGGATAGTCCGCCTTCTCGACAGGCGCGACGGTGACGGGAATGGCAGGCCTTGGTGCCGCGGATTTCTGCGCGCTCGCGGCCTTTGCCGCGGTCTCAGGGCCGTAGAACCGCTGCCAGCCGAAATAGCCGGCGAGAGCAACGGCCGAGACAAGCAAAACCCAACGGATGGTCCGTGACTTTCTCATGTGGGCTCGTTCGCTAAGATCAGAACAACGGGTCTTTTAAACCGTTCCTGGCATACCAGCTATAATACGCGTGCACTTAATGTGTAAACACACTATGACTTGAGAATTCTAAACAATTAGCAAGCTTCAGGGAAACGCCAAAGACAAGCTTCAGGAAACGCGAAAGAAACGCCAAAGGAAACGCCAAAGGAAACGCAAAGGCACAAAGGCAGATGTCGATCGATCTGAAACGTCAGCTGGTTGCACAACTTGTCGAAAGCTCGAGGCTCTTGCGCAACTACATCGATCATCGCGCCAAGGTCCGCGGCACCACGCGCGCGCAGTGGATCGTGCTGTTTCGCTTGCGCGAGCAGGAAGGCTTGTCCCAGGTCGATCTGGCCGACGTTCTCGAACTTCAGCCGATCTCGCTGGTGCGGCTGCTCGATCGCCTCGTCGAGCACGGGCTGTTGGAGCGGCGGCACGACCCCAAGGACCGCCGCGCCAATCGTCTGTTTCTCACGACGCGCGGCCGTCAGCTCGTCGACGATCTCGACAGTTTGCGCGACGCGATCGCAACCGATGTCTTGCAGGACGTGCCGACGGCGGCGATCGAAAGCAGTCTTACCACACTGCGCGACATCAAGGAGCGCATCAAGGGCTTGTCCGATCCGCCCGACCATATCGCGGCCAAGTGACATTTTCTCGCGACATTTCTCGCGGCGCTTCGCGGATCGGCCATCTCCTGCGGTGCTTCGCCGTGCATTTTGCGAATTGGTTTTTGCAGGCTTCCTCAAACAGGACGGATCGCCTGGCGGTTGTGACCGCATCGGTGGTCGTCGATATCACGCCAGTACCACCATCTCATTAGCCTCATTCGCTACTGGGCCGAGATTTGGAAACCTCGTTTCCGTCGCGTTGCCCGCAGCACGAGATGCGCGCCTCGCGCGATTTGGAACGCTTTCAGATTAGATCGATTTCAAACTCGAACGATTCAAGGACGGCAAATCCGGAATGCGCTTGATCCAACCTCGCTTAAGGCTGCAAAGCTTGCATCAACGTTGATCGATCTCTGTCGAGTCGCCAATCGCAATGCTTGGCGTGTGAGAATCGACCGATCGCGTAAGTGGGGCACTGCGAATGAATAAGATCAAGAAGCAGCCGGTTTCGTTGTACGCGACCGGGGGCATCGGCTTTGCCGGCGGAATCGCCGGCAATCATAAGTTGAGCAGGCGATTTTTGGCCGCGGCGAGCGTAGCCGTCCTCGCCTATGCCGGGTGTGGCCTCTCGTCGGCAGTGGCGCAAACGGCTGGCGGAGCTCGGCCAAACGCGGATTCGCAACTGCCGCCGATCAATGTCACGGCGCCCGAGGCTCAACGCCGTGCCGGCAATGCGCCTGCGCAGCGCGCCGATCGCGGAGCACAGCGTCGCGCTCAGGCCGCGCGGAAGCCGGAGCAGGCGCCGCCCGCGGCGAAGCCTTTCGCCGTGTCGCAGGACGCGCGCACGGGGCAAATCGGCGTCTACGCCAACAGCACGTCGGTTGCGACCAAGAGCAACACGCCGCTGGTCAACATTCCGCAATCGATCAGCGTCATCACCAAGGATTTCATCAAGGACCAGAACTATCAAAATCTCACGGACGTCACCCGCTACGTGCCGAGCGTCGCCGTGCATCAGGGCGAGGGTAACCGCGACGAGCTCGTGATCCGTGGCGTTGATTCCAGCGCCAACTTCTTCGTCAACGGTTTCCGGGACGACGTTCAGTATTTCCGCGATTTCTACAACGCGCAGAGCATCGAGGTCTTGAAGGGACCGAGCGCGCTGACATTCGGGCGCGGCGCTGGCGGCGGCCTCGTCAACCGCACCCTGAAGGAAGCCGACGGGACGCGGGTCTATGAAGCGAGTGCCCAGACCGGCTCCTTTGGCGACCGCCGGTTCACCCTCGATGCCGGACAGGCTGTGAACGAAAATGTGGCGGCGCGCGTGAATGCCTTCTACGAGGGCAGCGACGCGTTCCGCGATTTCAACCATCTCGAACGCTACGGCATCAATCCGACCGTGACGTTTGCGCCGAATGACACCACGAAGGTCAAGCTGAGCTACGAGTATTTTCATGACGAGCGGACGGCCGATCGCGGCAATCCGTCACAAACGCCTGTTGGCGGCGCAACCCGATTCAATCCGGCGACGCCATTTGCGCCCAATGACGATCTGACAGCGTTCTTCGGGAGTCCCAGTCTCAATGTGGCGCGCGTCGATGTTCAAACCGGCATGGCAATCATAGAGCACGATTTTGAAAACGGGCTGACCGTGCGGAACGGCGCCATCGCGGCCGATTACAAAAAGTTCTATCAAAATGTGTATCCGGGGAATGGTGCGCTGGCAGGCGCCGTCAATCCCGCCGGCACCGCGTTCAACCTGGCGGCCTACCAACACACCACCGATCGCGACAACGTATTCAATCAGACCGACTTCACCTACAAGACCTTCACCGGGCCGCTGTTCCACACGGTCGGGTTTGGAACGGAGTTTGGCCGGCAGACCGGCGTCGATATCCGTAACACCGGCATCTTTCCGAACGGCACCAATACGATCATCGCCAATCCGTTCGCGCCGACCTATTTCGGACCCGTCACCTTCATCCATCACTTCACGGGGACCAACACGGACGGCGTCACCACGGCCGACTCGAACAGCAAATATCAGCTCAATATCGAGTCAGCCTATGTTCGCGACACAGTCGAAATCACGCGCTGGCTGCAGTTGATCGGCGGGGCCCGCTTCGACCGTTTCGACATGTCGGCGCTGGACATGAATACGAACACCAACAGAGCCAGGATCGATGACGAGGTCTCGCCGCAGGCGGCCGTGATCGTCAAGCCGGTCGACAATTTGTCGATCTACGGCATGTACAGCGTGTCCTACCTGCCGGCATCGGGCGATCAGTTCAGTGCGTTGACCAACGGCACCCTCATTCTCGAACCGCAGAAATTCGTGAACAAGGAAGTCGGGGTGAAGTGGAACATCAATCCAAAGCTCCTGTTCTCGACGGCAGTTTACGATTTGATTCGGACCAATCAGCCGATCGCCGATGGAAACAACCCCGGATTCTTCTTCCCGTCGGGCAGCACTGAGACCAAAGGATTCGAGGTTGCTTTGACGGGCTACGTCACGAACGATTGGCAATCCTCGCTGGCCTACGCCTATACGAACGCACGGATTACCGGCGCGACATCAGCCACCATCGTCCCCGGCAATCGCGTTCAGCTCGTGCCCTACAACCAGTTCGCATGGTGGAACAAATATCAGATCGATCCGGTATGGGCGGCGGCCCTCGGCGTGATCTACTTCGGCGACTCCTTTGCGTCGTCGGACGACACGGTGAGGTTACCCGGCTTCGTCCGTTTTGATGCTGCGCTGTATGCGACGATCGATGAGCACTGGCGCGCCCAGCTCAACGTCGAGAACATTTTCAACAAGGGTTACTGGGCCTCCGCCGATGGCAACAACAACATTTCGCCGGGGCAGGGGCGCACGGTCCGCGTGAGAGCGACGTACAAGTTCTGAAAGGCATCGTGCTCAAGAAGCCTGCGCGGTTTAGAGTGGTTCTGTTTCAATCACGACCGAATAGGCTCTAAGGAGAGAGCGGCGCGTCGCGGGATGCGCCGTCGTCTTTCAGGCGTCAAATTCGTGGTTCAAGAGCTCTTGCGCGGCGCCCGTCGGCGGATTGACCTTGAATTGGTCAAGCTACCGGCCTAACCACCAACCAATCCGCGACCGAGCCGGAGAGTATGCGGTAATGTTTAGAACATTTCTTAATCTACTGGTGGCGCTGACGGTGATGTCGTCTGGGCCTGCTGCGTTCGCGCAGCAGAATCCTGCCGCACCGCAACAGGCTCCCGTCGCGAGCCAGCCGCCGGTACGATCTCCGCTTCCCGCCCTGCCTCCCGCCTTGCCTCCCGCAGCACAAGTTCCCGCGCCGGTGGCGTCCGCGCCACAGGGCGCCGTGCCGCCTGCCGATGCGACGGCGGAGAACGCCCCGAGATCGCTGAAGTCGACGGCGGTGACGATGCGCGAATTTTCGCCTTGGTCGATGTTCTTGTCGGCGGATATCGTTGTCAAGGCGGTCATGATCGGGCTCGCCTTCGCCTCGCTCGTCACCTGGACGATTTTCATCGCGAAAATGATCGAGCTCGCGATCGCACAGCGCAAGATGCGCCGCGTCCTGAAGAGGATCGCCGATTCACGCTCGCTGGCGGAAGCCCAGCTCGCGCTCGGCGCCAAGGACAGCGTGCTGTCGTCGCTGCTCAATGCGGCGATGCGGGAAGCGCGGCTGTCGGCGGGGATTTCGAGCGATAGCGGCATCAAGGAGCGCGCCGCGTCGAGCTTTGCCGAAATCGTGCGCGCCGAAGCGCGCCGCATCCGGATCGGTATGAGCATTCTTGCGACCATCGGCGCGACCTCGCCCTTTGTCGGCTTGTTCGGCAC
>WNGJ01005978.1_pt1 | contig 20062 bp, 18 predicted proteins | sample 5400611 | NCBI WGS metagenome assembly WNGJ01 (sample SAMN13153375, study PRJNA577476) | soil metagenome | isolation source: 40 cm soil or saprolite under Garry oak tree replicate 1 | place: USA:California | collected 2016-06-15
ACAAGCTCTTGACACTAAATAAGTAAGCCCGTATGATAGCCCCCGACTTTGACCCGGCAGATGTTCGGGGGGGACCAATGACGAAGGCTGATCTGGTCGAAAAGGTCACCGCGCAAATTGCTCGCACTGCTGGTCCCCTGATTTCAAAAAAGGACTGTGCGCGGGTCGTAGACTCCTTCCTCGATGCCGTGAAAGCCGCGCTGGCCGAGCAGCATAACATTGAGGTACGCGGGTTTGGGACGTTCAAGATCCGCCAGCGGAAGACGCGGATGGCACGTAACCCAAGAACTGGTGATCCAGTCGAAGTCGCCGCGCGTCCCGTTCCTGTCTTCAAGCCCAGCAAGGAGTTGCGGGCGATGGTCGCCGACGCGAGCGCGAAGGTTCCCTCCTAAATCGCTGCTGCAGGGTAACTTAAGATTGGGCCTCGGCATCACGCCGAGGCCCAACTTCTTGCCTGGAGTGATGATGCGTCGTTTTTCCCAGCTCCTCCCCGTCGTCCTGCTCCTCGCGTCGCCACTCCAGGGACAGGCCGTCCGGTACGAAGTCTCGGTCGTCCGAGGGCAATTCCACGTGTCCGCGGATTTTCCCACGACCGGCAAGGACACCCTGTTCGTTTCGCTCCCCGCGTGGAGCCCGGGCAACTACGAAATCCAAAATTATGCGCGCTACGTCCATGGGTTCGGCGCGAAGAACGCGGCGGGCGAAGCACTGCATTGGGATCGCGCCGACAAGGACACGTGGCGCGTGGCGACCCGGCGGGCTGACCACGTCCTCGTCGATTTCGACTACTCGCCCGATACGATCGATCTTTCCGTCGCCCGTACCGCCGAGGATTTCGGACAATTCCTCGGCACCAACCTGTTCATGTTCGAAGAGGGGCAACTCGCGCGACCGGCGGAAGTCCGGTTTCGGCTGCCGGCGGGCTGGCAAGTGACGACCGCACTGAAAGGTCCAGCGAGCGGCGTCTATCGCGCGGCTGATTATCACGAGCTCGCGGACGCGATGACATTCGTGGGGAAATACAGCCTCGACTCGCTCCAAGCCGACGGCAAGTGGATTCGCATCGTGCTCTGGCCCGCGAGCGATTATTCGCCAGCGGTCGCGCGCAACCTGCGGAACGGCGTGGCGAAGATGGCACCGGTGCAGAATCGGATCATGGGCGACACGCCGTACGATGTGTACACCGTCTTTTTCAATGTCATCCACGGGCCCATCGGATTCGGTGGCGGCCTCGAGCACAGCGCTTCGCAGTACGACATCATGCCCGCGCAGGCGTTCGCGGATCCCGTGTCGGGCAATCTCGGCGACTTCATGTATCCGCTGCTGTCCCATGAATTCTTCCATCTCTGGAACGTGAAGCGCCTCCGTCCCGCCGAGATGTGGCCATACGATTATCACGCTGAGCAGTACACTTCGCTGCTGTGGTGGTCGGAAGGGGTGACGGACTACTACGCGGACGTCACGAACCTGCGCGCGGGCCTGTGGACGCCGACCCAGTTTCTCGACAACGCGATCGCCAACATCCAGCAAGTCGACGACGCGCCCGAACCGTGGAGTGTCGAGGACGGCAGCGAGGCCACGTGGATTCATGAGGTCTATGTCAACAGCTCGCAGCTCTATTATCCCAAGGGGTCGTTGCTCGGATTCCTGCTTGATATTTCGATCCGCGACGCAACGGACAACGCGCACAACCTCGACGAGGTGATGCGGGCGCTGTACACGCGCTACTATCGCCAGAACAAGGGATTCCTCACCGCCGATCTGTTGAGCGAGCTGCGGGCTGCGGGCATGGCGGACGTGGACGGCTTTTACCGGCGCTACATCGATGGCCGCGATTCGCTGCCATACGAGCGCGTGTTCGCAAAAGCGGGCCTGGTATTCCGGCGCAACCCGGTCACCTCGCTCTTCCTCGGCATCTCGGCCGGCCCCTCGCCGAGCGGCGGGGTGTTGATCCAGGGAGTCACGCCCGGAAGCGCGGCCGAGGAGGCCGGCGTAGAGCCGGGAGACGTCCTGACGCGCATCGGCGACATTCCCATCTCGGCCAGTCAAGATTGGGGCGCGGCATTCCGCTCGCGCTATCAAGGCAAAGCGGGGCAGCCGCTCACGCTCACGGTGCAACGCGCGGGCCGCACGCTGACGCTGAATACGACCGTACGTGAGCGTACGACGTCGCGGCTCAGTCTCGAGCGAGCGCCGAATCCCACGCCGAAGCAGGCGAAGATCTGGCAGAGCCTGGCCACGGGGCTATAATCGCATCATGGCCCGAGTGACGGTCCGGTTCTTCGCGCGCTACGCCGAGCTGACGGGTTGTGAGACGGCGGCGGTTCTCGTGCCCGGCAGCTCGGCGACGGTAGGGGACGTGCTCACTCGCGTGCGCGAAACCGTCCCCGGCGCGCGCAGCTTGCCGCCGCGATTGCTCGCCGCGCTGAACCTGCGGCAGGTGAAGCACGACGCAATCGTGAAGGATGGGGACGAGGTCGCGTTGCTCCCGCCGCTGTCTGGGGGCTAGGGAATGACACACTTGGTGACGCAGCGACTGAGCGTCGATGCGCTCCTCGCCGAAGTGCAGGGGCCGGAGCGTGGCGGCACGTGCGTGTTTCTGGGAACCGTGCGCAGTGAAGAAGATGTCACGGGCATCGAGTACTCCGCCTACGATCAGATGGCCATCGCGGAGATCGAACGGATGCTCGGAGAGGCCCGCGAACGCTGGCCTGAGACGCTCGTGGCGTTGCAACATCGAGTCGGCGTGATCCCGGTCGGCGAAGCGAGCATTGCGATCGCGGCCGCTGCGCCACACCGCGACGCGGCGTTTGCGGCGTGTCGCTACGTCATTGAAGAAGTGAAGAAGCGGTTGCCAATCTGGAAGAAAGAGCTGCACGCCGATGGTTCCGCGACGTGGGTCGACCCATCCGGGAAGACGGTGGCCGGAGGCCTCCGTGATCGTTGATCGCTTTGAGCGACCGCTCGCCAGCCTCCGCGTATCGGTCACCGATCGCTGCAATCTCCGGTGCCGTTACTGCATGCCAGAACAGGAATACGTCTGGTTGCCCAAGCAGTCGATCCTGACGTTCGAGGAAATCGCCCGCCTGGTCGGCATTTTCACGTCGCTGGGCGTCGGGAAGGTGCGATTGACGGGCGGCGAGCCGCTCCTGCGGCACGACTTGCCGGCGCTTGCGGCGATGCTCACACAGAATCGCGATATCCGCGATCTCGCGCTGACGACCAACGGCTTGTTGCTCGCCAGATCCGCGCAGGCGCTCAAGCAAGCCGGTTTAGGCCGAGTCACCGTGAGTCTGGATACGCTGCGCCCGGAGCGGATGCAGGCGTTGGCGCGCAGCGATCGGCATGCCGACGTCCTGGCCGGCATCGCCGCCGCACGCGGGGCAGGCTTCCCTGTGAAGCTGAACACGGTGGTGATACGCGGCGTGAACGACGACGAGCTGGTCGATCTGATCGAGTTCGCGCGGACTCACCAGGCAGAGGTTCGCTTCATCGAGTACATGGACGTCGGCGGCGCCACAGGATGGTCCGCGGATCAAGTCGTGTCACAGCGGGAAATCCACGAGGTCTTGTCGGGTCGCTACGGTACCATTGCTCCGGTCCCGAGCCAGGATCTCAGCGCGCCGGCCGAGCGCTTCCGCCTTCCCGACGGCACCACGTTTGGCATCGTCTCGTCCACCACCGCGCCGTTCTGTCGTGCCTGCGACCGCAGCCGGCTCACTGCCGACGGCACCTGGTTTTTGTGCTTGTACGCGGAGCGGGGCATCGACTTGCGGGAACCGTTACGAAATGGCGCGAGCGACGCGGCGTTGTCAGATCTCATCGGATCGACGTGGGGCAGGCGGACTGATCGCGGTGCCGAAGAGCGGCTAGGCGTCAAACATCGTTCACCGCTCTACCAACTCGATGGTCTGCGCGCCGATCCACACCGCGAAATGCACACTAGAGGAGGATAACGGCGCTCATTAACTTCCCGGCACCATGCTGACCAAAATCACCGTCGTCGGCGCCGGCAACGTCGGCGCCACCACCGCGCAACGCCTCGCCGAAAAACAGCTCGCCCGCACCGTCGTCCTCGTCGACGTGATCGACGGCATCCCTCAGGGGAAGGGCCTCGACCAATGGCAATCGGCCCCCATCGAAGGGTTCGACACACGCGTGCTGGGTGCGGCGAATGACTACGGTCCGACGGCCGGCAGCGAGGTCGTGGTGGTTACCGCCGGCATCGCGCGCAAGCCGGGCATGAGTCGCGACGACCTGGTCCGCACCAACGCCGATATCGTCAAGCAAGTCTCAATCCAGATCAAGCAGCACTGCCCCAAAGCGATTGTCGTCGTCGTCTCGAATCCCCTCGATGTGATGTGCTGGGTCACGAAGCAAGTGACCGGCTTCCCGCGCGAGCGCGTGATCGGCATGGCCGGCGTGCTCGACACCGCGCGGTACCGCGCGTTCCTCGCCGAGGCGCTCGACGTCTCCGTCCGGGACATCCAGGCAATGGTCCTCGGTGGGCACGGCGACACGATGGTGCCGCTTGTTTCCTACACGACCGTCTCCGGCATTCCCGTCACGCAGCTGCTCGAGAAGGGCAAGCTCGAGAAGATCGTGGAGCGTACCCGGAACGGCGGCGCCGAGGTCGTTGCTTTCTTGAAGACGGGCTCGGCGTACTACGCGCCGTCGGCGGCGGTCGTGCAGATGGTGGAATCGATCGTGCTCGACCAGAAACGGCTGCTTCCATGCGCAGCCTGGCTCGAGGGGGAGTATGGACTCTCCGGGATGTACTGCGGCGTGCCGTGCAAACTGGGCAAGAATGGCCTCGAAAAGATTGTCGAAGTGCAGCTGAGCGCAGATGAGAAGGCCGCGCTGAAGAAATCGGCAGATGCGGTAACGCAAACAATGGCGGCGGTGACGCTATGACGACTTCGGTTCGGGACCTGCAGGAACGCAGTTTTGGCGCCACACTGCGCCGCGATGCGTGGTGGATCGCCCCCGCGCTCACAGCGTTTGTCCTCGCCAGTTTCGGCATCTACAGCACGTGGGTTGCCTGGATCAACCGCAACTACGAGTGGGGCCCCTACCTGTCGCCGTTCTACTCGCCGCTCCTCAATGCGCCCTGGTTCCCGTTCTCGCCGGCGTTCCTCATACTGATTTTCCCGCTGTCGTTCCGTGCCACGTGCTACTACTACCGCAAAGCCTACTACCGCGCGTTTTTCCTGGACCCGGTGGCGTGCGGCGTGGGTGAGCCGCGCCACGGCTACAAAGGGGAGACGAAGTTCCCCTTCATCCTGCAGAACTTGCACCGCTTTGCCATGTACGCGGCGGTGATCTTCATCTTCATTCTGTCATACGACGTCGTCGAGGCAGCCCGCTGGCCGGTCAACGGCATCATGGCTAATGGCGCGATGGCGGCCGGGCCGCGTGAGTTTGGGATCGGCATCGGGACGCTCGTGATGCTGGTCAACGTGGTCCTGCTCGCCTGTTACACGTTCGGGTGCCACTCGCTGCGGCATCTGATCGGCGGGCAAGTCGATTGCTTCTCGTGCGCGCGCGGCGGGCGAGCGCGATTCGAGGCGTGGCGCGGCGTGAGCGCGCTCAACCGCCACCACATGCTGTTCGCCTGGTGCTCCCTGTTCTCCGTCGCACTGACTGACGTCTACATCCGGCTGTGCGCGATGGGCGTCATCCACGACATCAGGATCCTGTGACGGTGTTTATCCGTGGACTGAAGTCCCGGCTCGGCCAAGTCACGCGTCCTGAAGGACGCTCGACACTCCGCCGCCCTTCAGGGCGTGCGAAGTCGCCGAGCCGGCGCTTCAGCGCACGGACAAACGACGCTCGGACGGTCCCGTAATGCCCACCCAAGATATCCGCACACACACGTACGATGTCGTCGTAATCGGCGCCGGCGGCGCCGGCCTCCGCGCCGCCATCGAAGCCAGTGCCCAGAAGGCCAAAGTCGCGCTCGTCTGCAAATCACTGCTCGGCAAAGCACACACCGTCATGGCCGAGGGCGGGGCAGCCGCGGCGCTCGGCAACGTCATGTCCGAAGACAATTGGCGCGTGCATTTCCGCGACACGATGCGCGGCGGCAAGATGCACAACAACTGGCGCATGGCGCAGATCCACGCGCAGGAAGCGCCCGATCGCATCAACGAGCTCGAGGCGTGGGGCGCGCTGTTCGACCGCACGCCCGATGGGCGCATCAATCAGCGCCCCTTCGGCGGCCACACCTACAGCCGCCTGGCCCACGTCGGCGACCGCACCGGCCTCGAGATGATCCGCGTGCTGCAGGACAAAGGGGTGCACTCCGGAATCGACGTCCACATGGAGTGCACGATCGTACGCCTGTTCGTGGTCGGCGGGCGCATCGCCGGCGCCCTCGGGTACTTCCGCGAGACGGGACGCTTCGCCCTGTTCCGCACCGGCGCCATCGTGCTGGCGACGGGCGGCATCGGGAAGGCCTGGCAGATCACCAGCAACTCGTGGGAGTACACGGGTGACGGCCACGCGCTGGCTTACGAGGCAGGCGCCGAACTGATCGACATGGAGTTCGTGCAATTCCATCCGACCGGCATGGTGTGGCCGCCGAGTGTGCGCGGCATTCTGGTGACCGAAGGCGTGCGCGGCGAAGGCGGCGTCTTGAAGAACACCAAGGGCGAGCGGTTCATGTTCCGCTACATGCCCGACATGTTCAAGGGTGATTTTGCGGACACCGAAGCGGAAGCCGATGCATGGGTGAAAGGCGATCGCAAGAAGAATCGCCGGCCGCCCGAGCTGCTGACCCGCGATGTCGTGTCGAAGGCGATCGTCAAAGAGATCGCCGAAGGGCGGGGCACCGAGCACGGCGGCGTGCTCCTCGATATCGCGTCGAAGCAAAGCGCCGACCTCATCAAGAAGAAACTCCCCAGCATGTATCACCAGTTCAAAGAGTTGGCGCAGGTCGACATTACCAGGGACCCCATGGAGATCGGGCCGACGACGCACTACATGATGGGGGGGGTCAAAGTCGACGCCGAGACGCAAGAGTCGACCGTGCCCGGTCTCTACGCCGCCGGTGAAGTCGGCGGCGGGATGCACGGCGCCAACCGGCTCGGCGGCAATTCGCTCAGCGACTTACTCGTCTTCGGTCGCCGTGCAGGCCAGTACGCGGCCGAAAAGCACGGCACGCCGCCGCGCATCCCGGATGCCGATGTGGATATCGCGATGCAGGAAGCGCTCGCCCCGTTTGATCGCGCTGCTGGCGAGAATCCCTTCGCGGTGCAGTCCGCACTGCAGGCGGTGATGCAGCGGCATGCCGGGATCATCCGCGATCGGCAAGGTCTCGAGACCGCGCTCCGTGAGCTCGACAGACTGAAGGTTCGCGCCCTCGAGGCGGGGGTCACGGGCAGCCGCGAGTACAACCCCGGCTGGCATACGGCGATCGACCTGCGCTCGCTCCTCGTCGTCTCCGAAGCCACGGCGCACGCCGCCCTGGAGCGCACCGAGAGCCGCGGGGCGCACACGCGCAGCGATTATCCGGATTCCGACGACAAACAGGCGCGCGAGCAGATCGTGATCAAGAAAGAAGGCAACCGCATGGCGGTGCGGCGCGAGCAGCAGCCCCCGATCCCCCCGGAATTCATGGCACTTATTAAGGAAAGCGCATGACCCTGTTCCGCGTATTTCGAGGAACGCGTGATGGCGGTGGGCTTCACGACTACCAGGTTGCGGCGACTGAAGGGATGGTCGTGCTCGATGCGGTGCACCTGATCCAGGCCGAGCAGGCGCCCGATCTCGCGGTGCGCTGGAACTGTAAGGCGGGGAAGTGCGGCTCATGCTCGGCGGAGATCAACGGCAAGCCGCGGCTTATGTGCATGACGCGCATGTCGGACTATCCAGCGGACGAGACGATCACCATCACGCCTATGCGCGCCTTTCCGGTGATCAAGGACCTCGTGACCGATGTATCGTGGAATTACGAGGTCAACAAGCGCATTCCCGCCTTCAAACCCCGCGCCCCCGACGCGCCCGACGGTACGTGGCGGATGTATCAGTACGAGGTCGAGCGGCCGCAGGAGTTCCGCAAGTGCATCGAGTGCTTCCTGTGCCAGGACGTGTGCCACGTGCTGCGCACGCACGAGAAGCACGAGCAGTTCATGGGGCCGGCGATGCTCGTACGCGCCGCGGTCTACGAGATGCATCCGCTCGACGAGGCCGACCGCCGCGACCACCTGCGCCACGAAGGGGGAATCGGCTTCTGCAACATCACGAAGTGTTGTACGGAGGTCTGTCCCGAATCGATCACGATCACCGATAACGCCATCATCCCGCTGAAGGAACGCGTCGTGGATGCGAATTACGATCCACTCGCGGCTCTCTGGAGAAAGGTCACCGGCAAGGCTCCTTGAAGTGAGACGCCGCGACTTCGTTCAAACGCTCATCGCGCTCTCCGCTCTCCCGAGACAGGGGAATTGGAAGAGCTGGCGAGTGAACGGTGCGCGCGTGAACAAGCATCTCTCGGACCTCGCGCGGTTCGGCGCGAATCCGCAGGGCGGCGTGAGCCGCGTGGCGTTCAGCGACGCGGACATCGCCGGCCGGCGCTTCGTGATGGATCTAATGAACGAAGCCGGGCTGACCGCCAGCATCGACCCGGTCGGAAACATTGTCGGCGTTCACGCCGGGTCTCGGACCTCGGCACTCCCCATCCTATTCGGTTCGCACATCGACTCGGTGCCGGAAGGTGGCAACTTCGATGGCGACGTCGGATCCTGTTCCGCGGTCGAAGTCGCCCACATTCTCGCCGAACGCGGCTACCGCAACCGCCACCCCCTGCATGTCGTGATTTGGTGCGACGAGGAAAGCGGCCTGACTGGCAGCCGTGGCTTCATCGGAGACTTGCCATCGGACGAAATCGAACGGCCCGGGCGCGACGGTGTTGTCCTCGCGGAAAAGATTCGTCGCATCGGAGGAGACCCGGCGCGGATCGTCGAGGCGCGCCATGGCCCCAGCTCCATCGCCGCTTACGTCGAGCTGCACATCGAGCAGGGCGCCATCCTCGACGAGCGCGGCATCAACATCGGCATCGTGGAAGGCATCGTCGGAATTCATCACTACGACGTGACGCTGCGAGGCTTCGCGAATCACGCCGGGACGACCCCGATGGACCGTCGCCAAAACGCCATGCTGGCCGCCGCCGAGCTGGTATTGATCGTCGACCGGGTCGTGCGCTCCGTCGCGGGACGCCAGGTGGGCACCGTGGGGCGGCTGCTGGTGAAGCCCGGCGCGCCGAATGTGATCCCCGGACAGGTCGATCTGACCGTCGAGCTTCGCGATCTCTCGACTGAAAAAATCGAGCGGTTGTGGACCCAGATTCACAGCGAAGCACTCGCGAGCGCCAAGCAGTACGGCGTGACGCTCGATTACACGCTGCAGCACGTCAATCCACCGGCCCTCTCCACACCCGCGGTGCGCCAGGTCATCGCCGACGCGGTTCACGACCTGAGGTTATCGAGCCTGTCGATGCCGAGTGGCGCGGGGCACGATGCGCAGGATCTGGCGCGCATCGGGCCCATGGGCATGATCTTCGTTCCCTCCGTGAAAGGCATCAGCCATTCGCCGCTCGAGCTCACCCGTCCAGACGACGTCACGAACGGCGCCAACGTGTTGTTGCAGACGGTGCTGCGCTTGGACCAAACATGAGTTCCCCCTCTCCGCGTACGGAGAGGGGGACAGGGGGTGAGGCCCCGACGGTGGTCGTCGTGGGGGCGGGGTTTGGGGGACTCCGTGTCGCAAAGGCACTGCGGCGCGCGCCCGTGCAGGTCGTGTTGCTGGACCGAAACAACTATCACCTCTTCCAGCCGTTGCTGTACCAGGTCGCGACCGCCGGGCTCGAGCCCGAGGAAATCGCGAAACCGGTGCGGGCGATTTTGCGCGGGCAGAAGAACTTCGATTTCCGCATGGTGGACGTGACGCGCGTCGATTTCGCGGCCAAGCGTCTCGAGACCAGTGCCGGGCCGGTCGCCTACGATTTCCTGGTTCTCGCGCCCGGGGGCGAGACGAACTTCTTCGGCCTGGAGGCCATGCAGCGCCACGGCCTGGGGCTCAAGGACATCCCCGATGCGATCACGATCCGCAATCGGGTACTCACGTGCTTCGAGAACGCGATGCTCGAGCCTGATGCCGAGCGCCGGCGGGCGCTGCTCACGTTCATCGTGGTCGGTGGCGGGCCGACGGGCGTCGAGATGGCGGGCGCGCTTTCGGAGCTGATCCGGCTCGTGCTCGTGAAAGACTACCCGCGGCTCAACATCAAAGACGTGCGCATTCTGCTGCTCGAGGCGACCGACACGCTCCTCGCCGCGATGCCCGAGCGGCTGCGCGAGGCGGCAGGGAAGACCCTGTGGCGCAAATATGTCGAGGTCCGCTTCGGCGCCTCGGTGGCGGACTACGACGGCAAGCAGATCCGTCTCAAGAGCGGGGAGATCATTCCCGCAGCGACCGTGATCTGGGCCGCGGGCGTTCGCGCCGCCCCGCTCATCAACACCCTCGGCCTGAGCGCCGCGCGGCAAGGCCGGATTCCGGTTGAGCCGACGCTGCAACTGACGGGACGTCCGGAGGTCTTCATCATCGGGGATGCGGCGTATCGCGAACAGGACGGCGAGCCGCTGCCGATGGTCGCACCGGTCGCGATTCAGATGGGGCAGGCGGTCGCGCGCAACATCATCCGCCAGCTACGCGGGCAACCGCTCGAGCCGTTCCGCTATCGCGATCAGGGGACACTGGCGACGATCGGTCGCAATGCGGCCGTCGCGAACGTCTACGGGATCCAGGCGCGTGGCTTCGTGGCGTGGGTGATGTGGCTGGGGATTCACATCATTCAACTGATCGGCTTCCGCAACAAGCTGTTCGTGCTGATCAACTGGGCGTGGGATTACTTCTTCTATGAGCGAGCTGCGCGGTTGATCACGCGCGACTGAGCCTGCCGCACGATTCCACTCCAGCCGCACTCGAGGCACCAGCGATGCTCCACGACGGGCACCAAGCGGCGCAGCACGGAATGCCGAATCAGCACTAGCTGGGCGCCGCACAGCGGACAGACGCGTTTTGTGGGCAGGATGAGATAGACGAAGGTCAGCACGATACCGGCACGCAGCAGCACAGTCGCAAACAACACGACCACCACCAGCATCCTAGGCCGCCTCCTCCCGCACGAACGCGACAATCCGCTGCTCGAGCTCGGCCAGCTCGACCGGTTTCACCAGCACGCGATCGCGCGGCACCTCGGCGAGCCCGCGTCCCGCGAGATGCGTGATGTCACCCGACAGAAAGAGCAGCCGCTCGGCGAGCGCCGGTCGCTGCGCTTGGAGATGCTGGTAGAACTCCGCGCCATCCATCCTCGGCATCCGCAGGTCGGCCAGAATAACCTGGGGCTCGAACCCTTCGGCCAGCCGCTCGAGCGCCGCCAGCCCATCAGCCGCCTCCTTGATTTCCGCGCCCCGCTTGGTGAGGAAGCGCGCCATCGGCCGGCGAATCAGCTCTTCATCGTCGACCAGCAGGACGCGAATTCCGCTGAGGGTCCCCGCGGGCGCCTGTGGCGGCAACGGTGTCGCCTGCGGTGTCGCCGCCGGCGCCCTGGGGACCGGTTGGCGTGCACTCGGCAGCCAGACGAGAAAGCGCGCGCCCGACTGGACATGCTTCACGAGATCGAGTTCGCCCTGGGCTTCCCGCACGAGCTGGCGGGAGATGTAGAGGCCCAGACCCGTGCCGCGCACCCCTTTCGTGCTCGCGAAGGGGCGAAACAGCCGCGGCGCAATCTCGGGCGCCACCCCGGGGCCGTTGTCTGTGACGGTGACGCACACCCGTCCGCCGGTGTCGTCGGTGAAAGAATCGACGATGAGCCGACGGGGAGGGTTCACGCTGCGCAAGGCATCGAGCGCGTTGCTCAACAGATTGACGATGACCTGCTCCAGACGATTGGCATCCCCCACGACCGTCGGCAATTCGGGATCGAGCCGCCCTTCGATGGAGATCTCGTCGATACTGAAGCGGTAGGAGACGAGATCGATGGCGCTCCTGACGACGTCGTTCAGGTTCACCGTCGTCGAGCGTTTCTCGCCCGCGCGCACGAAGCGCAGGAGCCCACGCAGGAGCTTCGCCGCGCGCTGGGCCTGTCGCAGGATGCTCTGCATCTCGTTGCGCTGCTCGGCCGGCAGGTTCGCGTCCGCGAGACGCAGCTCGGCGTGACTAGCGATCGCCATGAGCGGGTTGTTGACCTCGTGCGCCACGCCGCTGAGCAACTCGCCTGCCGCCGCAAACCGCCCCTGTTCTTCGGCGCGATCGCGCAGCACGCGCGTCATCTGATTGAAGTGCGCGGTGATGTTGCCCAGCTCGTCGTCGCGACTGACGGGGACCTCCGTGGTGAGATCACCGTCGGCCACCTGCCGGATGCCTTGCCGCAACGCCCCGAGTGGACTCCAGAACCGGCGTCGCAAGATGAACAGCGCGACCGGCAACAGCACCGCGCCGGCGACCACCACGACGATCGCAGTGGCGGAGCCGAGATTTCCGGTAAGCGCGAGCGTGAGCGCCGCTCCGTAGGCCATCGCGGCGATGACGACGGCGGCCATCAGCACTCGCAGACTCTTCGTCATCCGATCAAAATGCCTCTAGACGGATCGATTTGCACGGCCTAATCTCCCCGTTCTTCCAACAGCCAGGGTTCGCCCCCGATGCGTGCAGCGTCCGTCTTCGTGACATTCGGTGTCCTCGGCGTCGTCGCGTGCTCCCGGGCCGTGGCGCCCGCCCATCAAGCCCAGGTCCCCAGGCCGGTTCAGCAAGATACGTCACGCGCCGCGACCGGAGATCCCCAAAGCGATGTTCGGCCGCGAATTCCTGCTCGTGGCCGACCAGCGGGGCACGATCCGCGGCGTGCGCTACGCCGGCGAAGAGATCAGCAATCGCATCGTCGTGTGGGAGCGCATGGGGAACAAGGCCTTCCTGCGCATCGTGTCGTACGCGATGCGCGCCGACAGCACCCAACCGGTGGCTCGCGCCGTGCGGCTGTCGAACATCTCACCGATCATCATGAGCTTCGATGTCGCCTCCTGGCACATGCCCGACAGCAACGCGGTCATCGAGGTGACGAAGCTCTTCACGACCGATGTGCCGGAGCTGAACCTGCGTCAATCAGGAATCCGCATCCGCCGCATGGATCCGACGCGGTCCATGGTCGACCGGGCGCGGTCCTTCCCACGCAACATCGAAGTGAGCGCGTTACAGACGTTCGAGGTGGACTCGGTACCGGGCCCCGCCGGGAACCCGCCGAACCGGTCGCTCAATACGATCACGATGCTGATGAACTATTCGATGGTCCTGCTGCCGGACCAGCCGATGATGGCCAGGTTGTGCGACGATCGCGTCGGCTTCTTCAACATCTCGTTCGAAGACTACGACGAAGATCGCGTGTCCGGGCCGCGCCGCTGCTTCATCAAGCGCTTCCGGCTCGGAGCGAAGGACCCGAACGCCGCCGTGTCCGATCCGACCAGGCCCATCGTCTGGTACATCGATCCCGCAACGCCGGCGAAATGGGTCCCGTGGCTGATCAAAGGGGTCGAGATGTGGGAGCCGGTGTTCCGCGCGGCCGGTTTCAGCAATGCCATCACGGCGCGCGTGCCCGCGGCCAGCGATTCGGACTTCGATCTGGATGACGCGCGCTTTTCGACGATCCGCTGGCTGCCGTCGACGATCGAGAACGCGTACGGGCCCAGCGTCAGTGATCCGCGCTCGGGCGAGATCCTGAACGCCAACATCGGCTTCTTCCACAACGTGGCGAGCCTCGTCGAAGCGTGGTATTGGACGCAGGCCGGTGCCGCCGATCCGCGCGCCCGGACGCTGCCGTTCCCCGATTCACTGATGGGCCTGATGCTAGCCTACGTCGCCAACCATGAAGTGGGGCACAGCCTCGGATTGCGGCACAACATGGTGGCGTCCACCTACTATCCGGTCGACTCGCTGCGCAGCCGCTCGTTCACCTGCCGGATGAAGGGGACGAGTCCCTCGATCATGGACTACGCACGCTACAATTATGTGGCGCAGCCGGGCGACAGCGCCTGTCTGATGCAGGGCATCGGGCCCTACGACTACTTCGCGATCGACTGGGGCTATCGCCGCATCCCGACGGCCACCTCGCCTGATGGCGAGCGCCCGGTGCTGGACTCGCTGGCGCGACTGCAGGATGCGAACCCGTACTTCGGACAACTACGATCGGCTCGACGACCTGTACGGCGAGCTGATCAACCAGTGGGCGCGGGAGATGAACCACGTGGCCGTCGTGGTCGGGGGCGTGTACCAGTTCACCAAATACGCCAGCCAGTCGGGGACCGTCTATCAGCCCGTGCCGCGGGCCAAACAGGCCGAGGCCGTGCAGTTCCTCACTGAGAACGTCTTCACGACGCCGAGCTTCTTCTTTGATCCGGAGATCCTGCGGCGCATCGAGCCGACCGGCTTTGTCGAACGGGTACGGACCCGCCAGACTGCCGTCGTCAACCTGCTTTTCCAGGATGCGCGCCTGTCACGGTTGGCCGACCAGCAGGCCACGCAGCCGAGCGGTTATACCATCCCCGACCTGTTCGCCGATGTCCGCAGCGGCGTCTTCGCGGAATTCAGAGGCGGTGCGGTTCGCGTCGATGAGTATCGGCGCAATCTGCAGCGCGGGTTTGTGGATCAGATGGAACGGCTCATCAATACGCCGCTGGTTACGCCGCCGCCTCCGGGTTTCACGCCGTTCCCCGGCTTCACACCGCCGCCGCCCCGTCCCGCCGACGCGCGCGCCCAGGCTCGGCTCGAACTCGTGGATTTGGAGACTACGTTGCGCGCTGCCCTGCCGCGCGCGGGGGATCGTGCAACCCGCGCGCACATCGTCGATCTGCAGGCGCGCATCAATCAGATCTTGAACCCACGGTGAGGGGCTAATGGCTATCGGCTATCGGCTATTGGGTGTGGCGATCGTATTACACACCGGCACGTCGGCACGTCTGCACGCGCAGACCTTTGAGCAACGCCTCGTCGCCGTCCCAGACACCGCGAGCGTCCGTCAGATGTCGCGCGACCTCTCCGCCGTGCCGCACATGGCGGGCACGCCCGCGCAGGCGACGACGCGCGATTACGTCCTCGACAAGCTGAAATCGTGGGGCATCGACGCCTGGAGTAAGGAATACACGGTCTACATTCCGCAACCGGACACCGTCGCGGCGTGGATTATCGCTGGCCCGCGCCGGGGGCCCGTGCGACTCAACCTGGTCGAGCCGGGGACCGGAGCCCAGATCCCGCCCTTCAACGGCTACACCGGCGACGGCGACGTCACGGCCGAAGTCGTCTACGTGAATTACGGCCTGATCGAAGACTACAAAACGCTCGACTCCCTGGGCATCAGCGTGAGCGGCAAGATCGCCATCGCACGCTACGGTCGTTCGTTCCGCGGCATCAAGGCACGCGAAGCGCAGAAGCGCGGCGCCGTCGGACTGATCGTGTACTCCGATCCACAGGAGGACGGCTACTTCCGCGGCGACGTCTATCCCAAGGGGCCGATGCGCAATGCCGACGGCATCCAGCGCGGCAGCATGATGAACGGCAACGGCGATCCCACGACGCCGAGCTGGTCGTCGGTCGAGGGTGCGCGGCGGCTACCGGAGGATTCGCTCGATATCCCGAAGATTCCCATCATCCCGATGAGCTACGGGAACGCCCGGCGCTTTCTCGAGCCGATGGCCGGACCTTCGGTCCTCCAAAGCTGGCAGGGGGCGTTGCCGTTCCGTTATCACGCCGGACCGGGGCCGGCGCGCGCGCGCCTCCACGTGAAAACCGAACGCGGGGCTCGGGGATTTCACAGGATCTGGAATACGATCGGGATGATCCGCGGTGAGCGCTGGCCCGATGAGTGGGTGGTGGTGGGTGGCCACCGCGACGCCTGGGGACCCGGCGCCCGCGATAACGTCAGCGGCACCGTGTGCGTGCTGGAGACCGCACGCGCTTTCGCGACACTCGCGCGCGAGGGCTTGAAACCGGCGCGGACGGTCGTGTTCGCGACCTGGGACGCGGAAGAGTGGGGGCTCATCGGATCGACCGAGTGGGTCGAAGAGCTCGAGGATACGCTGCGGGCGCGTGTGGTCGCGTATATCAACGAAGACGGGACCTTCTCGGGACCGAACTTCGGCGGCAGCGGCTCGCCGTCGCTGAAGCCACTCCTGCGCTCGACTGCACACGTCGTGCCGGATCCGGTTGGACCGGGCACGGTATACGACGTCTGGTTAAAGGGCAAGAACGGTGACACCACCGCGTTGACGATGGGAAACCTGGGTGGCGGCTCGGACTTCTCCGGCTTCTACCATCACCTCGGCATTCCCGCGGGCGGCATCGGATTCGACGGGCCCGATGGCATCTATCACTCGATGTATGACTCGTACGACTGGATGTCGCGTTTCGGCGATCCCGGCTACAAGGCCCATCGCGCCGGCGCGCAACTCGTCGGCGTGATCATGAGCCGGCTGGCCAACAGCGACATCCTGCCGCTCGATTATGCCGCCTTCGGCACCGAGATGACCGGGCTGGTCTCGCAGCTCGACTCCGGAATAGCGAAGAAACAATGGAAGGAAACGGTCAACACGCAGGCACTGAAGGACGCGCTCGATCGGTTTACCGCCGTCGGCCGCGCCTTCAACGCGTCACGCGACAGCGCCGTGGCGCGCAGTGTCGATTCGGCGCGTGCTCGCCGCGTGAACCAGGCCCTCATGGTCGTCGAGCGCCGGCTGACCCGACCCGAGGGCCTGGTGAGCCGGCCCTGGTTCCGCAGTCTGCAGTTCGCGGCCGATTTGGACAACGGCTATGCGACGATGGCATTTCCGAGCGTCAACGAAGCGATCCGCTACGCGGACGCCGCCACGGCCAACAAGGAGCTGACTGATCTGGTGAGCCGGATCGACCAGGCGCGTGCGGCGCTCGTGGAAGCGGCGGTGGCGCTGCGCTAGCCGCAGGGCGATAGTGTAGGGACGAGGAGGAGCTGCATGGAAGACTCCAGAAGTCGCATCATCATCTATTACTCGATCTGGGCGACGATCTGCGCTGCGGTCGCCGGACTCGCCATCGCCGTGATCCATACGTGGTTCTTCAGTTATCACCCCGGTCGGTCCGCGGTCATCGAGACGCTGTTCAGCGGCAGCGTGGCGGCCGTCGCGATCGCCGCGGCGCAGGGAGCGGTCGCGCTCGTCACCGGCGGCGTGCTGGCCCGGCTGGGGCGTGCATTGCAGTTCACGGTGCTGCTGGGCCTCCTAATCGGGGTGTTCGACTTCGTGATGTATTTCGTGCAGATGACGGTTCCCGTCACCGAGTTCGGGTGGGTCCCTGATCTCGTCATTATCGTGGCGGTGACCGCCGCTATCACCGCAGCTGGATCGCGCAGGTCACCCGCCGCCGTGTGACCGACGAGCAAAAGGAGGCCATCGAGCAGCTCGAGCGCCGCGTCGCCGCGCTCGAAAATCTGGTGCGCCGCCTGACCTTCGTCGCCAACGCAAGCCCGCAAGCTCCGGCGATGCGCCCAGCACCCCTCAGAAGGCCGGCGCCTCCCGTTCCGACCGCGTCGCTTCCCGAGCCCTCCCAGAAGACCGATCTCGAACAATGGTTTGGACAGCGGGGTCTGCTCGCGATTGGCGTCGCGGCGCTGCTCATCGCCGCCGCCTTGTTCCTGAAGTACGCGTTCGATCGCGGCTGGGTCGCGCCGCTCGTGCGCTCGGTGGGCGCCATCGTGGCGGGCATCGCCGTTGCCGCCTGGGGCCATGAACGGATCGGGCGCGGCATGCGCCGCTATGGGGCGGCCATGATTGGGGCAGGGGGCGGACTCGCGTACCTCGGCTTATGGGCCGCTGCGGGGCCGTACGCCTTGATGGAGCGCCGGCTCGGCATCCTGCTCCTCGCGGCCACGACGGTTGCCGTCACTATGCTGGCGCTGCACCACGAGATCGAAGGCCTCGCGATCTGGGCGCTCGCGGGCGCGTACCTCGCGCCGTTGATTCTGCAGACCGCGCCCAACCCTAGAGGGTTTCTCCTCTATCTCGAAGTGATTGGACTCGGCACGGGGATCCTGGCCTACAGCATGAGCTGGCGCGCGACGTTCAATCTCGCGCTGTTCGGCTACCTCTTTCTTGCCGCCGCGGGAGCCGCACCGGCGATCGCGGCGCCCCTCGGCGCGTGGCTCGTTGCGGCGGGTGCGCTCCTCACCTTGCAAGTGACGCTACGGCGCTCGTGGCCCGAGGCACGGCTTGGTGTGCTCGTGATCGCCTGGCCGATCCTCGGCACTGGCTTGGCCGGGATCGAGGGATCGGACGCGACGCGCTGGCTCTCCCTGGGCGCGGCGACCGCGATCACGGGCGTCCTCTGGTGGCAACACTTCCAGCATGACCCGTTCAGCACGGCGGTGCCCACCGGTCGCGATATCAGCGATGTCGCCGTGGACCGTCTGCTCTTCATCGTGAATCCGATGGCGTTGCTGATCCTCGCCGCCGCGGCCCATCCTCGTCTCATCTCTGACTCTTTCCAGATCGTTCCAGCCGCGCTGGCCGCCGTATATCTGCCCGCCGGCTGGTTCCGGCGCAGTGCATCGCACCTGATTGCGGGTTTTGCGCTACTGGCCTTCGCCCTGCCATTTCCGTGGCCGGCCACGAGCGTCGCGATCGGATGGACCGTCCTCGCGTTCATCGCCCTCGCCGCCGAGCGGGAAGCCGGGAGACCCGGCGGGCGCCATGCGTCCATCGCGCTGGCGAGCTCAGCGTGGGCGTGCCTGTTCTCCGTCGCGCTGTTCGAGCGGGCGTATCAGGCTCCTCTTTTCATCGATCCGTGGGCGCTCGCGTGGTATGTCCTCATGGCGGGCACGGGGGTCGCGGCATGGTGGTGGGGGAGTGCAGGGAGGCTCCGGCTCTGGATGTGGATTCTCTGCGGCGCCGCCGTGTTCCTTGGCGGGTCGATTGAATTCCACGAATACTTCGGCCGGATGACATCGCTCGCCGGCGATCTCGCGCTGAGCGTCTGGTGGCTGCTGTTTGCGGGCGGTCTCGTATTCCTGGGCTTCCGGATGAATCAGAAGCTCATCCGGTCGACGGGGTTGGCGGTGGCTGCGTTCGCGGGGTTGAAGATTGTCCTCGTCGATTTGGCGAACTTGCAGGCATTGTATCGGGTCGGATCATTCTTTGCATTGGCCTTGATCGCGCTGGCTGTTGCGTATGCCTACAATCAGCGAGCGAAGGCTGCTAGAGCTTCGGCAACGTGATGCCGCGCTGCGCCTGATACTTTCCCTTCTTGTCCTTGTAGGAAACTTCACACTCGTCACCCTCATCCGCCGTAAAAAACAGCACCTGGGCAATGCCCTCATTTGCGTAAATGCGGGCAGGCAACGGAGTCGTGTTACTGATCTCTAATGTGACATAGCCTTCCCACTCCGGCTCGAATGGCGTCACATTGACGATGATCCCGCAGCGAGCGTAGGTGCTCTTGCCGACGCAGATCGTCAGACAGTTCCGCGGAATCCGGAAGTACTCCACCGAGCTCGCGAGCGCGAACGAATTCGGCGGCACGATGCAGACGTCGCCCGTGAACTCGACGAAGGATTTCGGATCAAAGCGCTTCGGATCGACGACCGCCGACAGGGCATTCGTGAAAATCTTGAACTCCGCCGCCACACGCATGTCGTAGCCGTAGGACGAGACGCCGTAGGAGATCACGCCCGCGCGCACCTGGCGGTCCGCGAACGGCTCGATCATCCGATGTTCTCGTGACATCTTCGTAATCCAGCGATCGGATTTAATTGACATGGGGGCGCAATGTAACGGCGCCAACTTGACTTACGCCACACCGCCAATAGCTTCCATACAACACTTAGTGAATTTTTTCACGAGCGCCATGCAGCCCTATATCCAATTCCTGATGCTGCTGGGCATGGCCATCATCGCCGGTACGACGATGATCGTGGCGTCGCATTTCCTCGGTCCCCGGCGGCCCACCGACGTGAAAGAGCGGCCGTACGAGAGCGGCATGCCGCCGCTCGGCA
>WNGJ01002706.1_pt1 | contig 20060 bp, 11 predicted proteins | sample 5400611 | NCBI WGS metagenome assembly WNGJ01 (sample SAMN13153375, study PRJNA577476) | soil metagenome | isolation source: 40 cm soil or saprolite under Garry oak tree replicate 1 | place: USA:California | collected 2016-06-15
GCTCTCAGGGTGCCAGATGATGCCGGGTAAAGCGGCTATGAACAGTCCCAGTACGAAACGTAAGGTGAAGTTGAGTGGGTATTTGCGCGGCAGGGTACGCCAGAGGAAGGCAAGGAGCAAGGCACCGATGACAACCTGAGCAAGACCGTCAGCGACTAGGGCTCCGGCTGGCCCCCAATGGGGAATAAGGAGGATGCCCAAGAGAATGACGGTTATGAGGCCGAGCCATTGGCCCAGGACGACGAGCCGTGGTTTGCCCATGACGTAGAGCGCGTACTGGTGCATGCTGGTGCCGAGGACGCGCACGATGATGTTGAAGAAGAGGAAGATGGCGAGCAATGGCCCAACGGGATCGTAGTTGGCTCCGTAGAGAGCATGAGCAATGTTCTGGGAGTTAAAGAGACAGAACATGAGTACGGGTGCTGCTAGCAGTGTTTCGATTTTGATGAGGGCCTGCCAGGAACGGGCGAGGCGGTCATAGTTGTGACCAATAAAGGCAGCGGCGAGTGCTGAACCACCGACACCGCCAAAGCCGGAGACGAGCAGCATGCTGGCAGCATGAGCCAGTTGGAAAGAGAGGTTGAAGTAGCCAATCTGGATGATCGAGATGGCGAAGTAGCCGAGCAGGATGATCGAGACCTGCTTGAGCAAGGCTCCGGTTACCAGATTGGTAAGCCATGCTGAAAGGCCCAACTGCACGACGGGTTTGAGCGGTTGAATATAGGTATCGCGCTCTTTGCGTAAGAAGAGCAGATGCGAGGCCCAAAAGAGGAAAGCCAGGGCGTTGAGCAGGGAGCCGATGGCGAAGAGCCAGAGAATGCCGTTGGTACCCCAGCCCATTTGGAGAACAGGGAAACGAGCGAGGCACAGACGGCGGTGATGAGGCTGCTGAAGCCGTTGCCAAGTACATAGACAGCTATGGGTGTAATATGACTCAGCAAAGCAGGCGCACGCAAACCAGCTGCTACGCCTGCTGTGCCACTCAGTGGAATGGCCGCGATCACTGCTGCCAGGAGAGGCATAGCGAAGAGCATAATGCTGCCGCTCCCCACCAGAATCGCGAAACGGAGAAAGAGCAAGCGGCGTATGAAGGCGGCGGCGGCGGCTTTGCCGTGTTCGGCGAAGATGCGTGGGATATACGTTGTGGTGGCATCTTCCAGTCCCAGGGCCACAATATAGGCGATAGTGTTGAAAGCGGCCATGGCGACAGCATAGACACCGTATTCTGCAACCGAGAGTTTGCGGGTGATAATGACCGTCATTAGGAAGAGAGAGCCAAAGACCCATAGACCGTATACCTGATTAAGCAGGTAACTACCAGGGGTACGTTTGAGAAGCAGCCGTGCTTCGCTTTCCGCTTCGGCTATAGCGGCATCAGGACTGCCAGGTTGGATCTGTTGTATTGTATCTAGAAGAGGGGCTGATGTAGTCAGTCCTCTCGTATTTGTTTTATGTTCCACATGATCATTGTGCTCTTCGATTTGAGCATTGTCAAGTTGCTGAGTTGAGTAGCCCACCAATCGTAATGGGCGTAATGGTAATTTTTGCATATGTCTGTTATTTCAGCTTGAATATAGAGCGTCCCAACCAGCCGATAGCTCCAAGGGCCGCGAAGAGTTCGAGTACACTGACGTTAGCTGTAACATGATCTGCCGCGACGAGGTAGAATGGGCCTACCTTGAGTGTGGCAGCGACGAGAAATACGCCCAGGCCGATCCAGGCAGGCAAGCTTGCATAGAGCAATGCTTTCTGCCAGCTGTGGCACAGCAAGCCAATGAGCGTAGGAAAGACATACAAAAGCGTGGTAATAAGGGGAGCAAGGGCAGGCGGAAATGGCCCATCGAGAGCTGCACTGGGTGCATTAGGTAATACTCGTGTCCAGAATTGAGCAGGGACAAGGGCCATAGCAACTAACGCAGTCTCCAAAACAATCATGGTGAACAGTAATATTGTCCAGCCGTATGCTTGAAGAAAGATGAGTGGCGTGGCTGAGCGTTTTTCTGATATTGTTTGTGGTGTGCTTGATTGAGCCATAGAAGCGTTATCATCCCCTCATTATATGATGACCGCACGTTTGTCTAATGACCGTCAGGGTCATCGCTAGTATACTACGTATAAAACATCGTTAGAGATGATGTTTATATTACAAACGTTTGGTTGTCCAGTAATTTGTTACAGAGTAGGAATATGGAGTAATCCCATAGTATATTTGAGCATTAAGATGCGGCGCACAGAAGCGTCAATGCGTTGCTGGCTAATTTGACCATTGTTGATAGCCTGTTTGATACCGTCGATCATAGCGGCAACACTGCTGGGGCTGATCGCACCCATCAATAAATCTGAGCCTGCCTCGACCGCCAGGGCTGCCGCCTGCCCCTCGGTATAATAAGCTGTAATCCCTTCCATGGTCAAGCTATCTGTCATAATCACACCAGAAAAGCCTAGCTGGTTGCGCAGAATGCCAGTAACAATCTTATAGGAAAGTGACGATGGTTTGGTGTCGTCGATGGCTGTGACAATCTCATGGGTGACCATGATAGCCTGTACGTTGCCCTGAGCAATCAGTCTACGATAGGGTACCCAATCGATGGATTCTAAGTCGTTCTCAGAACGATAGAGGTGCGGTACATCGATATGAGGATCGGCACTGACATCGCCTAAGCCTGGGAAATGCTTGAGTGTGCCTAGCACTTTGCCGCTCTGTTGCAGACCATGCAGATAGGCATCGGCCATCTTTGTGACGATGGTTGGATTGTTGCCAAAAGTACGCAGGTAGAGTTGAGAGTTGTACACATTGGTCACATCGACAACCGGTGCAAGGTTGAGGTTGATGCCGTAGTATGAGAGGTCTCGTGCATCCTGTTCACCAGCTTGCATAGCTTTAGTGGGATCGTTGGTCTGCCCAATGGCCGTGGCAGATGGTCGTGGGCCATCGAGGTTAATCAAACGATCGACTGTGCCACCTTCCTGATCGATGGCTACGGCTAGAGGAATAGGCTTTCTGTTATTCTGCATCTGGGCGATCAGATTTTTTAGCTGGCTCTTACTCTCGATATTCTGATTAGCTGCAAAGATGAGTACTGCCCCTACATTATACTGGCTGATCATCGTGCTGATATCGAGACCATAGTCTGGTCCGGTGAATTGGACAATCATCATCTGCCCCAGCTTCTGATCGAGGGTCATGCTTTTGACGATGAGGTCGATATATTGCTGTGGTGTGAGATGTCCCTTTGGGGTTGGGGAGCGATGAAGTTGCTTGGCAATATCCTTGAGCAAATTTGGATCACTGATATTGCGCGGCCCACCCAGGATATAGGCCCATCCTTGCACTCCAATGAATTGCGCCGCGCCCATGAAGGTTGCGTGCAAAATCAGTACAAGCAGCAAGGCGGCTAGCAATAATGCTTTGCTACGAGGTACGGCAGCTCGTGAGGGCCTACTTATAACAGTAATTGAGTGTTCTGGAGAGAGTGTGGCGGCTGGCAATTTGCCTGTAGCCCGTGCGGTACTCTCGTCTTTGTCTGTCACAGGCTGGCTTATAGTAATATCCCGATTAGGTAGCTCTTTGGCTTGACTAATGATGGCAAATCCTGCCTTAGGATGTATTTTGATCGCAGCTTCGTTTGGATCATCTGTCTCAATAGACGACTTCTTTTCTAAGGTAGCTACTACTGGCGAGTCTTGAATAGCTAGATGTTTTTCGGTAACCTCCAGGCTATTTCCATCCTTATGCTGTTCTTCAGAGAACTGAGAATCGGTCTGTTTCATGTGAAATATGCCTCTTTCAATGATTGAGGTTTTATCAGGATATAGTTAGTGAATAGTATATAACCTATTGATATGAACGTACCACACATACTGTAGTAATACACAGGCTGATGTGGTTGTACCTCTCCCTTATAGAGTAAAGCACATATTCCCCAAAATTGCTATGTAATATGCCACAGATTCTGATCGATTGCAAGAATCTGTAGTGGCAATAAGGAGTAGCATTGCAAATGATGACGATAGTGATCCCTTGCTTCAAACGGCACTCAACTGCTCGGGTGCGCGTACGATTTTTGCACTGTGGCAAGCGATCTCTTCCAGGAGCCATGGTAGGGGCGGCATTGATGACGCCAGTCAGCCTGCTTGCTGACTGGCGTCATCAATGCCGCCTCTACCGTGCTTTGCGGGCTTCCTGCAAAAATCGTACGCGCACCCTAACTGCTCTTCATACTTGTTTCTATCAGTGGAGTACGATATACTACTGCTACTACGGCTCTGCAAAACTCTGGAAAGGCAGCCTTAACCGTATGCCAAGTACGCGATATGCTATGCAACCTTCAGCTTTAGCTAGTGTGATGAGGAGGGGTCTGCGCTCATCTCGTCTGTTGCGTAGTATTCTGATTGGTCTTATCATCACTCTCGTGCTGATATGTATTGAGGTTGCTCTTGTATGGATCGTCAATCCTTTCCAGATATTGGGTAGAGATGCAGCTCTGCGCTTGGCCGTATTGGAAGCTTGGTTTGTACATGTTCCTTTGCTTCTATTGATACCACTGCTTGAACTGTTAGTTGTGGCGATAGTTGTATTTCAAACTCTGCGACCTCTGGCAATCCTGGCGTATATACGGGATGTGCAGAAGGCTCAGGAGGCATATCGCACGACCTATACGTCGCTAGAGACGCTCGCCAATGTCTATCCAACCCCAATTCTCTATTACCAGCATACACCACATCCAAACTTGCTTGTTCAGGGAGAGGATGCAACACTGCTGCGTTTGCCAGAGTTAACGCGAGATTTCTCGCTTTTGCTTATAGGTGAAGCGGGAACAGGGAAATCTTTAGCTGTAGAGCAACAACTCTTTCTCGCGTTACAACAACGCACAGCCTTGATGCGTTTACAGCGGAAGCTGCCACTCTCAATCCCTCTGCGAAAGTATAGTCTTTTTCTGAAAATGTATCAGCAAGCGAATGAAACCGCTACGGACGAGGAGGCAACCGATGCGCCTCCACCAAAGACACTGCACGATTTCTTCTATGAAAGTGACTTGCCGGGGATAGAACATGTGCGTCCCTACCTCAAGAGATTGCTGGAGCGGGGGCGTTTGGAACTTTTGTGTGATGGACTGGACGAGGTTGATCCACGGTATCGCTCTGATGTGAGTAAAGAACTAGCTCATCTGCTGTTGACAACATCAAATCGTATGTTGCTCACCTGCCGGGCATGCGATTATACGGAGCAGCAAGACCTGCTTGTGTTGGTCAACGAGGGGCATATCGAGCGAGTAGTTATTGAGCCTCTGCAACTTGGGCAGGTACGGGAGTTCATTGAACGCTATATTGGTGAGCAGGCTGAGGCGTGGCAGCATACAGCAGGGCAATTGATGCAGATGATTGAACGGAGCCGCTTGCGCCTTTTATGTACCAATCCGCTGATGCTGTTTACGTTCCTAGCTATCATTGATAGGGTGGGGATGGAGCAGGGCAGGCAACTGGATACGCGAGGACGTTTGCTGCGGACATATGTAGCGCAACGTCTTGAGCAAACACAAACCGAGCGGCGCAATGTCAGCGCAACTAGAAGTGAGGTTGTACGGCTTCTGAGTCGAATTGCTTGCGCGGCACGCTGGTCACAGGAGGCGTATGCGCTGCAATTGCCTGTTTTCCAGGAGGATACCTCTGACGATGCCTTAGCAAATGCGCTCCTGAGTTGGTTGGCTGAGCATCCTGCTCATGGGCCATTTGCTGTTGATGAGCAGGACGATGAAGTATACGAGGTAGAGACACTGAGCCGACTGCTCACCATTGCACGCCATGCTGACTTGATTCAAGTCGGTTCGGATGGCGTATTGAGCTTTCGCCATGCTTTGATAGCGGATTATTTTGTCGCCGAACATTTTCTTGCTGTGGAACATAACCTATCATCGCCTCCAACAGCTCTTTCTGAAGACCTGCTTACCCATGTAGCTTTTTGGTCTGTACCTGTCGCTCTGTGGGCTGGTTTGACGGATACTCCTCTACAAATGGCTGAGCAATTAGCGACATTCAATGCTTCGGGTGTGAACTCCGATCTGGCTGTCACTCTACCAAGGCTGGCGATAAGTCTCATTTGTCTGGGAGTGGCCTGGATACCGCCACAGGGTAAGGCGCAGCCGGATGAGTTACTGCCAATGCGTCTGGATGCAGCGTTTGCCCATGTGGTCAGCGATCAGAAGGCACGGGAGGAACTGGCACATATCTTTACGGCGTGTGCGGCAGAAGGCACACCAGAGATATATCGCGCTTTAATTCCCCTGCTCATGGTCGAAGGTGTTGAGGAGTTTTTTGTCTTACTGAATAGAACAGTAGTGCTTGCACAGTTCTTTGCCTACTTACAGGATACCGTTGATCTGGCGGCCTATGAGGCACAGGTGAAACGTTTGTGCCGTGTGTTGTGGCGATTCGATGGACACGTGGTCGCCTATGCCAGTGAACTGAGTCAACCGTTGGCGGGGAGGAGTGTACGGCTGCGAGCTGCGGCCATCAATATTCTTGGTGGAACGCAACATATAACAGCCGTAGAACCACTTCTGACGCGTCTCGCTGATACAGAGAAGGTGATTGTTGAGCGAGCTATCAATGCCTTGACACGCCTGGGACCGGAGTTGAGCTTATCTTCTCTATTGCAAGAACTTGACAGTCATACTCCTGGACCGTCTACACGCCAGACGCATGAAGCGGCACTGCGGGTCTTGGAACGCTTTCTGACCGAACAGGATACGCACAAGCAACCTACAAAGCCTCAACAACAACAGACATTGGAGGCTCTGGTACTGGTGCTTGGCTCAAATTATATCTCTGAAGCCGAGGTGCAACAGCAGGCCAGAGAGATGCTGGTAGCCTTTGGCAAAAAGACCAGAGAAGCCATGGTTGGTACGCCAGAGTTAGTGATGACTCTGCTCATCAAGCATCTCTCCTCTGCCGATGAGGTGCTGGTGCGCCAGGTGGGACAGTGTTTGCGAGAGCTTGGGTTTGTGGCGACACCCTATCTAGCGGCACAACTATATACACAGGCTTCTGAAATGACGCGAGTACGTATTGTCGAGATATTTCGAGATGTGCGCGATCCCCAGGCTCTACCAGACATTTTACAGTTGATTGCCGAGCCTTCTCTCCTCGTGCAACAGCAGGTAACCGCTGCTTTGCAGGTCTATGATGAAAGTATTCCAGGACTAATCGATCTCTTACTATCGTCTGAAAGCGAGGCTGTAGCGGAACGGGCGATGCATATTCTCACAAATATGGGTGAAGAGGTGGTTGTACCGGTAGCCCAGGCTCTCGCGCCGATTGTGCCCGGACGAACCCGTTTGTTGGTACAGGTACTTGATCAGGTGCATGACTCACGAGCTATTCCAGCTCTGATCACGCTATTAAAAGCAGCCCAAGGCGATTCGTTACTCATGGTGGCTGTCATTCGTACGCTCAGTCGCTTTTCGGGGAAACAAGTAGTGTCGCCACTGTTGGAGGTACTGGGGCATCCGCAGGTGCAGATTTATGAGGAGGCGATTAATGCACTCAGTTCACTGGGTCCGGTCGCCTTTGATGAACTGGTAGCCGCACTCGACGTCCTACAAGAGGCGGTGACAACCTCACGTATCCGCCGCGCCTTGCTGGGCATGGAGCCGTTTCCGGGCGAGCGATTGCTGCACGCGGTACGACGTGCCAGCGACGCACAGGCCCAGCAGATTCTGCTGGTGTTACGTATGCGGGGAGCCGAGGCTGCGGATGTTCTTGTACAGCATCTCTTTGATGAGGACCGGCGTGTGCGCGACTATGTACGGCGCATATTGAGCGAGATGCCGGGGCCAACAGTGGTACCGGCATTGCTGGAAGTGCTGGATCGTCCGGGGTGGCTAGAGGTCGTGACCCATCTGTTGCTGAGATATTCTGAGGCAATTCCGCCTTTGGTCGATCTGCTTGGCGATCCATTGCGTGCCTCTTTTGCTATGGCCATGCTGCCGCAATTTGGGACTGATATGCTGGTTCCACTTGTCTCCGGTTTAGACGATCCACGGGGTGTGGTACAGGAGTCGGCGCAAAACATCATTGTGACTTTGGTACACCAGAATCCGGCTGCCTTGTCCTCGGTTGTGCGTCTCTTTGGGTTGCCGTTACCAGTGCGGGCACATCAAGTGCTCTTAGATGTGCTGACCAATGAGCTTGCAGAGGTGAGCATTCCGACCTTGTTGTCTGGCTTAGAGGACGCTCACCTGATCAACGATATCTCTGCAGCTCTGGCACGGCTGGCACACAAGCGCGATCGGCAACGCAGCGTCCTGAGTGGCCTGCTGGCCTCTCTACGTGTAGCGCAGCGTAGACGTGGTGCCGAAGCTACGCTGATTAAAATTGGCGCACCGGCTGTTCCCGGCGTGGGTGAGTTGATTACCAACCAGGATCAGGCGGTGGCCCAGGCGGCTCAGCATATTCTGCGTGATATAGGCGTACCGGCCCTTTCACTGATCTGGGCTGCTCACGGGGATATGAGCAATCTCCCACGACGCAATGCGGCTATGGCGATCTTCCATAGCATGTCACCCGATGTAATTAAAACTGCCCTGATAGACCTGCTGAGCAGCGATCGGCCAGAGGATGTAGCGATGGCTCAAGCCTTGCTGTTAGAACGTATTCATGATGAGGTGAAGTTGCCTATAGCTAATCAAGAGATGATTCCCGCGCTGCTAGAGTATGTGCAGATACATGAGAGAGAGCGTACCAGTTTACGGGTGATTGCCTTATTGCTTTTACTTGGTGGTGAGGCTGTGGTGAAGCATTTTGTCAAAGTGTTGTATGAATATCCAGAGCATTATGAGCAACTGGCCTATGCCTTTTTGTTTTTGGGGGAAGAGGGGTACAGTGCTCTGGAAAGTATCGTGGATGATCCCCAGGCTCCTGCCAAACTGCGTGGTGAGGCGATCAGTGTGCTGGGTTTGTTAGGATCCAATAACGATGTGTACGGATATGCCCAGTCGTTGAGCAATTTTGGCATAGTCAACAATCGTGCAGGGGTAGTAAACGCTGAGCAACTCGGTGTGGCTTTACGTGCATTGGGGAGCTTGCTGGTGAGTGGTGATTGGGATGTGCCGGGCCTACAAAATATGCGGCGTCTGAGCGAGGAGGGTAGCGCACAGAGCGAGCTCTATAGTGTCCTGCTGGGTTGGCGTTACACACCAGAGCTTGAGCGACTGAAGGTCGAGCTACAAAATGAGCGTGAGGCGCGTAAAAATGAGGTTATAATGCTGACAGCCCGTATCGTTGAGGAGCGTGCGCAGATTCATGAACTTGAGGGGCAGCTTGAAGAGGTGCGCCATGAGCATGGTATGCGTGGCGATGAACTCTTTCAAGCTACACAGGAACGCGAAGCGATTCGCCAAAACTTTGAGCAGTCTGTGCAGGAAAAAGAGTCGTTACAGCAGAACTTCACGCAGGTGTCACGGGAGCGCAATGTCTACCGTACTAGTCTCGATCAAGCTTTGCAAGAGAAGCAAGCCCTACAGGCCGAGGTTGAGCAGTTGGAGTCATATAATACGCTACTGCAACAGCAGTTGACATTGTTGAGGGATTCAAAGAAAATACCGTAGTCTATTCGTAGACAAAGATATGTGTATATTACTGCTTTGAGAAGCACCCGTCAGATGCGTCTTATTATTAGAGAGAGTACTACCCTACTCCATGTTTAATGTGTCATTCGTGGGGCGTCGTTTGCATAATTTTTTGGAAAGCGTGTATGAACATGGCAGCAGAGCGGCAACTTCGAGCTTTTGTGCGGGCTAATCGAAATAGAGTACTGTTTCGTAAATTCCTCGTTGGTTCTAGTGTATTCTTGTTGCTTGTAGTTGTTGGCCTGATTACCTTGTGGTTGACGAATCGCTCTCTGCTATTGGCGCAATGGCAGCATCCCAATCTCCTTGCGCTCGTTGATGTTTTTGTGCGTGTACCAGCATTACTCCTCCTGCTTGTCTTGCCCATCTTCTGTCTGTTTCTTATAGCCAATATATCTGTCAAACCATTGGCAATTTGGCTGTATTTACGAGATGCACGAGAAGAGCAGAAACTCTATCGTAAATTGTATACCTCGCTTATGGCTTTGCTTGATACCTACGAAACTCCCATGATCGTTTCTCAGGGGAGCGAAGCTGACCAGGGACAAGATGTCCAAAAGATCATACACAAACAGGGAAAACATCTCATGCTGCTCGGCTTACCGGGAGCAGGAAAGACGATAACGTTGCGTGTGTACCAACATGATGCCTTCAAACGTCTCAGAAAATTAATATGGAGTACAGATAAAATTCCCGTGTATGTGCAAATGAAGGATTATAACGCCTTTCTCAAGAAAGCGGAGGAGAACCTGACGTTTCGGAATTATCTTATTCACAAAGGCGCACTTGCGGGCATACATCATATACGCCCTCACCTCGATAAGCTGATACAGCAGGGAAGAATTTTGTTACTCTGCGACGGCTTGAACGAGGTTGACAACAGTTATCTGCCGACAGTGTGTGAGGAACTGCGGCAACTTATGCGCGAAACGAACATTCGACTGGTGATAACCTGCCGTGAAGTAGACTACCATGCTCAGCCAGTCTTCCAAACGTTGGTAGGAGAACAGTACGCCAGAGAGTTTTTGATTTCGCCACTTAAGCTTGAGCAAATGAGAGAGTTTGTCGAAAAATATATTCTTGCTGGCTATGTTGATGAGCATAGTGGGATCTGGCAGTATACTGTCGATGATATCATGGGAGTGATTGAGAAAAGTCGTTTAAGCAAGCATTGTACCAATCCGCTCATGCTCTATACCTTGATGAAAACCATTAACGGAACATCGCTTGAGTCTAGTTTAGAATTGGATACACGAGGCCGTCTGTTAGGAGAATTTGTATCCCAGTTGATCAGGAGTGAGTTGCAGAAACGAAGTGGCCAGAAAAATCTCCCTAATGAAAAAGACCTGGTCTTATTTTTAAGCGAGTTTGCCTGTACTGCTCGCCGCACGAAAGACCGTAATGCTGTGCAATTGCTATCACTGGCCGCTGGCAGTGGAGGGAGAGCAAAAAGGAGTATTCCTTTTGAAGAACTTGCTGATTCGCTGCATGCCTGGTTAGATGATCCTATCAGCGATGACCCGCTCACATCACTGGAAGAGCTTGGTTTGGAACGGGCGCATGATCCGTATAGCAAGTCTGAAATAGTGACTTATTTGGATTTTGCGCAAAGTGCTGCATTGATTACCATCAGTCGGGATGGCATTGTGAGTTTTCGGCATGAAGTGGTGGCTGAATATTTCGCCGCTGAATACCTGTATGCGTTGGATCATAAAAATCACGCAACACCTCCTTTTATAGAAGAATTACTTGAAGACTTCGGCGCATGGAGCCAGCCCATTGCATTGTGGGCGGGGCTTTTGAGAGATCCCATGGTGTTGGCCGACCGCCTGTCTGAGTATGTGCATGCACCTTTCGATGTGAAATATAAATATAATGCCCTTGCGCTGAGTCTTATGTGTGTCGGTGTGGTCTGGGCACCTCCGCAAGCACAGGCCACTCCTACTATGACAGTTCCTGATAATGTGTTCAAAGCTCTCAGAATCTGTATACCTGATCCTGAAGCAAGAAAACACGTTGCGCCCGTCCTCAAACGCTGTGCAGAAGAGGGAGGAATTGAGGTCTACCGTGCCTTATTACCAACGTTGTCTATGTCAGGCCCCTGGCTTGGCGAACTCTTGCTCCTCATTGAGGATACACAAATTCTCTCCATTCTGTTTGAATATCTTGAAGAGACGATTGATAAGCCTGCATATGCTAAACATGTTGAAGGTGTCGTAAAAGTCTTAGGGAAATTTAGAAAAGAGGCTGTGCCCCGCGCTATAGAACTGAGCCGCCCGGTGTTTCCACGCAGTTTGCGTATCGCGGCCATGGATATTTTAGGTCTGACACAGACACCAGGAGCGGTTGCGCCACTTATTGCCTATCTGGGTGATAGCGAGCAAGCAATTATTGAAGCGGTAGTAGGGGCATTGGTCAATCTTGGTCCAGAACTTACCTTTGAAGCTGTCTTCAGAGAGTTGGGGGATGTGAGTGTCAGTAGGCAAGTTCAGTGGCGAGCTCTTCATGTGCTCAAAGGTTTTCTTGAGAAGGAAGATGCGACCTACGCGTTACATTCGGTGATGTATCAACGTATCATCGAGGCAACGCTTTCTGTTCTGTCCTCTGCTTATCCCATTGAGATCGGGCAGGTAGCCAAATCCATGCTTTTAGGCCAGACCCAATGTGTTTCAAATGCCTCCGCACGTCGTACCGAAACAGTTGTTAGCGTATTGATACAGGCTCTCTCCACTGATGACGAGATGATGGCCGCTAATGTGGTGTGGCTCTTGAAGCAGATTGGTAAGGGGGCTACGTCGTTGTTACTAAGCCAGTTCTATGCCAAGGTCCCTGAAATTGTCCAGGTACGCATTATTGAGGTATTCAGGGATGCACCTGATCAAACAGCTTTGCCATTACTCTTGCAATTGGTAGAGAGTTCTTCACAAAAGGTACAGGATGCAGTTGCCCAGGCATTACCACACTATGTACCTGAGAGTATTGCCGGTTTGATCGAGATAATCCAATCAGCTCAGCAAAGTACTCAAGGAGCCTGGAGAGCAGCTCATATTCTGATGGAGATTGGTGAGGCCAGCGTGGAAGAGGTTATTGCTGCTTTGCCCCTCACTTCATCTAATCGTGTAAGATTGCTGGTTGATGTGCTGGTACAAGTACACCATCCAAAAGCTATTCCTGCACTGATCGATCTGTTAAAGGGATCGCAAAACGATACGCAACTTGGCATATATCTTGTCCAGGCTCTGAGCCATTTTAAGGAGAAGCTGGTAGTGCAAGCTTTGCTTGAGGTACTTGAAACTGCCCAATCTGAGCTATACGCGGAGATAAGTAAGGAACTTGGTCAGCTTGGCTCAGTAGCTCTTGATGGATTGATTGCTGCACTCGATGCCGAACAGGGAGCAGCAGTGATACCTGGAGTACGTCAGGCTTTGCTAAGCATAAAGCCGTTTCCTGCTCAAGCGTTGATCGCTGCTTTCAAACAGTGCAGCGATGTCCAGGCCCAGCAGATTAAGCTGTTACTCTGGCAGAAGGAAGTGGAAGTTGCGCCAAAGATAGTCACTTTGCTTGCTGTTCACAATGAAGATGTAAGTCAATATGTGACCCAGACACTTGACAGGATGAGCGAGCATGTACTTGTTCCATCATTATTGGAGGTATTAAGTAATTCAGGAGCTTACTCCCACATTGCAAAGTATCTTCTCAAATATCCTGGCTGTATACCTGAGTTGGTGCAGCGACTGGGTGATCCTGCGCGTCATGAGGCAGCCCATAAAGTTTTGCTAGAGTTTGCCGCTCGTGGTATAAATATATTGCCTTTTTTAATCGCTGCATTGGATGACCAAAAGACTATCGCGCAGGTATATGCACAACGTATTCTTGAGACGTTGGTGCGCAGAGAGACGAAAATTATACCGCAAGTGCTCGAACTCTTTGCGCCAATTTATACACTATATAAGCAGCGTGCCGCTGAGGCTCTCGTGGGTGTGTTGGCCAAAGACCTTGTAGATGTGAGTATTCCGGTATTGTTAGAGGAATTGGGTACGGAGAATAACTATGTCAGGGAAGGTATAGCGAATGTGCTGGTACGTGTGGTACGAGAACATGAGGCTCGACAGAGTATAGTACTTGATGCGCTTACCGAGGCACTCCAGTTAAACGGACATAGGAAAGGTGCTGAACGGGCATTGATAGGGATGGGTGAGCTTGCCGTAGAGAAAGTTGGCGAGTTGATTACGGAGCAGCAACGAGGTAAATCTGCACAATACATCTTATCTCAAATAGGCCCACCTGCCTTTCCCGTTATCTGGACAGCGTATAGTAATACGACGAATGCTGAAATGCGTCAAGCTGCGCAAAACATCTTTCGCAGTATGTCAACGAAGGATATAAAAGTTGATCTCGTGCAGCTTCTGACGAGCAATAAAAGACAAGATATAGAGATGTCTCTGACTTTGCTCTCGGAACGCGTTCATGATGAGATCGCTGCTTTGCCGCTGCTCAAGCAAGAAATGATACCTGCACTGCTCGAGGGAGTACAGGCGAATAGCAGAGAGGATGCAAAGCTCCGTATTGTTGCTTTCCTGCTTTTGCAACGGAAAAGTGTAGTGATTGAGCATTTAGTGCGGGTGCTGAATAAATACCCCGGCCATGCCGAATGGTTGATACCTGCTTTCTTACTTTTAGGCAAAACGGGAACGGAGGTGAGTGAGGCCCTTAGCAAACTCTTGCATGATGCTATGCCGTCTATGTTACGTGCTGACGTGATGAGTATGCTTGGTATGTTGGAGGCCAATCGAGAGGTGGTAGCAGAAGCTGCGGCTGTAGGCAGTGTCGTGCAGATGGAGCAACAAGAGATTTCATTGCGTGCCTTAGGAGGCTTACTTGCTGGTGGGAAATGGAACGTACCCATCTTGCATACACTGCGTAACGCCAGTACTCCTGATAGTGTTGAACATGAACTGTACAGTATCCTGCTTGGTCAGCCATATGCTCGACGCATGGTCGCTCTTCGAGATGAACTCTTTGCCGAAAAGCAATCTCATGAGGAAGACAATCGTAAATCGCAAGAGTGGATTGAGGGTCTAGATCGGACGCTAAAGCAGGTTCGCACAGCCAAGAGTAATTTGGAGAGTGAGCTAAACACAGCAAAATACCGAACAACAGAGTTGCAAGGGGAAAAGGCAGATCTTGAGAGTACAAATGCGGCATTGAAGCGACAGATTAATCAGTTACGCAATGAGAATGCAGTTTTAGAATCGCGGTTACGTAACCGACGGTAATGGCATAGGAGCTTATCTAGAAGGTTAATTGTTGATTCTGAATTGGAGTATCTTCAGCAAAGCTTCGGTATAAGCTCTGCAAAGGATAAATATCGATGCAACCTCCTTATGAACTCATAGAAAAATTGGGGGAAGGTGGTATGGGCGAAGTGTGGAAGGCTCGTGATGTACGAAGCGGTGAGTTGGTTGCGCTCAAATTCATGAAGCTTGAAAAAATGAGGAATGATCCGAAGGCGTTTGAGCGTGTTCAGCGAGAAATTCAAATTGCTATGACACTCGATCATCCTCATATCTTACGTGCTCTTACTTACGGCCATAGGTTCTATCAAAATCAGAGGCGGCTCTATCTTGTTTCTCAATATATATCGGGTGGCTCTCTAGGTCATCTCATCGATCGGCGACCACCTCATGAGTATTGGACACTTACACAAACAGCCGATGCTATCCTCCAAGCGGCACAGGCACTGGATTACTTGCATACACGTAGTCGGCCCATTATTCATCAGGATGTCAAACCAGATAACTTTTTGCTCGTACATCGGCGGCAAGATGCAAGGCGGATTGTCCATCTTTTTCTTTGTGATTTTGGTATTGCACGATGGCAAATTACCGGTTCCGAGATGACGAGTAATCCAATTGGTACCAGAGGTTATATGGCACCGGAGCAGGCGTATGGAGCTATAACATGGACTGCTGATCAATATTCTCTTGCTATGTTAGCCTGCGAACTCCTGACCGGACACAAACCAAAATTTGACCTGAGTATGCATATACAGCATGATATACGTGCTGTTCATGATACACAAATGTATGAGCAGCGTCCCTCCGTTTTGAATCCTCAACGTAAATTGTCTTATGAGATTGATGCTGCTATTTTAAGAGCATTAGCTTTTGATCCCGAACAGCGGTTTCCATCTATACTCACATTTGGTGAAACGCTACACTGGGTGATTATGCGGCAAGTTGGTCATAATGTGCCCACACATCCTCTGCCGAGAGCAGATACGAATATTTTTGTTCCCACTCAGCTTGCTCCCACTGCCCCAACGGAGGTAGCATTTGTTCCTATTGCTATTCGGCAAATTGAGCCTTTTGGACAGCAAGTTGCAGATGAAGCATCTGTGCCTGAACCACATCAGGCTATTCCTCTACGCCCCGCAAGAGTAAAGGGGGTATCACTGCCTTCTCTTGCTGTAAGCACATCCTTGAGAAAGGATTTGCCCGGTCGTCCGAACAGCATATCATGGTCACCTGATGGCGAGTATATCGCCTGTACATTTTATGGAGAAACGCCTCCAATGATTATCAAGCACGATAAGAGTATACAGACAGTACAGGGTATTGAAACTACACAGGCGGCTTGCTGGTCACCGAATGGACATGTGCTGGCGATCAGCGCATTAAGCGCAATCGAAGGTCAAAGTGAGATACATTTCTGGAACAGGTCAGTATCCGCTTTTGAGCAACTTATCCTTGCTTTTAAGGGGGATGCCATTCATGAACTGAATTGGTCATGCAGAGGGGAACTTGCAGTATGGGTGAATGATCACATACACATTTATGCATTACCGGAACAGGTATCTTCTGTACATGAGCCTCTCGACCCGCAATATACGGTCATGCAGCAAGTGCAGTATGGTGGAAATAGTGTACTCCGTTGGTCGCCAGATGGCTCATTATTAGCAGTAGGCACAAAAAACGGAACGTTGGCCTGTTGGAGTGTAGATAAACGTATGATGTTGCCGCAGTGGGATGTGTCTACACCTGGTCAAAGTATATATAGCCTTGCCTGGACACCGGACAGTACCTCACTAGCCATTGCTTTTCGAGATAAGAGAGTGGCTATGTGGAATGTGCGGGCTCATCGTAAACTAGGAGAGTGGTCAAAGCTTGCTATCGTTCCTCGTCAGCTTAGTATCTCTCAGCAGGGTCATATATCCCTCGTTTCAAATAGGGCACGCATCCTCTTTGGATATTTCGACGAACCGACGCCTTCTGCAATGTCCTCGGGCCAATGGTTCGCTGTATGGTCTCCCACCAGAGCAGAATTTGCGACACTAGATGCAGAAAAGGATACAGCTCTTGTCATTTATCAGGAAAAGAATGGTTAGTATTTTTCTTGTACGGTGTAATATATTTGGTGTTTAGACTAAATTCTTACGAAGCCAGATGGGAAGCGGTTTGATTCCTAATTCGTTTTTATCAGCGAGAGCCCTGGAGAGGATGTCGTGCTGGCTGGAACGATGATCACTCGCACGTTGTGACGTTCTAACACCTCTCTATCCGCCGTCGTAATCCCGCTGTCTGTCACAAGTGCATGGATAGCATCAAGTGAAGCAAAGAGAGCAAGAAAGGCCTTGCCTATTTTTGAGCTATCTGCACACAAAATAACCTGGCGCGAGGAGTTGATCAGAGCCCGCTTGACTTCAGCATCGGACAAATTGCTGCACGAGAGTCCGTCCGGGATGAGCAATCCAGCAGTAGCAAGGAAGAGTTTGTTGATATGCAAGGTATGCAACGCTCCAACGGCTTGAGGGCTGTAGAAACAACTCGCCTCATGCTGTAACACCCCTCCCAGCATGACGAGCTGGTGCCGGTTATTACGCGCCACCACGTTTGCAGCAGCCAGCGATGCCGTCACTACGGTAAGCGGCACATCGGGCAAGTTACGAGCGACCTCTATCATCGTACTGCCGCTATCGATGCCAACGACGTCTCCCTCCTGTATAAAGAGTTCTGCGACTCGCTTTCCAATTGCTTGCTTTTCGGCTAAATGTTCGTGCGTTCGAACAGAAAAATCTGGCTCATCCTGTTTAGAGGCGCAAAAGCGTGCGCCTCCATGCGTCACCTGTATAATATGCTTTTCAGATAGTATGTGCAGATCACGTCGAATAGTCATCGGCGTTACATTCAGCATATTGCTCATCTCCGAGACAGAGCAGTATCCTTGGGCCTTCAGCAAGGCAATGAGTTGTGTGTGCCTCTCGGTCGAGTTCTGGCGACGTTTATCCATTAGAGGATGTATCTCTTCCTTTCTTGAATAGATAGATGAGACTCATATGTTCAGATGTTTCTAACAGGACGATACAAGGAAATGTTACCATATGGAACCTTAAAAAGTAAAGAATTCGGAAAAAAACCGGTTTTGACTATTGAATTCTCACAAAATATCTGTTATAATGTTCTTATTGGAACATAACAGAACAGAAATAATGTTCTTATTAGAACATATATGATCTGTCTGTGTCGATAAGGTCTGTTCTCTATCGACATCCATAATGACCTCTTAACGATTTTTTGTAGGCGCTTAGTATAGTAGGGACGTCATTGCAGTACTTGTGAGGCAATGTGAAGAAGTCGTCCACTTCTATCTGGAGTTCGATCCTCCGAACCGGACCAAAGAGAAGCTGAAGTATTTCGTCGGCAGCGAGACCGGGATAGGGGGATCGATCGGCGATATGATGCCAGAGGCCGTGGCTGCACAATTGTGGGCTACGCTCGAACAGACACTCCACTGAAAGCGGAACGGTAAAACGGTAAGTCTTAGGTATGGTTCAAATGCACGTGGCAGTTTCATGAAAGTCGATTGCCATCCGCATCGTAGCTGAATACAGTGAAAATTGTTTTTGGAGTTCGATGGAAATTATTTTTGGACTGATCAGACTGTCACGTTTGATTGAACGTAAATTGAACCTTGCCTAACGCTTTGAGCAGAACGACGACCTTCTTTTCGCTTCCGGTCGCTATCGCTGAAGGGAGCCTTCTCCTTTGAGAAGGAAATCTTAGCAGGGGGGACAGGGACATGCAGGATCACCCTCGTTACAAAACCAACGATGACCCATTTGGTCTTCTGGTGCTGACACTACGTAAGAAGACGGGTTTGACGCAAGTGGAGCTGGCCACATTGGTAGAAGTGACCGAGAAGGCCGTCCGGAACTGAGGCCAAAGCCCTCTGGAAACAGGCATGTCAAACTGCCTCTTGTCGCAAAGCCATCTTTGACGAAACCTGGTTTACCATCCTGCTTGCACAGCAGTGTCATCCCATCTTCAAGGCTCCTGCACTTGTACAGCGAGCGGACCCACGGCAAGGATCACCTTGCCTTCGAGAAAGGAGCGCTCCTTTGCTGAAGGACTCCGCCGCAGACCAACTGTCTCCCCTGTCATTGGCCCCCTTTCGCCTTCGTCAGGCTGAGGCCAGTGAGGGGGCTTCCCATATCTCCCCGCTGACCAGTCTGGGGCAGATCAACCGGCTGCTGGCAGCGAAACTGCTGGTCCCTTGCAGGCGGCCCCGCCTGGTGCCTCGAGCACACCTGACCCAGCGCCTGCAGGCCGAGCCCGGGCGCAAGCTGACCCTGCTCGTGGCGCCGGCTGGCTTCGGCAAGACCACCCTGCTGCTGGACTGGATCACCTCGGGGGGGCAACGTATTGCCTGGTTGTCGCTCGAGGCAGATGATAACTCTCCAGTGCGCTTCTGGTGCTATGTCGTGGCGGCCCTGCAGACGGTGCGGCCGGAGCTGGGCACCTCGACGCTGGCGACGTTACGCGAGTGCGGGACGACCCAGCTGGAGCCAGTGGTGGCCGAACTGCTCAATGACTTGGCTGCCGTCGAGCAGGATCTGGTGCTGGTGCTAGATGACTACCAGGTCATCACGGAGCCGACCATCCATGCCGCTCTCACGTTCCTGCTCGAACACCTGCCTCCCCATCTGCAGTTGGTGCTAGCCACGCGGGTGGATCCGCCGTTGCCACTGGCCCGGCTGCGGGCACGCGGCCAGATAGTGGAGGTGCGGGCCGAGGACCTACGCTTGAGCGCCGAGGAGGCCACGCGCTTTCTGGCTGACACCATGAAGCTCGTCCTGGGCGCGGAGCAGGTGGCCCAGCTCGTAGCACGTACGGAAGGGTGGGTGGCGGGACTGCAGTTGGCGGCACTGGCACTGTGGGGGCACACCGATGTAGATCAGTTTCTAGTCGGCTTCAGCGGCAGCCATCGCTACCTGGTGGACTACCTGGCCAAGGAAGTGCTGCTGCGTGAGCCGGACCCCGTGCAGCGCTTCCTGCTCGAGACCTCACTGCTCGAGCGGCTCTGTGCTCCGCTCTGTGCCGCGGTGACGGGCAGTGCCGAGGCGGAGCAGCTTCTCGAACAGGCGGAACAGGCCAA
>WNGJ01002094.1_pt1 | contig 20058 bp, 17 predicted proteins | sample 5400611 | NCBI WGS metagenome assembly WNGJ01 (sample SAMN13153375, study PRJNA577476) | soil metagenome | isolation source: 40 cm soil or saprolite under Garry oak tree replicate 1 | place: USA:California | collected 2016-06-15
AAGAAGTTTGAAGAACATTTTATCTGTTGATACGTGTTCCCTAAAAAAATAAAACTTATACCAGCAAAGGCATCAAATAGCGTGAGTTCAGATTATCAGAGTTCGCCACCTGGCCCAGATCAGCAGAAACGCCAGCCAAATTCTGAGCAATGGGGGTCATGGGAATCAACCGGTGAGGATGAACAGCAGCATCGTGCCGTAGCGGGAACGCAATTCAATACGCCGGTGGATTTTGGCACCTCTAGCGAGCCTGATCCACGGTTTACCCACCGTGAGCACGTGAGTGGCTCACTGGCATCAAATCCAGCAGAAGCGCCTCTATTTCGCCCTGCATATCCCGCCTATCCCGGAAACCGGATTCCGAGTTCAGGTTATCCACCTCAGGCTCCAGGCTACCCGCCTTTTGCGGGTTATCCCCCACAAAGTCCGGGCTACCCGCCCTATCCTGGATATCCTTCGTACCAGGGATATACATCTCCTCCACCTGGTTATAACCCCCAGGCAGCTCCTCCGTACGGCGCCATGTATAATGGCTACCCTCCCTATGCATATCATTATCCCTGGCAGCCTCCGCAGCCAAAACGTGATGGCTATCTTTTTGGGGTGGCTATAAGCTCAGTAGTCGGGTCGACCCTGGTAGTGCTGGCCGGCCTCGGCTGTTTAGTGCTGTTCGCGTTACTTGCAGTCGTTCCTAACACGACAGCAAGCAAGGGCGCGTATTTTGCTAGCATCATGCTGCTCGCCAGCCTGGCTTTCGCAGGCATCGTGGGAGGAGGGTTCGCGCTTTACCACAGTAGTCGTTCAGCATTCTGGCAGAAACCGTCGGCCGATTTTTCTCTGCCACAGTTTTGGATTTTTGTGCTGCTATACCTGGCAGTGATCGGTGTCGCTTATCTGCTGCAAACACAAGGCCTGGCAGTAGCTTTTCTGCCGCTGACAGGAGTGCTGATAGCTCTCGCCGGTATCTTTCCCGCGCTGGCGGTGCTGGCGCTTGGTGTGCGGCGCTTGCACTTTCCCAGGACAGCTCGCTGGCCTACAAGCTGGCGACGTTTTACCCTGGCACTAGTAAGCGGGGCTACGCTAAGCATTGGGCTTGCAGCGGTGCTGGAACTGGCTTTCATGGTTTTACTTGTGCGCGGGCAACCGGTGAATCCTTTGCTATGCGTTGACCAGCCCACTATCTCGAACTGCCAGAACCCTACTATATATAACATCATTTTTATCATCGTGGCACTTGTCGCTCCGCTGGTCGAGGAGGCAGTCAAGCCACTGGCTGTCGTGGTGTTGATCGGGCGGGTGCGCAGCGCGGCAGAGGCATTTGCGCTTGGACTGGCTTGCGGCATTGGTTTCGATCTGATCGAGACAACCGGTTACATCAGTTCTGGTTACCAGGACTGGCTGAATGTTGCACTCATCCGTACAGGGTCGGGCCTGCTACACGGCTTTGGCGCGGCGATGGTCGCCCTGGGCTGGTATTACCTCACGCGTCCAGGCGAGCATCGTGTGCTCAAGGCCCTGGGATGCTGGCTGTACGCTGTAGCGCAACATGCTCTTTGGAATGGTTCATGGGGTCTGATGCTGCTTCCGGCGCCGGTTGGTTCGTTCTTCAATTCGAATGCGATTATTGGCTCTGTCCAGCTGCCTTACTACGAAATCGTCAATATTGTCGAGGTGGTGTTGATGCTGGTCTTCTTCATTTACATGACGGGAAGACTGAGGACGAAGGCGCCGCCAGCACCGCCACCGTCTGAAAAGGGAGAGGAAAAGCCCCTACTTGCTTCACCTGTTTGAGAGATGTTATACTTCACTCGAACTATATATTTTCTGACTGAAAGTAAACCTATGAGTGAGCAGCACGGCCCAATTATAGAAGAACAGAGCCTACCCCGCTTCGGTAATTATGACCTGGTGCGACGCATCGATGTAGGTGGTATGGGCGAGGTTTATCTCGCTCACCAGCGCAGCGCTTTTGGCCGTGTAGTAGCGATCAAGATTATTCGTTCCGACCTTGTGCATGATATCGCGGCCCGAGCGCGTTTTTTGCGTGAAGCCGAAGTCAGTGCCCATCTCAAACACGAACACATCCTGCCGCTATTTGAATTTGGCGAAGACCAGGGACGGCTCTTCCTCGTCACTCCTTATATCGAGGGCGGCACGCTTGCTCATCGCCTGCAAAGCGGCCCTTTATCACTTGCAGAAGTGCGTCAACTATTTGTGCCCCTGGTACAGGCTATTGCATATATCCATCGACGAGGCGTCATTCACCGCGACCTCAAGCCGACGAATATCCTGCTTGATGAAGATGACGGGCAGGTTTATGTGCGCCTGATCGATTTTGGCATCGCATCCATTCAGGGGAGCATGGCCAGTCCGCCGCTGACCACAGCAGGCACCGAAGTCGGCACTATCGCATATATGGCTCCTGAGCGCCTTTCCGGCATGGTTGCTCCGAGCAATGACATCTTTTCGCTCGGTGTCATCCTATATCAAATGCTAACCGGGTACCTTCCGATGGCGCAGCAACCTCTCAACCTGCCCGAGCCCCTGGAATACGTTGTGCAGCGCTGCATAGCTATACACCCGGAAGACCGCTTTGCAAGTGCCGACGAGGTATTGAGAAACTTTGAACGCGCCTACGAGTATATTGTCACGTCAGCGCAGGCGTGGGCACCTGTATCCTCAATGCCGCCTGCTGCCAGCTATCCCAGTGGCGTGCTCAACAGGCCATCAAATGCGCCGCTCGCTGACGATGTACCAGGGCGAGAGCTCGTCGTTTTGCAAAATTCCGGTGTAATACCCGTAGTTGCGCCGGCGGAGCCGCAGAGCAGTACGTTTGGCCGGGAAGATTATAATGCACCAACTACCTGGTTTGATCCCCTAAAGCAGCAAGGACGGCAGACTCCCGGCGGAAGTCCTAAACCTAAGAAGGCTTCTCCCAACAGCAAGCGGCGCGGTCTCTTGCCTTTGTTGTCGGCTATAATAGTGATGGTACTCCTAGCGATTGTTTTCCTGTCGTATTATACATACCAGACAGTTACGGCATCGTCCGTGACCGTCAACTTCAGTCCGCGGATGCAAGTTGTCAGCCAGCTCTTTACCATCACAGCCAGCCCTACTATACAAACACCGGATGTTAGCACAAGGTCGATACCGACCAGGGCATTCTCCAGCAAGGACCAGGCCTCGCTTACGGGACCCACCACGGGGCGGGTGGAATGTGGTTTTTTCGGCGTCTTTGCTTGCAAGCAAGGAGTAAGCCAGGGTGATGTGGACGGGCTGGTAAACCAGATGCAATCCAGCCTTGAGAGTAGAATCACGCAAGGGCTGCAGAAACAGGTAGAGGACGCCGGGGGAACTGCGGTCAGCCAGGTCAACCTCAGTATAGTCTCGGTGACACCCAATCCCCCCGTAGGCTCGGTGGGGAACTCTGTAACGGTGACGCTGGTAGAGCAGGGGAGCATAGGGTATATCGCGAACGGTGATGTGGAGAGCCTGGCCAGGCAGTTGTTGGTCCAACAAGCGCAGCAGTCCTGGCAGAACTATACGCTGATGGCTTCGACAATCACAATGGGTACCCCCGTCGTGGAAGCGGTAGATCCCAACAGTGGCCAGGCACAAGTCGAAATTGCTGCTGGTTGCGTGGTAGAGTACCAGTTCTCAACCGCGCAATTGCAAGCCATACCTGGTGCGCTGCAAGGCAGGACGGTGAGCGATGCGCGCAACTTCCTGGCGCACTTGCAGGGTATAGACCCGAAGTCGGTGGGGATCCATTTTACGAAGGGCCAGGGCGCTACGCTGCCGGGGGATCTACAGCAAATCAGGGTCGTGCCTCTTAATCCGGGCACTCTGCCAAATGTGCAGTTGCAGAGTGTACCAACGCCTACGCTTACTCCCTCGACAGATGCGACGCCTGGCGTTCTCCCTTCGCCAACGCAAACGGGTGACAATAATTAAAGTAACTATTCAGCAGGGGGTTCCAAGGGGCCTTGCAGGCCCCTTGGCGGGGTGCGGGGTGCCCCCGCCTTTCTCCCTCATCCCGCCGCCGGAGGCGGCGCAAGAGAAAGGAGACCTGAATAGTTACTAATTAAAAGGGTGGGCAATGCTTTCACACCCCTACAAAAACACGGAGGTCTACCTTTGCAGGGGCGAAGCAAAACCCACCCTGGACACTGTATGTTTGGGAATTATTGCTCTGAGGTAATTATATATCATGCAGGCAAATTTGTGTAGTGCAAATCTGTATACCGCCAGGGTTATTTATAAGTCGTCTTCTTCCCCTCCCCACCCCTGGAAAAGGGGAAAAGGTGGTCCCTGGAAGCCTCCCAGGCTTCCTTGCCCCACACCCCGCCAAGGGGCGGCAGCCCCTTGGATCCCTGCTTTGCTCAACTTTTAAATAGCCCTGGTAATCATGCAAGAAAGGGAGTTAAAACAATGAAGCGCTATCTTGGTCTTTTCGTGGCTCTCCTCAGCCTGTTCAGCCTGTTCAGCCTCACGATTTTTGCAGCCACTCCAGCAGCAGCGGCAGCTGATCCTTCCATTGTGAGGACGGCGAATGGTCTCGTCAAAGGCATTGTCACCAGCACCACCCGGCAATTTTTGGGTATTCCCTATGCCGCTCCACCCGTGGGCAACCTGCGTTGGAAAGCTCCTCAACCTCCCGCCTCCTGGTCGAAAATACGCGATGCGACTCACTTTGGCGGTATCTGCACTCAGGTGGGTACGCCTCTGACCGGCGTATCCCAGCCGGGAGTTGACGGGAGTGAGGATTGCCTGTATTTGAATGTCTATACGCCTAATCCACCCAGGGGGCATCTGCCTGTGATGGTCTGGATTCATGGTGGCGGATTCGTCGGGGGAGCAGCCAACCTGTATGACCCGAGCGTCATTGCCGAAAAAGGCCCCGCGATTGTGGTGACGATCAACTACCGCCTTGGCCCTCTTGGCTTTCTGGCTCTTCCCGGCTTGAGCGCTGAAGATGCCAGGGGAACCTCTGGGAATTATGGTCTCGCGGATCAACAAGCGGCCTTGCGGTGGGTGAGAGCCAACATTGTCCGGTTCGGAGGCGATCCTGTCAACGTGACCATCTTCGGAGAGTCAGCAGGAGGTGCCAGCGTCTGCGATCAGATTGCCTCACCCTTGGCTGCCGGCTTGTTCCAAAGGGGCATTACCGAGAGTGGTCCCTGTGCAGGCCGCGCGCAAACGTTGGTTACCAGCCAGGCGAATGGAACAGCCTTTGCTAAGAGCCTTGGGTGTAGCACGGAGAGCGTCTCGTGCATGCGTTCCCTCCCGGCGAGCACGCTGGTCACTGCTGCAACCCTGAACCCGAACAGGCTTCCTCTCTCGTTTTCCCCCAACGTCGACGGGGTCATCCTGCCTCAATCGGTGGAAGATGCTCTCGCTTCGGGCCAGTACAATCATGTCCCGGTCCTGGAAGGCACCAATCTCAATGAAGATACCGTCTTCGTGCTCGCCCAGATCAGTGCGACCGGAGTACCCATCCCGCTGACCGACGCTCAGTACACAGCGACGCTCCAGGCGACGTTTGGCCCTGCCGCCGCCACACAGGTGCTGGCACACTACCCGGTGACCAGTTCGGTCTCGCCGGACCAGGCGCTTGCCAATGCGGTCACGGATTCCCGGTTTGCCTGTCCAGCACATACGGCCGACACCCTGTTTTCGGCTGAGACGCCCACCTATGCCTATGAGTTCAGTGATCCCAACCCGTTCGAGCTGATCCAACTTCCCTTCACGCCTCCAGACTTCGCTCTCGGTGACGCACACGCGACCGAGCTCACGTATATCTTCCAGGGGAGGCTCGGTGGGGCGACGATTCCTCTGACTCCGGCGCAACTGGGACTGTCGAACCAGATGATTGACTACTGGACGACGTTTGCTGCCACTGGGGACCCAAACAGTTTCACCACGCCATCCTGGCCTCTGCATCATGCGGAGAGCGATCTGTTCCAGTCGCTCACTTCGGCAGGAAATGGCTCACATCCTATCTCCACTTTCGCAGTCGAGCATCAATGCTCCTTCTGGGCGACTCTGGGGATCTAAATGGTGTGTTGGTCTGTAACTATTCAGGGCGCCGCGACGCCTGCGGCGTCGCGTTTCTTTAATGGGTGCGGATTTGGCAGCCGACGGCTGCCAAATCCGCACCCAAATAGGCATCAACTTAAGTGACCTAACACTGTCACCCTGAGCGCAGCGAAGGGTCTGGCTCGATGGGCAGCGAGATCCTTCGCTGCGCTCCGGATGACAGGGCGGTCCTTCCTGCCGCGCTCTGGCCAACCTGGGCTCATGCGCGGCTTAGGTTGATGCGTATTCGGCTGCCAAATCCGCACCCATGAGGAAAACCGTGGCGAAGTGCCGCAGGCGCTGAGGGGTCAAGAAGAGAGGAGACCTGGATAGTTACCCTTGTCCCCTTAATCCTTTAATTGCCCGGTCAATCTTCCTCTTCTGCCGATCCCAACTCTTTCCATAAAGCACGGACCGTCCGCGTGGTAACCTCGTAACCAAAGCCGCGCCTCTGTAAAAATGACCCGAGGCGGTTGCGAAACGTGGCATAGTCCATATCCGGGATGTTTACCAGCAACATGGCCTTTTTGCGACCAGCGCGCAGGGCGCGTTCCCCGTCCTGTTCATCGTCAACCAGCTCGTTGACAACTTCGCGGTCCACGCCTTTCATGCGCAGTTCGTTCTTGAGCGCTCTTGCTCCACGTGGACTGAATTGTTCGCGCGTGCCAATCCAGAACTCGGCAAAGCTGTGGTCATTGACGAAGTCGAGACGATCTAAGCGTGCCAGCGCGGCATCGATAATTTCGGGAGGAGTTTCTTTGCGGCGCAGGTAGCGCCGCACCTCTTCACGGCTGCGCGGGCGAAACGAGAGGTAGTTGAGGGCACGATCTACAGCCCGCTGCTCTGCCTCTTCGCGGCGCAGCAGTTCCAGCTGGTCGGGCAGCAGTTCCTGCCCAAGCTGCAATCCCATCTGGAGCACGATAGCTGCGCTGACGCCGAGCAGGAAACGACCATCAACGTAAAGGTTGATGCGTTCAGGGTTGTTGGCCTGTGGTTCAAGGGTGGTAATACGCATAGGGACACTATATCACTACCCGGGTAGATAGGCAATGCTGTGCTGCAAGGAAACAGGGCTTTCTCAAAAGTCTTTTTCCTCTTCCCCTCCCCACCCCCAAAAAAATAAAAGAGTGTGTTGCCGGTTGGGCGCGGTGGCGCCCAACCGGCAACACACTCTTTTAGTAATCTGGGGTGGGGGGCTCGCTGCCAAGCAGAGCGACTTTTGGAGGTTAAAAAGCGGGTTCGGCTGCAGTCTCAGGCTGCATTTCGCTTAAGGGTACCCGCTTCGTCTCGGTAATGTGATTGTCAGCATCCACAAAGACGAGACGCGGCTCTAACGAGCGAATTTCTTGCTCATCGTACTGCGCGTAACTAATGATGATCACAAGATCGCCTTCGGCGGCGAGACGAGCGGCCGCTCCATTCATGCAGATCACACCGGAGCCGCGAGCACCTGCGAGAGCGTAAGTCTCAAAACGTGAGCCATTATTGATGTTCACCACCTGCACTTTTTCGTAGGGATAGATGTCGGCAGCTTCCAACAAATCTGCATCGATGGTAATACTGCCTACATAGTTCAGATTGGCCTGCGTCACAGTGGCCCGGTGAATCTTCCCTTTGCACATAGTGCGCTGCATGCACACAGTTCCTTTCAACTCAACACTACTACAAGTACGCACGAGCGCAACGATTTGGTTCGGTCTTAGACTAGATAACACGAGTCAGCCAGTCTCTATTCCGTGAAACGGCCTGGAGGGTAGGCAAGAAATATAATGCCACGGGGGGGGATTCTATTTAGGAGTAGGCTTTTTGGGGAAAGCGATTATCGCTCCTGCGCGGATGACGAATTTTCTAAAGCAGCGAGCAGGCCCATGGCGTAGGCTTCGGGGGCACTCTGGGCATCGTAGAACTTGTCGCCCATCATCAGGCGATACTTACATTTCCAGCGGCGGGCGGGCCAGGGAGCCAGTTTAATCAGGGTATAGGTTTCGGTGTGTGCTTCCAAAGCCTCGCGGAGAGCCACTTCGTCGATGGCTGTAACACCGTGTTGGGCAAGTTGCCTATGAAGTTCTTCCGGTATCATCGCTCTGTCCATTAAGCACGGAACGCAGAGATGCGCTTGCCTCGCCTGGATTTAATTTTTCAAAATCGGTTCGTGGCAGCAGGCGTGGAATAAGTTCAAAAGGCCCTGTCCAGCTCTTCGCCTGCCCCTCCAGCCAGTCCAGGACCTCAAATGATTTTTTGCGCGACTGTTCGACTATAGGAAAACGCATCGCCGCGCGATCAAAGACCTCCTGATCTTTGGTATAGACGCTGTAGTCTGCGCGCACCACAACGTCGATATAGAGATCGGTATAGATGAGCTCTTTTGCCGTGTTGGTATAGTCGGAGCTGGGCAGTACAACGTCACAATATCCGCTGAAAAAGCTGCCAGACTGGTCATAGCCAACGTGAATCGTATACCAGGTATCCGGCCAGAAATAGGATAACTGGTGCTTTTCCGAAATCCACGACCCTGGACGCCAGTCCATTTTCGTGCCTGCCGGGGTCCAGATAACAAAGTACTGATCACTTACCGGTAGGTGGTACCCGTGCCAACAGGCCCACTGGTCGCCATTCACCAGCATTTTCCGAATGTTGGCTTCGAGTAACATGCGTGACCTCTTTCTGTGAGCAACCAATCAATCCTATCTCTACGATTATAGACGAAGGAGGGGATATGGACAAGCGAGGTTGAACAATTTGACTGCAACTGACCGGTAAGACATAATGAAATGGCTCTTTCTAGGGAAAGAGTCATAAATGGCAGACCATGTTGAAGAGTTATGTCAACCTAAAGCGAAGAGTGTTGTGATATCTGAGAGGGACAACACAGTTACAGCCCTCTCATGCAGTCAAAGGAGATAGCTACAGCATGGCAGATGAACATGAAATGCATCACGAAGATCATTCCAACTGCGGACCAGGCTACGCTTCACCCGAAGAAGCGATGAAGGCCGACCCCGAAAAGGTGCTTTACAGTATCGCACTTTACGAAGGGACAGGGATCGCAGAACCCGATTACCTGGCGACAATCGATGTTGACCCAACATCTCCAACCTACTCCCAGGTGATCCAGCGAACACCGATGCCGAACGTCGGCGACGAGCTACACCATTTTGGCTGGAATGCTTGTAGCTCGTGTCATGGAGATGAAAGCAAATCGCGCGGCTTTCTCATCGTTCCAGGTAATCTGTCCAGCCGCGTTCACATTGTGGATGTTTCTGATGAACGAGCCCCAAAACTGCACAAGGTGATTGAACCTGAAGAGATCAAGGAAAAGGCGAACCTCAGTGCTCCTCACACCGTTCACTGCCTGCCCGATAGCAGCATTATGATCTCAATGCTCGGTGATCGTGAAGGCAACGGCCCTGGGGGCTTCCTGCTGCTCGACGAGGAGTTCAACGTCGCGGGTCGTTGGGAACAGAAAGCCGATGGCATGCGCTACAACTACGACTTCTGGTACCAGCCGCGCCATAATGTCATGGTAAGCAGTGAATGGGCAGCGCCTAATACCTATACGAAAGGCTTCGACCTGGATGATGTCGCTGCTGGGAAGTACGGACGTCAACTGCACTTCTGGGACTGGGAGAAACATGAAGTCGTCCAGAGTGTTGATCTAGGTGAGGAAGGGTTGATCCCGCTTGAGGTGCGCTTCCATCATAATCCCGACAGCGTCCACGGTTTCGTCGGGGCAGCGCTCAGCAGCAACATGTGGCACTGGCACAAGTCCGACGGGCACTGGCAGGTTGAAAAGGTCATCGATGTGCCTTCAGTTGAGGTAGAAGGCTGGCCCATTCCGGTGCCGTCGCTCATTACAGATTTCCTGGTCTCGATGGACGACAGGTATCTCTATCTCTCGAACTGGCTACACGGCGACATTCGCCAGTACGACATCAGTGACCCCTCGCATCCCAAGCTCACCGGGCAAGTTTGGTGCGGCGGTCTACTTGGAAAAAGCGGCGGCATCCAGGGTCACAAACTAAACGGTGGCCCGCAGATGCTGCAACTTAGCCTTGATGGGAAGCGGCTGTACGTCACCAACTCGCTCTACAGCACGTGGGACAATCAGTTCTACCCTGATATTGCGAAAGCTGGTTCGTATCTCCTACAAATTGATTGCGACACACAGAACGGCGGATTGAAGATCAACGAGCATTTCTACGTTGATTTCGGCAAAGAACCCGCTGGCCCAGCCCGTGCCCACGAGATACGTTACCCTGGTGGCGACTGCACCTCCGATATCTGGGTGTAGTGCTAGAGCTGGGTTGATCTTCCCTGTATCCAACATCACCAGTCTGTTTGGGCAGCGTCCGATCATTCTCCTCTTTCTCACTCTTATACAGGATGAGAAAGAGGAGAAGTGTAGTGTCCCCCTGGAATGGAACCTGCCTTCACCCGATCTGGGGCTAGAGCGGCCGCCTAGCACAGAGCTGATAGGTCTCGTGCCAGGGGCGCAGCCGCTCGAAGGTGGCGCTGGCCGCGAGCACGTCCGCATCGGCGTAGCGCCGTCCGATGATCTGCATCCCGACGGGCAACCTCCCCTCGGCCAGTCCAGCTGGGATCGAAGCTGCCGGGTGACCGGAGAAGTTGATGAAGTAGGTCAGGCACCAGCCGATCAAGGGATCAACGGGTTCGCCATTGATCTGGGTGGGACCCATGGTGTTGCCATCGCTGGCGTTCTCGACCGGCAGACACGCCAGGGTTGGGGTGATCAAGAGATCGTAGCTGCCCAGGGTGTTTTGAATGGCATCGTAGACCTCGGTGCGGATCTCCTGATCGTGCCAGAGGTCAAGGGCTGACATCTGGCGGCCCTTGTCCAGCCAGTCCAGGTACTGGGGCGGGAAATCCTGCCGGTGGTCCGTGAGCAGGTCGAGCCCCTGCTGCTTGAACGTCTCGAAAGCTGCCAGATTAAGCGGCATGATCAGCCGGCACCACAGGTCGCTCAACTCACGCTGAGAGCGCTGGATTCCCACCCGCACCTCCTCGACGTGGGCTCCTGCCTCCTCAAAGGCCTTCACTGCTTGTCTCACGACGTCGGCAACCCGCTCGTCGATGGGAAAGACGTCAAAATTGGGGCTGTAGGCGATCTTGCAGCCGGAGATCGAGCGACGGATGGCAGAGAGAAAGTCCACCTGCTCGGCCAGACTAAAGGGATCACGCGGATCGTAGCCCGCCAGTGCCATCAGCCCCAGGGCGGCGTCTTCGACGGTTCGGGTGAGGGTGCCCTCAAAGATAAATGGCGTATCGCCACCAAAGGCGTTGGGCCGACTGATAAGGGGTACGCGCCCAAAGGACGCTTTGTAGCCATAAACCCCACACCAGGAGGCCGGAATACGAATGGAGCCGCCTCCATCGGTTCCCTCCGCAAGGGGAACCAGGCCATCGGCGATGGCGGCAGCGCTGCCTCCAGAGGAGCCGCCGGTGTTCCTGGAGAGGTCGAAGGGATTGCGCGCTGGGCCAAAGAGGTAGTTGTCACAGGTACCCCGGAAGCCCATTACCGGGCTGTTCGTCTTGCCCAACAGAATCGCTCCGGCCTGTTCCATGCGCTCGGCATAGGTGCAGTACAAGTCGACGATGAGGTCCTTGAGGGCCCGGACGCCCCCAAACGTGCTTACCCAGCCAGGTTTGAAGTCAAACAAATCCTTCATCGCGGTCGGCACCCCATGCAGAGGCCCCAGCGTGGCTCCGGACATGATGGCTTGCTCAGCTGCTTGAGCCCGCTGGCGTGCATCGTCGAACCCAAAATAGACGAAGGCATTCAGGCTAGGATTGCGCTGCTGGATGCGGGCGATGCAGGCCTCCACCACCTCCACAGGCGAGAGCTGACGGCGTCGAATACGCATCGCCAGCTCAGTTGCGGTCATGTATGCCAGTTCATCCGTAAGTGCCATGAGTTCCTCCTTTCCCTCGATACAGAGGGAGAAGCTACTGATCCAATGTCTCGACAGAACAGCATCGTTGCCCAATTCTATCATGCGAGACGCGGACAGTTCCACCCCAGATAACAGAGGCGAAGCAGATAGCCAGATGAGTGGCTTTCCCTCACGCGAGCCGGAGGCTATAATAGTTTATGTCAGGTGTGGAACAGTTACAAGTGTTACAAGCGTTACAAGTGTTACAAGTGTTACAAGTGATGCAAATGTTACAAAGATTTGAGTGAGTATCCGTACTAAAGGTTCCGGAGGTTAGTAATTTATGTTCTGCCCACGTAGGCTTGATCCCCAGCAAAACGCAGCAAAACGCCCCGTAGAGTCCAGTTCATTGTTTCGTGATATGCATGCAGGCGAGATAGCGGCGATGCTCGCCCGTTTCCCGCAGCTTCTCTCTACAAAGAGCGCTGAACGGGTGTGGCTGGCTTTCGTTGATACTACCGACTCGTTGCTAGAGCGTTCATTAGCCGTGCATATAGCACAGGCACTGGCCGAGCGAAGTTGTAAGCATGTGTTATTACTTGAATTATGTAGTTCCGATCAGGCCATGGGACCGCGTTTTGCCAGGCAAGCAGACCAGGTGCGTCCAGGAGTCCGCGCGTGTGCACAAAATCATGAACTCCTGCAGAGGCACCAGGCTCCTACCGTGAATGACGACGGTCAACATTTTCCGGCGCTGGCGGCACTTAGCGATAACGACTTTGCTGACTGTCAGGAGGAAGCAGAGCAGGCGACCTCGTGGACTGAAAATATATATGCAACTCTGATCGAACTGGCCACCTTCTATGACTACATCCTGTTCGTGACGACGCTGGCGACACCGGCTGCGCTGGTACAAGTCGCCGGAGAGCTGTGTCAGAGAGCCGTTACGCTGGTTTCGGCGGATGCAGAGACAATCCAGAGCGCTCGACTTGCTGCGTCCCTGGCACATCCTTCTTTTTCAGGAAGCGGCCTGGGCCAGTGCTCGCTATTTATCGCAAACGTTCCCGAACGTCCCACGGTTGGCTTACAGGACCGCTATGCCGCGCAACTGGGCATCGGCGTTGCGGGGACCCCGCTCGTCGGTACCCGGCTGACGCGCCTGCTTCCGGCTGACGCGCCTCTGCTTGAAACATGCTGGAAACAGCAAGCGACCCTGGGCAAGGTGATGCCGGGTGCAGACCTCACAAAAGCTGTCGATTTCGTTGCTCGACATATTGCTCACCAGACCGTTGGGGTTGCCTTTGGCGCGGGGGGAGCGCGCGGTTTTGCGCACATTGGTGTGCTGAAGCGTTTGCTCGAGTACGGCATACCGCTTGACTACGTCTCTGGCTGTAGTATTGGCAACATTCCAATCGGGATGTACCTGATGGGTAAATCTTTTGCCGAGATGGAAGAGGTCTTTCTAAGGTTCCAACGCAACATCGTAAAGTGGCGTTTCCCCCGCACCTCTATCTTCTCGAACAAAGGTGTGAAGCATCTATTCGAGGAAATTAGTGGCATGACTCACTTCGAGGATTTACCTGTGCCCTTTGCGATGGTTGCAGTTGACCTGGCAACTCGTGTAGGAGTCGTGCTCGATCGAGGCCCGATCTGGCAGGCAGGGCTGGCCAGCGTCTCCATGCCCGGTGCCTTTCCCCCTGTGCTGGTCGGAACACGTTTCTTGATAGATGCAGGCATGTACGACCCGGTGCCAGTCAGCGTTGTAAAAGAGATGGGAGCTGATATCCTGATTGCTTCGGCGCTGCGTGGGCAGAATCTAGCATATGCAGGCGCGACAAGCATGTTGGACGGGAAAGAGCATAATCAGAAGAAGCGTGCGCCGCGCTCACCGCATATTGTTGACTTATTACTCGGTTCCTATAGTATTGCGATGACAACCATAAGCATGCACAGTATGCGCGAGGCTGATGCCGTGATTCAACCAAAGCTGCACCGTGTTCCACTGTACCAGTTCTCGGGCGGGCATAAATTTGTAGCGGCCGGCTATGAGGCGGTCGAGGAAGCGTTGCCAGCCCTGCAAAAGCAACTACCCTGGTTAGCAACGTAATGCAAATGACTGGAGCATACTACTAGCTCGTAACTCTCTTCCACAGCCCGGGATAATCAATAACCAGTCCATCCTTATCGACCGGCAATTCCGCAGTAAACCCGCTTGCCAGGCCCTCATACCTGTATATCCCTCCTTGAGCGCTCGACTCTAAACAGGTATAGCGTTGCCTGGCAGGTTTGAGTTCCATTTCAGGTATGGTGACATAAACGACCAGTATTTCAGCCGATTGGCCAGGGCTGAGTGCAAGCCGGTGAATTGGGAGCGTATTGGTGAAAGGAGTGACGGAGATGTCCACATCAATACAATCATCGAGCGATGAGATAGGTTCGCCTGAAATTATTGTCCAATGGCCTTCTCCGTCCGAGCGTATCTTTATACTCTTGCTGCGGCTGCTCAAGAGTATCAGGCCCAATTCACGGACTTTCCAGTTCGTATCGCACACCATTTCGTACCATAAGCGATATGGCATGTGATCTTCGATCCCGATAATGATGCTGTCCGCGGCAATCCTGTCGTTACTTGGCGACAGGTGCAGGTGCTCCAGGCCTGGCTGGCTCCATGGCATCCACATGATGTTACGTTCCATGTTACAACCTTTCAGTAAGATAGCAGGATGCGAGAAAATTCCTTCAGAGAGCAAGCTCCACTGCTACGTCTTGCACCGTTGCGCAAGATGAGAGCCACCGTGTAGTGGCAGGGCTTATCCGCAAGGATAGCTCTCTACTACTATAACATAGAATACATGCTGCTGTGGATATCATTTAGCAAGGCGATTTAAAAGTCCTCTTTTTCCCCACCCCACCCCTGGAAAAAAGGGAAAAGGTGGGGACACCCCACACCCCGCCAAGGGGCTGCCGCCCCTTGGATCCCTGCTTTGCTCGACTTTTAAATAGCCCTGACCATTTAGGGACATGTGAAAAAACCTATACCTGGAAGCCACCCTCTACTTTCCTGCTGCCGGGCAGGTAATATCCACCTGGTGTATCTTCCCATTGAACTTAAAGCTGCATGTCCGGCCGTTAACGGTGGTGGTTCCTGTGCAACCCGCTATTACGGTCCCGTTAACCGAGCAATTAATCGGGGTGAAAATGGTTGTGTCAGTAATAGTTGCATCAACCGCCACGCCATTCTCATCTGTCTTCACACTGACAGGATCAGGTACGCCCAACCATTTCTTACAGTTGAGGCCATTAGCCTCAAAGGTTGTGACAAAACGCTGCGCCAGGAAGGTGAAGAGCGTATTTGCCACCGCCGGGTCTGCCGATGGAGCTGTTTTCGTCAGGCTAGCGTCGAGCAGCATGCGCTGTGGTGCGATAGCGAACAGATTTGTGCAATAGGTCTTTGTGCCGGCGGCGCTCAGGCTCTGCACCTTTGGCTGGTCTACTCCTATACGATAGGCGTTAAGCTTGTTCAGGTCAGGATGGCCGTTCAGCAAAACCATTGGATCGCGGGTAGGCACAAGTGCCACAGGCGCAGCCTGGTGGGCCGCTGCTTGCAGCTCATTGAGCGGTAAAGCAGTTGCCATCTGGCCTGGATCGGCCAGATCCGGTGCCATCCATGGCTTACAGCCCAGCGCTCCATCCAGTGCGATTGCAAGCAAACGATTGTCGCTGCCATTGTGCTGGACTTGTATGTTCCTGTTCTGTAAGACGATCATATTGGCTGCGGTCATCTGCGCCGTTTGTCCATCGCTAGTCACCAGGTAAGTTGTCGTCACATTATCGCTCTGGTCCTGGTCAACGACCGAGAAATCGCGTACTGTGGGGCAGGGAAGCCCATCCTTCGCTATCCCCAACGGCGGGGGAACGAGCTTGCCAGCCTGGATAGCTGCATTGGCAGCCTGGAAGAAGGCTCGTGCATTACAATAAGAGACCTGCCCAAAGATGGAATCACCGGTACCATTGACACAATGGCCGTTCCGCAGGCTATGGTCCGTGCTCTGCAAGGTTAAGGTATTGCTGTTGGCGCCAAACCAGATAGCTACTACGCCTCTCGCGGGCAGCTTTGGCACTACGGGTGGTATAGCCGGCTGTGTATCGTGGTCAATCACCAGTGGGTCATAGACGCTGATTTGCCCGGTTGCTGGATCTATGATTGCTGCCTGTACGAAAGCTGCCTGGTTAGGATTTGATTCATTACATGGCCCGTTAGCCGGATTCGTGGCCATAAATTGATATGGTGTTGCCAGTCCTTGCGCCGTAAGCGGTTGCGCGGGCACTATTATCGTACAATCCCCATTTACAGCCGCAGCCGCGTGCGATCCTGCTGCACGTGGCAACAGGAAGATTACCCCTCCTACAAGCGCTATCACGAGTGTCACAAGTACTCCAACGAGTACGAATGGCGAGAATCGCCTGCGATGCGCTGGTCGAGAGCCGAAAGAACTACGTTGTAGCTTTGGCATATATACCTACCTTTTCCTGCAAATCTGTAGATGTGCGAGCGCGCGAATCTCCACTGCAGTTACCTGACAACGCGCTCGTTGTAAGCGATATAGAGGCAGTTACGGATGGAACACCGCAGACTGAAATGATATCTATTGATATTTTTTGAATAGTTATTACGGTTGAGATATTACCATAGCCTTTACAAGCTTTTTACATGCCTTGCTTGATTGTAGCAGTAAAGTACCAAGTTTTGGTTAAGATTTCTCAACCAAAGCCACTTTCTCCATGCGGCTATTTGGCTGCTTTGGACTTTCCAACCAATGGAAAGGGGTGTAGAATATACTAGTATGAAAGAAACAGGGTTATACCTTTGATATATACCGAAAGGACAATTCCATGCGAGCGATCATTAGCGTTGCTAATCGTGAGGGTCTTAAGGAGTTAGCACGTGCACTACAATCCCAGAACGCGACTATTTTCTCAACCACCGGCACTGCCGGCGCCTTGAAAGCAAAAGGTATCGAAGTAGAGCCGGTCAGTGCATTGACTGGATTTCCTGAGATACTCGATGGCCGTGTCAAGACCCTACATCCTGCCATTTTCGCCGGTATTCTTGCACGCCGTGAGATTGAGGCCCATTTACATGATCTACAAGAACACGATATCGCACCTATCGATATGGTGGCCGTGAATCTCTACCCTTTCGCTGATACTATTGCTCGCCCGGACGCGACTTTTAGCGAAGCCCTGGAACAGATTGATATTGGTGGAGTTTCTTTAATCCGCGCTGCCGCCAAGAATTTCCAGGATGTGATTGTACTGGTGAGACCTCAAGATTACGCGCCTGTGATGCAGGAGTTGCAAGAAAAAGGAAGAGTAAGTTTTGACACCCGCCGCCGCCTCGCAGCCATTGCCTTCCAGCATACTGCCAGCTACGACAGCCTGATTGCGGAGTATTTGCGTGCCCAGACCGCCGAGCCGGAATACTTCCCTGAAACCCTTACCCTCTCTTTACAACGCATTCAGACCTTGCGCTATGGTGAAAATCCACACCAGCAAGCGGCTTTTTACCGCTGGTGTGGGATCTCCGGGACATCTCCGTACCCCTCAGTGGCCGATGCAGGGGTGCTACACGGTAAAGAACTCTCGTATAATAATTTGCTCGACCTGGATACCGCGCTCGCCGCGGTTAGCAGTTTCAGTGCTCCCGCGGTAGTGATTATCAAACATACGAATCCATGCGGCCTGGCCTGCGACGATACACTGCTAGAGGCTTATAAGAAAGCGCACGCCGGCGACACTATTTCAGCCTTTGGCGGGATCATCGGCTGCAACCGTCCTCTCGACGCGGCCACCGCGCACGAGATCAGCCAGTTGTTCTACGAAGCGATTATCGCTCCTGAATTTGCTCCCGATGCCCTTGCCATCTTGCGCCAGAAAAAGAATCTACGTTTACTGGCAACGCATTGTCCGCTGGAGACGAATAGTTTGAATGGCACGTACAAGCGCTCAACTACTGATCACCTGCTCGACGTGCGCAATATTAGCGGGGGATTACTCTTACAGACGCCTGATACACTGGGGGAACAAGAAGTGGCGTACCGGGTCGTGACTGAGCGCGAGCCGACGTTGGAGGAGGTGACAGACCTGATGTTTGCGTGGAAGGTCGTGCGACATGTCAAATCTAATGCGATTGTGCTGGCCCATAAGCTAGCGGTGGTAGGCGTTGGTGCGGGACAGATGAACAGACTGTCCAGTGTGCAACTTGCATTAGACAAAGCAGCAAACCGCGCGCGTGGCTCTGTGCTGGCTTCAGATGCTTTCTTCCCCTTTGCTGATGGCCTGGAGGCTGCGGCCAAGGCAGGCATTACGGCGGTGATCCAGCCCGGCGGCTCGATCCGTGATGAAGAGACCATTCGTACGGCGAATCACTTTGCCATTGCTATGATTTTCACAGGCCAGCGGCATTTCCGGCACTAAGACGACAGAAAAGGGCACTAGCCATTGTGCCCTTTTCCTCTCAAAGCGTTCCTGCCGGTTACCTTATTCCTCTATCTTGATATCGTCTGAAAAGTATCTTACCCACAGTACACAGACTGCCAGGCCGGTAATGAGGGTGAAGAAACCAACGGCCCCATCGTAGATCTTTCCTGCCGTATAGGCTGCTTCTGTTCCCTGTTGTGGTTGAAATGGGTAGAAGAAGACTACAGCCAGCCATGCAATAGTGAGCGAACAGGTCAGGCTCAGTTTGGTTATCTCGGCGCTCGAGCGGTAGAAAATATTATAGAAAACTATGACGAGAAGGCCTATAATGGCTATAGCTACCTTGAGGTTCAAAAGAAGGCCAGCGCCAAAATCGATCGCGAGTGTGGGGCGGGTAAATAAGAAGCCACAAACCCAAAGGATGGTAAGGATTATGCCTCCAAAAACTTTGCCCAGTCTAGCATTCACGGCACAATGCTCCTTTGTCGGGGTACCTTCACAGGTGCCCTAAACGATTTTGATGTGTTGGTTCGCGCTATCCTGTAGCGCGAGCCTGTTTGTATTGTAGTCCCAAGAGGCAAAGAAATCAACCATCTCTGCCTACTCAAAATAGGCGCGCGCAAAACGTGCTGCCCATTTGGCGTTGTTGAGGAGCAGAGCTTTATTCGCCTCGACGCTTTCGCCAGCGGTAGCCCTGGCTACATGCGCGAGTAGAAACGGTGTCGTGGCTGCACCACGGATACCCTCAGCGCGTGCCAGGCGCAGTGCCTCCTCGGTGGCAGCCTCCAGCGGGCCAGGTTCCATTGCGTACTCTTCAGGGATAGGGCATCCAACGACCAGGCCGTGCAGGTGACATTCCCATTGCGCGCGAGCGATGGCCGCGATGGTCAAGACATCATCAGCGCGATGGGTCAATCGCCTCCCACTAGAGCGCACGTAGAATGCGGGGAACTCATCTGTTTGCCAACCGATGACGGGTACGCCCTGTGTTTCCAGGTATTCTAATGTGAGGTCCAGGTCCAGGATTGACTTTGCCCCGGCGCAGGCAACAAGAACTGGTGTGCGACTCAGTTCAGTCAAGTCGGCGGAGATGTCCATACTTGTCTCAGCGCCCCGGTGCACTCCCCCGATGCCGCCTGTCGCGAAGAAGCGAATACCGGCCATACTGGCGCATAGCATCGTTCCCGCGACCGTGGTTGCCCCCAACTGTCCCGTAGCCAGTGCTACAGCCAGGTCGCGCCTGCTCACTTTCAGGACATGCTGTGCGGTACCCAGGTGCTCGATCTCGTCTTTAGACAGGCCAATTACGATCTTGCCGTTGCGTATGCCTATGGTGGCAGGTACAGCGCCCTCGTTGCGAATGGTTGCTTCCATGGCCTGCGCGACTTCGATATTGGCCGGGTAGGGCAGGCCATGAGCGATGACAGTCGATTCGAGTGCCACGACAGGGTGCTGTGCTTCCAAAGCCATCTGAACCTCGTCAGAGAGCTTGATGTAGGATGATAGTTGTTGCATTGTTCCTCAGGATGTGTAAAGATATATGTCCATCATCAAGAAGTATACATGGGCTGGCTTGAAAGGGCAAACTCTGGTGACCATTCTCGAGGCA
>WNGJ01004844.1_pt1 | contig 20056 bp, 14 predicted proteins | sample 5400611 | NCBI WGS metagenome assembly WNGJ01 (sample SAMN13153375, study PRJNA577476) | soil metagenome | isolation source: 40 cm soil or saprolite under Garry oak tree replicate 1 | place: USA:California | collected 2016-06-15
GGCCGCCCGGACCCTGCCATTCGTCGCCGCGTGATGGGCGAGGGCGGCGCGCAGCGATCCCTTGCGCTGCCAGGCGAGCGTAAAGAGGTCATCGTCGGTCAATCCGAACAGCGGGCTCTTCAACGCAACCGCGAGCGCCAGGTCGTCCTGCGGCAGCAACAGCGCGTCGGCGAGGTTCATCAAGTCGATGATCGCGATGTGCTCGGTCAGCTTCAACCGGTCAGCGCCGGCAACGGGAATATTGGTGTGCTTCAAGGCCTGGATCACGGCGTCGAACAGGTTGCCGCGCCGCCTGACCAGCACCAGCACGTCGCCATAGCGCAGGCGTCGGCGGTCGCCGGCGTGGCCGGTCATGGTGCCGCTCTCGACCAGCCGCCTGATCTCGGCCTGGATGCGCTTGGCGAGCTTCACTTCGGGGCTTGTCACGGACACGCCGTCGAACGGCGCACGCCAGCCCTCGATGTCGTTCCGGTCGTCGGCTTCCGCCAAGTCCCAGAGCTCGATCAGGCTCGGCCCGGCGTCGGCGAGCGCATGATGCAGTGGATATGTCGTCTCCGCATGAATGCTGCGATAGATCGCTTCTTCGCGAAAAACATGGTCGACCGATTGCAGGATCACCGGCCCCGAGCGGAACGAATAGGTGAACGACACCGGATCGAATGTCAGCCCGGCGTCGGTGAAGCGCCTCTTCAGTTCATGGCGGCGCAAATCGAACTCATGCGGGGCGGCGCCCTGGAACGAAAAGATCGATTGCTTCTCATCGCCCACCGCAAAAATGGTGCGAACCACGCCGTCGCGCGCGCCTGCGCCGGAGGTGAATTCGGAAATGAGATGGAAGACGATATCCCACTGCCTTGGGCTGGTATCCTGCGCCTCGTCGATCAGCACGTGATCGACGCCCCGGTCGAGCTTGTAGTGGACCCAGCCGGCGGAGACGCGGGACAGCATGGCAAGCGTCTTGTCGATCAGGTCGTCATAATCCAGAAGGCCCCGTTCCGCCTTCTCGCGCCGGTAATTCGCCGCCGCCGCCGTCGCGATGTGGAGCAGCGCCCGGGTGCGGTCGCGGGTCACGATGGCGCGACGCGTTTCGATCAGCGGGCCGATGCGAAGACACTCCGCTTCGAACAGGCGGGCGACGGAGGGATTGTCCCTGATGAATGCCTTCGTCAGGACCGAAGCGCGCGGCGTTCGGTCGTCGGTCAGAAACACGGTCAGATATTCGTCGACCTGTGCGCTGCCGGTGAAAGCCATGGCTGCGCGCAGCTGGTCCGCTTGTTTCTGGTCGGACTTGTTGCCGCTGTCGAGCGCGCCGGCAATCTCCGGCCATCGCGCCCGCGGCAGGTAAGGCCCATCGAGAATATCCTGTTCGACATCCTCGATGCGGTCGTCGTCGGCAACGCCGAGCGCGGCCGACATCTGCGCCGCCGCGGCCTCGGCGCCGCCGGCGGCATCGGTCCAGGCCATGAAGTGATCGCGGCTGAGACAGGCTTCGCGGACGACGTCCTTGAAGGTGACGTCGGCGGCGCTTGCCATCGCGGTCAAGAGCGCCTGGCCGGTCGCGCGCTGGGGATCGCGAGACGCCTCCAGCAGCACCTTGAGGTTGGCGCGTTCCATCATCTCGGTTTGATCGCGGTCGTCGAGCACGGCGAAACGTGCCGGCACGTTGGCCTCGAACGGAAACTGCTGCAACAACCGCGTGCACAAAGCGTGGATGGTTTGCACCTTCAGTCCGCCCGGCGTTTCCAGCGCGCTTGCGAACAATTCTCGCGCGGCTTTTCTCAAACCTGCGTTCGGGTGCGCGATCCCGACCTCGCGGATCGCCGCATCGAGCGGGGCATCGCCGAGCGTGACCCAGTGGCCGAGCGTCGTGAACACGCGCTCCGCCATGTTGGCGGCGGCGGCCTTGGTGAAGGTGATGCAGAGGATTTTTTCCGGCGGCACGCCATCCAGCAGGAGACGGATCACCCGCTGCACCAGCACGTGGGTCTTGCCCGAGCCGGCGTTGGCCGATACGAAGGCGGACGCCGCCGGGTTCGACGCGCGCGCTTGCGTCGCGCGAACGGCATCGGGAATCGGGCGCGGCGCCTTCACCATTCTTCCAACCCCAGGCCGCCGGCCGCGGACCATTCCTTGATGCGGGCAAGATCGTCGTAGGTGCCGTAGCGCTTCGCCCACATCGACAGGTTAAGCGAAGTGTAAGCCTGGTTCTCGTCCTCGAACTGGCGGATCAGCGCTTCCAGCTTCCGCCGCGCCTCACAGCCCGCGGCATCGGGGGGCTGCGGCGTGTCGCCCTTGTTGATCTTCAATTCCAGCGTCCGGTGCTCGCCCGGCGGGTTGTTGCCGCTGAGCCTGACATAGGCGAGTTCGCCGACCATCGAGCCCGCCGGAATGCCGGCAAAGCCGCCCTCGCGCAGGATCGCCGCTTCCAACGTGAGCTGTGGCGACAGTCCCATCCGGACCTGCTTGCCGGTCGGCGGCTGGCCGGTCTTGTAGTCGAGGATGGTGAAAGTGCCGTCCTGGCGACGTTCGATGCGATCGGCGCGGGCCGACAGCACGAAGGTGCGCGCATTGTCGAGATGGATAGAAATGTCGCCCCTGATCTCGGCCTCAATCGCGTCGATATGGCCGCGCCGGGCGATTTCCCAATCGGCAAACCACGTTGCGATGCGCTGGAACCGCGGCCACCACAAAGCGCGCGCCTCGGGGCGCTCCATCAGCGGCGCGAAATATTTTTCGCCGATCTGGCGGAGGGCGCGCGCGGGATGATCGGGAAGTTTGGCCGCGAAGTCCTTCGTGAACTCGCCGATCGCATCGTGGATCGCCGAGCCGCGATCGGCGGCCGATAGCGGCATGTCGACGGGATCCAGCGCATCGAGTTTCAAGATATATTTCGCGTAGATCGTATAGGGGTCGCGCAGCCAATCCTCGATCGCGGTGACCGAGAGTTTGACAGGCCTTGTCGCGCGCGGCGGCTTTGGCGCAGGCTGGGGGATCGGTTCGATCTTTTCGGGTCGGTCCAGCTCCTGGGCGAAGCGCACATATCGGTCACCTGCGCGCTTCGCGGCTTCCCAGCGCTCATCGCCTGCGACCGCCTCTAGACGATGCAGAAAGCGCGAGGCGACCGCGGGCGCGCCGCCGGCCTTGGCCGAATGGCTCAAGATCACATCCTTGGCGCCGAGCAACTGCGCAAAATCGTGGGCCGAGAGGCCGATGCGCCGCTCGGGCAAGTCGAGGCCGAGTTCGTGCCGCATCGGCCGGCTGAGCCACGGGTCGATTCGCGGTGACGGCGGCCACACGCCCTCGATCAATCCGCCGACCATGATCCGGTCGGCCTGCATCAGCCGCGATTCCAGCGGACCGTAGATGTGCAGCCGCGCGCCCGGCTTTTCCGGCCGCCGCACCGCGCGGTCGGCGAACGCGGTCTGGAAGACGTCCGGATAATCGGCAAGCGCGACCATCAGCCCGCTCAGCTTCTGCTCGGCGAGGAGATCATCGAAGGCGCTCGCGAGCGCGGATCCTTCCGGTCCCTCGAAGGCGGTGGCGATGCCGGCCTCGTCGCGCGAGAGTGCGATGAGAATTTCGCGATGCCGCGTCGCCAGCTCGGCGAAATCATGTGGCGCCGCTGATGCGAGACTTTCCAGCGGCGCAAGCGTGGCCTGCAGGACGGCGATCAAGGCTTGAACGCAATCGAGCTTCTCGTGCGTCAACCGCGTTCTCGGCTCGGCACGATGCAACGACGACACCTCGCCGCGTTCAAGCTTGCCGAGCTCGTCGCGGAAGCGGGCGAAGTCGCGCACGAGGCCAGCCGTTCCCGCCTGCGGACGGGTCCCGCGCAACAGCGTCAGTTCAAGCGCCTCGGCGGCGCTCTTGAACGTGCCGTCGGCGCTCCCGAGCCGGCACAACGGATGTTTCAAGAGCGCCAGCAGCGTCGGCGGTGCGAGGCCGCCCGCGACCGCTTCCGCGGCGAGGCGGGCGAAGATGCCGGCGGAGGTCTCGATCAGCGCATCGCCGCCGGAATCGTCGAAATCGAGGTTCCAGCGGTTGAGCGCCGCCATCACCCGCCGCGCCAGCGCGCGGTCCGGCGTCACCAGCGCCGCCGATCGGTCGAGATGCCGCGCCTCGCGGAGCGCGATGGCGACGGCGAGCGCCTCCATCTCGGGATTGGGCGCTTCGATCACCGCGAGATTGTTCATGCCGCCCGAAATCTTCGCGGCGATCTCCGGCCGCTCCAGCCGATCGTGCCATTGCGCGGTCGCGTTCGACGGCCGCATCGTCTCGGAGAGCAGCACGTCGCGGCCTTGCGGCGTGGGCGGTTCCAGAATTCGGACGTCGCGGCGCGCGATGCCGAACCGGTCGAGCAACGCATGCATTGCGAATTGCGGATGGTTCGATGCGGGATGCGTGGTGAATTTGCCTTGGGCGTTCCTGCTGCCGCCGATTCCTTGCCACGCCTCTTCGTCGAGATCGGTATCGAGCCCGGGCAGCACCACCGCGCCTTGCGGCAGGCGCGCCACGGCGTGGAGGAATTTCGCGGTCGCGGGCATCGAACCGGTCGATCCCGCCGCGATGACCGGTCCCTCATGATGCGCGCCGAGCCGCGCTGCTTCGGCCGCTATCAACAGGTCGCGGCGCGCCGCCGGCTCGATCCTGCCGATCTCGGCGAGATGAGCGGGCCAGGCCTGGCGCGCGATCTGCAGAAATTCCAGCGAATGCTGCCAATATCGGTCGAGCTGATCGGGCACCAGATGGTCGAGCGCGTCCCACGCGACGTCGCGCGTCACCATGTCGTCCATCAGCCGCGCCAGGTCGCCGGCCAGCGCCAGCGTCGAGGCCGGCCCGCCGACCACCAAGGGCGCCAGGACCGGACCCTTCGCCCATGCGGCGACGAGTTTGGCAAGCGTCAGCCGGCGGTCCAGCTCGGAGAGCCTTGGCGGGATGTCAAGCGGCTCGGCTGTGCCGAATATATCGGCTTCGTCGGCGAACGACAGCTCGTCCTCGTCGATATCGCCGAGCGCGACGATGCGCGGCAGGATCGCGGCGTCGGTGCTCAACTCCTCCAGAAACACCTCGCGCGCCAGGCGCATCGCGCGCCGCGTCGGCAGATAGAGCGTTGCGTCGGCGAGCCGCGCCGGACTGGTGCGGGTTTCGAATCCCTCAACCAGCCTGCCATCGATCAGCGCGGCAATGACGGCGCGCAGGAGCGGCACGGAGACGGGAACACTGAAGACGCGCATGGGCTGCCTGATTCGAGGATCGCGAGCCAATATAGTGAGGGATTGCCGATGCTGCGAGCCAGGGAAGACTGATGCTGTGGGTACGGCACAGATGTATCTTGCCCGCGGCGCGAGGAACGCCCGAGTTGATGACGTCATCACCCTCAAATCAAAGAGGGCGCAGGGAATGCCGGATGCGCGTTGCACCCGGGGCCGCGTGTGCAACAAAAAAAGCACACGCGTTAGCAACCACAGGTACACCGCATCAACCGGCATTCCCTGCGCAATGGTTTTAACGGGGTCCTTCGTGCTCTTCCCGGTGACCGGGCTCTTTTGCCACCGTCATCAGTGGGTCGTACCACTGACTTGGCGCCAGCGTCGGGGCGCCAGAACCACACGACTTCGCCGTCCGCCTGCGCCGTCATTCGTCTGATGACGTGCCGCGTCCATCGCATCCCGCACCCAACGTCCGTGACGATCGCGAGCCGCCCCTCTTTTCGGGCGCGGGATGGCGTGAACGGTAAGGGTGATTTTAGCAACCGGCCAAGCGGAATATTTTTGCGAGGGGGACTGGACGACCCAAATCAGCTTGAATCGCTTGGCGAAATGAGGTTTTACGCGCAGATCATATCCTGGCGCCTCTCCCGTTCCGATTGAATCGGAACGGAAGCTCTAGCCAGGGCGTGGACCAATAAATTCAGAGTGGTCGGTGGACGTCCGCCTTGGTGCGCATTCCGGACTCACGTCGGGCATTGCGGTACTTCCGAAAGTGCCAAAAGGCGACATCAGCCGACCTTGACCAGATTCTGGTTCGGCAGTGGTCCGCCGGGGAACTGAGCGAGCTTGCCACCGACCGCGAGCGATCCTAGATCGATGCCGACGAAGCCAATCCTGTCGATGAGCGCCGCCACGTCAGCCTTTGCTGCGGTGTCGTTGCCGGAATAGAAAAGCACGCGCTGCCCGCCGTCCGCTTTCGGATTGTTGGCCAGGACCTCTGCGCGAAGGTGGTTGAACGCCTTTACGACGCGCGCGCCGGGCACGAGATCGGCAAACACTTCGCTCGACACGCGGCCTTTGAGATCGACCGGCTTGAACAGTGGAGCCTCGATCGGGTTGTTGGCGTCAATGACAATGCGCCCATTCCAATCTGGAAGCCCCGCCAGCGCCGCCGGTAGTTTTGTCCAGTTGATCGCAATGAATACGATGTCGGCCCGCGCTGCTTCCTCGCGTCTTCCCGCCTTGATCGAGGGGACGAGTTCGCGAACAAGCTCTTTGAGCGAATCCGGGCCACGGCTGTTCGAAATGATCGCTTCGATGCCGGCGCGAGCAAGCGTCCGTGCGAAGGCGGTGCCGATCGCGCCTGATCCGATGATGCCGATGGTCACGTGATGTTCCTTTCAGGGGCTAACATTGAGTGGAGGGACGGCGGCAAAATCTCCGTCCCGTATCTCTAAGAATGATCTTGCTTGGCCGGCCAGGCGCCGAGTTGCTGCATGAGAGAGAAGAGGTTGGCCACGCCCCAGTGCTCGGTGATCTTGCCGTTGCGCACGCGCATGACATCGACGGTCTCGAACTGAATCTGGCGGCCCGTCGGTGCCACGCCCAGGAATTCTCCTCGGTGAGTCCCGTGATAGGTCTTGTATGTCGTCACGCGGTCACCATCGGCAACCTGCCAGTGGATGTCGGCGTGAAAGTCAGGGAACGCTGTCCGGAGGATTTTGTAGAGTTGTCTCGCACCGTCCTTATCAGGCGTGCGCCCCGGCTGCGGGGTGTGGTCGAGAAAATCGTCGGCGAAGAGTTCCTCAAAGACCTCGAAATTACCCCCGCCCTGCACTTCCTCCGTGTTGCGGCGCACGACCGCCTTCGCGGCCTCACTCAGATTGTTAATCGTCATAACCTTGTCCTCTACTTGTTTGCTGCTTGCGTCAGGTTGGCAAACTGGAAGGGCTGGGGTTCTTGGGGCTGTGGACTGCTCACATGGGCATCGCTCCAGTTTGCGTTTTCGTTGTCCGCTCCCCCTAGATATCGCCCGTTTATTGCCCCATGATTAGCCGGTAATTATCGAAATGACTTACAAGCATCACTTGAAGGTTTGGCAATGGAGACGCTCGCGAACCTCGAATCCTTCGTGAGAAGTGCGGAAACGGGCAGCTTCTCGACAACGGCGCGGCGGCTGTCGCTCACCCCGGCCGCGGTGAGCCGCAACGTTGCGATGTTGGAGCGGAATCTCGGTGTCCGGCTGTTTCACCGCAGCACACGCAAGCTTACTCTGACGGAAGCCGGCGAGCGTTTCCTGCACGCGATCCGAGACAATCTAGAGGAGTTGCAGGCCTCGATTGCGAGCGTCGCGACCGACCGCGGCGAGCCGATCGGCGTGGTCAAAGTCAGCATGGGCCTGACCTTCGGGGTCGATTATATTGTGCCGTTACTCCCGGAGTTCTTGAGACGGTACCCGAAGGTTCACCCCGATTGGCACTTCGAGAGTCGGCAGGTGGACGTCATCGCGGAAGGGCTCGACGCGGCAATCGCGGGGGGCATCGAACTGCCGCCCGGTGTTGTAGCGCGCACGCTCGCGCCTTTGCACATCATTGCCGTCGCCTCGCCGGACTATCTAAAAGGCCGGACGCTGCCATCCGATCCGTCCGGGCTTGCCGCGTTTGACGGGATCGTCATGCGCTCGATGCACACCCGCAGGGTCAGGGAGCGTATCATGCGCAATGCCGCAGGCGACGAGATGGAGGTGCCGCAAAAAGCGACCCTTGCATTCGACGATCCAGAAGCGATGTGCCGTGCGGCACTGCTCAGTCTCGGCGTGACGCTGATCGCCGTGCCTCACGCCCTGCCGCATCTGGAGACTGGCACGCTCGTGCGGCTAATCCCGCAATGGTATTCCGACGCCGGACCGATCTCGATCTATTACGCGACGCGCACGTTGTTACCAGCCAAAACGCGCGTCTTCGTCGATTTCGTAGTTGAGGCGTTTCGGCGCAACCGACTAGCGGAGCGCTTCGCCGGAAGTCTCGGGTAAGATTTCAATGACCTTTCGCAAGGTCTGCTGGGGATCAATCTCAACCGAATTGGGCCGCCCGCGTCATGTCCGATTTACTCCACTCAACGGACTTCGCCAGACCGGCCCGGTTCGTGCCAACAGCGGGCTAAACAAGACCTCACGGATAACCGCATCGGAGCTATCGCTTCGACTCCATCAGGTCCCAATAGTTTCCATAAAGATCTTCGAAGACCGCAACGATCCCATACTGTTCTTCACGGGGCTCTTCGCGGAAGAGCACGCCTCTTGAGCGATAGGCTTGGTAGTCGCGCCAGAAATCGTCAGTGTGCAAGAATAGGAAGACGCGGCCACCTGTCTGATTCCCGACACGAGGCAATTGGTCCGCAGATGCTGCCTTTGCCAGCACAAGCCGAGTCTCGACCGACCCCGGCGGGGCGACCAAAATCCAACGTTTGCCGCCACCAAGATCCGTATCTTCGGCGACCGTGAAGCCTAGCTTTTCCACGAAGTAGGAAATGGCCTCGTCGTAGTCGCGTACAAGTAACGCAATGTATCCGATATGTTGCGGCATTGTGGGACAATGCACGCGACCGTCCCAGGTCCGCAATGGGGTCATTTGCGCCGCGAAGCCGCCTCGGCGGAGTTACGCCACGCTTTCCGAGAACGCCTCTTCCGCCGCATGAATGGCGTCGGGCGTTCCGACATGCATCCAGACGCCGTCGAGCCTCAGGCCGAACAGGCGCTCCTGCTCATTTGCCGCGTCGAACATCCTGGTCAGCGAGAACTCGCCTTTCGGCGCGCTGGCAAAGATCGACGGCGAGAAGATCGCGGCACCCGCATAGACGAACGGAACGACCTGATGTTCGCGGCGCTTGCGCAGCGCGCCATCCGGCAGCATGGCGTAGTCGCCACGGCCGCCATAGCCGATGCTGCTCGCGGTCGGCGCCATCAAGAGCAGAATATCCATGCGGGCGGGATCGAAGGCGTCCGCGAGCCGCATGAGATTGGACTGCACGCCGTCGATCCACATGGTGTCCGAATTGACGTGGAAGAACGGCTCTGCTCCGAGCTGCGGCAGCGCCTTGACGACGCCGCCACCGGTGCCGAGCACCTGATCGCGTTCGTCCGAGATGATCACGCGCGGTCGCGCGCGAGCAGCGACGTGATCGATGATCTGGTCCGGGAAATAGTGCACGTTGACGACCGCTTCGGTCACGCCTGCCGCGGCAAGCTTGTCCAGCACGTGGTCGAGCAGCGGGCGGCCGGCCACCTGGATCAACGGTTTCGGCATATGATCCGTCAGTGGCCGCATGCGCAGGCCGAGACCGGCCGCGAGAACCATGGCTTTGCTAGGCTTGACTGACATTTCGGGAATTTCTCGCACCGGTACTTGAGTTGCCGCAAATCATACCATGGCGACCCGGCCGGCGCATGGATAGCAATGCGATAATCGTCCGAGATGACGATTGTGCGACGGTTAACGTCAGGCTTCCGCGGTCGTGCGCCGCGCCGCCTTTTTCTTCTTGTCGCCCGGCTTGAGAAAATTGACCCCGATCTGGTCACCGTTAACCCAGGCCAGCTCGCAGCGGCGGTAGGCCAGCCCGGTAGACGACAGCAGCAGGAAAAATTCCTTCAAATGCAATCCTTCGACCGAGCCCTCGACGGTCAGTTTTGCTCCGGTCTCGGACACGTCTTCCATCGTGCAATCGCGCCGCCAGGTGCCGTCAATGCCCATCATATGCGCAGGAATGCCCCGCTCAAACGTGACACGTTCGCCCTTGCGCCGTTCGCTAGCCATGGTTTCGCTCCAGCCTTCTGAGCAGCCCGGTGCGCGCCCGCGGCAATGCCCGCGGCAGACTACGGAGCAGTGGCTAACAACCGGTAAACCTAGAGCGTGATGACTTTTCTTCGAATCGTCATCTCGCTCTATCTTTTTGTTTGAGCATGATCTCCGCGCAAACGCGTTCCGCGTTTGTCGCGAGGGAAAACCGGTACCCACTTTTCCGGATCATGCTCTAGGGGCCGGGCGGGGGGACGTTGACGGCATACCAGGCCTGAATCCTCGCCAGCGCCGGGTGGGCCAGGGATCGGTTGAGGTAGGTCCAGATCCGCGGCTGGTGGCGCAGATATTGCGGCTTGCCGTCCCGCCGGTTCAGCCGCGCGAAGGTGCCGAGCAACCGGGAGTTGCGTTGCGCCGACATCAAGGCGTAGAGCGCGGCAAAGCCGGCTGGATCGAAGCCATCGTCGGCCTGGCGCCGGGCCTTGATATAGCGTGTCAGCAATGCGAGCTCGAGCGCCTCTGGGACGTCGATCCGCGCATCCTGCAGCAGTGAAACCACGTCGTAGGCAGCCGGACCCAGCACCGCATCCTGGAAGTCGATGATGCCGACCCGCGCAATACCACGCCGTTCGCCGAGCCAGATCAGGTTTGGCGAATGATAGTCCCGCAGCACCCATGTCCTGGTCGCCGTCGCGGCCTCTTGCAGCAGTTCGCGCCACATCGCGACGAATTCGGCACGCAGATCATCGCTCGGTTCGACTCCGCGATCCGGCAGGTACCATTCGAGCATCAATCCGAGCTCAACCAAAAGCGCACCGGTGTCGAAGATGGGGATCGAATGGCCGACGCGCGGCACCAGCGGGACGATCTCTGGCAAGGCTTCGCGATGCAGCGCCGCCAGCAGGTCGGTCGCGACTTCGTAACGCGCAGGGATAGGCTGCGGCGGATCGCCCTCGACGACCCCTGCGCTGCCAAAATCCTCCGTGATCAGGAAGCCGGCTTCGAGATCGGCGTGATGGATCGACGGCGCCGAGAAGCCGCGTTCGCTCAGGCCCTGGGCGATCGCCACGAATGGTTTGACGTCTTCGGCCAGATGGACCGCGGCACTATAGGACTTGCCGTCATGGATCGGCGGCCCGTCCGGGCGGCGCGGCGAGTTCATGAGGATGACGACGCCATCGTCCCCGATCAGGCGGGCGTAGGAGCGTATCGATGCGTCGCCGGCCATCCGCCGCCGCGTGGCCTCGGCATAGCCCGCCGCGGTGAGAAATTGCCGCAGCGCCCGCAGCCGTTCGACAATGGCCGCGGCCTTTCCGTAACCGGTGATCTTGGCTGACCGCGCGGTCGCGCCCTGTTCGAGGCGATGACTGAACGCAATATCGATCCGGTCGGGCGGCAACGCGCTTGCCGCGCGCTCTGGCCATTCGACCAGCGCCACAGCGCCGGCGGGCAGCGGCGACAGGCCGATCTCTTCCAGTTCGGTCGGATCGTTGATGCGGTACAGGTCGGCGTGAACCAGCGGAAAGGCGGGCAGCTCGTAGGCTTGCGCCAGGGTGAAGGTAGGGCTCGGGACTTCCATCGTTTCATCGTCGGCGAGATAGCGAATCATCGCCCGCGCCGCCGCGGTCTTTCCCGCGCCAAGGTCGCCGGACAGTGTGATGAGGTCGCCCGGGCCGATCAACAGCGCGAGGTCGGCCATCAATCGGGCCGTTGCCGTCTCGTCCGCCAACTTGACCGAGAATGTTGCAAGAACGGTCATTCGGCCGCGTTACGGTGAGCTGCCTGATCGGTCGGGAAGTCGCAGGTAACGGTCGTGCCCTTGCCGACGACCGAATCGACACGCACCTTGCCGCCGTGCAGCTCGACAAAGGATCGCACCAGTGACAGGCCGAGCCCGGCGCCGCGATGCCGCGATCCATGGGAGCGGCTCTCGAACCAGTCGAACACCTTGTCCTTGACGTCGGGTGGAATGCCTGGACCGGAATCGGTCACGGTGAAGATCACACTGTGCTCGGTTCGGCGGGCGCTGACGACGACCGCCGCCTCCTGCGGCGAGAAGCCGACGGCGTTTGCGAGCAGATTATAGAGGACCTGCACGATACGTCGTTCGTCGCCGATGAAGCTGCCGATGTTGGGATCGACGTCGACCTTCAGGCGGATGCGGTCGGTGGCGAGCCGGTCCTGGATACCCTCTGCGGCGGCTTCGATGGTCTTGCCGACATCGACCGGGCCGAGTTCCAGCTTCATGGCGCCGGCATCGATGGTGGCGAGATCAAGGATGTTGTTGGTGAGCGCGAGCAGCGCGTTGGTCGATTTGGTGACGTAGTCGAGATATTCGGCCTGTTTGGGTGTGAGCGGGCCGGTCGAGGGATCGCTCAGAAAATGCGCAAAGCCGATGATCGTGGTCAGGGGCGCGCGCAGTTCGTAGGACACGTGGTGGACGAAATCGATCTTCATCTGCCCCGCGGCCTCGAGCGCTTCGTTGCTCTCGCGCAGCGCGCGCTCGACATTTTCGGTGTCGGTGATGTCCTGGAAGGTCAGCATGGTGGCGCCGTCGGGCAGCGGCCGGCTCATGCAGTCGAGCACGCTGCCGTCCTTGCGCTCCAGCTTCAACGGCACATCGATGCGGTTCTCGATCGCGGTGATCGCCTCGCGGATCGTCCGCCACGCGCTGGTATCGTCGAACAGAGGCTTGCACCAGGCCGCGACCATGTCGATATGCGGCTCTTCGCGCAGCGCCTCCGATGACAGCTTCCACATCTTGGCGAAGGCTGGGTTGTACAATTGTGCTCGGCCGTTGCTGCCGAACACCGCGACGCCCTCGGCAAGACTGTCGAGCGTCTCACGCTGGACGCGGATCAGGCCGTCGAACCGCCGCGCCAGCTCGAGGCCTTCGGTCACGTCATCGAACAGGTAGGTGACGCCACCTTCCGGATTGGGCGTGGTGACGACGCTCAAGGCGCGGCCGTCGGGCAGATACCAGGTGTCCTTGGTGGGCTCGATCGCCCGATAGGCCTCGTGCAGCTTCGCCTTCCACGCCCGGAAATCCGCCTGTTCGGGCACTTTGCGCGCCGCGCGCAGCCGATCGAGCAGGCTCGAATCGTCGGGATTGCCGTCGAGAAAGGACGGATCGAGGTCCCATAGCCGGCGATAGGAGTCGTTATAGAACGCGAGCCGCCGCTGGCCGTCGAACACCGCGACCCCCGATGACAGTTGATCGAGCGTGCGGCGATGTGCCTCCGCCATCCGCACCAGCGCCGAGCTCAGCGCGTCGGCCTCGCTGGCGTCGATGGCGATGCCGACGCTGCCGCCGCCGACCGTGACCGCGCGCACGTCGTAAATCCGGCGCTCGCCGCCCGCTACGATCGGCAGCCGTGCATTGAAGGCGCTGGTGCCGCTCAAGCTACGCTCCATATCGGTGCGATCGGCACTGTCGAGCAGTTCGAGATTGCGGTCGATCGCTTCCGCTATGCTACTGGCCTCGGTCGCTTGTGCATAGGCGGCGTTGGCGTAGCTCAGGCCACCCTTGGTGCTCTTGGCCCAGATCGGCCAGGGCGCGGTCGCGGCGAAACCCCGGAGCGTCTCGGTCTCCTCGACGAGCGTCCTGAGCCGCAGATTGGTTTCGGCCAGTTCCCGCCGCAAGCCCGAGAGTTCGCGAATCCGCACAATCGCCTGGCCGCCGATGGCGCGGCCCATCGCTTCGATGGCATGGCCGTTCGACGTGGTGAGATTGAGCAGAAAGCCCTCGCCGGCCTCGCGCAAGGCTTCGACCGCATGGTTCATCTGCAGCGCCGGTTCCGGCTGCAGCCAGGTCCCGAAGGCGAGAATGCGATGCGGCGCATCCGGCGGCGGCACCAGAAGCGCAACGTCGCCGGAGATCCGTGGCCGATTGTCGCCGGCGGCCCAAGAGATCAGCACCTGCGGTTCCGCGAACAGCAGCGCCCGGTACCGGTCGGCCTGGATCTGCAGGCCCGCGATGGTGGTGCGCAGCCGCGCCTCGGATCGGGCAGAGCGGACGCGGCCGCGCATCAACAAGATCGCCGCCACCACGGAAAAGCCGAGTGGCGCCAGTCGTCGGTTCACCCGCCCAGGCCGGCCCAGTCGACGGCAGCCCGGCTGCGGCGAAACCGATCAGGCCGCTGCGTGCCAGTGACGTGCACGACAGCAGGGTCCGACGCATCGCGACGATCACGCCTGACATGGTTTGCCCCAAGCCGCACGATTTATGCACTTGCCCTATCGCATGATTCCCCAAAGCGTCGATGGGCTGGCGATAAGATCCTGCGTTCATTGATATTTGGAGCGCCGCTGCCGATCGCTCCGGTTAACGAATCGAGTAACAATATCCTTCAACGGGACTCGGTGGGTAAGAGTCCAGATCGTGAACGCGAATCTCGCTGGGGAAAAAAGCAGAACCAAGTCGCAGAACCAAGTCTTGCCCGCTGGATTTTTGAAGACGAATCCGTGACTTGGACGCATGACCGGCGCAGCCAGCGTGAGCGAATCGGCCGCAAGCTGCGGCTTGACGTCGTTCAGCGCCGCCCGGTCGACCCGAAACCGCCGCCGCCGCGATCCGTCAATGACAGCGCGGCGACAGGAACGAGTTCCGCGCGTGCGACAGGCGCGATCACCATCTGCGCGATCCGTTCGCCGCGTCGGATCGGAAACGGCTCGGAGCCGTGGTTGACCAGGAGCACGTTGATCTCGCCGCGGTAATCCGCATCGATCGTCCCCGGCGCGTTCAACACGGTCACGCCGTGCTTGGCCGCGAGCCCTGACCGCGGGCGCACCTGCGCCTCGTAGCCGTCGGGCAGTGCGATCGTGAGCCCTGTCGGCACCATCGCGTGCTGTCCGGGCAGGAGGACCTGCGGCGCATCGTCGGGCACCGCGGCCAGAAGATCGAGCCCGGCAGCATGTGCGGTCTGATAGGTGGGCAACGCTAGGCCCTCGCCATGGGGCAATTGGTGGACGTCGATCTTGATCGCCGTGCTCAAGTGGTCTTCTCCGCGCTCTCGTTTTCAGGGGCCTTGGCCTGCAGGCTGTTGGCGACATGCGCGATCAGTTCGATCGCGACCTGCTCCTTGGTCATGACCGGCCAGGAGTCGACCTCGATGTCATCGCCGCTCCGCGACAAGAGATGCACCGTGTTGCGGTCGCCGCCCATCACGCCCGTGGCCGGCGAGACGTCGTTGGCGACGATCCAGTCGCAACCCTTGCGCTTCAGTTTCGCCTTGGCGTTGTCGATGAGATGCTCGGTCTCGGCGGCGAACCCGATCACCAGCGGCGGCCGCTTGTCGTTCAGTTTCGAGATGGTGGCGAGGATGTCTGGGTTTTCGACCAGTTGCAGCGGCGGCATGGCCGCCTCGGTCTTCTTCAATTTTTGCTCGCCTTCGCTGGCAACCCGCCAATCGGCGACGGCGGCGGCGAAGATCGCGATATCGACGGGAAGCGCGGCTTCGACCCGCGCCAGCATGTCGCGTGCGGATTCCACTCGCGTGACCAGAATACCCGCGGGAGCTTCGAGTTCGACCGGGCCTGAAATCAGGACGACGTCAGCGCCCGCGGCCTCGGCCGCCGCCGCGATCGCGTATCCCTGTTTGCCCGACGAGCGGTTGGCGATGTAGCGCACCGGATCGATCGGCTCATGCGTCGGGCCCGCGGTGATCAGCACGCGTTTGCCGGCCAGCGGCCGCGGTTCGGCCGGGCGCAGGAAACGTTCGGCGGCAGCAACGATTTCAAGTGGCTCCGCCATCCGTCCGATTCCGGCTTCGCCGGCTTCCGCCATCTCGCCGGCATTGGGTCCGATCATGGCGACGCCGTCGCGCTCAAGCTGCGCCACATTGCGGCGGGTCGCCGCATTGCTCCACATCATGGGGTTCATGGCCGGCGCCAGCAGGATCGGCCGGCTGGCCGCGAGCAGAACGGCGCTGGCGAGGTCATCGGCGGCGCCTTGCGCCATCTTCGCCATCAGGTCCGCGGTCGCCGGCGCGACCACGATCAGGTCGCAGTCACGCGCCAGGCGAATATGGCCGGCGTCGAACTCGCTCTCCGGATCGAACAGGTCGGTGTAAACGCGTCCGCCCGAGAGGGCGCCCGCCGTGAGCGGCGTGACGAATTGCTGGGCGGCCCTGGTCAGCACACAACGGATGCGGATATGCCGCTCCTTCAGCCGCCGAATCAGATCCAGCGCCTTATAGGCCGCGATACCCCCGCCGATGATCAGGGTCACGTGTCCCCCCCAGGGGGCGTTGTCACTGCGTAGGGCGGGGGCGGATGGCTCGGCGGGAAGCGGCGGGGGTGACGTGGCTGACTCCGGGCCGCCCTCCAGGTATTCCCGCAGGATCACCCGGACCTCCTCCTCGACCGACCGGCCGTTCTTGGCCGAACGCAGCCGCAGATAGACCTTGATGGCCTCGTCGAGTTTTCGGATCGTCAGGCTGGCCATGGCGGCTTCCCGAAAGGTGATGATATCAATGCTATCACGACTGTGATTGCATTGCAATCAAAGCTGCTTGATCGCGATCAGTATCCCGATGAAGATCGCGGCGATGACCCAGAGCGCGATGGTGCGCCAGCGGCTTTTCCTGCCTTCGCTTCGCCCCATCGCCGCGATGGTCTCCGGCGACAGCGTGATCCCCTCCCGCGTCATGGTTTCCAATTGCTCAAGCACCGCGACTGCGCGGCCGGCGAGCACCGGCAGAGCGGTCAAGTGGCGCGCGAGATCGCCGGCGCCGGACATCGCACCCTGGATGCGCCCGACCGGACCGAGATTGCGCTCTATCCACTCGCGCACCACCGGATCGGCGATTTTCCAGATGTCGAGTTTCGGATCGAAGCCGCGCGCCACGCCTTCGACCACCACCATGGTCTTTTGCAGCAGGATCAGTTCGGGCCGGGTCCGCATGTCGAACAGCGCGGTGACCTCGAGCAAGAGCGTCAACAGCTTCGCCATCGAAATTTCCTCGGCGAGGCGGTTGTGGATCGGCTCGCCGATGGCGCGCAGCGCCTGCGCGAAATTCTCAACCGAATGGTGGCCCGGGACATAGCCCGCCTCGAAATGCACCTCCGCGACCCGCCGGTAATTGCGCGTGATGAAGCCCAACAGGATTTCGGCGAGGAAGCGCCGTTCCTTCGGGCCAAGCCGGCCCATGATGCCGAAATCGACCGCGACCAAGCGGCCGGCATTGTCGAGAAACAGGTTGCCGGGATGCATGTCGGCATGAAAGAAGCCGTCGCGCAGCGCATGGCGCAGGAAGCTCTGGATCACCTTGCGGCCGAGATCGGCCAGATCGACCTCCGCTTGCTCCAACCGGGCATGGTCGCTGAGCGCGATGCCGTCGACCCACTCCATCGTCAGCACGTTGTGCGCGGTGCGGTCCCAGTCGACCGCGGGCACTCGGAAATCCGGATCGTTGCGGGTGTTCTCGGCCATTTCGGACAGCGCGGCGGCCTCCAGCCGCAGATCCATTTCCATCGCAACCGAGCGCGACATCGTGTTGATGACCTCGACCAGCCGTAGCCGCCGCGCCTCCGCCGAATAGGCTTCGGCCTTGTGGGCGACAAAGAAGAAATCGGAGAGGTCGCGGCGGAAACGCGAGGCGACAGAGGGCCTCAGCACCTTCACCGCGACGGCGTGCCGCGCGCCGTCGCGCTCGACCTCGCCGCGATGCACTTGCGCGATGGACGCCGCCGCAACCGCCGGACCGAAGCGCGAAAACACCTTTCTCAGCGGGCGTTCCAGCGATGTCGCGATGGCAGCTTCAGCCTCGGCTTGCGGAAACGGCGGCAGCCGGTCCTGCAAGGCTTCAAGATCGCGCGCCATGCTCACGCCGACCACGTCGGGCCTGGTGGCGAGAAACTGGCCGAGCTTCAGGTAAGCGGGGCCCATCCGCTCCAGCGCGCGCGACAGCCGCGGGCCGGATTTGGCGCCGCGCCGTTCGATAAGCCGCGCGATCTTCAGCGCAAGCTGCCCCGGCGGCGGCACCAGAGACGGATCGACGACGCCGAACACGCCTTCGCGCGCGAACACGAAACCCGCGCGGGCAAGCCGCGCGACGTGGGTTAACGCGGAGATCACAAACGCCAGCCCGAATGCAATGCCACGATGCCGCCGGAAAGGGTCTGCCAATTGACGCGCGCAAAGCCCGCGGCGCGGATCATCTCCGCGAACGCGTTGGCCTTGGGAAATTTGCGGATCGATTCGACGAGATACCGGTAGGATTCGGCATCGCCGGTCACGGCGCGGCCAAGCTCGGGGATCACCCTGAACGAAAACAGCTCGTAGAGGCGATCGAGTCCGGGGACGTCGACGGTGGAAAATTCCAGGCAGAGAAATCGCCCGCCCGGCCGCAGCACGCGAAATGCTTCGCCAAGCGCCAGATCGATCCGCGGCACATTGCGGATGCCGAAGGCGATGGTGTAGCCGTCGAACGCGCGGTCGGGAAAGCTCAACGCTTCGGCATTGCCCTGGACGAAAGAGACGCGGTCGTCGAGATGCCGCGCGGCGGCGCGCGCGCGCCCCACATTGAGCATGTCCAAATTGATGTCGACGACGGAGGCGCGAAAGCCGCTCCCCGCCGCTTTCGCCGCGCGGAACGCGATGTCGCCGGTGCCGCCGGCGACGTCGAGCAGCGCGAACTGCGCGTCGGTCTTCGGCGGATTGAGTGTGTTGACCATGATGTCTTTCCAGACCCGGTGCAGGCCCGCCGACATCAGGTCGTTCATCAGGTCGTAGCGCTGTGCCACACTGTGAAACACCTCGTTCACCAGCGTCTGCTTGTCCCCCAAGGGCACGTCCCGAAAGCCGAAATGGGTTGTCTCGCCCGGCCGAACCATCAACATCACTCCGTTACCGAGACCATAGCGCGCCCCGCGCAATGGGGCTATCACGTCACCTCCATAAGGTGAATGACTTGGAGTTGAACGATCCGACATGCCCGAATTGCCCGAAGTCGAGACCGTTCGCCGCGGCCTGCAGCCGGTCATGGAGGGATCGCGAATTTTGAAAGCGGAAGCCCGCCGCAAGGACCTGCGGTTTCCGTTTCAGAAAGACTTTGTGGCGCGCCTGCAGGGGCAGATCGTGACCGGGCTCGGCCGCCGCGCCAAATATCTGATGGCCGACCTTGCGTCGGGCGACATACTCTTGATGCATCTGGGCATGTCAGGCTCGTTCCGCGTGCAAAAGCCGGATGAAGCCGACACTCCGGGCGATTTCCATCATCCCCGCGGCAAGGATGCGGCCCACGACCATGTGGTGTTTCACATGTCGTCGGGCGCGGATGTGGTGTTCAACGATCCGCGCCGCTTCGGTTACATGAAAGTCATTGCCCGCCAAGCGATCGACGAGGAGCCCATGTTGCGCGGGCTCGGTCCCGAACCGCTCGGCAATGAGTTCGACGCTTCCCTGTTGGCGCGGTCCTGCGCCGGCAAGAAGACCAGCCTGAAGGCCGCGCTGCTCGATCAGCGTGTGGTGGCCGGTCTCGGCAACATTTACGTTTGCGAGGCGCTCTATCGCGCACAGCTGTCGCCGCGGCGGATCGCGGCGACGCTTGCGACCAGGGCCGGACAACGCAAGAGCGTTGCGGGGAGTGAGCCGACCGATCACGCGAGGCGGCTGGTCGATGCCATTCATGCCGTGCTCAACCAGGCGATCGAAGCCGGCGGCTCATCCTTGCGCGATCACCGCCAGACCTCGGGCGAACTCGGCTATTTCCAGCATTCGTTTCAGGTCTACGACCGCGAAGGCGAGCCGTGCGGGAGCGCCGGCTGCGGCGGCATCGTCCGGCGCTTCACCCAGAACGGACGTTCGACCTTCTGGTGCCCGAAATGCCAGAAGTGATTCGCAGCATCGGTAGATCGCGATAGTCTAGAGGATGATCCGGAAAAGCATGCCCTCGGGCTACGACCCGACGGGTGGTACCGGTTTTCCCTCGCGACAAACGCGGAACGCGTTTGCGCGGAGATCATGCTCAAACAAAAAGATGGAGCGAGATGACGATTCGAAGAAAAGTCATCCCGCTCTAAAGCGCGACCGCGCCGTTATCCCTCGATCAG
>WNGJ01016870.1_pt1 | contig 20042 bp, 16 predicted proteins | sample 5400611 | NCBI WGS metagenome assembly WNGJ01 (sample SAMN13153375, study PRJNA577476) | soil metagenome | isolation source: 40 cm soil or saprolite under Garry oak tree replicate 1 | place: USA:California | collected 2016-06-15
CCGCAATCGGAGTGATATTGAGCGCGATCCGCCGCGCGACCTCCTCGACCACGGCCGAGCCCAGGGCGTCTCCTCCGCGGGCCGAGTCGAAGATGGCGCGAGCCTCGTAGGGTGGCGCGAGAGTCGTCTCGAACTGCTGGCCGGCGAGCCGTGCCGCGAGCGCCGAGACCTCGAGCGCGGAGGGATCGACGTTCTCGTCGAGGCCGGCCAGCGTGAAATCGATCTCACCGGCAGCGCCGTGACGGCCGCGATGCAGCTCACCTCCCAGCACGAGCCCCGCTCCCATCCCGGTCCCGACAGAGAGGAAGACGAAGTTGTCAATTCCGCGCGCAATCCCGCGCCACCGCTCGCCGACCGCGGCGAGGTTGATGTCGTTCTCAAGGGTCACCGGAAGGCCGAGGCGCTCGCGGAGCTCGGCGCCGAACGGCCGCCCCTCGAGGCCCGGGATGTTCGTTGCCAGCCTGAGCTTGCCGCCGCCCGCCACATCGACGACGCCCGGCACGCCGACGACGACGCCGTCCACGAGTTCGGGGTCCAGGCCGGCCGCGTGGACGAGCGACTTCTGAAGCGCGGCCGTCGCGTCGAGCGTGCCTTCGGCATCGGCCCCTTTGATCTCGACGTCCTGGCGGGCCCGGATCTCTCCGCTCAGGTCGCAGATCGCCCCACGCAGGAAGCGCGCGCCGAGATCGAGCCCAACCACCAAGGCGGCCTCCGAGACCGGCTCGAAGTAGACGGCCCCGTAGCTCGGACGGCCGGGCTCGTTGGACGTCTCTCGGACGAGGCCGTGGTCTAGCAAGGCCTGCAGAGCAAGTGAAACCGTCGGCTTCGAGATGCCGGCGCGGCGCGAGATCTCGGCTCGCGAGATGGGCGCGCCGCTGCGAATCGCCTCCAGGACGGCGCGTTCGTTCAAGTGTTTCAGGAGCGGGGGAGCTGCGGGGCCTTGTCCAGGTGAATGAGACATCTCGTAAGTAACCTTAACGAAGCAACCAGAGAGATCAAAGCCTATAGCTGCTTGACCTTGGCGGACGAGAGGTCTAGTGTCCGCGCTCGTAAAGATGCTTAACGAGAGCGTAGACTCCTAGGAGGCTGTTATGAAGCGCGTCGCGGCTGCGTGGTTTTTGCTTGTCGCCGCCCTTTCACTGACCGCTTGCGGTGGAAGTTCCGGCAAATCGTCCAAGGCGTCCTCGGCGCATCCCGTGAAGCTCACGGTTTGGGCCGGCTGGAGCGCCAGCACGCACGAGCTCAAGGTATTCAAGGGCGTCGTCGCCGAGTACGACCGGAAGCATCCGGAGGTCAAGATCAAAGTGGTCGGCGACATCGTCGACACCAAGATCCTCGCCGCGATCCGCAGCGGCAACGTGCCCGACGTCGTCAGCTCGTTCACGTCCTCGAACGTGGGCAAATACTGCCCAACCGGCGCGTGGATCGATCTTGCTCCGTACCTGAAGAAGGACAAGATCAGCCTCGCCGACTTCACCAAGACGCCGCTCTACTACACGCAGTACAAGGGCAAGCGCTGCGCGCTGCCGCTCCTCGCCGACACGTTCGGCCTCTACTACAACAAGGCCATGTTCAAGGCGGCCGGGATTACGAGCCCGCCGAAGACGATGTCGCAACTGACAGCCGATGCGCAAAAGCTGACCCAGAAAAACCCGGACGGGTCGCTGAAGGTCGTCGGCTTCGATCCGGCCTCCGGATTCTACGACGGCGCGCCGAACAAGGTCTTGCGCTTCGCCTCCCTCTTCGGCGGCCACTACACCGACGCGAAGGGCCATTCGATCCTCTCGAAGGATCCGGCCTGGGCCAAGTCCATGCAGTGGGTGAAGAACCTGATCGACTGGTACGGCCACGACAAGCTCGTCCGCTTCCAGGCCGGTCTCGGCGACGAGTTCTCGGCCTCCAACGCGTTCGAGAAGGGCAAACTCGCGATGGTGGAGGACGGAGAGTGGCGTGTCGCGTTCATCGACCTCGAGCATCCGAACCTCGACTACGGCACGGCTCCGATGCCCGTCGACGACTCACATCCCGAGTTGTACGGGTCCGGGCACGTGAACGGCACGATCATCGGGATCCCGAAGGGTGTCCCGCATCCGGCGGAGGCGTGGGCTCTGGTCAAGTACCTGACGACGGACACGCACGCGCTCGCCAAGCTCTCCAACGGCCTGCGCAACGTCCCGACGACCAAGGAGTCGTTGAAATCGCCTGAGCTCAAGCCCGACCCGCACTTCGCGACCTTCCTCCGGATCATCGACAATCCCAAGTCGAACACGGCTCCGATCACCACGGTCGGCTCGGCGTATCAGGACTTGATCCAGACCTTCGCGCTCAAGTATCAGGCGGGACACGTGTCCGACCTCCACGCCGGGCTCGTCAACCTGGACAAGCAGATCGACGCGCAGCTGAAGCAGGCCGAGACCGGCGGCGCTCCGTGAGCTCAGGGCTCGCCGCCGCTCCGGAGGTCGAGCTTCCCGGCCTGACCCTGGAACGGCGGCGGGCCAAGCGCAAGGCGGCGTGGCGCCGGCGACGGCTCGTGCTGCTCTTGATGAGCCCGTGGATCGTGGGCTTCTCGGTCTTCTTCGGCTACCCGCTCGTGACGAGCGCGTACCTCTCGTTCACGCACTACGACCTGCTTTCGTCTCCGCGCTGGATCGGGCTCTCGAACTACCGGTACCTGCTCGGCACCGACCAGCAGATCTGGCCCGCCGTCTACAACACGCTCTGGATGATCGTCGTGGCGGTGCCGCTTCAGGTGGCCTTCGCGATCGGGATCGCGCTGATGGTCGCCCGGGCACGGCGCGGGGTCGGCATCTTCCGGACGATCTTCTACCTGCCGGCACTCGCTCCGCCCGTCGCGGCGACGCTCGGGTTCGTCTACATCCTGAACCCGGCGAACGGTCCGGTGAACATCCTGCTCAAGCACCTCGGCATCGACGGCCCGCTCTGGTTCCAGTCCCCAGGTTGGGCAAAGCCGTCGCTCGTCCTGCTCGGGCTTTGGGGGGTCGGGAACATCATGATCATCTTCCTGGCCGCGGTCCTCGACGTGCCGGAGCACCTGCACGAGTCCGCTCAGCTCGACGGCGCCGGGCCCTTCCGCCGCTTCCGCGCTGTCACGCTGCCCTCGATCAGCCCCGTGATCCTGTTCGCGGTCGTGATCGGCGTGATCCAGGGCCTCCAGTACTTCACACAGGCCTATGTCGCCGCGAACATCGCCTCGGGCCAGGCCTCGCAGTCGGCCGACATCACGTCGAACCTCGGCTACCCCGAGCAGTCGACGCTCTTCTATCCCGTGCTGCTCTACCAGAACGGGTTCCGTAACTTCGAGATGGGCTACGCCTCGTCGATGGCGATGCTCCTGCTCGTCGTGGCGCTCGCGGTGACGGTCGTGATCCTCGTCAACTCGCGGCGCTGGGTGCACTATCGGGGGACGGCGAGTTGAGCTCGACGAGCGTCCCGCTCACGATGCCGTTCGTGAAGCGGAAGCCGCCCGCATCGGTGCGGCGGCGGCGCTTCCTGATCGCGGTCGCGAACCACAGCCTCTTGATCGCGGTCTCAATCGCGTTCCTCGCACCCTTCTTCTTCATCACGCTGACGGCCCTGATGACGGACAACCAGGCGCTGTCGGCGGCGCTCTGGCCCCATCCGTTCCGCTGGAGCAACTTCCTCGACGTCTTCCACAAGGCGCCGATCTGGCGCTGGACGCTCAACACGATGATGTACGCGGGGCTCGCGACGCTGGGCCTTTTGCTCTCGAGCATCCCGGTCGCCTACGCGCTCTCCCGGCTCCGCTGGCGTGGGCGGGACGCGGTCTTCCTCGTCGTCCTGATCGCGCTGATGCTGCCGCCGCAGGTCTCCGTCGTGCCGCTCTATGTGATGTGGGCGAAGCTGCATCTCGTCGGCACGCTCTGGCCGCTGATCGTCCCGAACTGGCTCGGCGACGCCTTCTCGATCTTCCTGCTGCGTCAGTTCTTCTTGACGATCCCCGAGGAGTACCTGGACGCGGCCCGCGTTGACGGCTGCGGCGAGCTACGCATCCTCGGGACTGTGGTGCTGCGGCTGGCGAAGCCGGCCATCGCTGCCGTCGCGCTCTTCTCGTTCCTGTACACGTTCAACGACTTCTTCCTTCCGCTGCTCTACACCGGAGAGAATCCGCACAACTGGGTGCTGTCGATCGGCCTGTCGGAGTTCCGCTCGCTCCATCAGGTCCAGTGGAACCTGACGATGGCGGCGACGCTCCTCGTGATGGCACCCGTGATCGTGCTCTTCTTCCTCGCACAGCGGGCCTTCGTCGAGGGCGTGACCCTCACCGGGGTGAAGGGGTGAAGGTCGCGGTCATCGGCGCGGGCTCGACCTACACGCCGGAGCTCGTGTCCGGGTTGTCGCGCGAGCAGGGGCGGATGGGAATCGACGAGCTCGCGCTGCACGACGTCGATTCCGAGCGGCTCTCGGCGGTGGGCGGATTGGCCGGGCGGATGCTCGCCGCCCAGGGCTTCGAAGGCCGCCTCGAGCAGACGGACGATCTCGACGCCGCGGTGGACGGCGCCTCCTTCGTGCTCGTGCAGATCCGGGTCGGCGGCCAGCAGGCGCGGCTCTCGGACGAGACGATCCCACTCGCCTGCGGGTGCATCGGGCAGGAGACGACCGGCGCGGGGGGCCTCGCCAAGGCGCTGCGTACGGTTCCCGTCGTCCTGTCAATCGCCGAGCACGTCCGCGAACGAGCAGCGCCGGAGGCCTGGATCGTCGACTTCACGAACCCGGTCGGGATAGTCATGCGCGCGCTGCTTGACGCCGGGCATCGGGCCGTCGGCCTCTGCAACGTCGCGATCGGCTTCCAGCGCTCGATCGCGCAGCTGCTGGGCGTCGAACCGGAGCGTGTCTTCGTCGATCAGGTCGGCCTCAACCATCTGACCTGGGTGCGCGAGGTGCAGCTCGACGGCGCCGACGTTCTGCCCGAGCTGCTGTTGGAGCACGGCAACGAGCTCGCGGACCAGGTCGAGCTCCCTCGCCGCGTCCTCGAGGAGCTGCAGGCGATTCCCTCGTACTACCTCCGCTACTTCTACGACCACGACCGCGTGCTCGCCGAACAGCAGGAGGGCGTGCCTCGCGCGGCGAGGGTGGCCGAGATCGAGCGTCAGTTGCTGGAGCAGTACCGCGACCCAGCCCTCATCGAGAAGCCCGCGCTGCTCGAGCAGCGCGGCGGCGCCTTCTACAGCGAGGCTGCCGTCGGCCTGATTGCGTCGCTCGTTGCAGGCGCCGGCGAGACCCACGTCGTCGACGTGCGCAACAACGGTGTGCTCGTGGGCCTCGCCGCAGACGACGTAGTGGAGGTGCCGGCACAGGTCTCACCGGGCCACGTTGAGCCGCTCCCGCAGCGGCCGCTGGCACCGGAGCTCCTCGGACTCGTCCAGCATGTCGCTGCGTACGAGCGGCTCGCGGTACAGGCCGCTGTGACCGGGAACGCTTCGATCGCTCGCAAGGCTTTGCTGGCCCATCCGCTGATTGGACAGTGGGACACCGCGGACGAGCTCCTCGAACGGTTGCTGGCAACGGAGGTGCAGGCGTGAGCGGTGTTGCGCTCGTAGCGGTCGACGGAGGAGCATCGAAGACCGATCTCGCCCTGGTCGCCGGCGACGGGGCCCTGCTCTCGCTGACGCGCGGGCCTAAGAGCTCACCGCAGTCGCTCGGCATTGAGGGCTCGCTCGACGTCCTCGCTCGGCTGCTCGAACGTGCGGCCTCCGAGGCCGGGCTCTCGGACGAGCCCGCCGACCTGGCGCAGCTGCTGATGGCCGGTGTGGACTTCCCGAGCGAAGAGCGCGAGCTTCGCGAGGCGGTCGAGCAACGAGGATGGGCCAGAAGAACGATCGTCGACAACGACACCTTCGCCGTGCTCCGGGCAGGAACAGACCGCGGTTGGGGCGTCGCCGTCGTCTGCGGATCGGGCATCAACTGCGTCGGCGTCGCGCGGGACGGGCGCCACACGCGCTTCCCTTCGCTCGGACCGATCACGGGCGACTGGGGCGGCGGCCCCGACGTCGGCCTCGCTGCGGTCTCGGCCGCCGCCCGGAGCGAAGACGGGCGCGGCCCGCGAACGAGTCTGGAGCAAGCCGTGCCGGCTCACTTCGGGCTCGAAACACCAACCGAGCTCGCCGAAGCGATCCACAGCAAGCAGATCCCGTCCGGACGCGTAGCCGAGTTGCCGCCCGTGGTGTTCGCGGCGGCGGAGACCGATGCGGTCGCGGCGGCGATCGTCGGCCGCCAGGCGGATGAGATCGTCGCCCTTGTTCGAGTTGCCCTCGAGCGGCTCGAGCTAGTCGACGATCCTGTTGAGGTGCTGCTCGGCGGTGGGCTGCTCCAGTCCGGCGATGGCCCACTGACGGCGGCGATCGAAGCCGGGCTGCGCGAGGTCGGCCCGTCGATCCTCGTCAAGACCGCGAGCTCACCCCCGATCGTCGGCTCGGTTCTCCTGGGCCTCGATGCCCTCGATGCCGGCGGTGAGGCTCGCGCACGGGCACAACGAGAGCTTGCGGACGCCCTGGACGACGTGGAGCGAAGGAAAGGACTCTCTGATGGCTGAAGTCCGCTACGAGCACGCGACCAAGCTCTATCCCGGAACAGACATCCCGGCGGTCTACGACCTCAACCTGAAGGTCGAGGACGGCGAGCTGATGGTGCTGGTCGGGCCCTCCGGCTCGGGAAAAACGACCGCCCTGCGCATGCTCGCCGGGCTCGAAGAGGTGGACGCTGGCGCGATCTACATCGGCGAGCGCGACGTCACCGACGTGTCGCCGAAGGCGCGCGACGTGGCGATGGTGTTCCAGAACTACGCGCTCTACCCGTATCTGACGGTGGCGGCGAACATCGGCTTCCCGCTCAAGGTTGCCGGGATGAAGAAGTCGGAGCGCGAGCAACGGGTGCGTGAGACGGCCGAGATGCTCGGCCTCGACAGTTACCTCGAACGAAAGCCGGGACAGCTGTCGGGAGGTGAACGCCAGCGGGTGGCGATGGGCCGAGCGATCGTCCGGCAGCCGAGCGTCTTTCTGATGGACGAGCCGCTGTCGAACCTCGACGCGAAGCTCCGGGTGCAGATGCGCGCCGACATCGCCGCGCTCCAGTCGAGCCTGGCCGTCACGACTGTCTATGTCACGCACGACCAGTCCGAGGCGATGACGCTCGGCCACCGAGTCGCTGTGCTCGACAAGGGACGCCTGCAGCAGTGCGGAACGCCCCGCGTGCTCTATGACCGGCCCGTGAACACCTTCGTGGCAGGGTTCATCGGCTCTCCTGCAATGAACCTCTGCAGCGTCCCGCTCGGCGCGAACGGGTCGGTCTCCCTCTGCGGGGCGGAGGTCGTGATCGACGCAGCCGTGTCGAAGGCCGCGCGCTCGAACGGCAGCGGAACAGTTGTGCTCGGCCTGCGCCCGGAGTCGCTCGAGGTCGGAGCGGAAGGCGTTCCCGCGCACGTCGAGGTGGTCGAGGAGTTCGGGGCCGACGCCTACGTCTTCTGCACAGCCAAGGTCGGGGAGGAAGAGACCAGGCTCGTGGCGCGGACGGAGGCTCGGAATGCACCCGAACGCGGCGCGCGTGTCGCGCTGCAGCCACGGCCCAACGAAGCGCACGTGTTCGACGCGGACAGCGGCGCGCGGTTCGACCCCGAATGAACGCGGCGCTCGATCCACCAGTCCGCCAGCCTGAGCCGGGCGGGCACTTCCTCTCCGAGGTCCGGGAGCAGCCCGCTGCGCTGCTGCGGCTCCTAGAGCACGAGCAGGAGTACGCCACGGTCGCGCGCGCCGCGGAGGAACGAGCGCCGAGCGCGATCCGGCTCGTCGGCCACGGCTCCTCCGACAACGCGGCGTCCTAAGGCGAAGCTCGACCTCGCGGGCTCCGTCGTCGTCGCGCTCTCCCAGTCCGGGCGGACTCCTGATGTCGTCTCGTATGTCGAGCGGGCGCGGGAGCACGGCGCCTTCACCGTCGCCGTCACGAACGACCCAGCCTCCGAGCTCGGCCGCGCCGCTGAGGCGATCCTGCCGCTTGCAGCCGGTGACGAACGGGCGGTCGCTGCGACGAAGACCTACCTGAACCAGCTGGCCGCGCTCGTCCTCTTTGCCGGGTTCGCCGCCGGCCGGGGGCTCGAGGTGGCGGATGGAATTCGTCGCACGGCCGACCTGCTTGAGGGCGCACTGGAGGGATTAGAGCGGACGGTTGCGCCGGTTGCGGCCGCCTTCGCCTACGTGGGCAGGATGTACGTGATCGGCCGCGGAATCGAGTTCGCGACCGCGCGCGAGGTGGCGCTGAAGCTGACCGAGACGTGCCGGATCGCGGCCGAGCCGTTGACCTCCACCGATCTCGCCCACGGGCCGGTCGCGGCGCTCGACGCCATGTTCCCGGTCTGGACGATCGCTTCCAGAGACGAGAGCCTGCCGACGCTGGTCGAAGCAGCGTCGCGCGCGCGAGAGGTTGGGGCAACCCTCGTCGCGAGCGGAAGCGCGGCCTCGGAGATCGCGGGCGCCGCGCACAGACTGCCCGTGCCCGAGCCACCCTTGGCCGTCCTCTCGCCACTCCTCTCCGTCGTCCCGGGCCAGCTCTTCTCGCTCGCGGTCGCGCGCGCGAAGGGGCTCGACCCGGACCGGCCGGAGAACCTGACGAAAGTCACCCTCGCCCAGTAGAGTCGGGGGGCGGGGTCGCACGAGAGAAAGGAACGACGTTGACGCTTTTTGAACGCCTCGCCGAGCTCGCCGACCGCTGGAACGTCCTGCGACATCCTTTCTACACGCGCTGGGAGTGCGGGGAACTGACTCGCACGGAGCTCGCGTTCTACGCCGGCGAGTACCGGCACGCGGTGCTGGCTGTCGCGCAGGCCGCGGCTGCAGCGGGGGATGCTGAGCACGCAGCCGAGGAGGCCGGTCACGTCGCGCTCTGGGACGAGTTCGCCGCTGAGCTCGATGCCGACCTCGAGCGTCCGCCCACGCGCGAGACTCGTCAGCTCGTGACGCTGTGGAGCCGAGCCGATCCAGTCGAGGCGAACGCCGTCCTCTATGCGATCGAGTCCGCGCAGCCGGCGATCGCGCAGACCAAGCTCGACGGTCTCCGCGAGCATTACGGCTTCGACGTGCGCGGCACCGCCTACTTCGAGCTACACGCCGAGCTGGACGCCGAACATGCCGAGCGGGCACGTGCCTGGCTGGAGGCCAACGCCGAAGACGACGATCGCGTGGTCGCCATCGCAGAAGCAGCGCTCGAATCGAATTGGCGCCTGCTGGACGGCGTTCAGCGGGTGATGGCGCCCCGCTAGATCGTTCGTCCGACCCGACTCACGGTTGTACGGGCCGGTGTTCCAGGGCTACGCTCAGACGTTGAGGAATGGTCACCTGCCCCGCATGTGGGACTGAAAACAAGGCCAGGCGCCGATTCTGCTCCCAGTGCGGGGCGGACCTGGCCACAACTTGCCCAGCCTGCGGAACGCCGAACGACCCGGGCGACCTCTTCTGCGGCGAGTGCGGAGGCTCGCTCGCGGTTCCCCACGAGCCGACGAGACCCGAACCTGCGAGCGCCCAGGCGGAGCGGCGCCTCGTCTCGATTCTGTTTGCGGACCTCGTTGGCTTTACCGGTTTCTCGGAGCATCAGGATCCTGAAGAGACGCGGGAGCTGCTCTCGCGCTACTTCGACAGCGCGCGGCAGGTGATCGACCGCTACGGCGGGACGGTCGAGAAGTTCATCGGCGACGCGGTAATGGCACTCTGGGGCGCTCCCGTTGCGCGGGAGGACGACGCCGAACGCGCCGTGCGAGCCGCGCTCGAGCTCGTGGAGGTCGTCGCAGCCCTCGAGAGCGATGCAGGACCGGCCGGCCTTAAGGCCCGGGCAGCGATAGTGACAGGCGAGGCAGCCGTCACCATCGGCGCCGAGAACCAGGGCCTTGTCGCCGGCGACCTTGTGAACACCGCGTCCCGCGTTCAGTCGCTGGCAGAGTCGGGAACCGTCCTCGTCAACGAAGCGACGCGGCGCGCGACCGAAGCAGCGATCGCGTACGAGGACGCAGGCACGCACGAGCTTCGCGGCAGGTCGGAGCCGGTCGTCCTCTCGCGCGCGACACGGGTCGTCGCCGCGAGGCGCGGGGAGGGGCGCTCTGGCGGTCTCGAGGCTCCCTTTGTGGGACGAGAGAGCGAGTTCCGGATGATCAAGGACGCCCTCCATTCGACTGCAGAGGAGAACAAGGCCCGGCTCGTCTCTGTGCTCGGGATCGGCGGAATCGGCAAGTCGCGGCTCTCGTGGGAGTTCGAGAAGTACGTCGACGGCCTGCTCGGCGAGTTCAGATGGCACCGCGGGCGCTGCCTTGCCTACGGGGAAGGTGTCGCGTACTGGGCCCTCGCCGAGATGGTGCGCATGCGAGCCGGGATCGCGGAGCAGGAGGCTGTCGCGTCGGCAGAGGAAAAACTGCGGCGCTCACTCGAGCGACACGTGCCCGATCCGGCCGAACGTGCGTGGCTTGAGCCGAGGTTGGCTCAGCTTCTCGGTTTGCGGGCTGACGGTTCCTCTCAGCAGGAAGATCTGTTCTCCGCCTGGCGGTCGTTCTTCGAGCGCCTCGCCGAAGAGGCGCCGACTGTGCTTGTCTTCGAGGACCTCCAGTGGGCTGACGCAGGGCTCCTCGATTTCATCGAACACCTGTTGGAGTGGTCTCGTACCCACGCGCTGTTTGTGCTGACGCTTGCGCGGCCGGAGCTCGCCGACCGCCGGCCGACGTGGGGTAGCGCCGCGCGCAACTTCTCTTCTCTCGTGCTCGAGCCGCTGAGCCTCGAAGCGATGGACGATCTTCTCTCTGGTCTCGTGCCGGGCCTCCCGGACGAACTCCGAACGCGGATCCGCGACCGAGCGGAGGGCGTACCGCTCTATGCTGTCGAGACCGTCCGGATGCTCCTAGACCGGGGGCTCGTCACCCGTGAAGGCTCGGAGTACGCGCCCGTTGGCGCTATCGAAGCCCTCGACGTTCCCGAGACTCTCCACGCACTGATCGCTGCACGACTCGACGGACTTGCGCCTCAGGAGCGCCGCGTCCTCGAAGACGCCTCCGTGCTCGGCAAGACCTTTACCAAAGCAGGCGTCGCGGCGCTGAGCGGCAAGGACGAGGACGAGCTCGTGCCGGCACTCGAAGCGCTCGTCCGCAAAGACATCCTCTCGATCGAAAGCGACCCTCGCTCACCCGAACGGGGGCAGTACGGGTTCGTGCAGGCCCTCGTGCAGCGGATCGCCCACGACACGCTGTCGCGCAAGGAGCGAAAGGCTCGCCACCTGGCCGCGGCCCGACACCTCGAGAGTACGTCACAATCGGAGCCGGGAGAGATCGTCGAGGTTGTCGCTGCGCACTACCTGGACGCCTTCGAGGCCGACCCGGACGCCGCGGACGCCGGCGAGATCAAGGCGAAAGCATGCGAGACGCTTGCCCGAGCCGGGCGGCGCGCGGCGTCAGTCGCTGCCAATGCCGACGCCCGGCGCTACTTCGAGCAGGCGGCCGCACTCGCCGACGATCGCGAGAAAGAGGCGTCGCTCTACGAAGCCGCGAGCACGACCGCCGAAGCCGCGAGCGAATACGCCGATTCGGTGGAGCTCGGCGAGCGCGCGATCGAGCTGTTCGAGGCGGGGGGAAACAGCCACGCGGCCGCACGCGTCCAGGCGAAGATCGCCATCGCGCTCTGGGCAGAGGGGCACATCGACATGGCTGCCGAGCGGATGCAGCGCTCCTTCGACGTCCTCGCCAATGAGGAACCGGACGAAGACTTCGCGATGCTCGCGGCCCAGCTTGGCCGCCTCAGGTGGTTCCTCGGGGACAAGGATGGAGCAGCCGTCGCGATCGACCGTTCGCTCGGGATCGCTGAGTCGCTTTGGCTACCTGCCGTCCTTGCCGAGGCGCTGAACTCGAAGAACCTCGTGCTCGACTCAGAGGGCCGGTTCGAGGAGTCACTCGCCGTCCTGAAACATGCGCTCGAGATCTCACTCGAGCACGACCTCGCGGGGTCGGCAATGCGGGCGTACTTCAACCTCGCCTACCAGATGGGGGCGCGTGACAGGTTCGACGAGGCCACTCGTATCGACAACGAAGGAATCGAGCTGGCGCGGAAGCGCGGCTACCGTAGTTGGGAGGACCTGTTCATCTGCCATTTCATCGGCAACCACTACTGGACGGGGCAGTGGGATGAAGCGATCCGGCTCGCAACAGAGTTCCGCGAACGTGGGCCCTTGCATACCTCGTTTGTCCGAGAGATCGTCTGGACGCTGCCGCGGATCGCGATCGACCGCGGGCGCCCGGACGACGCGCGCGATGTGCTTGCAGCGATCCCCAGCGAGCCGTCCGCAGAGATCCAGGAGCGGGCCGCCTACGCGATCAGCCATTCGATGATGTGCCGTGCTGAGGGCCGTCACGACGAAGCGCTGGCCACCATGGAAGACGCAACCGCCGTAAACGAGGTGCTCGGTCGGCGCCACCTGTTCGCGAAGCTCGCCTTCGTCGAGATAGCCGAGGCCGCGCTTGCTCTCAACGATCAGGCCCGAGTCGAGCAGCTGTTGGCCGACTGGAAAAACGCTCCGCCCGCGAGCAGGACGAGCTTCATGGACGCGCAAGTGGCGCGATTCGAAGGTCGCCTCGCAGCTCGGGGCGGAGGGGGCAGGTCGGCACTGCGGTCCTTCAAGGCAGCGTCGGGAATACTTCGCGAACTGCCGCTGCCCTGGTGGCTGGCGGTTTCGTTGCTCGAACAGGGCGAGGCGCTCGCGCGGAACGGCGAGCCCGCAGAAGCTGGGGCCGTCCTCGACGAGGCGAAGGCGATCTTCGAACGCCTCGGCGCCGAGCCCTGGCTCGAGCGCCTTGCGAGCACACAGGCCGAATCCGGCGCGCTCGCCGGCTAGGCGTCTTTACCCGGGCTCGCTCAGGAGGCCGTGCCGCCGATCACGTCGCGGACGGCGCGGGCGTAGCGATCAGCCTCCGCGGGTGAGAGGCTCCCCGCCGCGAGCTCGACGACGAACGCGGTCGTGTTCGGCAGGTGGTGGTTCTCCCAGCTCGTGACCGTGCCTGAGTAGGGGCCGAGACGGACGAGCGGCAACCCAACGAGGTGCGCGAAGCGGCGCTCGATCGAGATGTCGCCTCCCGAGGCGTCCACGAGCCGCATGTGCTGGTGAAACCAGATCGTCACCGTCGGGTGCAGGCGGCGCAGGAAGCGAAGCGCGACCTGCGTCTCCGGCTCGGAGGCCGGCCGCGGCCCGGAGTAGTACGTCGCTCGCGGAAGCGGCCGCCAGCCCCAGGGGAAGTTGCGGTTGAGGTCGACGCCGCGCGCATTCTGACGCTGATTGAGGGCGGTGCCGTCGGGGTTCGCTTCCGGCATGAGCCAGAGGTCGACGCCGGCCTCCGGGCCAAGCCGCTCGAGCCGCCGCACGATCGCCAGCCCGGCGCACTCGTTCCCGTGGATGCATCCCACCACGAGCGCCTTCCGGCGGCTGGCCGGGTCGCCGACCTCGATCGCCCTGATCGCGCGACCCTCGACCGAGCGTCCGAGCACGACTCCGGGAAGCGACCTGCTCGAGGCTGAGCCCGCGAGCAGGGATGCGGTCAGAATCGCCGAGACGAGCAGCGCCGAACGCATGGATGGATTCTTACCTTCCACCTCGGGGGCCGTGTGTATTCTCACCGGCTCTTGGCTGTCGTCGATCTTCTGCGCTGGTCGCTGGCGGCAGTTCTGGTCGGAACAGCGGTCGCGAAGCTGCTCTCCGGGGGAGCGGGGCGCGCGGCTTTCCGCTCGTACGAGATCGAGTCTCCACGGGCGCGTGCGGCCCTGTGGGGAGCCGTGATCGCCGCTGAGGCGGCGCTCGGCGCGGCCGTTGCAGCTCGGGTGCCCGGCGCGGCCGAGGCGGCTGCCGCGATGCTCCTGGTCTTTGCGGCTGCGCTCGTCGCCGCGATTCGGAGCGGCCGGGCAGGCCGGCCCTGCGCCTGCTTCGGAGGGAGCTCGAGGATCGGCTGGCCCGGCGTGGCGCGAACCGTTCTGCTCGCCGCGGGCTTCGCCGCGCTCCCGTTTTTGCCTGACACGCGACCGGCGACCGAGACCTGGCTCGTAATCGGACTCCTCGCCGCTCTCACCGGCCTCGCAGGACTGGCCGTCGCCCTGTTCGCCCTCGCACGCGAGCTCGGCGAGCTCCGGCTCGCGGTCGCACCTCAGGCGGCACTGTCGCTCGACCACGAGGGCCCGAAGCTCGGTAGCCGCGTGGAGGTGATCGCGCGCTTCGAGCAGCGGGCGCCGCTCTCGGTCGCGATCTTCAGCTCGCCGGGCTGCCCGCTCTGCCAGGCGCTCGAGCCGGCGGTTCGCCTGGTGGCCAACGACCCCGCCGTCGAGCTCGAGATCTTCGACGAGGAGCGCGATGCGGACGTCTGGAACGCACTCGCCGTCCCGGGCAGCCCCTACGGCGTCGCGCTCGGGCCGGACGGTGAGGTGCTGGCCAAGGGGACGTTCAACACGCTGATCCAGCTGGAGGGCCTGCTCGCTGCGGCAGCGCGCCGGTCAGCGGAGGCGGCGCGTGTCTGAGCACGGCTTCAGCGACACCGTAGTCGAGGCCACCTCCCGGCGCGGATTCCTCGCCGGGATCGGGCGCTTGCTGCTCGCCGTAGCGGGCGGCGAGTTCGTCACCGCTGCGTTGCGAGCCCAGACAGCCGAGGCATTTCACTTCTGCGGTCACATCTATACGACCGGCTCCTGTCCGCATCCGACCGGGTTGCCGCGGATCGACGCACTCGGCTTTCCGCTCCGCGCCTTCGACGGCAAGCCCATCGACGACCTGGGACGCCGGATCGACGCCTCCGGGCACCCCGTCGACGAGCAGGGCCACCCACTCCTCGACCCGGACGGAACGCCTTTGCCCCCGGCACCGCGCACGCGGATCTGCCAGGCGGCTGGACGGCGGTTCGGGTTCAAGCCGCACATCGACGGAGCCTGGTACCGCTGCTGCGGCGGTCACGTGCGCAAGCTGATCGACTGCTGCGCTTACAAGTCGACGCGGATCAACGGCGATGCCGCTCTCACCGGCTACTGCTATGCGGGCCGCAAGGTCTTCTGCGTGCAGTACTACGACACGAAGATCAAGTGCTGAGCGCGCGGCGGGGCTCGTCACGGGTAGCGCGCTCGTCTTCGGAGGCCTCGGCCTGGCCGGGACGATCTTCCGCCCTGGCAGCGCCTTCCTCGTCTCTGCGGCTGCGCTCGCCGGAGCCGCCGTGGGAGCAGATGCGGCGGGGCTTCGCGTACGGCCCCAGATCCGGGCGCAGGTTCCGGAACGCTGGCGCCAGACGATGCCTCTGCCGCGGGCCGTCTTTCTCTACGGAAGCCTGCTCGGAACAGGCGTGACGACCTTCGTGCCGGCGGCCGCCGCCTGGGCGCTGATGGCCCTCGCGCTCGCCCTCGGAAACGTGACACTCGCGCTCCTCGTCGGGCTCTGCCTCGCCGTCGGTCGAGCGCTGCCCGTCCTCGTCTTCGCACCGCTCGGAGACGAGGCCGCCGCACTCAGGCTCGTGACGGAACGCCCCGCCGCGCTGCGGGCCGTTCGAGGACTGGCGGCACTCTCGCTGGCGATCGGTGTTGCGGCGCTCGTCGCAGGCGAGGTGCGAGCGTCGACGACCGTCGCCTCGCCGGCAGGCGACCCGAGCGCCGCCGGCCTCGACCTCGCCTGGCAGACGCCCGGAGTCGGAGGGTTCCTGCGCCGGAACGGCGTGACCTCGCAGCTCCCCGGCAACGACCCGGCGATCGGCGACACGCTCGTCGCCTGGCACACGGGCGACCTGGTCACCGTCGCGGCACGCGACACGCTGACCCCGGTGACCCAGCTGACGATTCCCGGGGTGCAAAAGCTCGCCGTTTCGGCGCACTGGCTCGTCTATCGCGCGCGGCGACCCGACGGGAGCCTGGAGATCGACGCGCAGTCCCTCACGAGCTCGGCGCCTCCGATCGTCGTCACCGCCCGGCCGGCGGGGCAGCTCGGCCGTCCCGTCGTCGTGGGCGGCCTCGTCCTCTTCCACGTCGCGAACTCGACCGGCTCCTGGATTACCGCGTTCGACCTCACCACCGGCAAGCGCCGCACCGTTCTGAGGTCAACGGACGCTCAACTGCTGAACCCATCGGTGTTCGACGGAAACGTGGTCTATGGCCGAAATTCCCGCTGCTCGCAACAGGTGCGGCTCGTCGGAATCGCCGGCGGCCCCGAGCGGGTCCTCTACCAGCTACCCGCGCTCGCGGGCTCGGACATGGGCCGCGAGCGCGGCCACACCGGCCAGGGCTCGCACTTGCCCTGCGGAGCGAAGCCGCCGAAGCCGACCGCGAAAATCCTCTGGACGACGGCGTTCGCAAGCTCCGGCGCCTACGTGACCATCCTCCGCCCCGTGGGGGGCGGTAGGACGACGCCGGCGCTGCTCAGGCTCGGCCGCTGAACTCCACCTCTCAGTTGAGCGGAAACCCAAGAAGTGATAGGAACGTCCAGCCCTACAAAAATAAAAGCAAGGGAGGATCTATGGGAAGGCTGACTCGGAGGGCGCTGGCACCTGCTGCCGTACTCGCGATCGTCGGCGTGCTCGCGACGGTCGCCTCGGCGCGAGTTACCGCGCCGGGAAGCACTAAGGCGAATATCCAGGTCTGCGCGTTGCTTCCGGACACGAAATCCTCGGTCCGGTACACGCTGTTCGACGCGCCATACCTGGCGAAGGCGTTCAAAGCCGCGAACGTCTCGTACCGCATCGTGAACGCTCACGGCTCGACCTCAACGCAAAAGTCGCAGGGAGATCAGTGCCTCTCGAGCGGCGCCAAGGTGATCCTGGTCGACGGCCTCAACTCGGGCGTCGCCGCAGCGATCGAGAACGCCGCAGCCAAGAAGGGCGCCAAGTCGATCGACTACGACCGGCTGACGCTGAAGGGCAAGTCGTCGTACTACGTCTCGTTCAACAACGTCAATGTCGGCAAGCTGCAGGGCAAGGGCGTCGTCTCGGGCCTGCGCTCGAACGGCAAGTACTCGAAGCACCCGGTCGTCGCCGAGCTGAACGGCGCTCCGACCGACAACAACGCGAAGCTCTTCAAGCAGGGCTACGACTCGATCCTGAAGCCGCTGTACAAAAACAACACCTTCAAGAAGGGGCCGGACACGTCCGTGCCGGACTGGGACAACCAGAAGGCGCGGGTGATCTTCGACCAGATGCTCGTTCACACGAGCAACAAGATCGACGCGGTGGCGGCGGCCAACGACGGCCTCGCCGGCTCTGTCGTGGCCTCGCTCCAGGCGCATCACCTGAGGGCGGTCCCGCTCAGCGGCCAGGATGCGACGCCGCAGGGCGTTCAGAACATCCTCGCCGGCTGGCAGACGATGACCGTCTACAAGTCGGTGAAGGCCGAGGCGAAGGCGGCTGCAGGCGCAGCAATCGCGATCATCAAGGGCCAGAAGGTCAAGACCAACAGCACGATCTCCAACGGGAGTCGTAACGTGCCGTCGATCTTCCTGACGCCCGTCTCGATCACGAAGAAGAACTACAAGCTCCTCTTCACGGACGGCTTCCTGAAGAAGAGCCAGGTCTGCAACGGCAAGTTCAAGAAGTACTGCAAGTAGGACCTAGCACGGTCGGAGGCGCTCTTCGGGGCGCCTCCGCCGTGGTACAAAACGCCCGTGGCGGATACCGACACGCCAATCCTCGAGCTTCGCGGTGTCTCAAAGGCGTTCGGCCCCGTGCAGGCCCTCGAGGAGGCGGACTTCGAGGTTCGGCCCGGCGAGGTGATGGCGCTCGTCGGCGACAACGGCGCCGGCAAGTCGACGCTGATCAAGTGCGTCGCGGGCATCTACTCGATCGACAGCGGTGAGGTGCTCTTCGAGGGCCGGCCCGTGCACATCCACGGCCCGAAGGACGCGGGCCGCCTCGGAATCGAGGTCGTCTACCAGGATCTCGCTCTGTGCGACAACCTGGACGTCGTCCAGAACATGTACCTGGGACGGGAAGTGCATGACCTGCTCCGGCGCCTGAAGGAAGCGGAGATGGAGCACCACACCGCAAAGACGCTGAAGTCGCTCTCGGTGACGACGATCCGCTCGATCCGGCTCGCGGTCGCAAGCCTCTCGGGAGGCCAGCGCCAGTCGGTCGCAGTCGCGAGGGCGGTGATGTGGAACTCGCGCGTCGTCATCCTCGACGAGCCGACGGCAGCGCTCGGAGTGGCGCAGACCCGCCAGGTGCTCGATCTCGTCAAGCGTCTGGCGACTCAGGGGCTCTCGGTCGTGCTCGTCTCGCACAACCTCCACGACATCTTCGAGGTCGCGAACAGGATCACCGTGCTTCGGCTCGGCCGGAACGTCGGCGTGTACGAGCGCGCACAAACGACGCAGCAGAAGATCGTCGAGGCAATCACGGCCGGGGTGCCGACGAAGGTCCCCGGCGTCGCCGAAACGGCCCCTGCATGACAACGGTCGAAGCTCAGACCGCCCAGGCGCAGCCGGCCGCCGAGGAGGAGCCTGAGGGCATCGGCGAGCTCGTCCGCGACCGCCTTCGACGTTTCCGCGCCGGAGAGGTCGGCAGCCTGCCGGTCATCGTCGGCCTGGTGGCGATCACGATCTTCTTCTCGCTGAAGGACAGCACGTTCCTCACCGCCACAAACTTCAACAACGTGATCATCCAGATGGCGGGCATGACGACGATCGCGATCGGCGTCGTCTTCGTCCTGCTTCTGGGCGAGATCGACCTCTCCATCGGCTACGTCAGCGGGGTCGGGGGCGTGACCGTGGCTCTGCTCCAGCAGCCGGACACGAGCTACCAGATCGCCGGCCTGCTCGCGATCCTCGTAGCGGTCGCGGTCGGGGCGCTGATCGGCGCCTTCCAGGGCTCGTTCGTGGCGCTGCTCGGTGTGCCGTCGTTCGTCGTCACACTCGCCGGCCTGCTCGCGTGGCAGGGCGGAATTCTGCAAGCGCTCGGTACCCAGGGCGTGATCACGATCCAGGACACCACGGTGAGCAACGTCTCGAACTACTACTTCTCCGACAGGTGGGGCTGGGGCCTCGCGGCGGGTGCCGGCCTGCTGTACACGGCGGCGGTGCTGGGCGGCGTGGTCAGCCGCCGGCGGGCCGGAGTGCGGATCAAGAACGGCTGGCTGATTGCTCTCCGCGTCGTCCTCGTCGCGGGCATCTGCTTCTTCATCGTCGCGGTCTGCAATCGCGGCGGCGGCGTGCCCTTCGCCGGAGTGATGATCGCGGTGCTGCTCGTCTTCTGGACCTACATCGCGAAGCGAACGCTGTTCGGCCGGCACGTGTACGCCGTCGGGGGGAACGCCGAAGCGGCCCGCCGCGCCGGGATCAACGTCAAGCGGATCCGGATCATCGTCTTCATGATCTCGAGCGCGATGGCGGCGCTCGGCGGGGTCGTGTTCGCCGCCCAGATCACGTCCGTCGACCTCAGTGCCGGCGGAGGAACGATCCTGCTCGACGCGATCTCCGCAGCCGTCATCGGCGGAACCAGCCTCTTCGGAGGTCGTGGCGAGATCAAGAATGCCCTGCTCGGCGCCGCTCTCATCTCGGCGATCGCGAACGGGATCAACACCGTGCAGTACTCCGACGCGATCAAGTTCATCGTCACAGGCGCGATCCTCCTTGCCGCGGTGACGCTGGACACGGTCCTGCGCCGGCGGCAGGCTGCCGCGGGCCGCTGAACGACCGCCCGCAGATCGGGGTCGCCCTGCTCGGCTATTCCTTCATGGGAAAGGCCCACTCGCGCGCGCTGTCGGCTCTTGCGAGTCTCGACGTCCCACTTCGCCCCAGCCTCGTCTCGATCTCGGGACGAACGGCCGAGCCGTTGGAGCGGGCAAGGTCCCAGTGGGGCTGGGCCGAAGCCGTGACCGACTGGCGCGACCAGGTCGCCGACGAGCGCGTGAGTCTCTTCGACAACGCCGGTCCGAATGCGGTCCACTCGGAGCCGACGATCGCCGCGGCGAGAAACGGAAAGCACGTTCTCTGCGAGAAGCCGCTGGCAACGACCGCGAGCGAGGCGCACAGCATGTGGAGCGAGGCGGAGC
>WNGJ01006875.1_pt1 | contig 20035 bp, 19 predicted proteins | sample 5400611 | NCBI WGS metagenome assembly WNGJ01 (sample SAMN13153375, study PRJNA577476) | soil metagenome | isolation source: 40 cm soil or saprolite under Garry oak tree replicate 1 | place: USA:California | collected 2016-06-15
GCCTTTTTCACGTCTCCTCTTCGAAGACGGTTTAGGGCCATTCGGCGGAATTCTCCGATCGCGTCTAAGAGTCCGAGAACGTAGCTTCTATGGTCAGACTTTAGCTCTGAGATTGATGGTATCTTGTCGGTTTCGGCAAATGTTCGAAGGGTCATAGCCTCGACGTACTCTTGGAAGGCGACGACCACTCCTTGAGAAGTCTTGAACTCTGAGAAATCGTTTGACAGGGCCTCGATCTTATTCAGGGTCTGTTCGACTTTTGCGATCCCGTTCGCCGCTGATTCTAGGTCGCCCCGGTGTATGTCGAGGATCGTTGATCCGGCAAGCCGAGTTGCAGCCCGCGATAGGCTTAGGACCTCCTCCCGAACCTCATCAAAGTGTGTCAGCTGTTTCTGAATAGTGGCGAGGTCCTTCTTGTTCAGCACGAAAGTCAGCCGACGATTATCTGCGGGGCGGATAATATAACGGAGTGTCTCGCTTGGGTCTATCTGAGCTTTTCCGACTCTTCCTTTATGCCGTCTTGAGTTATGATCATGAGGTCAACGCCGTCTCCGCTCGAAATGTCTCGAGCAATGGCCGACCTTATCGCTCTAAGTATCAGAGGCTTTGCCTCTTCAACAGACAGGCCCTCGCGGTATTCTGACTCGAGGACTCCCATGGCGATTTCTGCACCGGTACCAACTGCTGCGAACTTGTCCCCAAGGACGGAGCCTATTGGATCCAAGACGAACAGCTCAGGATTACCATCATCGATGCCTGCGATTATGGTCTGCGCCAAGTATGGAAAGAGTCGCCTGCTCGAAAGAAGCGATGCGAACAGCTTCGCGGTGTTCTTCACCGTACCAGACCTCCCACGCTCATAACGGTAGATGCTCATGTAGGCATTTGCCTCGCGTGCAAGAACTTGCATATCTCCGATTATTCCTGCGCATCCAACTCCGATGTTGTCTGTAATCTTGAAGACCTTCTTGGCAACCTTGCTCATTACAAAAGTACCATACGAATATCGTCGCTCCGAGGCGAGTATCGCTCCGTCCTTACAAACAACTCCGACAGTTGTCGCGCCCGGCATGAAGCCTTCTTCACTCATAAGTTTCACTGGATCGCGGGTGCAGTGTCCTGTTGCTATAAATGTAGCGTCGGCTGAAACCATTCAATGTATCCTAGAAGGGAGCGCGTTTACACCGCGGCACGATCTCGAAGCTTTCTGACTGGATGATCTCCGACTCCGCGAGGAACATAGGGACGGCTCCAGTCTACTGGTCCTACAGTAAATCGGTACTGAAACCTTCCAAGCACGATATCCCAAGACCAGCTGAAAAAGTCGAAACACTCGTCCCACTCCTCTCCCTCTACGAACCCTGAATGGGCTAGACTAACTTTGGCGAGGCCCCCCTTCAGAACCTCCTCGAACAGAACGTCGACACGTGTGGGTACTCTTCGCACGTTTGGAAACTGTGGTGGTGCAAGAAACTCGAATGCGAGACTCCTCGGAGGATTGATGCTCGAAACCCTGCAGCCCTCGGTTCCCTGAAATCCTCTCGGAGCCTTCAAGTCAAAGAACAGCTCGTAGAGGCCTCCCACCCTAGCCTCAATGTTCGCCTTGGGCGCAAAGAAGCTGGTGACCCCTTCAGAGCTGGTCCAGCTCTGCCAAGCGGTCTCTAGAGGGACTGACGTGACCGTCTGTTTTTGGATGACTCTTGATGGGGTGCTTAGGGTCATTCGTATTTTCACGCTTGAACGGAAATTGTCTGGATTTAGACCTACGCTCCAATTCTCAATCCGGATTGAACAAGTTGATATCGTAGATTTCCAGTATCGACTGGATGCGCGAGCACCCGCTCCGGTCGTTACTGTCGCGACTGCTTCGCGGACCGGGAAACTCCTCGGAAATCGAGCTGGTCTACAGGCACCGTGGGGCCCCCGACGATCAAATAGGCATCAAAGTTTCAACCATCACGCGACTCGGCAAGGGATGGTTCATGTTGGAGGACGGTGAAACGCAGATTCCGTACCATCGAGTGCTTTATGTCAAAGACTTGGCATCGGGTGGGATCCTTTGGGAGAAGCGAGAATCCGGCTCGGCTTCAGGCCGAGGCCTCTGACTCTTAGCCTCCCCGGCGTTCCTAGCCCGCCCGTCTGGTCAAACCGTACCCCCGCGACCCATTCAGCAACCTTCACATTTGTTAGGGTATGCTGACTGATCTGAGATACTGAAACATGAGACACTCCATCGGCGAGTGCCACATAAGGGACGATAATGTCTCCCATATGTCTATCCAGAAAACTTCCGTTTTCGATTTCCTCGACGAGTCTCTGCGCTGCCAACTGCCCTACTTCTTCAGCCCGCCTGCCTCTCTCGCCTAAACAGTCGCCTCCCAAGATAGCTCCAGTCTCTGCTCTCGCACATAGGACTATTCCACTGCCTGGACCAGGACTAGTGCCGTTCTCTGAATTCTCAATCTCGATTTCTGGATTCGGCAATCCATCGTCCCTAATCACCTGAACCGCGGCCGCAGCCTGTCTCTCGGCAACGTGTCTCGGCAGTTTCACTGCGTGGCTTACTCCAATGATCCCACTAATATTCCCCCTCTCCAGGCGCGCAATCGGTTTCAAGGGTCCAGACGGAGTCGAGCTGACTCTAACAATTCCTCCACCTTTCGGATAGTGCCCTCGGCTAGCGACTTCGAGTGACATTGTGAATCCCATGTTTGCAAGCACGGGAAGTGTGATGAGCCTCAGATAGTCGACCGGAGGGCTCCAATTCACATCCGTTCCGCCGCGAACTTCTATACTGATCTTCTGAGGAGCGAATGGAAGCAGAGGCATCAGCGCCTGCAAGACTAGGGTAATGCTTCCAGCGGTTCCGACATCGAAACGGAAAGACCCTCCTTCTATCCGACCGGGTTTGAAGATTAACTCAGTTGACCCGATATCCAGACCTTGGGAAGAACCGTTGCATATGACTGCAAGAGCTTTAGCACCGGTGAGATGCTGAGCTTTCAAGCCAGGTTCGGACCTTCCCGCCCTAATATTGAAGACGCGAACCTCCTTTCCCAAGACTGAGGCAAGTGCCAAGGAAGATCGAAGTATCTGTCCACCACCCTCGCCGAAACTGCCGTCGATCTCAAGCATTTTGTCGGACTCACCCGAGCTCACCCTTTAAAGAGAGCTTTCGAGCTGGCAGATTTCAATCTTGGAAGAGCTTAGACTTTCAACGGAGTTGTCTCGAAACCACTGGTTTGGTTGCCTAACCGATGGACGAGACAAGCTCTTAGCGTCGGCCTTCGGACCCAGCTCGAAGAACGTCCATGTCTACCTCACTGACTACTTGGGAAAAACTAGTGCTGCCGAGCTGACTCGGGGGAAGCATCACCTGACACACGAAATGGTTCGTCTGTTCGATGGGTACACCCTTGCCCAACCCGTTGCTTTCAACACGGACATCGTCTCAAGCTTTCAACGACGCGTCTACGGGGTCCTTGAACGGATACCTAGAGGCAGGGTGACAACCTACGGGCTGATATCGAACAATCTTGATTCTGCACCGAGGGCTGTGGGCGGAGCCGTCGCGTCGAATCCATGGCCGCTTTTCATCCCATGTCAGAGGGTTGTCAACGGCGACCTAACGATAGGCAACTATGGCTTGTGTGGTAGTCTCGATCGAATGGGGACGATCACGAAGCGAGACTTGTTGCGTCGAGAAGCCGTGCCAATGCAGGGCGATCAAATCGAAAGGAGCGCCGTCTGGGATCCATCGGAGAAGACCGATTGACCACCGGGCTCTACGTTGGACGCTTCCAACCCTTTCACCTAGGCCACTTGCAGGCGGTCAGGTATATTCTTGACCGAGTCGATGAGCTGACAATAGTGGTGGGCAGTGCTCAGCACAGCCATACCATCGACAACCCGTTTACTGCCGGAGAGCGAATTACAATGATACGATCAGCTCTCAAGGAGGCAAGAATTCCAGCGGACCGCTACACTGTGATTCCCCTCCCTGACGACGAGTTTCACAAAGTATGGGTCTCTCACCTGTTATCGCAGACTCCTAGCTTCGATGTTGTCTATACTAACGAGCCGCTAACATTCAGACTTCTAAAGGAGGCAGGACTCAGGGTGGAGCGGATTCCGAATCGGATCTCCAGACGATCCAGATGCTTCACTCGAAGCCTTTCAGCCGCACTCGCCTCTCTCATCGCGAGTTCTAGGTAGCCCTGGCTTCCTAAGAGGATACCGAGCTGATCGGGTGGGATATCGAAATATGACTTCGCAACCACACCTTCGTGCTGTCCTTCACCTCTACCGGCCGAGATCTTGAAAGATGCTCTTTGTAGAAAGCCAAACTGTTCTACGTTGGGTATGGAAATATTGGTCACGACATTGCCGAAAGAATCGACGTAGAGCACGCTACAAGTTATCAGATTCTTCGAGAAACTCGCATCCGGAATGTCCAGCTTTACGATAGCTGCAAGCTTCGCTCCCACCTCACTCGGCTCTCGTCCTTGAGCGATTTTGGCGGCTGTGTAGACAAATACATCTCTCCCGTGAAAAGTCGAGGAGACTCTGTCTCTACTGAACTGGCTATTCTGTATCCTGTATGCCGCTTGGAAGCCGAGCCTGGTCGCAGTCCTGGCAAGAAGACCGTTGTCGGGACCTACCAAAACGCCCCGTTCACAAACGACAGCGATTGGGAGTCTTGATCCGCCGACGCCGGGATCCACAACAGCAACATGTATCGATCCATCCGGGAAGAAGGGCGCCGTGGTCTCCAGCAGATACGAGCCAACACCGATGTTGTGTCTCTCAACTCCGTGAGAAATGTCGATAATTTCTGCTACAGATGCCGTCGAGCGAATCACGCCCTTCATCTGCGCGACGTAAGGATCGCTGAGACCAAAGTCTGACAGCAGAGTTATCACCACCAAGATCGTTCGGCCAAGGCCGAGAGCTAAGCCTTAAAAGAACCAGGCCTCCGGTCGCGCTCAACATCGAGTTGGGTTACTCTGTGAGTGAGACCCAGAAACTAATCATGCTGCCGGGTCCCACCAACGTTCCCCCCAGAGTCATGAGAGCGATGCTGAAGCCCCTCATGGGCCACAGGGGTCCGGAATTCAAACAGCTAATGTCGCAGGTTCTCACAAAGACCAAAAAAGTCTTCGAGACCAAAGGAGACCTATTCGTCCTCACAACCTCAGGAACCGGAGCAACGGAGTGCGCGTTACAGAATATCACAGATGATGGAGACAAAATCATAGTCAACGTTAACGGCTTCTTCAGCGAACGACTCGCCGAAGCCACCAAAGCCTACGGAGGTAACCCTGTCACGATAAACTCCGAATGGGGCAAAGCACCTCGAACAGACGACTTTAGAAAAACCCTCAAGGCCAACCCCGACGCAAAGGCGTTGGCTGTCGTCTACAACGAGACTTCCACTGGAGTGACCGTAAGGAGCCTCCAAGAAATTGGTACGCTCTGTGCTGATGAAGACATTCTCCTCATAGTCGATGCTATCTCTATCCTGGGCGGAGACAAGCTACCTGTCGATGATTGGAGCGTTGACATGTGTGTAACAGCGAGCCAGAAATGCTTGATGTGTCCCCCCGGCCTGTCCTTCGTCACCGTCAGCCCGAAGGCCTGGGAGAAGATCGAGTCCAAGAGACATCACAGGTCCTTCTACCTGGACCTTCCCATGTATAGGAAATTCTTAGAGAGCGGCTACACGCCTTTCACTCCCGCTGTATCACTTTTCTACGCACTCAATGAAGCCTGCGATATGATCCTGGAGGAAGGACTGCAATCACGGTATGAAAGGCACAGAATCTGCGCAGAAGCGGTTTACAACTCGATGGAGGCCCTCGGACTCGATCTGATGGCGGAAGCAGAATCGCGATCCCACACTGTGGCCGCCGTGGCGTGCCCAGAAGGCATGGACGATGGGAAGTTGCGAGAGCTGATACGGATAAAATATGGGATAGACCTTGGTGGAAGCCTAGAGAGATGGAAAGGAAAAATGTTCCGAATTGGAGTCATGGGCAACGTCGGGTCTCCAGAGATAATGTCGACCGTAAGCGCAATAGCCTCAGCCTCTCACGACCTTGGCTTCAAGGCAAATATTGCAGAAGCGTTAGAGGCGGCGCGGAAGACATTGGCAAGACTTCCCGCGAGGATGAACTGAGACGATGCCCGTGAAACCAGGCGACTTCCTACTGGTCAACTTCACTCTCAAAGTCAAGGAGAGCGGAGAAACCGTAGACACCACCTACGACGCGGTCGCAAAGGACGCACATATCCATAGAGAAGACTCGACATACGGGCCCCGGTTTATCATACTGGGCGAGGGCTGGTTGCCGAAAGGGCTTGAGGATTCGCTGGTGGGAGTTGATGTTGGGAAGCAAACCACCGTAGAACTGCCTCCGGAGAAAGGCTACGGTGCCAGAGACCCTTCCAAGATGAAGCTTGTGCCTTTGAGACGCTTTCGCGATAAGGAAACCCCACTTCCTGGGGAACGGATCGAACTTGATGGGAGACCTGCGGTTGTGCGAGCAGTTGGCGCCGGTCGAGTCCAGGTCGACTATAACCATCCTCTTGCTGGACGAACCCTGATCTATGACGTTTCCGTCGAGAAGGTGCTTGAGGACGAGAACGAAAAGATCCTGAATGTAATCTCAATCCGTATTCCAGAGGTCGAAAAGACGAAGTTCGGTCTGGAAAGAAGCAAAGGGGAGTTAACGATAGATGTGCCGGAGGAGGCTTTCTACCTCAGCGGATTGCAGGTCGCTAAGAAAGCAGTCACTTCTGACCTTCAGAAGTATTTTCCGGACCTTGACACGGTATCCTTCCGCGAAGTCTTCAAGAGAACAACTGCGAAGACTGAGACAGAACCAACGGCAGAAACCCCCGGACCAGCAAAGCCGGCAGAGAAAACGGAAGCGAAACAAATCCCTGCCGAACCGGAGAAGCCACCTTCTCAACCTGCGCGACGGCGAAGAACACCCCCGGCAAAACGATCAACCTCGAAGGGTCCAGAGAAGCGAGCTATGATGGGATCGGAAAGCCAGCGATAGTATGATTCACGGACACCACAAACGTTTTTTAACAGATAGAAGGAGGGACACGGTAATCTTTCCGGGCTTCTCGGGAAGGGTCCTTGACAATATCCAACTAGGAGACAGTTAAAGTCGGAAATACAGAGGGCGAGAAAGCTGCAAGTTCTGAAGGGGACGACCACCATCGGAGTCGTCTGCCATGACGGTATCGTCCTGACCACGGATACGAGGGCGACGATGGGATCGTTCGTCGCGCACAAACATGCAAAGAAAGTCTACCGGATCGACCAGCACATAGCAATGACGATTGCTGGAGTCGTGGGAGACGCGCAGGCAATAGTTGAGATGCTCAGAGCGAACTCTGCTCTCTACAGACTCGATCTCGCTCGGCCAATCCCGATCAATTCTGCCGCCAGACTCGTCTCCAACGTTCTCTTCCAGTCAAGATACTATCCGATGGGAGTCCAAGCTTTGATTGGCGGGGTGGACGATTCCGGAGGCCACATCTTCATGCTGGACCCGCTCGGCAGTATGATGGAGGAAAAGTTCGTCTCCACCGGCTCTGGTTCACCAGTAGCGTACGGTGTCCTTGAGTCGGAGTGGAAGGAGCAGATGACGGTCAAAGAGTCTGTGCCGGTGGTCGTTAGGGCTATAGATTCCGCGATGAAACGTGACTCTGCCAGTGGCGACAGCTTCGACGTGGCACTGATTACGAAGGACGGCGGCTATAGGGAACTAACAGAGGACGAGAAGAAGCACATCCTACACGCGTAGACTCGTCCCCGACAACCTTCAACGTATCACGTAACCAGAGTAGCGTAGAGGAATGACTAGAACATACAACGATGTAAGCGCGAAGATACGCGAAACAATAGTAGAACATATGCCGAAGGACGCAGAGATTACAAGAATCGAGTTCGAAGGACCAAGACTGGCAATATACGTCAGGAACGTCAACCTGCTTTCTGAACAGAGCTACGTGGTAACCGAGATTGTGAACCTGCTCCACAAACGGATAGTCATTCGATCGGACCAGTCTATACGCCTGCCAGAGAGAGAAGCGGAAGGCTACATCAGGAAACTCATTCCGACCGAAGCCGAGGTCACGGGGATAAACTTCGACCCGAGCCTCGGCGAAGTTGTCGTAGAGGCCAAGAAACCAGGGGTCGCAATAGGCAAAGAAGCCTCGGTCCTACAACAGGTCGTCAAAGAGACGAGGTGGCGGCCCAGAATCCTCCGCGCACCACCGTTACACTCGAAGATTATCTCAAGCACACGCCACATACTACACACCGAGAGCGAGGAGAGGAGCCGGATTCTCCGTGACGTGGGGGAGAGAATCTTCCGTCCTACGTTCAGCAAGGCAGGCTACGTCCGCCTCATCACGCTAGGCGCGTTCCGGGAGGTGGGACGAGCCGCAATGCTCATCCAGGCGGGGGACAGCACCGTTCTCCTGGACTGCGGGATAAACCCTGGAGCCCAAGACCCATCCCATGCATATCCTCGATTTGACGCTGACGAGTTTGATCTTGAGAAGCTCGATGGTGTGGTAATCTCCCATGCCCACCTCGACCACTGTGGAATACTCCCGTTCCTCTACAAGTATGGCTATGATGGACCCATCTACTGTTCGGAACCTACACAGGTCCTCATGACACTCCACCAGCTCGACTATCTCGATGTGCACAGCCGAGAGGGAGAGCACTCGCCCTTCGACCAGAAGGACGTCAGAGAAGTGGTTACTCACACCATACCGTTGCGATACAACGTCGTCACCGATGTAGCCCCGGATATCAAGCTAACACTCCACAACGCTGGACACATACTCGGAAGCTCGATCGTCCACCTCCACATCGGGGAAGGACTGCATAACATCGTATACAGCGCCGACTTCAAGTTTGGAAGGACGATGATGCTTGACTCGGCCATGGCTCAGTTTCCACGAGCCGAGACTCTCATAATCGAGAGCACGTATGGGGGACCGGACGATATAATGCCGGACCGCGAGGGCGTTGAGGGGAAGCTGGTAAGCATAGTCAACGAGACGGCGGAGAAGAATGGCAAGGTCCTCATCCCGGTTCCGGCAGTCGGACGCGCCCAAGAAATCATGCTCGTCCTGGACGCGTACATGAAGAACGGCGCTCTAGGAGAGTTGCCTATCTACATTGAGGGAATGGTAAACGAGGCCACAGCGATCCATACTGCATTCCCAGAATACCTCGTGCGCGATATCAAGGAACAGATCCTCCACCAAGACCTGAACCCGTTCCAGTCAGAATACTTCCATCCAGTCACCCACCCGGGCGACAGAGACGAGATCGTCGCGGGAGGACCCTGCGTAATAATTGCTACATCCGGAATGATGGAGGGCGGTCCCGCCATCGACTACTTCAGACGACTAGCCCCAGACCCGCGAAACACCCTAGCATACGTGAGCTACCAGGTAGATGGGACCCTCGGCAACAGGATCAAGAACGGACTCAAAGAAGTCTCCCTGTTCGGCCCGGACGGCAAGATGGAGATGGTAAAGTGTAACATGCGGGTAGAATCGATCGAGGGATTCTCTGGCCATTCAGACCGTAACCAGCTCTTGGGTTTCATCAAGCGAATGATGCCCAAACCGACAAGGATCATAGTCAACCACGGCGAGAGGAGAAAATCTGAACTCTTCGCTCAGAACGTGAACCGAATATTCGGAATAAAGACCGTCGTGCCTGATGTTCTGGAATCCCTGAGACTGCGCTAGCCAGTACCGCGCAGAGTTTCCTCCCTGAAGGAGGCTGCCGGGATCGAAGCCTCGGCAGCGGCCGTCTCTCGCCGCCAGATCCTCACACCTGGCGGAGTGATAACTATCCGCTCCTCACCCAACCGCGCAATGTCGCCGCCGATCGACTTCACATGATCGGTAAGCTCCGTAATCGCCAGCTTCGTTTCGTCAACGCTCTTCTTCGCCAGCGGCGTTATCCTGACGATCAGAATGTTCCCCGTACCAACCTCTGTCTTGATCGCTTCCACATCATTCAGTTCCTGCAGGGGAAGCGCTTTCACGTAGAGGGGAGAGTGCGCCATATTGAAGCATCAAATCAAGAGGGGAAACAATACTTCTTGCGACAGCGCGAGGCCGATTCGACTTTAAAGATTTGCCTGACAGAATTTCAGATAAACATAAGCGGCTCAGCTCATCGCTGTGCGAGAGGCTTGACAATCTCCCATATCAAATCCCCGACGTAGTGAAGGTTTGTTATCACCTTTCCTTTCTTAACCGCTGAAAACCTCTCCGAGTCATAGAGCGACATTCCCACGGCAAGCGACTTGCCATGCTTCTCGTCAACGACAACAACAAGCTCCTTCTCGCGGAAACTTCCCTGAACACCTCTAACCCCGGGCGCCATCACATCCGCTCCACCCGTGACATGGGGCACCGCGCCCATATCCACCGTCACACGGGGCATCTTCTCCAATGCGATAGCGTTCGTGAGAACTGGGACGAGCTGTCCGTCTCTCTTGAAGGCGACAGGATGCCCATCGACAAAGATAACCTCCGAGTTCTTCACAAGCTCTGTCTCAACTCTAGACTTGTGCGAGAGTTGCTCGAGTCCCGGAATCTTGTTGAGCTCCTCAACCAACGGCTTGACGTCTCGATCCTTCAGAATTATTCTGCCAGGCAAGTCGAGGACTCGTGCTGGGCTAATCTTTAAAAAGCGTACCGAGCCCCGGGCCACTCACCTGCCCAGTTGAACACTGAATGTCTGATGTCGCAGCAAAGATTTTCGAAGAGAGCCTAAACAAAGTCGTCCTCGTCCAGCTCAAAGGAGGCCGCAGCGTTAGAGGAAGACTCTACAGCTTCGACCAGCACATGAACCTCGTGCTAGAAGAAGCTGAAGACGTCACGAATACTGATGCGACAAAAAAGCTTGGCACCATCATAGTGCGGGGGGACAACGTGGTTCTTGTTTCACCGCCACCCAAACGTTGAGAACTGCTCCCCTTGATACGCTAATCAGCGAACATTCGTCTGTACTTTGATTACAAAGGTTAATTAGAATCTCTCAGAACGAGCCGACAAATTACGCCACGTGAAGCCAGTTTGATTCGCTCCTTGGCAATATTGCTTCTCATTCTCACGTCTGGTCTGGCTGCGATACCCTCAACTTCGTCATTGTATCCAGATTCTCAAAGCATGGCTACCGGGAATGGAATGATGCCAATAGGTGATCCAATTAACGGCACGCGGACTGCCTTCAATTACACATACTCCCAGGCCAATCTATACACAACCGCTTCAGCTACATCGCCGCGGGAGTTCCCTGCCTCCAACTTCACTGGGATCTCCAACACATACCTCAGCTCTGTACATAGAACTCTCGATAATTCTACAATCCCTAACACTGGATTCCGATTCAGCCTTACGAGCGCGAATCTAACACAAGGCAAAGAGGAGTTGAATTGGACGCTGACTGTACCTCAATTTAACTGCGTTGGATGTTCTAGCGTTAGTGTAGCTTTCAACTTCTTCGGAAACCTCACAAGGGGAACAAATGCCACCTATACACTTTCACCGCTTTCGCCGCCGAATAGCACGGTCATAGCCTCCCACCCATATACCTCGGTGGGAGCTTTCCCCTCTGCTCCGACCGTAGGTTGCCCTGAGGATGTCTGCATAGATGTGACGAAATACAGGGGATACAATGTTACTCTCTCATTCAGCTTTGGCTGGACTTTTTCAAACGAAAGCCGGGGTATGTTCGCAGAAGTTGGGGAAGTCGTCGTTGCCTCGATTGGGAGCTTCATTCCATCATCGAGCAATTTCATGCAACAGGACCAGTCAGACTCCAGTTTGATCCGTCACACAACGGATCTATTTCGCATCAAGTACAACAACACCCTTACGACCTATGTGCAGCCTGGAAATGTGAGCACGCCAAAACTGTGGTGGCAGAATGAAGTGATCAGCATTTATTATCCCGCGGGCTATCAAATTAAGCAAGTTAGTCTTAATGGAACGCTGATTTCTCCTAGCCTGCCGAAAGTCCCATTCGAGACCGAAAAATGCGTTGCGGGCACCAACTGCTCTCAATCCTTGATCGCTCTAAATATGACGGACTTTCGCATCACATCTCTCAACTCAACAATCACTATCATTTCGAATACTGCCAACTCGATATCTCAGCTAGGCACCCTGTCCGGTGGACTGGCGACCCAGTTCTTCACATCAGGCGACCAGCTAAGTGTCAAAGTCACTAACCAACCGTCTATTGTGAATGCGCCAACATCACTCCAGACTGGCACGTTGACCATAACATTTCCCTCGGCACTCTCAATCCCACCGGGCATAATATCAACTGCCACTGGGGGGGTCTATGATTTTGCACTTCCATCAGATTGCGGCGCCTCAGGGCAACTGTGTGCAAGAAGCTGGACCTTCTCTGCCGTCTTCACCAGCGGATTCGACCTCGGCAACGCCACTGGAACGTTTAGAATTGACTCGTTACAGGTATCCTTCACGGGTAGCACTGGAGGCAGTAATTCCTTGACCGTCAAAGGACGACTTACTTATGGCAACGGTACTATAGCGTCAGGCGTCAACGCTGCTCTGTTCGCTATCGACAGGGGCACGCCAGTGAATAGACCTGTTACTTATGATCAGACAACCGTTTCGCCAACTACTCTCTACATCTCTAACGTGACCCTCGTGAATGGAGTCTTCGCGCAAGGCCAGCCACTCATCATACTGTTCACGGTCGTCAATCCTGACACGTCACAACCTTACAATGCGACTGTAACCATCGAGCACGAGTGGCCTGGACCTCAAGCCCACGGCATGAGCGTCACGTTCTCGCTATTTCCTGGAGACCTGCTGAGCGACCTACCTTTCAATGTTACTGGACCGCAGACGTACAAGGCGGCTATACTGTTTACCGGGACGGGAGTTCAGGTCAAGCTGACAAACCTCAGGACCTTCTCGAATTACATGAATGGTACGATGACCTCCGGGACAAGCGCTGTGGTTCCTAACAGACCGCACGCCGGCCTCTTCAACATCACTCTCACAAGCGTTCTACACAACAGCCCGCAAACGCCAGCGAGCGTCATACTCTCACCACTCTATGCGTACGTATCCTCCTCTCTAGCCCCAAGCAGGTATCTGTCCCCCTCGAACGTTATCACCACAGACTCGAACGGAGACTTCTCTGCCACAATAAGTTCTAACTTCCTACTGGGCGCCAAGAACATGACCGTACTGCTTCTAGCCAGAGATGCGACTGGAATCGGTCTGGTAAACAACCTGTCCACTGTAGGACTGACGGACTCGACAATCCTGATTTCAACATCAGACTCGATCGGAGCAGTTGCAAGAGACCAAACAGTCACGGCCACGCTCCACCTGAAAAGCAACTCCACAAAGATCACGGAGGTTATCACAGTCAACCTCATCCTCCAAGGCAACGGAATGCTACCAGAAACAAAGGCAACGAAACCAGTCACCATCTCTCCCGGAGATAGCCAAACGGTGACGCTGACATTTCCCGCCCCCCCCACCATCGGATCATACACCCTTACGTTTTCATCACCGGAATATGGAGGACCGTTGACAAGCCAGACACTCCACGTTGCAATCTTGCAGAGCAATCTGCAAATTCTGATCCCTGCGGCTATAGGAGTGGTCGCTGCGATAATCGTCCTAGGCGTATACCTCATCCGCGGAAAACCTGTTGAGGAAGCTGAAGAAAAGACAAAGACAAAACCTGCCGCCGGTAGTACCAAGACCAGACCGGCGCCAGCGAACCCACCATCCAAATCCTTAACTCGAACCCGAGGGACAGAAAAGTAAGTCTGGCAGAAAATGGAAGCTGGTCCCGCGGAAGCAATACAGGAAAACCCGCCGCAAGAGGCCGCTCCACGGCAGAGAAATCCAGGAGGCCTATTCTACGAATGCATAAACTGCGGATCGAAAATCTCCGCAGACCAGCTGGCGATGACTCCGGAGATCAAATGCCCATTCTGCGGCTACCGAATCCTAAGAAAGGTCAGACCTCCGATAGTGAAACATGTAAAGGCCCGGTAGGAACCGGAAACACCCGACAAAGCTCCGCTCTTTGTCAATCAAAGCAATATAGTGATTCTCTCAGATAGTCGAACGAATGACCCAGGCAGTTGAGCATCTGACCTCTGAGCTGAAAGACCGCTACAGGCTCCTCTCGGAGATCGCCCGCCGCAGAGGCTTCTTCTGGGGATCATTCGAAATATATGGCGGCCTAAGCGGATTCCTAGACCTCGGCCCGCTAGGCACAGGCCTCAAGCACGAAATCGAGAATACTTGGAGGGAGCTCTTCCTCAGACGCCACGGATTCGTGGAAATATCGACCCCGATCATAACTCCTCACCGAGTTCTCGAAGCTTCAGGGCACGTTGAGAACTTCAAGGACCCCATGACAGAGTGCACCAACTGCCACAGGAGATTTAGAGCCGACCAGCTCATCAAGGAGGCTACCGGAGAGGAGACGGAGGGCCTAACCCTAGACCAGCTGGCCAGTCTCTTGACCAAGGTCAAGTGCCCCGAGTGCGGAGGAATACTCGGTAGCCCCCAATACTTCCTTACCATGTTCAAGACCAGCATCGGTCCGTACGGAGAGGACCCAGCCTACGGAAGACCAGAGGCCGCGCAGGGAATATTCGTGGACTTCCATCGAGTCTACGAAGTGATGAGGGAGAAGATTCCGATCGGCATCGCCCAGGTTGGCACTGTTCTGAGAAACGAGATCTCGCCCCGACAGGGACCGATACGACTCCGTGAATTCACAATAATGGACTTCGAACTCTTCTTCGACCCCGACAATCCTGAATGTCCGTATCTCGACGAAGTGAGAGAGGACCAGCTGTCAATCGTGACAGAGAAGAACAGAACCGGTGGAAACGCGGAGGCTTCACAGGTCTCAACGGGACGCGCGGTAGAGCAAGGCACCATCAAATCATCATGGGCAGCCTATTTCATGGCCCTGTCGAAACGCTTCCTATCACAGCTTGGCATTCAAACACAACATCAGCGGTTCTTCGAGAAACTCCCATCGGAGCGGGCCCATTACTCCGCCCAGACGTTTGACCATGAGGTCAAGCTAGACAGATGGGGGTGGGTCGAAGTCGCGGGCTTCGCCTACAGGACAGACTACGACATCAGGAAACACATGCAAGCTACGGGAGCAGACCTTAGAGTCTTCAAACCCTACGACTCGCCCATCGAGAAAACGGTTCGAGTTGTAAAACCGAATCATGACAAGATACGAAAACAGTTCGGTGCAGACGCTGGAAGGATCATCAGCCTCCTAGCACGAGAGGATCTGGTCCGGACCATACAGAACAAGAAGACAGCCGACAAAGTCAGAATCGACGGGTACGAGGTTCCAGTCGAGTTCCTGGATACCAGAGAAGAGAAAGTCAAGGAGACGGGTAAGAGGTTCATCCCCCACGTTGTCGAACCTAGTTTCGGCGTGGAGAGACTCGTCTACTCCACCATGGAACACAATCTCAGGATGAGGGAAGACAGACTGATTCTAAGCCTACCGTTCAAGCTCGCCCCAATACAAGCGTCGGTATACCCCCTCGTCAACAAGGATGGTCTTGTAGAGAAGGCCAGAAGCGTCTACGATAGTCTTGCCCAGGAAGGCCTCCGAGTCGAGTATGACGATTCCGGGTCCATCGGACGAAGGTATGCGCGTGCAGACGAGGCGGGAATTCCGCTCAGTATCACAATAGACTATGACACGATGAAGGACGATACAGTAACACTGAGAGATCGGGACACTTGGGCCCAAATAAGGACCCGTGTCGCCCAGCTTGAAGAAACCATCCACACGATCGTCAACAAGGGCTTTCCAACAGTACTCGCACTGATGACTGACAGTGTCGGAGAAAACAAGGGAAAGGACGCCAAAGACCACTACCAGAACATGGTCAAGATACTAGACGAGTTCGAAGGAACCAAGAAGAAGCTGCTGGAAGAAGTAGCCTCCTTCGGAGCCCTGCTGAACAACAGAGAGGATTTCATCCGTCTCATCTTCAGGATCGGCGAGGTGGCCGACTATGCTCAAGGAATAGGCTACAGGCTTACGGCGGTAGTCGACAGAAGCTGGAAGGTCGAGAAGAGATACACCAAGCGGCTCTCCGAACTCATCGGACTTGTCCTGGAGGAGATGTCCAAGATTCGCGAAACCATGATGTCCCTCGGTTTCAACCCGACCAAGGCCATGGACCTCTCAAGGGGAGTCGAAGAGACAGAGAAGAAAGTCGACGCAGCGTACCGGTCTCTGGACCTAGAGGTTCTCGACGAGAAGATCCCGCTCCGAACTCTCCTACTGATTCGAGATCTGAGTGCTCATATGGAGAACATGGCAGATCTTGGAGTGGACGTTGTAGATCTCATCCGGGTCATAGCCCTCACCGCCTAGCACAGACCATGAAGGACACCTCGGCCCTCGGCCAAGCCGAACTCATCGGTACGAGGCTCATCGTCTGGGACCATAAGGCAGGTCTCGGAATCTATCGCTCAGGATTCTTCGGGAAGCCTGTCGGGATTCCAAAACCCAAACCAGATCAGGATTTCGAAGTGCCGCTCCTCCTCGACCTGATGGAAGGCCTCTACCTGCTCGAACACAAACGCATTGGAGTCGTAGACGGACGAACAAAGAAACCCCTGGGCAAGGGAGTCCTTTTGAGCGCGGCCAGAGAGACTTATCGGGGATTCAGCGCCGCCTACCAAGTCTACAAGGACCTCCGCGAGAAGGGCTATGTTGTGACTCCGGGGATCAAGTTTGGAGCCGACTTTGCTGTCTACGAACATGGACCAGGCATTGATCATGCACCCTTCATAGTCTCGGTCGAGACACCCGATTCGATAATGGGTCCGTTCGAGGTGGTGAGGGCGGGGAGGCTCGCGACGACTGTGAGAAAACACTTCATCTTGGCCATCCCTGACACGAAATCGGGAAAGATTCGGTATCTGGTCTTCCAGTGGTTCAAGGCCTAGTGTAATAGGTGGGCGATGCTTCGAACTTGCGCATAGACTCCTATATTGTCAGTTCTTCGAGACCTCGCGGATAATGGGTGATGAGGTCCATTCCCTTTCGCGTTATCTCAATCGTATCTGAATGCCGAAAGCCCGCGTAGCCCGGGACATACAAGCCTGGTTCGCAGGAGAACACCATTCCCTGCCGCATGATGGTACGGTCCCCTGGGTCGAGCCAAGGCGGCTCATGCCCATCCAATCCTATCCCATGGCCGGTATGGTGTCGAATGGCCTCAGCCAGACCTGAAGCTTCGATAGATTGCCTGGCGACATCGTCAACTTTGCTGCATGCTACTCCTGGCCGGAATTCGTGGAGCGCAGCATCCTGTGCCTTCAGCATGGCCGTGAAATATCTTACAACCTTGGAGCCAGGCTTTCCGACGATGACGGTTCGTTCTAGCTCGCTGGTGTAACCTCCCACCTCTACTCCTGCCTCGCTAACGAGGACGTCGCTCTTCCGGATGTTACCCTTCGAATAGACTGCGTGGGGTATCGCCGAGCCTCTTCCTACCTGTCCCCGGAATCCCACAACAACGGGGGACAGCGCAATCTTGAATTGGACATAGCGTTGTCCCAGCCTCTTCAACATCCTCGCTAATGCCTCGTGGCTTGACCTTACGGCGACCAGCGCATCGTGGACTCCGGAACGGACATTCTCGAGCAGAATGTCATGGGCGACCTCGCACCATCGCGCGCTCTCCCTCAAGAGTCGAATCTCCTGCTTGGATTTTACAAGTCTCATACGGTCGACAATGTCCCGTCCGTCCACGAACCTTGCCTTTGACATCAGGTCGCGTAGACTAGGGCCCCGATAACCAAATCCCCCAGCCGCGCCATCGAACGAGTCTGCGGCGATCACTGACGATCTGAGTCCTCTCTCGGCCATCCGTTTCGCGAAGATTCGGATAGGGTGCACCCTCCCGGGATAGTCCGGGTACGTGTACACCTCGTCTGCAAGCGTGCACTCTCCCCTGATGTGGTCGTATTCGAGCTTAGGGGCCATAAAGAATAACGGCTCATCACGGGGGATGACAAGGGCCAAAGGTCGTTCGGTCGATATGTAAGAAAAGCCGGTTACGTACATGATTCGTGTAGGGCTCGTCAGGTAAAGAGCCCCGACCCGGCTTCTCTGCATCTGGCCCCGAATCTTTTCAATGCGGGTCTTGTGTTCCGCCTCGCTTATCCTGAGTTCATTAGATGGCATGGATGCTATCCCATCGTTTTCGACCCGGTTAATAATCCATGATACGAAAATCGGAGTGAAAAAGAAGAGAGTGGGGAGCAGAGTTTCTCTGCCCACTATTCGATCTGTATCTGCTTAGCCTTGTTCCCTGGGCTCTTGCGCCTGAGGATCAGTTCCAGTACACCGTTCTTGTAGCTGGCTTTTGACGTGTCAGGATCCACCTCGACTGGCAGCTCTAGCGACTTGTAGTACCGGTGCTTGTCTGTGTCTACTTTCAGCACGAGGTTCCGTCCATCACATTCGAGAGCAATGTTCGACTTTTCGACGCCCGGAAGCTCAGCCACCACCTTTACGTTGTCGGACTGCACGATCGTGTCTACTAGTGGTTCCCGTTCCTCCTTTACGTCGAGGCTTGGCTTGGACATGCCGAAGGGGCCTCCGCGAATTGAGGGTTTGACGTTGCCGAATTCTCTGATGACTGGCTTACCGTCGGGGCCTTGGCTGAACGAGTAGCCGTAGACGAAGGGTCCCATTTCCTTCACGGTTCCTCCACCGGGAAGTTTTCTCTCTCTGATTAGGTCCTTCGGTAGCTCCATTCCTCGGAACATTTCTTCGAAGCTACGTTCGAAATCGTCGAACCAGTTGCTTGTCGGTAATCTCCAGCGTCTCTTGAACCATTCTGGGAAGAATTCATCGTCTTCCAATAGATTTCACCTCCTCGTTTCTGTGATCATATAGGGTCCTGCGGGCTCTTTCGAGAAAGGCTATGAAATCGGCGAGCATAGTCTTCCCGAGCTGGCTGAGTTCGTAGGTTCCCTCGGCGGGCTCGTCGACTAGCCCTGCTTCCGACAATGTTGCAAGGTTGTGGTAGACCAGCTTTGGGTTGATTCTAGCTCTGAAGTCTCTCTTTAGAGCTGACTTGTGCAATAGCGGGGTCAGCATTCTCATCCGAGTCTCGTTTACAAGCAGCTCTATGGTGTGCAGAGTCTGCTGGAGGGCCAGTTCCAGTGTGTCATCAAACCACCCCAGGGTTTCGACTCGGACCTTTCCCTTCTCGATTGCGCCAGGAGCCTGACCTTCGATTGTTTCCCTGTCTATCTCCTGAGGAGAAACAATGAGCGCCCTCGCGTTCTCCGATTTGCTCACTATTCCGATCGCATTCCAGACTTGCTTTTCGGGAAAGCCTGGTGCACAGAACGCGACCAGAATCTCTCCCCCTTTGATGCCGCAAGCGTCTGCTTCGAAAGTCGAATCTTGATCGTCAGACTTGAAGAATGGGTTGAGGTAGGTGTCGTATCCTTCCCGTACTAGTATGCCGGCCGCGATGAACTTTTCGAATACGTTCAGTTCTCGCGCATCGTTCGGGTCGTGGAATCCTTCACTGAACGCTTCGTAGTCTAGAATGCTGTGTGCTGGCACGTGTTTGGCAGGGTGGTGTTGTAAGAGTTCGAGATTCATCCCCGTAGACCCTTTTCCGTTACCTATGGTAACGGTCAGGGAATATAAGCGTTACCTCAGGTAACAGAAAGGTGGTCGGTAACGTCAGTATAGCGAGACTTTCACGACACCCGTGATATCTCTGAGCCTCGGAATGAGCTCCCCCGGCACACGTCGAGCAGTGATCAGAACAAGTTTAGGCTCTGGCGTCAGCTCTGGGTCGTCAACTAGTGCTTGACGTATGCTAATGCCCGCCTCTGACAAGAGCCGGGACGCGCCTGCGAGGATGCCTGCTCTCGAAGGGTT
>WNGJ01003109.1_pt2 | contig 20031 bp, 23 predicted proteins | sample 5400611 | NCBI WGS metagenome assembly WNGJ01 (sample SAMN13153375, study PRJNA577476) | soil metagenome | isolation source: 40 cm soil or saprolite under Garry oak tree replicate 1 | place: USA:California | collected 2016-06-15
CGAGTGTGAACTGGGGTCCTTGTTTCGCGGTTATCTCACCCGGCGCGAGCTTCGCCGAGCAGGAAGAAGCGGGCGGTCGTGGCGACGGTTACGTTCGCGAAGCCGGCGGCCAGAAGCCCCGCCTCGAGTTCCGCGGGCTGGTAGTAGACCTTTGGGATCGTAAACTCGCGACCGTCGTCCAGGCGGCGAAGCATCGTCTCCTGATCCGCTTGCGGAGCGTGGTCGACGGCGCTCGACTGCGGATCGAATCGCGAATCGATGAAGGCAAAGAGCCCGCCCGGCCTCAGCCAGTGTCGGGCCAGCTCGAAGAAGGACGCAAGCCGCGGGCGCGGCACGTGGCTGAGCCAGAAACCGCAGAACAGGGCGTCCACCTGGCGGTCCGGTTCGGCCCAGGCATCGCGTATGTGGAGATGGGCGCGCAATCGGTGGGCGAGCAGTCGTTCACGCGCAAGTTCCAGTGGAGCGCTCGCAGCGTCGTACAGGGAAAGCTCGCCCTTGACAGCGAGCAGCGGCGACCACCATCCCGTCCCCGCCGCGAGCTCGACGATCTGGCCCCCGATCGGCAGCGCGTCCAGCCAGCGCCCGGCCTCGTCAAGCTCCGCCGCCCACGCGACGTCGTGGACCGGCCCTCGTTCATAGCGGCCGCGGCGCAGATACCAATCGTCGTATTCGGCCGCCCGGGCCTCGTAGTAGGCGACCATTTCCGATCCCTCGCTCGGGGGCCCTTCCGTCGCGGCGTTCGTCTCTCGACGCACCTCGGTCGGCGGTGCACCGGTGGCTCGCTCCCTCAGCGCGGAGTGCAGCCGAAACCGAATGAATGGATTTTCGTCCGCCCTTCCGACGCAGTCGGGGCAGAGTTGCGCCCAGCCCTCCAGGGCGTCTTGATCGCGGGTGGAGTAGGGCCGCCCACACCAGAGGCAGTCGAACGATCGTCGAAAGGGCATCAGGATTGGAGCGGCGTCCAGCTCCCCGCTGGCGAGGTGTCGACGAAAGCGTTCGGATCGAAGATCTCGGCCAGCATGGCGATCCCGTCGATGGCTCGCGGGCCCGGCCGGCTGAAGTAGGCCGACCCGTCAACGGCGAAGACACTGCCGCGGCGGACTGCCTCGATCTGCGTCCAGAAGCCCGGCCGTGGTGTCCGCGCCCACTCCGTGACGGTGTCCTCAAGATGGAAGCCGCACGGCATCAGGACGATCATCTCGGGGTCGACGTCGCGAACAGCCTCCCATGTCGTCTCGACGGAGCGTTCACCCTCGGAGCCCAGGAGATCCCAGCCGCCCGCCCGGCGGATCTGTTCGGGGACCCAATGCCCGACCGCGAAGGGCGGGTCCAGCCATTCCAGCCCCACGACCCTCGGGGCCGTGTACCCCTGTTCGCGGCGCTTCTGCACTCTGCTTTCGAACCGACCGAGGCGGCCGCGCAGCCTCTCGAGGAGGCGCACGGCCCGAGTCTCCTTCGACGTCATCGCCCCGACTGTCGAGATCGTGTTGAAGATCCCTTCGAGGCTGGTCGGCTCCAGCGAGACCACCGTCACGTCGCCCGCGATCGATCGGGCGGCCTCGTTGACCTCGCCGTAGCTGACCGCACACACCTGACACAGTTCCTGGGTAAGGATCAAGTCCGGTTTCAACTCGGCGAGCGCCGTTTCATCCAGCTCGTAGATCGACGAACCGCCATGGACGGCGTCGGTCACTCGGCGGTGGATCTCACGGCTCGTCGCGCCGGTTGCGGGCTGCGCGGAACGTGTCAGGACCCGCTTGCCGACGACCTCCGGGGGGAAATCGCATTCATGCGTGATTCCCACGAGCTGATCGGCCAGACCGAGGGCGCACACGATCTCCGTGGCCGACGGAAGCAAGGAAACGATGCGCACGCTTCGAGTCTACCGGCGAGAGGTCACGCACCCCACTCTTCGCGATTTCGGAGGGGCCACCGGACCGGGGAGGCCGGCCCAGTCGGACGTTAGCGCGGTTTGAGTGCGTCGACCTCCGCCCGGGCCGCAGCCTTGTCCGTGTACCAGATCGCATCGATTGCCGTGTAGTTCGCCCACTCCGGGGGCAGCGACTCTTCGGGGAAGATGGCATTCACCGGGCACTCCGGCTCGCAGGCACCGCAGTCGATGCACTCGTTCGGATCGATGAACAGCTTGCGGTCGACGCCCTCTTCGTAGTGGATGCAGTCGACCGGGCACACGGAGACGCAGGAGATGTCGAGCACATCGATGCAGGGCTCGGCAATCACGTAGGCCATTTCGAGTTCTCTCCTCGGGTCGCTCCGCACGCCCAGACAGTGATCGTTCTCGAGCGCCGCGCAGTGGTGGCGCCGGGGCCTGAGCGTATCACTCCCGACTGATCGCGGGCGCCGGGGGCCGGGACCCTCGGGGCCCGTTGCAAGTCGCCATGTCAGCTGATCCACGTGGCGACTCCAGCTTGACACCCTCGCGCTCAACCCCGCACAGTGCGCGCCAGTCCGCTGGCGCCCGTCACCCTCGAGCGCCGGGGCGGCCGCCGAGCCGCGGGATCGCCGTGCTGGATCGCCTGCCGTTGGGCAGAGGAACCGCTTGACCACGACCGACATTCGCGAAGCGCCGGGGATCGGGCGTCAGACGGAGCCCTCGACGGGGGTCGCGGAGGCGGTTCGACTGGTGGGCGTCAGCAAGCGTTTCGGAGACGTCGAAGCAGTCGCCGGCATCGATCTCGCGGTACACGATGGTGAGTTTTTCTCGATGCTCGGCCCATCCGGCTCAGGCAAGACGACGACGCTGCGCATGATCGCGGGCTTCGAGCTACCGAGCGAGGGCCGAGTCATCCTCCATGGTCGTGACGTTACGAACCAGGCACCGTTCGAGCGGGACGTGAACACCGTCTTCCAGGATTACGCACTTTTCCCGCATATGAACGTGGCCGACAACGTCGGCTATGGCTTGATGGTGCGCAAGGTTCCGAAGGCACGGCGCGCCGAGCGCGTTGCCGAGGCGCTGCGGATGGTTCGCCTTGAAGGCTTCGAGAAACGCCGGCCCTCGCAGTTGTCAGGTGGCCAGCGCCAGCGAGTCGCCCTCGCGCGGGCGCTCATCAATCGACCGCGCGTCCTGCTCCTCGACGAGCCGCTGGGCGCCCTTGACCTCAAGCTTAGGCAGGAGATGCAGCTCGAGCTGAAGGCGATCCAGCTCGAGGTCGGCATCACCTTCATTTATGTGACCCACGACCAGGAGGAGGCGCTCACGATGAGCGACCGCCTGGCCGTCTTCAATCAGGGACGCATCGAGCAGATCGGCAGCCCGGCTGACGTCTACGAGCGGCCGGACACGGCGTTCGTCGCGGGCTTCGTCGGCACCTCCAATCTGCTGTCCGGGGCCGCCGCCGAGGCGATCATCGGACGGTCCGGTACGTTCACCGTCCGCCCGGAAAAGATCCGCCTGGCGGACGATGAAGCCTCGATCGACCCCGACGAGTGCTCGGCCCTCGGACGGATTCGGGGGGTCGTCTACCTCGGCCCCGACACCCGGTACCAGGTCGCGCTCGATGCCGGCGGCGAGCTCATGGTCACCCAGCAGAACCTGAGGACTTCCTCCATGGAGGCCCTCGCCACACGCGGCAAGGCTGTGCGGCTCATCTGGAAGCGGCAGCACAATCTGCCGGTCGAGGAGTAGCGGATCCAACGCGTCTCGTTGGAACATCGAGGAGGAGGAGCAGAGCATGAGGTCCCGGTCGTTGCTCGCGCTTGCGAGCGTCGTCAGCATCATGGCCGCGTGTACGGGAGCGGCGTCGCCGACACCAAGCACGGCGCCCGCGTCCCCTAGCCCGGCGGCGGGTTCCCCATCACCGTCCGGCAGCCCAAGCCCGAATCCCAGCCCTACGCCGAGCCTGCCCACTGCAATCGGGGCGGGGGAGGGTGAGCTCGACATCGTCATATGGCCCGGCTACGCCGAGGATGGCTCGAACGCCAAGGAGTACGACTGGGTTCATCCGTTCGAGAGGGAAACGGCGTGCAAGGTCAAGTCGAAGGTCGCCGACACTTCGGACGACATGTTCACCCTGATGACGCAGAACCACGGACTCTACGACGGCGTGTCGGCGTCCGGCGACGCGTCGAACCGCCTCATCGATTCGGGCGAGATCGCACCCATCAACCCGGCCCTCGTCCCAAACTGGAACGACATCACGCCATTCCTGCAGAACATCTCCGCCAACACCGTGAACGGCGTCCACTATGGGGTGTCGCACGGCTGGGGCGGCAACCTCCTGATGTACCGGACGGACAAGATCACGACGGCGCCAACAAGCTGGGACGCCGTCTTCGACCCGGCCAAGATGGATGCCTACAAGGGCAAGGTCACCGCGTACAACGGCACGATCTACATGGCCGACGCGGCGCTCTATCTCAAGACGAAGCGGCCTGAGCTGGCGATCACCGATCCCTACGAGCTGACCCAGACGCAGTTCGACGCGGCCGTCGCGCTCTTGAAGGCGCAACGTCCATACGTGGGCAAGTACTGGGCCTCATACACGGAGGAGATCGACAACTTCACGAACGGAACCTCGACGATCGGGACGACCTGGCAATACCAGACGAACTCGCTGCTCATCGCGAGTCCCCCGGTTCCCGTGAAGAACGTGATCCCCACCGAGGGCATGACGGGCTGGTCGGATACCTGGATGCTCTCCAAGTACGCCAAGCATCCCAACTGCATGATGAAGTGGCAGGCGTACATGGTCCGCCCAGAGGTCCAGACGCAGGTCGCCGAGTACTTCGGTGAAGCGCCGGCGAACCCGAAGGCATGCGATGCCCTCAACAAGGGTCACGGACCGTATAAGGTCGCAAACTTCTGCGACGTGTTCCATGCCACCGATCAGGGCTTCTACAACTCGCTGGCATTCTGGAAGACACCGTCGAGCAACTGCGGCGATACCCGCGGCAACACATGCATCGGGTACGACCAGTGGCTGAAGGCGTATACGGACGTCAAGGGCTGATACGGCCGCCAACCACCTGATCGAAGGGCCGGCCCCCGGAGACGGGCCGGCCCTTCCTCACGTAACCGCGGGAGCAAGGCAATAACGACGACCGTCGCGGAGCCGACCGCCGCGCCATACCGCCGCCGACGGCGCGTCCTGAGCTGGCTGTACCGCCACCCACGCGTCCAGCTCGGGGCGCTGCTCGCTCCGCCGCTCGGCTGGATGGCAGTCGTCTATTTCGGGGCCCTGGCGCTGCTGCTCGTCAGTGCCTTCTGGTACCTCGATCCCGCGACAAACACCATCGTCCGGTCCCTGAGCTTCAAGAACTTCGCGGACCTGATCGGGCAGCCAGTATTCCGCACGATCGTCCTGCGGACGCTGGTTGTGGCGGTCGCGGTGACGATCGTTGACGGCATCATCGCCTTCCCGATCGCGTACTACATGGCCCGGGTGGCAGGCCCCAGGGTCCGCGCGGCTCTCTTCATGGCTGTCCTGCTGCCGTTGTGGGCGAGCTACCTGGTGCGGGTCTATGCGTGGAGCGTGATCCTGTCCGAGAACGGCTTCCTCAGCTCGGTCCTCAACCTGATTGGGCTGGGTGGCTTGTCCTCCGTGTTCGGCGTTTCCGACGTTTCGATGACCGTCGTCTTCTGCTACCTGTGGCTGCCGTACATGATCCTGCCCCTGTACGCCGGGCTCGAGCGGATCCCGCAATCGTTTTTCGATGCGTCCGCCGATCTCGGCGCGGGTGCTGCCACGACGTTCCGGCGCGTCGTCCTGCCGCTTGCGCTGCCGGCCCTGGTTGCGGGCTCGATCTTCACCTTCTCGCTGACCCTCGGCGACTACATCACGCCACAGCTGACCTCGAACAGCCGCTTCATCGGCACGTCGATCGCGGAGAGCGTCGGGGTCGCCGGCAACGTGCCCTTCGCGGCCGCCCTTTCACTCGTCCCGATCGCGATCATCGCCGTGTATGTGCTCGTCGCGCGCCGTCTCGGCGCCTTCGAAGCACTATAGGAGGCGGGATGGGCCGCGGCGCTCTACGCCTCGCGACGATCGCCGTGCTCGTCTTCCTGTATGTCCCGATTGGCATCATCGCGCTGTATGCGTTCAATGCGAACCGCGCGCAGACGTGGCCCATCACCAAGTACACGACGGACTGGTTCGCGGCGGCCCTCGACAACGAGGGGGTTCGTGCGGCATTCGGGCTATCGCTGACGGTGGCGTTCTGGGCGATGGCGACCGCGCTGGTGCTGGGCAGCCTCGCAGCGCTGGCCGTGCATCGCTACCGCTTCTTCGGTCGCGACGCACTCTCGTTCGCGCTCATCCTGCCGATCGCCTTGCCTGGAATCGTGACCGCGATAGCGTTGAACAGCTCGGTGCACGCGCTGGACGTGCAGTTCGGGACGCTGACGATCGTGGTTGGGCACGCAACGTTCTGCGTGGTCGTGGTCTACAACAACGTCGTCGCGCGGCTCCGACGGACCTCGGCCTCGCTCGAGGAAGCGTCGATGGACCTGGGCGCCGACACATGGCAAACCTTCCGCTACGTGACGTTTCCGGTGATCCGGACTGCTCTTCTCGCCGGAGGCATGCTTGCCTTCGCCCTGTCGTTTGACGAGATCATCGTCACGCAGTTCACCGCGGGGACGCAGGAGACGATCCCGATCTGGATCCTCAACCACCTCCATCAGCCGAACCAGCGCTCGATCGTGAACGTCGTCGCCCTCTTCCTGATCCTCCTTTCGACGCTGCCGGTCTATCTTGCGAATCGGCTGACCACCGACACATCGTCGGGTGCCGCAGGACGGCTCTGACGCGGTACGACGGCGGGCGAAGACTCCGAACGGGCGTTCGGCCGGCTACCAGCGCCGGCCTTTGGCCTCCAGGGTGGCGAAGTGCCAGCGCGATCCGGCAGATTCTGGATCGACGCCGGGGTTGAAGCTTGGATGGCGCGCCGTCATCGCGGCGCTGCCCGCGAGCATGGTCAGCGCCAGCGTCACGATGATGCCCGCTACGGACAGCAGGATCCTGGCTCGTCGCACGTTTCAGCCTCCGCGTGCCCTTGACGAGTCCCGGGCAACGGGATGCCGCCGATGGACCCGCAGGCAGTCTCGCACGAGGCCCTTAGCTGCGGCTTATCTCCGACCGTCGGACGAAGTTCTGGGCGAGCAGCCAGCCGCATCACCAGGGCGTATCGCCCGGCGTACGATCCGGAGATGGAGGCGGCGGGAGTGGCGGCGGCACGGAAGGCACTGCTGGAGGAGCGATCGCGTTTGCGCGACGAGCTGGCGATCGCGATTGAAGCGCCGGGCCAGATGACCTACGGCTCCCAGGCCGCCGCCGCCACGCACGTGTTCGAGCAGCAACGCGACCTCGCCCTGCGGGGTCGTTCCGAGAACCAGCTGGCTCTCGTGGAGGCGGCCCTGGCGCGCATCGACGACGGCCGGTTTGGGGCGTGCGTCCGCTGCGGCCAGCCGGTCGCCCCCGAGCGACTGGAAGCCCTGCCCTGGGCGGAGCACTGCATCGACTGTGCCCGGCTCAGCTCGGGTAGCCGCGGATGACGGCGCGCTCCGCGACCGGGCCGGCTGAAGACTCCGCCGCTCCAGACCGGCCGGCATCGTCCGAACGGCTCGTCAGCCTCGCTCAGATCCGCGAAGCCGCCGGGCGACTCCAGGGCGTCACCCTGCGGACCCCATTGGTCGCGTACGGACCGCCCGAACGCCCCCACTTCCTGAAGGCCGAGAGTCTCCAGCCGATTGGAGCCTTCAAGCTGCGCGGTGCGTACAACACCATGGCGACGCTCGATCACCGCGATCGCGCTCGTGGCGTGATCACCTACTCGTCAGGAAATCACGCGCAGGGGGTGGCGCGCGCCGCTCGCCTGCTCGGCGTCCACGCAGTCATCGTCATGCCGTCCGACGCCCCGCCGATCAAGCGAGCCCGGGTCGAGCAGGATGGCGCGGAGATCGTCGTGGTCGGGCCGTCGAGTGACGAGCGTCAGCAGGTCGCCGAGCGACTCGCGTGAGCGCGGCCTGACCGTGATCCCGCCATTCGACGACGACCGGATCATCGCCGGGCAGGGCACCTGCGGACTGGAGATCGTGGAGGAGTTGCCGGACGTCGCAGCGGTTCTGGTGCCGATCGGTGGCGGCGGGCTGGCCAGCGGGGTCGCTGCCGCCGTCCGAGCGCTGGCTCCCTCGGCCAGGATCGTGGGCGTGGAGCCCGAACTTGCGGCGGATGCCCGAGACTCGCTGGCCGCCGGCCACATCATCTCCTGGCCCGCGGAGCTCGTGGGGAGGACCATCTCCGACGGGACGCGGACCCAGGCCCTCGGCAACAGGACGTTCGCCCACCTCTCGGCGCTCCTCGACGCCATCGTGACCGTCTCCGAGCTGGAGATCATCGCGGGAGTGAGACTGGCAGCGGAGCAGTCGCACCTGGTCGTGGAGCCGTCCGGTGCCCTGGCCATCGCTGCCCTGACCTATCGGGCGCGCGAAGCCGGTCTCCAGGGCCGGGCTGGGCCGATCGTTGCCGTGGCCAGTGGCGGCAACATCGAGCCCGATCGCTACCTGGAATACCTGGCCACGCCCCTGCCCTGACGGCAGCCGCGCCAACACGTCACTTCTTGTGCTCCGAGGTTGGAGGGGGACCTCCGCCACGCCATCCGCTCGGGGACTCGCGGGCCAATCGCTCAGCCAGCCGCAGCTCGCGCGCATGGATCTCCGCACGTTCGGCGTCGAGGCGCGCGTCGTGTCGTGCGCCGGCACGCTCATCCGCGCGCATCCAGGCGACGACGAGGGCGAGGATCCCAACGAGGAACGTGAGGTCGCCGATGACCCACATCAGCCCTCCCGCCAGCTGCTGGTCCGCCAGGGGGCTGGGCCCCCAGCCGCGCTGCATGTTGGCGTAGGTCGGATAGAGCGGCGCGGAGGCGCTGTAGATCGCGAGTGCCAGGAACGTGTTCTGGGGCATCTGCAGGAAGACATACAGCACCCGCAACGGGTGCGGAATCCGCCATGGGCTCGGATCGAGGCCAACCGCGGGCCACCAGAAGAGCATCCCCGTCACGAGGTAGGCGACGTGCTCGAGATCGTGAACGAGGTCGTCCTGCAGGGCCTGCTCGAAGATCGGCGAGAAGTGGGTCGCCCACATCGTGCCCGCGAACAGGACCCATGCCACCACCGGGTGGCTCACGGCGCGGAAGACCCGCGAATGGAGGACCGGCAGGATGAGGCGCCGCCGGAGGTCCGGCCGGGCAACTCGCAGAAGCAGCGTCACCGGCGCTCCGAGCGCGATCAGTGGCGGGGCGAACAGGGTCAGCATCACGTGCTGGACCATGTGCGCGGCGAAGAGGGTGTCGTCGTACAGCGCGATCGGCGATTGGAGGGCCACCTCGATGACTGCCAGGCCCCCCAGGAAGGCGACCGTTCGTGCGAACGGGACAGGGCTCGCCGGGTGGAACCGGTCGACCCGCCGAACCGCCCAGATCCAGCCGAGCGCGGCCAGCAAGAGCGGCACCTGAATGGTCGGGTCGAACGACCAGGCCAGGAGCACCTGCGGATAGCTGGGTTCTGGGGCAATCTGGCCCGCGTGAGCGAGGACGGGACTGGCAACGGCCAACCAGGTCAGTCCGAGGAGCGCCGCGGCACCCGACGAGGCGATCAGGCTCGATCCGAACACGCCGGAGCCAGCCGTGTGGCCCCTCGCCGTCCTCCTCGGCACCATGGGCTGCATTGTGCCCCGAATGACGATCGGCACCCTCGGGCGGCCGGCCGGCACCCGACACATGCCCGAAGTCTGCGGGTATGATTGGAGCGGTCCGGCCGAGGTCGGGCCACGTTGCCGACTCCGCCGGTCGCGTCTCGTCCCGGGCGCTGACCGCGACCGCTGACCGATCGACTTCGGAGACACCCTTGCCGATGTTCCGGACGACGCCGACGCGCCTCGCGCGGGTGCTCGCGCTCGCGGGCGTCGCCGCCGCCGTCACAGGTTGCTCCGTGATCGACAGCTTCTATCCGCCCAAGGCGGCCACGGCGCAGGGCCACGACATCAGGAACCTGTACGACATCGTGTTCCTGATCGCCGCGGCGATCTTCTTCGTCGTCGAGGGCCTTATCGTCTATGCGGTCATCCGCTATCGACGGCACCCCACCGACACGGAGCTGCCGCCGCAGATCCACGGGAACAACCTGATCGAGATCATCTGGACGATCATCCCGACGGTCATCGTCGCCTACCTGTTCGTCATCTCATGGCAGACGCTCAACACCGTCGAGGCCACCTCGCCCAACCCACAGGTCCACGTGGTGGCGATCGCACGGCGGTTCGATTGGAGCTTCCAGTACCTCGGCCCGGATGGGCAGTCCCTGATCAGGGGTCCCGACGGCAAGGCGGTCTCGTTGCCCGGCACGATGGTCGTCCCGGCCGGCCAGACCGTTCACCTGTCGCTGCACAGCCCCGACGTGATCCATGCCTTCTACGTCCCTCAATTCCTGTTCAAGCGCGACGTGGTTCCGGGCAAGGAGAACACGTTCGACTTCATGGTCGACGCGACCGACGCCGGCCAGACCTTCCGTGGCCAATGCGCGGAGCTGTGCGGGATCGGTCACCAGGGCATGTCGTTCGAGGTGCAGGCCAAGACGCCGACGGAATTCGACGCCTGGCTTCAGCAGCAGATCACGCAGGCGAAGGCCACGCCCGCACCGGCGGCCAGCGGCGCGCCATCGCCGAGTGGCTCGCCGGGCGCCAGCTCGGTCACCGCGAGCGGGCCGCCGAGCGCTCAGGTCACGCTCGATCTGACCGCCAAGAACGTGGCCTTCGACAAGGACAGCCTCGAGGCACCCGCCAACCAGCCCTTCGACATCAAATTCACCAACGCCGACCAGGCGACCCAGCACAACGTCGACATCCACAAGGATTCGCCGACCGGCGCGGTGGTCTTCGACGGTGAGGTCATCACGGGCCCGGACTCGCGGCTTTACGCGGTCAATCCCCTGCCTGCCGGCACATACAGCTTCGTCTGCAAGGTGCATCCCACGACCATGATCGGAACGCTGACCGTCAGGTAAGGAGCAGCATGGCGACGACTGCGCTACACCCCGCCGTCCCCGCCTACCGGAGCGGGCTGTACGAGTGGATCACGACGACCGACCACAAGAAGATCGGCATCCTGTACGTCGTCAACTCGTTGCTGTTCTTCTTCCTGGCGGGGCTCCTGGCGCTCGGCGTGCGCGCCGAACTCGCTCAGCCGAAGATCCAGTTCTTCGCCCCGGACGTTTACAACCAGCTGTTCACGATGCACGGGACGGTGATGATCTTCCTGTTCATCATCCCCATCCTGGCCGGCTTCGCGAACTACGTCGTACCCCTCCAGATCGGCGCCCCGGACATGGCCTTCCCGCGCATCAATGCGCTGTCCTTCTGGATGCTGCCGTTGGGCGGCATCCTGATGTTCACCGGCTTCTTCACGGGCGGCGCGGCGGCCGAGGGTTGGACGGGCTACAGCCCGCTGGCCCAACGCGCCTATTCCGGCACGGGCACCGACCTCTGGGCAGTGGGCCTGATCCTCATCGGGACGAGTTCCATCCTGGGGGCGGTCAACTTCCTGACCACCATCTTCAAGATGCGCGCTCCGGGACTGACCATGTTCCGGCTGCCGATCCTCGTCTGGACAGTCCTCGTCACGAGTGTGCTCGTGCTGATGGCCACGCCCGTGTTCACCAGCGCCTTGATCATGCTGTTCATCGACCGCAACTACGGCGGCCACTTCTTCGATCCGGCCACCGGCGGCAACGCCATCCTCTGGCAGAACGTGTTCTGGTTCTACTCGCACCCCGCGGTGTACGTCATGGTCCTGCCCGCGATGGGTATGGTCAGCGAGATCCTGCCCGTGTTCTCGCGCAAGCCACTGTTCGGGTACAAGGCGTTCGTATTCGCCACCGCGGGCATCGGTGCCCTGGGCTTCTCCGTGTGGGCCCACCACATGTTCACGACGGGTTCGGTGTTCCTGCCGTTCTTCTCACTGATGACGTTCCTCATCGCGGTGCCGACGGGCGTCAAGATGTTCAACTGGGTCGCGACGCTGTTCCGAGGCCAGCTGATCTTCAGCACGCCGATGCTGTTCGCGTTGGGCTTCCTGACCATGTTCCTGATCGGGGGCATCAACGGCGCCTTCAGCGCGGCCGTTCCCGTGGATTTCGCCCTGCATGACACGTACTGGGTGGTCGCCCATCTCCACTACGTGCTCTTCGGCGGGTCGGTGTTCGGAATGTTCGCCGGCCTGTACTACTGGTTCCCCAAGATGACCGGCCGGCTGCTCGACGAAACCCTGGGCAAGATCCATTTCGTGCTCATGTTCGTGGGCTTCAACCTGACCTTCTTCCCGATGCACATGCTGGGACTGATGGGCATGCCCCGGCGGGTGGCCGACTACAGCGCAGCCGCCGGCTGGAGCGAGCTGAACCTGCTGGCGACGATCGGCGGCTTCACGATTGCCACGAGCATGCTGCCGTTCCTGTGGAACGTGATGATCTCGCTCCGCAACGGCGAGCCGGCGGGCGACGATCCGTGGGAGGCCAACACCCTCGAATGGGCCACGAGCTCCCCGCCGCCGCCCTACAACTTCGACCATCTTCCTGAGATCCGCTCCGAGCGTCCGCTGTTCGACTTGCGTCACGGTCGTGCCGGTAACCACGCGTGACAGCCGACTCTCACGCACTCACCACCGAGCACAGCCTCGTCGCCGGGCTGGCGCACGACCAGCGCGGTGGAATCAGCAACCCCGTCCTCGGGATGCTGCTGTTCATCACGAGCGAGGTCATGTTCTTCGCCGGGCTCTTTGGCGCCTACTTCACGGTCCGCGCGTCGACGCGCCCGTGGCCGCCGGCGGACAACCCGCACTTCAACCTCCATGAAGACCCCTGGAAGGCCGCCATCCTCACGGTCATCCTTGTCACCAGCTCGTTCACGTGCCAGCTCGGCATCTGGGCCATCCGCCGCGACGACCGGCGCGGACTAGTGCGCGGCATTGCGGTCACGCTCGTGCTGGGGATCGCCTTCCTGCTCGGCCAGGCGTATGACTACAGCCAGCTCGGCTTCGGGCTGACCGACGGCACCTTCGGGACCACGTTCTTCACGCTGACCGGCTTCCACGGCGCCCACGTCCTGGGCGGCACGATCATGCTCAGCGTGATCCTCTACCGGGCGCTGGCCGGGCAGTTCACCGCCCGCCACCACGATGCCGTCGAAGCAACCTCCCTGTACTGGCACTTCGTCGACGTGGTGTGGGTCGCCCTCTTCTCGACCCTCTACATCCTGTAGCGGGCGGCGTCATGCATCCGCTGCGCCATCCTCGGAACGCCTTCCTCGTGGGAGTGATCTTCGTCGTCATCGGCGTGATCTATTGGGCCGTCCCCTACTTCGGCAAGTGGCAGCTTGACTACGCCGGGGTGACGATGCTCGGTGCGCTGGGCATCGCGATGGGTCTGATGGCCTACGTCCTGATCTCCGGCTCGCCCCGGGACTGACCGAGCCGCCCGATGCAGGCCGTCTGGGACCAGATCCTCAACATCCTCTCGCAGATCATCACCCCCGACTGGGGCTCGCTGATCGCCCTGCTGCCCTTGGCCATCCTGGGCCTGGTCGTCCTTTACATACTGTGGCTGGGCTGGTCGTTCAGTCGCGTAGGTCCGAGGCGGCGCGGCCGCACCCGCCTTACGCCGGCCCCGCCGCCCGGCGTGCACCCACCGGTGCCGTCGTTTGCTCCGTTCTTCGGTGCGATCGCGACCTTCCTCGTCCTGTTCGCTCTGGTGGCGGGTGGCATCGCCATTCCCCTGGCCGCGATCGGGATGGCCCTGGCGTTGCTGTACTGGGGCCGCGAGGCGATGCGCGAGCACGACCAGCTGCTGGGGCGGGACACCGCGCTCGTGGTCGTGCGCGAGGAGCCGCCACCGGGTGTCCATGCCCCGGTGCCATCGTTCCAGCCGATCCTTGCTTCGATCGCCCTGGCGATCATCTTCTTCGGGCTTGTGTTCGGGCCGGCGCTGCTGCTCGTCGGGATCGTCACGCTCGCCATCTCGCTGCTCGGCTGGCTGCGCGACGCGCGGCACGAATATCGGCTGGTAGAGGAGGCCGATCGGAGGGGGCATCAGCCGCCACCGCCGGCGCCGGCCTTCCCGATGGGCACGCTCGCGCTCTTCGTGATCCTTGTAGGCGCCGCAGTCGTCATCCAGTCGGGGGTGCTGCCGCCCAAGACCTCCACGACCGCCGCGGCCGGCTCGCCGGCTCCCGGCGCTGCGGCCAGCCCGGGTAGTGGATCGGGGGGTTCGGCTCCGTCGAACGCCCCGGCGCCAAAGGGCGATGTCTCGATCGTTGCCGAAGCAACCCAGTTCACCACGCCCGATGTGGCCGGTCCCGCCGGCAAGCCGTTCACGATCGCCTTCCAGAACAAAGACCAGGCCACCATGCACAACGTGGACATCAAGGACGCTTCCGGCAAGGATGTGTTCAAGGGCGAGATCGTGACCGGCCCCATTTCGACCGTCTACAACGTCCCCGCGCTCGCCGCGGGCGCGTATCCCTTCACCTGCTCCGTCCACCCGACGATGACGGGGACACTGACGATCAAGTAGGTCCACAACGCCTGTCCCCCGCCTCGCACGACTCCCCATTCCGCGCCTGCTCGCGGCCGCCTTGCTCCTGGCTGCCGTCGGGGGCTGCGCCACGAGCAAGCCGGTTGCTACGGTCGGCCAGCTGGCCCCTGAGCTGGCCGGCACTGCGATCGATGGAAGGGCGGTGAGCCTTTCGAGCCTGCGAGGGCACCCAGTCCTGGTGAACTTCTGGGCCTCATGGTGCGTGCCGTGCACCCGGGAGTTCCCGTTGCTCCTCGAGCGGTACAACGCCGACCACCAGGCCGAGGGCCTCGAGATCGTGGGCGTCCTCTGGAACGACAGCCCGGGACCGGCCCGTGACTTCATGATGAACCACAGCGCCAGCTGGCCCAGCCTTCCGGATCCGGACGGTTCGGCCAAGGCAACGTATCAGGCCGTCGCGCCGCCGCAGTCCTACTTCATCGATCGGAAGGGCGTCATCCTATCGCACCAGATCGGCGAGCTGACCGCGGCCGATCTCGACCGCCAGCTCGCCGCCATCCTGCGGTGACCGACCCGGCAATCGTCGTCGACGACCTCACCAAGCGATACGGAGCTCGACCGGTGGTCGATGGCCTGACCTTCAGCGTGTCGCGCGGCGAGGTGTTCACGCTCCTGGGTCCGAATGGCGCCGGAAAGACGACCACGGTCGAGATCGTGGAGGGTTACCGAACCGCCGATGGAGGCTCGGTCCGCGTGCTGGGCACGAACCCAGGGACAGGCGGCCCGAACCTGAAGGCCCGGGTCGGCCTGATGCTCCAGGGCGGCGGCGGCATCTATCCACAGGCACGGCCCGATGAAATCCTGCGGCTGTATGCGAGCTTCCACGCGGGCGGGCGAGGCCCGCAGAAGCTGATCGATCTCGTTGGGTTGCGGACCAGCGCTCGAACGCCTTACCGCCGCCTTTCGGGGGGCGAGAAGCAGCGGCTGGCTCTGGCGGTCGCCTTGGTGGGCGATCCAGAGGTCCTGATCCTGGACGAGCCGACCGCGGGCATGGATCCCGAAGGCCGTGCCGCGACCCGGACCCTCATCGCCGAGCTGCGCGGGACCGGCGTCGCGATCCTGTTGACGACACACGACCTCGCCGATGTCGAACGATTGGCCGACCACGTCGCCCTGATCGACCACGGCCGGCTGGTCGCCGCTGGATCCCCTGACGAGCTCGCCTCCTCGGCATCCCCCCGGCTGCGTTTCCGATTGCCTCATCCCCTCGAGGTCGCCGACCGAGAGGAACTGAGCGGCACACTGCTCGATGGCGCACCAGGCAGTCTGACCGATGAGGGAGGAGGCCGCTACCGGCTCGACGGAGTCACGGCGGAGCCGGACGTGCTCGCCAGGCTTGCGCGCTGGAGTGCGGAGCGCGGGCTTCTCATTGCGGAGCTGACGACGGGCCGCGGGTCGCTGGAGGAGCGCTACCTGGAGCTCGTCGCGGGCGCAGAAGGCGAGCCCGGCGCGCCGCGCGGGGAGGCAGACGCGTGAGCGCTCCCGCAACGGCCTGGCGATCGACTCTCGCCCAGACGGGCATGGAGCTGCGCTTGACGGCACGTCGTGGCGAAAACGTGCTCGTCATCATCGTCCTGCCCGTCGTGGTGCTGCTGTTCTTCGCCTCGACGTCAATCGTGCCGGTAACGGCCGGTCGGCCTGTCGACTTCCTGTTGCCCGGCGTCCTGGCGCTGGCCGTCATCTCGACGTCGCTCGTCAACCTCGGAATCGCAACGGCCTATGAACGCTACTACGGGGTGTTGAAGCTCCTCGGCGGCTCGCCGCTTCCACGAGCCGGCCTGATCGGCGCGAAGATGCTCGCCGTCCTGGTCGTCGAGATCGTTCAGTTCGCCGTGCTCTTCGCGGTGGCGCTGGCGTTCCTCGGATGGCGACCGCCGGCTGGCTCCGGCACAGCGCTCGTCGTCGTCGGGTTGCTCCTCGGGACGCTGGCGTTCGCGGGAATCGGGCTGGCCATGGCCGGGTCCCTGAGAGCGGAGGCCACGCTCGCCGGCGCCAACGGCCTGTTCCTGGCGCTGCTGCTGCTCGGCGGCATCGTCGTCCCGCTCGACCAGCTTCCAGCCGCAGTGGCCGCGGTCGCCAGGCTGCTGCCGGCGAGCGCGCTCTCGGATCTGTTGCGGATCGCCCTCGGGAGCTCGGCCGGCGACTTCACGCCACCGCTCGTGCTCCTGGCCGTCTGGGCGATCGGAGCCTCCGCTCTCGCCATCCTCACGTTCCGCTGGGAATAGTCCGGAGAAGGACGAACCCCGGGTGGTCGGGGCCCGGGGTTCAGGTATATACGAATTGGTTGCGGGGGAAGGATTCGAACCTCCGACCTTCGGGTTATGAGCCCGACGAGCTGCCGCTGCTCCACCCCGCGACCTCGAATGCTACCGGTATGTCACATCGCCCGTCAAACGCGCGGGACCATGACGAGCTATGGGCCACCAGACATCCACGGCCTGTGGCGACCCGTACCACGGACGGCCTGAAAGCTGGCCGTGCGTGACCCCGTCGATGACTACGTGTCGGGCGCCCTCCAGGAGCGCCGCCCGGACAGGGACGAGCCCGTCGCCCTCGGCCGTCGCGCCGTCCGCATTCGGGAGCAAGCCATCGTAGAAGCGCTGCGCAACGCGGGAGCGCCCGATCCCCGAGCGAGCGCCGGGAATCGCTCGACCGGCAACCGCGACATAACCCACCCGGGGCGCATAGAAGGCACCAGGAACGACGCGATCGGCGAATTGCCCAACGGCGACGCCCAGCCGACGGCCCAGGTCTCCCACCCGACCGGTCCGGTGTGGCGAGCCCAGGGTGACGATGCCCCCGACGGCGTCGGAGGCGCCCAGGCGACGCCCCGCGAACGGCTCGGAGGTCGTGAGCAGGCGTGCGACCATCCCGCCCGCCGAGTGCCCGACGACGAGCAACGGTGCACCCTGGCTCGACGAGCTTGACGCAGAGGCATCGATAGCCCTGATGAGCGCGCGCAATGCTCGGGTGGCGACGGCGCCACCGCCGCGCCCGACTGCGAGCAACCAGTCAGGGGTGTAGACGTCGGCGATCAGGACCTCCGCTGCGCCCCGATCGAGGAGCCGCCGACGCAAGCGCAGGTACATCGCCGGCACGGTCAGAACCCGCCGATAATGAGCACCGTTGGGCGCACCGCATCCGGATCGGACAGCCAGCCGCTCGGCCGCGCGTTCCTCGAGGGCACGTAACGATGCTACTGCGGACCTGCCTTCGAGTGACCCTTACGTTCGTCTTACGTCGGCTGCTGCAGAGCTTCTCTTGATCAGCTGAACCTGCGCCAAACGCGATGGACATCGCGCCCCAGGGCCAATGGATCTCGATCCCGATCACAGGAGACCGACATGCAGGCACTCACCATCCCTCGCCGGCGCTTCGCCCTCCTTGCCGGCGCCATGCTCCTGCTCGCGACCGTCGGGCTGAGCGTTGTGAGCGCCGGGTCTGACGCTCGTCCCGCAACCGATCAGGCCGCCGCGGCCGTCACGGACGGACTCCTGGCGAATCCGGGCACGGCCAGTGGCAATGGCTCGGACGCCGCACTGCTTCGGCCGCGCCGCCTCGGCCGTGCGCTCGTGCACGGGACCGTCACCCTTGATCTTCCCCGGAAAGGCTTGATCACGGTCCAGCTGGATCACGGCACGGTCAGCACGGTAGGAGCCAGCAGCATCACGATCTCGGAAGCCGGCAACACGAGCGTCACGATCGCCACGGGCGACAAGACTCGAGTCCGCAAGAATGGCGCGCTGGCAAAGCTCTCTGACCTCAAGGCGGGCGATCAGGTGTTCGTCGTGAGCGAGCTCCAAGGAGGAACGGCAACTGCCGATCGGATCGTCGTTCCCAAAGCGGGGTGACCGCATAGGCAGCGCCCTGCGGACGGGCCGGCATCTGGCCGGTCCGCCCTGATTCGGTGGCGATCCGACCCGATTTGAAGGCTATGGTTTCGGGGATGACGTCGACCTGGGCCGACGAATGGATGCTGGACCCTGCGATCACCTTCCTCAATCACGGCTCGTTTGGAGCCTGCCCGAGGGTCGTCCTTCGCGCCCAGCGGGAGCTGCGCGATCGTCTCGAGCGCAGGCCCGGCCGCTTCTTCGACGATGACCTGGAAGGACTTCTCGATGGCGCTCGCTCCGAGCTTGCTGCGTTCCTTGGTGGAGACCCGGAGAACCTCGCGTTCGTCCAGAACGCCACGACCGGCGTCAACACCGTGCTCCGCTCGCTGCGTTTCGCGACCGGTGACGAGCTGCTGACGACGAACCACGAGTACAACGCAACCATCAATGCGCTGCGATTCGCCGCCGACCGCGATGGCGCACGCGTTGTCGTTGCGAGGGTGCCCTTTCCGGTTGACGGACCGGACGACGTGCTCGCCGCGATCCTGGAGCGCGTGACCCCTCGAACGCGCCTCGCCATGGTGAGCGCGGTCACGAGCCCCACAGCGCTGGTGTTCCCGATCGCCCAGCTGGTGGCCGACCTCGAAGGCCGCGGGATTGACTGTCTCGTGGACGCTGCCCACGTTGCCGGCATGCTGCCGATCGACCTTCGCTCACTCGACGCGGCCTACGTCACCGGAGATACGCACAAGTGGTTGTGCTCGCCGAAGACCGGAGCCTTTCTCCAGGTCCGCCCCGACCGGCAGGCTTCGATCCACCCGCTAACGATCAGCCACGGCTTGAACGATCCGCGGACGGAGCGCTCGAGGCTTCATCTCGAGTTCGACTGGCCCGGCACAGTCGACCCGACCTCGTATCTCTCGATCCCGGCGGCCCTGCGATTCGTCACCGACCGGGAGCCCGACGGCTGGCCTGGCCACATGGCGACGAATCGGGACGTCGCGATCGAAGGGCGGCGGGTGTTGTGCAGCGCGCTGGGGCTCGAGCCACCCGCACCGGAGTCGATGCTCGGGTCGATGGCAGCGCTGCCCTTGCCCTTGGACACGCCACCGAACCTCGGGCAGATGCTGTTCGACGGGTATGGCATCGAGGTCGCGGCAGGACGTTGGCCGGTGGACGCCGCGCGCGCGTCGGGCGAGGCTCCGCAAGCTCAGGTGCTCCGGGTTTCGGCGCAGCGTTACAACAGCATCGAGCAATACCGCCGACTGGCGGAGGCGCTGCTCGAGCTACTCGCTCGCTGAGGCCGGCCTCCGAACCGAAACGATGCTGACGGCAGAGTAGATCGCGCCGAGAAACCGGCTCGGGACACGTCCGGAGAGCCTGGTCCCTTCGAGGCCGAGGTCGCCGGCCATCGCTCGCCAGGTCTCGAACGAGAGCGGGAATGGTACCCACGGATAGCCGCGGTCCGCATCGTATTCGACCAGGACGAATCGGCCGCCCGGCCGAACGGAGCGCAGAAGGGGCCGAAGCGCGGGTGGCTTGTCCCGTACGAAGTGCAGCGAATTGGCCATCAGCAGACCGTCCAGCGCCGGC
>WNGJ01005319.1_pt1 | contig 20030 bp, 27 predicted proteins | sample 5400611 | NCBI WGS metagenome assembly WNGJ01 (sample SAMN13153375, study PRJNA577476) | soil metagenome | isolation source: 40 cm soil or saprolite under Garry oak tree replicate 1 | place: USA:California | collected 2016-06-15
TGACGTAAGGAGAGGAGCTGGCCATGGGCGATGTAGCGCTCCCAACGAAGCTCGCGAAAGCGGCACAACAGGCATTGGACTTCGCACAGGCGCAGGTACAGCACCTGATTACAACCTATCCCGACTACTTCCCGCTCTATACGTCCGGGGGGCGATGGCACCACGAGCAAGAAGCTTGGACGAACTGGTGTGAGGGCTTTCTGGGCGGCATGCTCTGGGTCTACGCCATGCGCACCGGCGATCCGTGGTGGCGTGAGCGTGCCGAGCACTACTCCAGGCTCATCGAACCTCGCAAGAGCGATCGCAGTGTGCATGATCTCGGCTTCCTCTTCTGGCCTACCTGGAAGCGCTGGTACGATCTCACTGGCGATGAGGGTATCCAGCGCGTCGTCATCGAGGCCGGGCGGACGCTGGCGCTGCGCTTCAACGAGCGTGGGCGTTACCTGCGCTCGTTCCTTGCAGCGGACAGCACGTTCATTGACATTATGATGAACACGGGGATCATCTTCTACGCAGCCGAGCAATTGCCTGATCCAGATCTTCTGCGCATTGCTACCGAACACTGCCTGACGACCCGCCGCCTCCTCGTGCGCGGAGATGGTAGCACGGCACATGAGGGCATCTTTGATCTTGAGACCGGCGCATTCATGCGCCAATCGACGCAGCAGGGCTGGCGCGCTGACTCATCGTGGGCACGAGGTCAAGCCTGGGCCCTCTACGGTTTCGGGACCGCCTACCGCTTCACCGGAGATGGACGTTTTCTCGATACCGCCCAGCAGTGCGCCGACTTCTACATCGAGCGCACTCCGGCGCATGGCGTTCCGCCGAATGACTGGGAGGAGCCGCACCCGGCCCCCCCCTATGAGAGCTCTGCCGCTGCCATTGCAGCCAGCGGCCTGCTCCAGCTGGCCGACCTCACTGACGAGCCGACGCGTGCTCAGCGCTATCGAGCGTATGCACACACGATTCTGATCACGCTCTGTAGTCCAACGTTTCTGGCCATCAAGACGCCGGGCTGGGAAGGGATCCTCAAGCATGGAATCTATCATCAGCGCAAAAACCTCGGCGTCGATGAGAGCGTCATGTGGGGGGAGTACTTCTTTGTCGAGGCCCTGGAGCGCCTGGGTCAGCTCACTGGTAAATAGGAGAGCGACATGCAGCACGACTACGACATCCTCATTATTGGGACAGGCATGGGTGGCGGTACCCTTGCCTACGCGCTGCGCAACAGTGGCATGCGTATCCTGCTGCTGGAGCGTGGCGACTACCTGCCACAAGAACCGCAGAACTGGATTCCCGAGGCAGTCTTCGATCAGCAGCGCTACAAGCCACGCGAGGTCTGGCTGGATGCGGCGGGCAAGCCGTTCCATCCAGGCGTCCACTATTTCGTCGGAGGGAACACGAAGGTCTACGGCGCCGCCTTGCAGCGGCTCCGCCGCGAGGACTTCGGAGTGATCGAACACGAGGGAGGAATCTCGCCTGCGTGGCCGATCAGCTACGAGGACCTGGAGCCCTACTATGAGCAGGTGGAAAGAATCTACGGAGTGCATGGACAACCGGGCGAGGACCCGACGGAGCCTGCACGCTCGAGCCCGTTTCCGTTCCCTCCCCTTCCACACGAGCCCTACATCGCCGAGCTCGCCGACCGGCTCCGCCAGCAGGGATTACACCCCTATCACTTGCCGATGGGGCTCGACCGCCGCCCAGGCGGACGCTGCATCCGCTGCAAGACGTGCGATGGCTTCCCATGCCAGGTACTCGCCAAAAACGACGCCGACGTGTGTGGCATCCGACCTGCGTTAGAGAGTCCCACCGTCGAGTTGTGGACGAATACTTACGCGCACCGCCTCTTCACTAATCCTACTGGGCAACACGTCACGGCTGTCGAGGTCGAACGCGGCGGCCAGGTCTTCGCGGTCCATGCCCAAACGGTCGTCGTCTCTTGCGGTGCCGCGAACTCGGCCGCCCTGCTCTTGCGCTCAGCGAATGAGCGCTTCCCCAGTGGTCTTGGCAACTCCTCGGACCTGGTCGGCCGCAACTACATGGTTCACAACGACACTGCCGTCATGGCAGTACACCCGATCCGTCGCAATACGACCGTCTTCCAGAAGACGCTGGGGGTGAACGATTTCTACCTGGGCGGGTCCAAATGGCCCTATCCGATGGGCAACATTCAACTGCTTGGCAAGCTCCAGGCGGGCATGCTCACTGCGGAGCAACCGCTTGTTCCACGTCGTGTGCTCAAAGAGATTGCCGACCGGAGCGTCGACTGGTGGGTGATGTCAGAGGACTTGCCAGACCGCGAGAACCGCGTAGTGCTTGCAGCGGACGGTTCGATTCGCGTCCACTGGCGCCCTAACAATCTGGTTGCGCATAAGAAACTGCTCGCCGAGACGCGGGCGATGTTACGCCGTGCGGGGTTCCCTATCATCCTCACACAGCGTATGGGCATTGAGACCAACTCGCACCAGTGCGGCACGCTGTGCTTCGGCACGGACCCCGCCTCATCGGTACTCGACCCCTGGTGCCGCGTGCATGCCGTGGAGAACCTGTATGTGGTCGATGCCTCGTTCTTCCCATCCTCGACAGCGACCAATCCAGCCCTAACCATCGCTGCCCAGGCACTGCGCGTGGCCGACCATCTGTTAGGGAAGGCGGGAGATCGGGTGTGACGAGGGAAGTTGGAGTTCTTCTTGAGGAAGTCATTGCCCAGGGAAATGACACCGCGGGCGGTCTGGCACATAGAGATTGGACGAAGCATGTGGGTACCGCACTCGCAGTAACCCATACTCTCTCTAGCGGCAGCATCCGGGTCAATACGATGATTGATAGTGTGCCTCCACTCCTATTGGGCGGCTACAAGGTGAGCGATTCGGGTCGAGAACTGGATAGTGCCAGATCGGAAGGGTTCACGCAGCAGAAAACGGTAAAAGGTCATTTAAGCCAGCAAGGACGGGAGTTCCCATGAAACCCAGGCAACAGGCACAACGCATTCGCTTTCTTGTGCTCGACGTCGACGGGACATTACTGACCGATGATTACCGCATCAGCATGGCGACTCGGATGGCGGTGCAGCAGGTGGTCCAACGAGGCGTGCAGGTGATCCTGGCCTCAGCACGTAGCCCGAGTGGGCTGCGCAGAATTATGCGAGAACTGGGCCTCGGTGGTATTGCCATCGCCTATACAGGGGCTCTGACCTGTCGGCTCAGCCCTGACCTGAGCATTCCACTAACGGTGCTGAACGAACAACGTATGAACCTCGACTCAGCGAGCCATGTGCTCAGGGATGCACTTGCCCAAGGGGTAAGTATGGGGTGGTTCTCTGAAGACTGCTGGTTCATTCCCGACTGGGACCTCACCCTGCGCCGCGAGAGTACGCTCTCCGGAGTCTTTCCCATCGTGACCCCGGACCTCGCTCTCATGGAGCCCCCCCATAAGCTGCAATGCATCGTCGGAGATCCTGAACTGCTTCCCCACTTGTCTCTGCTAGCGAGGTCGCTGCCTGGAGACTCCTTGGGGCAGTTCTCGCACGCGAACTACCTGGAGATCACTCATCAGGGAGTGAATAAAGCGACTGAACTGCTGGCCCTGGGACAGCGACTGGGCGTCGACCCAACAGCAATGGTGGCGATCGGCGATGGAGAGAATGATAGAACAATGCTGCAGGTGGTCGGGCTCGGCATTGCTATGGGCAACGCATCCCCTCACGTGCAGGCAGTAGCAACCTGGGTGACTGATACCAATAACCGAGACGGTCTCGCAAAGGCCATCAACAGACTCATCGCAATGGGATGGTTGTAGCCAGAAGGATTCTTGTCAAGCCCGAAAAGGCCCGTGGAAGTGGAATGAGTGGAGAGACCACACGGTCAGGCTATCCCTGACAATGACAACAGATAAGGAGAAAGACCATGACAAAAACCTTTGAGGCACTTAGCCGGATTGGCGTCGTGCCGGTGATTACGATTGACAGGCCCCAAGATGCAGTGCCGCTTGCCCGTGCACTCCTGAATGGAGGTATCGGTTGCGCCGAGATCACATTCCGCACTGCATCTGCGGAAGAGGCGATAGAGAGGATCAGTGGCGAATGTCAAGAGATGTTCGTCGGCGCGGGTACTGTGTTGACGGTACAGCAAGCGGAGCAGGCCATCCGAGCGGGTGCGCAGTACATCGTCGCGCCGGGATTTGACGCTGCCGTGGTGGATTGGTGCCAGGAGCAAGGTGTTCCTGTACTTCCAGGTGTGGCCACCCCGACCGAGATCAATATGGCATTGGCCCGTGGCGTGAAGCTGCTCAAATTCTTTCCGTCCGAGGAAATCGGTGGGGTGCGCATGCTCAAAGCGCTGCATGCGCCCTATCAAGAGGTACAGTTCATCCCCACTGGCGGAATCAAGACAGGAAACCTTGCCGAGTACTTGGCATTGCCAAACGTCGTCGCATGCGGAGGCAGCTGGATGGCGACGGAGAGCATGATCTCCGAGGGCAAGTTTGATGAGATAGCGCGCCTGTCCAGGGAAGCACGGGCCATCGTTGGCCGGGCACGCGGAGAAAGTGAGGCAAACCGATGACCAGAGTCGTCACCCTGGGCGAAATCATGTTGCGCCTGAAATCGCCGCAGCTGGAGCGATTGTTCCAATCACCACTCTTAGAAGCCACCTTCGGAGGCGGTGAAGCCAACGTGGCCGTCTCGCTAGCCCGCTTCGGACTGGATGCGGCACTCGCGACCGTGCTGCCCAAGAACCCACTTGGTGAAGCGGCCATAGGCGAGTTGCGGCGGCACGGCGTGGACACTTCGCGTATCGTGCGCGGAGGGGAACGGCTGGGGATCTACTTTCTGGAAACCGGGGCGAACCAGCGTCCCTCGGTCGTCGTCTACGACCGCAGCCACTCCAGCATGGCGGAGGCTGACCCAGGCCCCTTCGATTGGGATGCCGTCTTTGACGGTGCAGGCTGGTTTCATATCAGTGGCATCACACCGGCACTGAGCCAGAGCGCAGCCGATCTCTCCCTACAGGCCGTACAGGCCGCCAAGGAGCGAGGCGTGACCGTCTCATGCGATTACAACTACCGAGGAAAGCTGTGGAAGTACGGTAGGTCGGCTCCGGACGTGATGCGCGAACTGGTTCGCCACATCGATGTAGGTATCGCCAACGAAGAAGATTGTCAGCTCTCTTTGGGCATCACTGTCGAGAACGGAGCTCGTGAGCGGCAGGGCACGCAGGAAGGGTTACAGCTTGCCCGCTACGAAGCGCTGTGTAGGAAGGTGTTTGAGGCCTTTCCAAACTTGAAGTACCAGGCGATAACCCTGCGTGAGAGCCACAGTGCTAGCCACAATGGGTGGTCAGCTTGCCTCTTCAACGGTCGGCAGTTTTTTGGCAGCACCAAATACGATTTGACCCACATCGTGGACCGCGTTGGTGCTGGTGATTCCTTTGCCGCCGGCTTAATTTACGGCCTGACAAAACGCATGGGAGATGAAGAGGCACTGAACTTCGCAGTGGCGGCCTCTGCTTTGAAGCACACGATTCCGGGTGACCTGAATCTGGTGACCCTCTCCGAGGTGCAACACCTTGTGAGCGGCAATGCATCCGGGCGAGTGCAGCGGTAATCGGCACTCTTCATTATTAAAGGGGTAAGGGAAAACAATGGAAACAAGATCGCTACGCTGTACCATCTGTGATAGGATGATTCACACTTTGCTCGTGTTCCTTCCCTGCATAGATCCTGGTTGGCTTTCCTTCAAGAGAAGGAGCAACATCGTGTGCGCATGCCGATTGATTGCGATTTTCTTTATCATGTTTTCCCTGGCATCTTTTTTAGCCACCAGCAGGGAAATATTCTCCTACGAGTCAGTTCCAGGCAAGGTGACCCATCTCCTCGCTCGGGACGAAGCTATCTGTATCACTTCGGACACTACGCCAATCAATCCAGAATGTAGCGAAGAAACGTACGTCATCAGGTTTCAAACGAAGGCGGGCCGCTGGATTGAAACGACATTTATTGCCGTGGGGAAGAGTAGTCTTCCTCAACCTGGAGACCGACTCCTCGTTGGCTATGACCCCCATGATCCGAAAGGAACCGCTATGGATTATGGAGCATTGAGATGGAGCTCCATCTTCAGCTGGATTATTGCTATGCTTGGCATATGTTTCCTGTTACTCGATTGGGCATGGCGTAAATTTCTCCAAAAAGTGCGACGATGGAAAAAGCTTGACAACAAGGTCCAAGCGTAGTACACTGGAGGCACCACGAACGTTTGTTCGCAGAAGGAGCACCACCCAATGGGCCAGGCCACTCGCACCACGAAACTGTTCCTTGACCTGGGCAGGTGAGACCAAGGAGGAGCCAATAGCCAGAAACGAGCCGCCCTTGATGCGACGGCAGAGGTGCTGACTGCCGCGCGCGCCTTCTACATCGACTTCTTTCTGGCGCATGCAGGCAAGCTGGCCGAGCGCGTCATCTCTTACAGTGAAGAGCACCTGGAGATGCGCGAACGCCTCATTTCTGCCCATGAACTGCTCAGCTGGGCTGAATCCTGCACAGTAGAAACGGCAGCCCATCCCCATCCCTGGACGGGTTGGAACTTTACGCAGCGCTTTGCAGGGATGCCCTTTGCCTACCGCCGCTCGGTGATCAAAGACGCGATTGGCAAAGTTCGCTCCTATCTCTCCAATCACGCCAACTGGGAAAAGAGCGGGAAGAAGCAGTGGCAGTCAGGTCGGCCGGTGAAAGGCGAGCACAGCAACCAACAGCTCTGGCGGCATGTCGATCGTCTTAACGACGATGCGGCTCACAAGGTAGCCCGCCGGATTGCCCAGGTCTGCGCGAACTATCCTGGGTGTATCCTGCTCTTTGAGCGCTTGCGCCAGATCAAGCCGGGCAAGGGCAGCAGATCGCGGCGCATGAACCGCAGGCGTGCGAACCAATTACGCGGCAAAATCAATCAGCAGGCAAAAGACAAAGCGTACCTCCACCAGGCCGTCACCGTGGAGGTCAATGCACATGGGACATCCCAATATTGCTCCCGATGCGGCGCCAAGGGGGAGAGGTTCTCCTACCAGAACGGCCAACGCATCGCGGTGAAATGGGGAAAACTGTTCTTTTATCCAGTGTGTCACTACGAGGCCAATGCCGACTTTAATGCCTCGGTCAATGTCCATCACTCGTTTTATCGCGAGTGGCATTGGCAGCCACGCACAGCCAAGGCGCCACCTCCATCTCCTGTGGAAAATGGAACGTGAGCGCATTCCGCCCTCTGCGGCTACAGGTCGCGGGGGAGAAGCCTGTGGAGGGACACCCCAGCGAAGCAGGCCAGGCCGGTATGCAGATGAGCATACATGCAAGGTGGTGCGGCTATCGTTGGTCCAATGGGGACACGCTCCAGCCCACATGTCCTCTCGGACTTGACTTGATTCGATAGCCTCCCGGAATGTGGCAGGAACGCCGGGAAGGCTGGACTGATGGAGGCGCGGCGAGAACGCTGTGTCCAGGTTTGGAAGACGAATCTGGGCTACAGTTGATACCACGTCCCGGGAGATGCGCAACGAACTGACAGCAAGCAAGATGTGTAGCATGAAGCGACTTCACAAGCAATCGTAGTCACATTGCCAGCCACAGATGCTGTCGATCGTTCCACGTCAGTGCAGAGGCCCCGTGTGCAACGAAGAGTGGTATTAGAGCCACTTCACTTGAGACGCATAGCTCATTGCGCCCATCCAGTGGGACGTAGGAGCATTCCGCAATGCAAGTGGCGGACGGGTTGACTTCAAGCGCGACTCGAGTGGCTGGCATCCAATGTCTGTACATGGTAGTCATGCGGGCCACATGAGGTGCGTATGACAAGGGAAGGTGGCAGGATAATGCGGCGTGGGGGGTCGTCGGGACGTACAATGAGTTCAAGCAGCCGCTGCGCTGCCACCCTACCGATTTGACACGGCATGATCGAGACGGTGGTGAGAGGCGGATGCCAGAGTGCCGCTTCAGCGATGTCATCAAACCCAATGACGGCAAAGTCCTGCCCTGGCATTCGGCCATTTGCCTGTAGACCGAGCATAACTCCGAATGCCACCACGTCGTTATAGCAGAGTGCTGCCGTTGGGGGATCATTCAGCGTGAGCAAGGGGAGAATCGCCTGATGTCCCCCCTCACGGGTCGTGCTACTCGTCGGCAACAGCGCTTCGTCCACGCTCAAATTGTGCCGCTGTAGCGCAGTGTGGTAGCCTTGCAGACGTTCAAGCCGTGCCGAGGATGTAGCGGGACCACCAATAAAGGCGATGCGCTGGTGGCCATGTGTGATCAGGTGTTCGACAGCGAGTTCAGCACCAAGCACATTATCCGTCCCCACGTAATCCGAGTCGGCGTCAAAAAGGTAGCGTACGAATAGTACAACGGGGAGATGTTCCTGGAACAGCGTGGCAAACGTCTCACGCGATGTCCCCACAGCCGGGCAGAAGAGTATTCCATCGGCATTGTTCTCGTACATCGCGTTGAGAATACGATTTTGCTTCTCAGGAGATTCGGAGGTATTCGTCAGTACCACAACATAGTTAGCTTCTTCAAGCCGTTCCTCAACGCCTAACGTCAGTTCGGCAAAGAATGGGTTCGTAATGTCCGGAATGATGAGGCCAACCGTATGCGAGCGCTGCGTGCGCAGGGAAGCTGCAGGACGATGGTACACATAGCCGAGTTGTTGCATCGATGCCAGGACACGCTGGCGTGTGACTTCGGCCACCAGTGGGCTATCACGCACCACCAGGGATGCTGTCGCACGCGAGACACCGGCGTGACGCGCGACATCAAGAAGTGTCACGCGCTCCACGTGGTTTCGTTTAGCTATGGGCTCTGTCATATTGTCTCCTCTCATGTCCTGCCCGGAATTCGAAGGCAACCAGATCGGTAGCATCAACTGCCGCCCCGACATTCAACTTCACAGAGTGTAATGAATGCGGATCTTTTCGTGAAGTCGGCAGACTGGGTCACAAAAAATCGGTGAGGCCCATCATGAAATGCCAATTCCCTTCCTTGGGCTCATATTACCATTGTCTCACAATATGCACACAATTGATAGAAACTCCAGCACGTTCGGACACGGGCTGTCTTGCAAAAATGCTGGTGCGCTGGTAAACGCTGCTCTATTCCAACTGCAGTGGAGTTCCCTTGATGAAGAACCAGCGTCGGTTTCAATGGCGTCACGCGCGAAGTCGAGATCATTTGGCTGTGCGTTCGCTGGTACGAACGCTCTTCGCACAGCCATCCAGACATGGAGGAAATGATGGCCTAGCACGGACTTGCGGTCGATCCCACCACGATCTTCCAGTGAGTTCAACGCTCCGCTCCCGAGCTCGAGAAACGATGCACAACCCATCTCAAAGGCTGTGCTGGCTACTTGAGACATCCGTTCAAAAAATCAGGAAATGTGCCAAGAACATCACGAATGCACAATCCTCTCGTACTGGCTTCATGAGCCATCTACTGAAAAGAGGCGTCTGATCTCTTCAGAAATCTTTCGCTTTGCAGCTACTTCGGGGAGAAAAGGGAAGTCATGAAGAGGCTTTCGCTTCAAAGCCTGAAGTGGACCTACAAGGAAAGACAGCTACTCCTTGCTTGTCATATTCATTTGAGAAACAAAGGAATAGATACTGACAGTCTGCGACTTCCCAGATAAAGCGCACTCCACCCCCAGGAACCTTCCGCTTGTTCGCACCCCTCACAGCGATCAAGCACTCCTGCGGTAATCGTGGTGCAATCCACCCAGGACGGGCAAGGCGAGGATCTTGCCATCATCGTGATGGGGAAGGACAGGCTCACCATACCCTTCTGGGATCTGTTGGTTGATGCCTTGATGTGGTCTGGCTCGATTGAAGTACTCAACATAGGCGCGCAGGATACGCTGCAGTTGCTTCTCCTGCAGGATCAGCAGGTGATCGAGGCACTCCCGTCGCACACTGCCGAGGAACCGCTCACAGATGGCATTGGCTCGAGGGGCGTGATACGGCGTTTTAAGAATCTTGATGCCGCTGGTCTTGGCAACCCGCGCAAAGGTCACGCCAAACTTGCTATCGTTATCCCTGATGAGATACTTCGGCCCCACACCAAAAGCCGTGGCTTCGCGAAGCTGTTGGGCCGTCCACGCGTCAGTGGGAGAACGTGTCACGCCCACGTGGATCACTTTGCGCGAGTGCAGAAGGGTGTTGAAGAAGGCGAACAGCGAGCGGAAGAACAAGTCAGTCACTGGCAGAAAGTCGCAGGCCCAGATCTGCTGGGCATGGGTGTGCATGAACGTCTTCCAGGTCTGGCCATGTGGTCTTGTGGTATGCACAGCTCTCATGTACTTCTGGATAGTGCGCTTGCAGACGTGGATGCCCAGCTTGAGTAATTCGCCCCGGATGCGCTCTGCTCCCCACAGTCGATTGTCCCTGGCCATCTCCTGAATCAAGGCGACGGTCTCCTGAGAGATCCTTGGCTTGAGAGAAGCTGCCCTAGACTTGTACTTCCAGAAGAGTTTGAAGCCCTGACGATGCCAGCGCAGCAGCGTCTCAGGTTGGACAATGAGGAGGGCTTGTTTCCAGCTCCGAACCATCCTCGCTAGAAGAACCAGAAGCATCCGATCCGTCTTGGTACAGGCCGGCCGTTTCACCTGGCGACGCAGGATGATCACTTGTTGACGCAGGAGCGCGTTTTCTGCCACCATCTCGGACTTGCTTTTGGCAAGGTCCGTCAGCGTTCCAAGTAGCAGCGAGGTGGTGTTGGGTTTGGTCCAGGCGACAAAGCGGTGGTGCAGCGACTGAAAGCCATGACCTGTCAACCGCTTGAAACAGGTGAGAATCCCTTGCACAGAAGACGTACCCCCTTGGTGAAGATGAGCCAGTGAATGCTTGAGATTATACTCTTCCTCTGAGGGATCGGCAAGGAGTCAGAGACAGCTTGAGGTGTTCTCACAGGCCCATTCTGGCCGACGGATGCCACAAGTAGCCAGCACAGAGGCGAGGCAACGGTTGGCAGTGGTGGTCGCCACTTGGCACCAGCGCGCTCCCAAAGCGCTGGCGACCTTGGAGCGTGACTTTGAGCAGACCATTGCCTACTATCGCCTTCCAGGAGTGGCGCGAGAAATCCTGCGCACCACCTCCTTGTTGGAGCGGACTAATCGGGAACTGCGCCGCAAATTTCGACAAGTTGGCAGCTTTAGCTCTCGAAGCGGAGCCGAGGTGACCATCTATCTCCAAGTGCGACTGCTGCACGCTCGCTGGACCAAGAAGACTTGGTGGGAGGTTTCTCACGATCTCTATTTTGATTTCTGCAATCTCAACCCTTAACAAAGGATATACTACCTGAGTGTGAAATCTCACTTGACAATCCCACAAACATTCATTACACTTGAGTTGGTAGCAACTAGTTTTTCGTTATTTTTTGCTGCATCCCTCATCGCAATCCTTGCAGCATCGTTCTGTAATCCTTGCAAGCAAAGAGAGCGTTAACATACCTCTTGAGCGTTTCGTGGATGTACTGATCTGCACGCCCGTAAAAGGGACTGGCGCTCTCCCGATTGAGGAGACAGGGGAACTCCTCCTCACTCATCGTCTACCTTGCCTGGCCAGCTGGACTGCAAGGAGCAAGTGGTGAAACCGGCCACGACCGTCATCTCGTCGTCCGTTTTTATGCGTCTCGCATTAGCGCCTGGAAAGGAGGAGCAGTTGATCATTCCACAAGGAGACCTGCCAATCGAAGGCCAGTCTCATAGCAACCAGTATGCCGTAGGTCACGCCCACTTTTGGGAACGGGCCATGATGTCACGGCGCCAGTTCATCAGAACATCGGTTGGTGCTACTGGTGCCGTTCTCAGCTCAGCACTCTGGATACCAGCAGTTGCACATGCCAGCGGAGGCACTCAAGTCCCTCCGATACCCATTCCTGGCGGCGTTGCACCGGGTCTCCATGTCTTCCTGCCCGGACATGGCGCCGAGCCGTCAACGATTTTCGATTTTAACGGCTTTATCGGTATCGCAGCCGTTCAGGGAACTGGCACAGGAACAGATACCAGTACCGGTGCCACCACTCCCCTCCTCTTCGACACGGACAGCCGTTTCATGAAGGGGGTCTACGTTGGAGTGGACGGGAAAAAGCATCGAGGCACCTTCGGCTTCGTCTGACTGGACCTCTATCAGGGGTCGTTGGCCCCTGCGAATCAGATCCACGACTTCAACCCCGGTATCGCCCCAAACGGCTTGTTTTGGACGATACGCATCCCCGATGACAGCGTCGAAATTGACCTCGATGAGGCAGAAGCTTCAATGGACCTGAGCGACCTGGAGATTCGAGATTTCTTCACTCTTACGAACGCCCTGCAGGGTGGCATGTCGGTACCCGCCGTTGTCTCCTTCCACATCAATTGGAGCGGGGTCAAGAATCGAGTTAAGATCAGCGACGAGACGAACCAGTTCACCGGCAATTACATTGAGGACACAGCTACCATCGGCTGGTCGGCACAAGAGGCAGGCTTCAAATTTGTCTCCGACCCGGAGAACACCTCGACCCCTGTTTTTGCCGAGATTGGAAAGGAACGCAATGGTTTTTTCTTCCACGGCAGCGAGTAAGATGGAGAGGGCACCCCACGGGAAAATTGGATGTTGCCACCTCACCCGCCCACAGGGGGCGGGTGATTTTATGCTCATAGGGACCCTTGCGGTCGTCCAAATGGAACTCAGACCGGGGTGCCAGCACGTACACGGTCGCCGGAACAACCCGGCAGTGGAAGGTTGCCGACGGGACTGGGACCTCGATAGCCTGGCCGCTGCTGACCGCCGCGTTGACTTGCGCCAGCGTGGTCAGGCGAGTGTTCGCAAACGCGGCATTGGTGAAGAGCACGGGGATCGGCTCCCAGGGGACGTTGAAGTCACCACCGCTACCCGGCGGCGCCATAGACGCTGGGCTCGATCGACGCAGCGGCACCCGCAATCAGCGGGCCATGATCGGGACAGTTGTCGGCTGGTATATGAGTACACTGGAGCGTGCCGACGAACGGAGATGCACTGACAGGGTAGACGGGGACGTAGAAAGGAACCCACGATGCCGGGTTTGCCTTCAGGGGAGCGTTGATGGGTGGAGTGAACCCAAGAGACCAGACCGCACATCGAGTCAAAAATGTGGGAAACTGGTAAAAGAGGAGACCAAAGGAGAAAAACGATGAGCGGAAGAGTTCACAGCAGAGAATTGAAGATGACCGTCGTGCGTCAACTGGCCAGTGGAGAAAAGCGCCCAGCTCAGATTTGCCGCGAGCATAACTTGGCTTCCAGCGTGGTTTCGCGCTGGAGAAATGAGTATGATCAGCGTGGAGAAGAGGCGTTTCTGCCTCCAGCGAGTTCGGAACCTCCATCAGCAGAGGCAAAAATTGCCGAACTGGAGCGCTTTTGTGGGCAACTGGCGTTGGAGAATGCCCTGTTAAAAAAAGCGTTGGGCAAGCTCCCGCAAGAACCGGCGGCATGTCGTAATTGAACATCGGCGGGTGACCCATGCCTTACAGCGAGATGGATGGAAGGTCAACCATAAGCATGTGCTCCGGATCAGGCGTGAAGGGTCCTTGTTGTGTCATCTGAAACGGCATGTTGTTCACACGACGGATTCGCATCACCACTTCCCGATCTCTCCCAATCTCCTCAACGGTCGAACACCTGATGCTCCTGATGTCATCTGGGTGGCCGATCTCACCTACATCCGCTTGAGAAGTGAGTTTGTCGCGCCTTTCAACGATCCTAGATGCCTCTTCGCGCAGATGTATCGGATGGAATTTGTCCACGCGCATCGAGACCCATTTAGCTCTAGGTGCATTGGAAGAGGCGTTAGCAACACGGGATGTGACAGCCGGACGAGATGAGCCATTCCGATCGTGGAGTCCAATATGCCAGTTATGCCTATACCGAGCGCCTGGTGAGTGCAGGTGTTCAGATCAGCATGTCAGCCAAAGGCAATGCCTCTGACAATGCCAAAGCTGAAAGGTTTTTCAAAACGGTGAAACAAGAGGAGGTCTATCTCAAAGAGTACCAGACCTTTGAGGAGGCATCGGCCAATATTGGTCGATTCATCGAGGACGTGTATAACACGAAGCGGCTGCATTCCAGCCTGGGATATGTCCCTCCTCTTGAATTTGAAATGGCTTCCTTTCAAGATGTACGATGTTGACCTGGGTGGTGGTCTGGTGGTAAGGGCTCACTCCACACCGCATCATGCTCCAGGGAAGAACTGCTGCAAGTGGATGCCCTCACCGCTCTCAAGGTCGTTGCTAGCAAGCATCCCACTCGTTGGGCCTGCTTGCCCTCTAAGAGCAAGCAGGCGGTTCGCGTCCCTCTGCTTCCACTCCGCCGAGCAGAACTGGGGCAGACCGAGCAAGGGAGCAGTCGCTCCACTGCATGGGGACAAGGAAAAGAGCCTGCTGCTCTGAGGGATGCAGACCAGCTTGAGGAGCGCTACGCTTCTTGTATGGATTAGGCACATCATGACGCGGTTCTCCATTCCACATCGTACCAGAGCAAACAAGCGGCCTTTGAGAGCTGAAAGCGTCAGAGACGGGGTAGAATGGGAGCAGACATCAAGCCGTTCTACCGTCGATTGAAAGGGGGATTCCTTTGCTCTCTGAAGCCGATTTGATCGCCAAACGAGCCGCATTACGTTGGTTAGCTGAACGCCATCCACAGTGGACGCATCAAGACCTGGCTGATGCGCTTAGGATGTCACGCTCCTGGGTGAGCAAGTGGCGAAAGCTCCTGCGCCAAGCCGATCCCGGTGATGGCATAGCTCTGCACTCCCGCTCGCGAGCGCGGCACACGCCTCCAGCCTCCATCGCCTCTCAGCTAGCCGTCGTGCAGCGCATCCTGGAGATTCGAGTGGCCCCGCCTGAGAGCTTGCAGCGCATCCCGGGGCCGGAAGCGATCCTGTATTACCTCCACCGCGATCCTGCGCTCCAACAGGCGGGTGTGCGCCTGCCGCGCTCCCAGACGACGATCTGGAAGGTTCTGCGCCAGGCAGGCTGCATCGCGCAGGGTCGCCGACACAAGCCCAAACCACTGGAGTTCCGCCAGCCTGGGGAGGAAGTTCAGTTCGACCTCAAAGATGCCAGCAGTGTTCCCGCTGATTCAGAGGGCAAGCGCCAGCATGTGGTCGAGATTGCCAACTTCATCGATGCAGGTACCTCGATCTGGTTACACCGCGAGGTGCGCAGCGATTTCGATGCCGAAGCTCTCTTTGAGGTGGTGGCCCAGTTTTTTTGCCAACATGGCCTGCCCAGCATGCTCACCTTTGACAATGATCCACGCTTTGTAGGCAGCGCCAGTGGCCGTGATTTCCCCTCGGCAAAGGTCGCGCTTTCTCTGGTGTGTGGGGGTGACACCCAACGTGATCCCGCCGCATCGTCCAGACAAAAATGCCTACGTCGAACGATTTCATCGCTCGCTTGGTCAGGAGTGTTTACAGGTGCATCGGCCAGGCACGCTCGCGGAGGTCGTCTCCGCTCGACTTCGGCGTATCTCTCCCACTCCAACAGCGAGCGGCCCAACCAGGCACGCTCCTGTGGCAACCAGCCGCCGCGTTTGGCCTGCCCGGCCGAGCCTTCGCTGCCTGAGTAGCCGTTAAAAAATCACTTCCGTTCGAGCGAGCAAGCTGGTGAAACGAGCAGAGAGGAGGTAGAATAGGCGAAGTGCAACAACAGAGTTGAGGGGAACAAGCTATGGCTGGATCAGAGATTCATCACTGCGAGTGTCCTCCCTGCCAGCAGGAAACGTCCCATCCGGATCAAGAGCTGCATCGGCAGATGAATCTGCTGCTGAGCCGATTGGATGAACAACAGCGTCGCTGGTATGTGGCGGTGGAGTCCAACCGCATTGGCGCAGGGGGAGATCGACTGCTCGCCCAAATCACCGGCCTGGATGAAAAGACCATCCGACGGGGACGGCAGGAATTGGCCGGGGAGCTTTCGGAGCGACCGGAGCAGCGAGTGCGTCTACCCGGCGGAGGGCGGCCCCGCGCCGAAAAAAAGACCCCGCGCTAGAGGGGACGCTGGCCGACTTGGTGCAGCCCGAAACAGCCGGGGATCCCACCAGTGAGCAGAAATGGGTGCGCAGTAGTCTGCGTCATCTCTCTGAGCGCTTACAAGACATGGGACATCCTGCCAGTCCCCCGACGGTGGGTCGTCTGTTACGCAAGCTGGGCTACTCTTTGCGGGTGAATGTGAAAAAGCAGGAAGCCCGCGCCGCGCACCCTGATCGACAGCTTCAGTTTGAGGTGATCCAGATCCAGAAGCAGGCTTTTCAAGCCGCCGGCTGGCCGATCATCAGTGTGGATACCAAGAAGAAGGAGTTGATTGGCAACTTCAAAAACGCTGGGCAAGCCTGGGGTCAAGAAGCCGAGGCAGTCAATGTGCATGACTTTCCCCACGATGTCCTCATGCGCGCGGTGCCCTACGGGATTTATGACGTGAGCAGCAATTGTGGCTCGGTCTACGTGGGCAGCTCCGCCGATACGCCGGAGTTTGCGGTGACCGCGCTGGCCCGCTGGTGGCAAGAGGAGGGGCGACAACGCTTTCCCCACGCCACCCAGCTCTTGACCCTGGCAGATGCCGGAGGCAGTAATGCAGCGCGCTCTCGTAGCTTTAAACTCCAGCTGCAAGAGCAGCTCAGTGATCGCTATGGACTCAGCATAACCGTCTGCCACTATCCCACCGGGTGTTCAAAATGGAATCCCATCGAGCACCGGCTCTTTAGTCAGATCAGCCTGAATTGGGCGGGCCGACCGCTGCGCAGCCTGGATATCATGCTCAACTCTATTCGCGGCACCACCACCCAGACGGGGTTGACGGTTCGGGCGGCTTGCTTAGTCGGAACCTTTGAGAAAGGGCAAAAAGTGTCTGATGACCAAATGCGGCACCTCAACATCGAACAGCAGAGCGTGTGTAGCCAGTGGAACTATACTATCCATCCACGTCCCGCTGGCCTTCCCGAGGCGACTCCAACCTCAGAAGGGCAGAAAGTTATTTTTTAACAAGTACTAAGGTTCCAGAGACGATCGACCCTGACCGCTGGCTCGTGCAGGTCAATCAGCAAGCCTTTGCTCGGACAATTCGGACCGATGGGAAGCTGATGATCAACCGCGAAGACTACTATGTGAGCCGAAGACTGGCCGGCCAGCGGATCACCTGCTGGGTGAACGCCGCCGAAAAGCAGTTTGACATCTGGCAGCCAGGAGGACACATCAAGTCGATCCCGATCAAAGGCTTGCATGGGCAGACAATGCCCTTCGAGGAATATGTGGCGCTGATGAAGCAAGAGGCGCGCTCGGAATACCAGCAGTATCTGCGCACCCATCCCAGACTCACCCAGGGCCGTCTGTGGGCTTGAGCCTCCAGGAAGTCGCAGCGCGAAGGGATCAAGCATCTGCATCACGAGTGTCCTGCTCGTGATGAGGCCTCCCTCTGTCTTCTGCGATCCTGCGCGGCTTTTCAAACGTGCGGCGCAGAGCCTGCCAGCAGGAGAAGACCAGCGCCCAGGTCGCTCTCCATCCCTCTCATCCCTCATTGATAGGCACAGAAGAGCTTTTTCCAAACTCATCACTTGAAAAAGCGCTTGCTTGCTAGGTGACGATGTGAGGTGGAGAACCAGGTCATGATGTGCCTAATCCATACACTTTTTGCTGTCCATGCGGCTTCTGAACAGAAAGCAAGAGGCGACGGATCGTCTCATGAGAGACACCATACGCTTCTGCCACTTTTCGGAGGGCTTCCTTCAGCTCTTTCCTCCGAAGCCTCGCAGACGTTGCACCTTGTGATACAAGGTGCCCGATGGGGCAAGGAAGAGGGAGCAAATTGGTGACAGAGGACTCGAAACCCGTCGGTTCCGGTCGGTTCCGCGTTCCTTCCCAAGACTCCTCTCGGGTCTTGGGAATTTCATGTTCCTCTTTGGAACGTTAGGTCGGGCCTGGCGGCCTTTCCCCCCTTCCAAAACGAGCGGGCCTCCAAAGAGGCCCTCGGCTTTGCGTCCTCGCCCCTGTGATCTCTTTTCAACCCGAGAGCGATCTCGCTCCCCAGCGCGGGACACCCCGGTGCATGGCAACCCCCACTCTGCTGGAGAACACGAACCCCTTCCTCTAGGCGCTTTCCGCTTTCAAGGTCTGCTCACCTCGGGAGCGCGCCTTTGGGCGCTTTCGCCTGTCCGTTCCATTCCAGAGCGGCATTGGGCTCCTCGAGCGCCTGCGCCCTCTGTCCCGCGTGCTGGCCTTCTCGCACCCCTTGCGGGAGCAGAATGCATCTCGTTCATGGTACTCGCATCTCACCTGCTCCTGCCGCGCAAACGGGATCAATCAAGCACACCATGCCGATGGTTTCCAACGCATGCCCGAAGGAGCCAGCACAGGCCTGAGCGCAGTAGGAAGGGGAGTTGCTCATCCATCACGTTTCTCTGAGATTTTTTTGCAACACCCCCCCTGGCTCCTCCATCCTTTTTTCACGTTCATGCCTAATTTCGCCAATAGCTACGCCCTAGTCATGGAGGCGTTCCCTGTCTTCGGCCAGGTCGAGCGCGAGCACGCACGCAAGGATGAGCAGATCATCTTGGCCGGAAGCAATATCGACGCCATAGGTCTCCGTCATGCTGAACCATTGCTTTGACACGACAGCGACGACCTGATCTCCACGGCTAATCGTCTACTCATGTTCGAAAAGCGACCCGCTCATTTCCAGGTCATCCGGGCCGGGGATGTCCACAGTAAAGCGATCGACGAAAGGGCTGAAGAAGTGTTTGCGGAACGTGGCCAGTGTGTCTGCGCCACGCGTGATTTCGTAGGTCGGGGTCAGAGTTAAGAGCCGCCGATGGACATTGACCACTTCATTGCCGGCCATATCGCGGACGATCAGCCGGTCATGCAGGCTCAAGATCTTGCCATCAACCTCAAAGACGGGCTGGCCAGTTTCGTTCATGATCGTCGAGTCTTCACCGAGACGGAAGAACTTCTCGCGGATCATATAGCGCATAATGTAATCTCCTTGTGTGGACCTACCTTCTGACATCTGTATGACTTCCTATCACTCAGAAGGGATTTAACAGGTTGTGTCCTTCTACAAGCTACCTCTCTAGAGGGTTTAAGTCAAGCTGAGCTTGACCTGAGGTAACTCAGACTGGAAACCAGGAAAAGGGTTTCCAGTCTGAGTTACCCTTACGCTGAGATGAGGAACATGCAGTTTTCATCGTGTAAGAGAGTTGCCAAACCTGGTTGTTCTCTCGTTCTTAACGTATCTGTTCCCCGGATGGATGTGTCAGAGAGCAAGGTTGCGCCGGTACTAACTTGTGGAGGGGATTTCTGAACAGGAGGATTCATAAGATATGAGTAAGATTTGAGTAAGATTTGCTGTCAAATTACTGTCAAGAAATGCCTCCAACACAAATAGGCTCAAGCCGCCTCTCAAGCCGCTGAGTGCGACAATCCCCATTTCTTTGCAGTGCTCTGAACGTATAAAATTGCAGTAAGTAACCTCTCCTGCGCTCAAAATCACAGGCTAAAGGTTGAGCTTTTTGACGATTTGGTTGCATAACTTTGCAGTCAGTTGTAGATGAGTACGCTGAAAAAAGGTTGTCCTCCTTTGTGAGAAACGGGTGTACCAGTGAGCCAGCACAGGGAAAGACCAGTAGCTGAGAAACTGTCTGTTTGCGAACAGATCTGCTATGTAGCCATTATATCTGCAAATTATTTCCTTGGACCGTTAACATTGACAACGTTTCATATCGTTGCTACACCACATACAATGCTCAAGACAGCGGATGGCGAGAACAGTATTTCGCTCCCCGTCGCTTAAGGTATCTGTGTTCTTTGCAGTGTCACCAGTGTCACATCATCCTCTTGTTCCCATGCTTCGCCGGTAAAACCTCTCAGTTCGTTCAGCAAGTAGTCGATGAGTGATGCCCAATCAGCATGCTCTGCGAGCAATGCCTTCAGGCGAGGAAAGCCGAACATCTCACGCCCGGGGTTATGAGCCTCCACCAGGCCATCACTATAGAACAGGA